>ERZ794982.21-NODE-21-length-171460-cov-13.437706_pt1 | contig 171460 bp, 168 predicted proteins | sample MGYA00433071_ERZ794982 | MGnify/ENA primary metagenome ERZ794982 (study PRJEB30140, sample SAMN00862574) | bioreactor metagenome | study: EMG produced TPA metagenomics assembly of the Bioreactor inoculated with sediment Metagenome (bioreactor metagenome)...
AGGGTTTAGTCTTAATTTTGGCTTAAATTTTTGAGGTTTTACCTATCTTTTTTGCCTTCTCTATATTTTATGGGGTTTTTGATAGATATATCCAGTAGTATGCTCAATTACAATTTCTCTTGTATTATTATTTTTATCATATAGCTTTATAATACATGGTTTATTAATCTTATATTTGTAGTGTTCATTTTTGTTATTACTAAGCTTTTTATATACAAACCCATCTTCACCAAAAGATATTTTACCTAATGAAGAATCCATTTTACAACTTACATCAATTTTTTCAATGCCAAATTCTTTTGTCAATAAAACATATTTTGAAGTATCATTATCTACTGAGCATTGATTTGAACTATATATATATTTATTAGATAAAGGATCTTTTAAACTTTCTTGTTTATTTGGATGTCCCATCATATTTTTATCACTATATATAACATAATATAGACCTCCAATTTTTTCTCTACACTCAAAAAATTTTAGTGTCCATCTCTTTTTATGCCATTTCGTTTGGTTCTGTTCTGCTTTGTTATCTATTAGGGCTTGGTATCTGGTTTGTTTTAGATATAAGATTAGTCTATTTGTTGCAAGGTCAATATTACTTTGAAACTTGTCAAAATTGATATTGGAATAAAATGATGCAGTTATAATGCTTATTAAAGTTAAAACAAAAAGTAATTCTATTAAAGAATATGATTTTTTATTCATCAACTTTAACTATATATGCAGTTGCTATTTCAACTCCATAATATTTAATAGGTATTTTAAAATTATAGTTTTTGATTTTATCTAATGATATAATATAACTATTACCTTCATATATTTTATAAAATCTAAGTCTTAATATTAACTCTTCATCTTTTGATTTTATATGATTTATATTTAAGTCATTAAGTTTACTACTTAATTCTTTTACCACATGATATTTATATACAAAGTGTTTTTTAGGATTTTCTAAAAATATATATAATGGTTTATTAAAGATTGTAATAAAAATATTCAATAATAGTGTTAAAAATACTAAAAGTGCAAAATAATAATGTTTTTTTCTAAACTTTTTTAATCTAACTCTATATGAATGAAAGAATAGTTTTACCATTAAAGGAATAGCAATTACAACATATGGGGCATAATCTTCAATATATATTTTTTGTCTAAATGAAAAAATAATTGAAAAAACTAATGCAGTTGCGCTTATATACCAAATAAGTGTTCTTTGATTTTTTACTCCTAATCTATACATTGAATAAAAAAAGTATAAAAAAAGCAAAGGTGAAAAGATTGATGCATATATTGCAAAGGTATCTACAAAAAATCCTTTAGGCTTTCCTCCACTTTCAAAACCATATATTCCCATAGACAATCCAAATAAAATTAGACTAATAAATATAATTGCATTATCACGCTTATTTAAAGAATAAAAGAATATTGCTAAAAAGAATATTGCAAAAGAGTTATCAACAAATAAAAAGGCAATTAAAAAAGCATAATTATGTTTTTGCATTTTTTGATAATAATATATATATAAAAGAGTACAAAAAGTAACTACTATTGCACTATTGACTAAAAGAGAAGCACTTAATACACCAGGAAGAAACATAAAAATAATAGTAGATATTGCTCTATCGCTTTGGTATTTAAAGTATGTTCGAGTATTAATATATATCAAAATTACACTAAGAAAGTAAAAAGTTAAAAAAGGTAATCTTAATGCAATATCATTTTGACCAAATATTGTAGTTGATATATTCGTTAATAAAGATAATAAAGAATTATTTTCAAAAAAGTTCAATGCCTCTTTATAAGAAATACTAAGAGTATTTGAAACAAAAATCAATACAATTGTCGTAATTGCAAGAGTAATATAAATAGTTTTATTGTATTGATTTGTTGTATTTATCATAGTTTCAAAAAGTTTTCAATCATCTCATATCCATATTCACTCATTATAGATTCTGGATGAAATTGTACTCCGTAAATTTTTTTATTTTTTATTTCTAATGACATAATTTCATTATCATCTAAACTATATGATGTTGGTATTATATCATCAGTTAAACTATTTTTATCCACTGTTAAAGAGTGATATCTAGTTTGCGTAAATTCATTTGGCAAATTATTAAATATTGGTGTATCAAAACATCTTTTTATTACTGATGTTTTTCCATGCATCATATTGGGCGCTTTAATTACTTTTGCACCATAAACTTGAGCTATACTTTGATGCCCTAAACATATTCCAAATATTGGTATTTTTCCCGCAAACTCTTTAATGGCATCTAAACATATTCCCGCATCATCAGGAGTAGCTGGCCCTGGAGAGATTATAATCTTTTTTGGATTTAATTCTTTTATTTGTTCAATATTTAATTCATCATTTCTTATTATCTTTAAATCTGCTTTTAACTCTTTGCAATACTGAACAATATTATATGTAAAAGAATCATAATTATCAATCATTAGAATCATTAAATAATTCCTTTTGTATTTTTGCCATTTGCTCTTTTACTTCAACTATATGTTTTTGAGGAACATTTTCATCCACTATCCATTTTACTTCATCTACATGTCCACCATAGTCTAAGCCCATTTTTTCTATAGTTTCAGAAAACTCTTTTAAATCTTCACAATTTTCAACTCTTTGAGAAGTTGTATCTTTTAATTGTAAAAACCATCCACCAATTCCATTCTCTTTTATAGTAGCTTCAAATATAATCATAATTAACCTTTAAATAAAAGCATATTATATCAAAGAAAAAATAAAACTGAATAAAGTAGTATTAAAATGATAATAGTACTTATTATTCAGTGACTTAAAAGTTTCAAAAAATTATAATTCCAATAACTATTATCAAAAAAAGGAAAAAGATGTTAAAAAAATTGGCTTTAAGTACTGCAATACTTGTTTCATCAGTATTTGCAAGTTCAGAAGTAAACGTTTATTCGCATAGACATTACGATACAGATAAAAAACTTTTCAAAATGTTTGAAGAAAAAACTGGTATTAAAGTAAATGTAATTAAAGCAAAAGCTAGTGCATTAATTAAAAGAATTGAAAGTGAAGGTAAAAAATCACCTGCTGATGTTTTAATAACAGTTGATGCAGGAAGATTATATCAAGCTAAATCAAAAAATCTTTTACAATCAATTAAATCTGATTATTTAATGGAAAATATTCCAAAACAACTAAGAGATGTAGATAATCAATGGTTTGCTCTTACTAAAAGAGCAAGAGTTACAGCTTATAAAATTGGTTCAGGAATGGACAAAAAACTTACAACATATGAAGATTTAGCTGACCCTAAATTCAAAGGTCAGATAATGGTTAGATCTTCAAATAATATATATAACCAATCACTTATGGCAGCAATGATAGCTCATCATGGAGAAGAGTATGCAATTAAATGGGCAAAAGGTGTTGTTGCAAATATGGCAAAAGCTCCAAAAGGAAATGACAGATATCAAGTAAAAGCTATAGCAAGTGGCATTGGTTCAATAGCAATTGTTAATACATACTATATTGGTAAAATGGTTGATAATAAAGATTTATCACAAAGTGAATCAGTTAAAAAAGTGAAAGTATTTTTTCCAAAGTTTGAAAACGGTGGAACACATATAAATGTAAGTGGTGCAGGTGTTGCTAAATATGCTCCAAATAAAGAAAATGCAATAAAATTTATTGAGTTCTTAGCTTCAAAAGATGCACAAGAGTTATTTTCAAAAGCAAATTTTGAGTATCCAGTACTTAAAAGTGTTGAAGCATCTGATTTAGTAAAATCATGGGGAACATTTGAAGATGACCATATTTCTATAAATACATTAGGTCAAAATAATAAAGCAGCAGTTAAAGCTTTTGATTTAGCTGGTTGGAAGTAGTATTAATTGAAAAATTCGATTTCAAAAATCAAGATAAGTAGCTTTATATTAACGCTACTTATCTCAGCTCCTGCAATAATTATTTTTCTTTATCTTTTTATAGGTCACAGTGATAATTGGCAACATCTAAAAGAGACTTTACTTTTTACATATATTTTCAACTCTTTATATATAATGGTTGGAGTTGCTATTTTAACAACACTTTTTGGTTTTACAACAGCATATTTAACATCACTTTATAACTTTGCTTTTTCAAAATTTTTTCATTATGGTCTAATTTTACCATTTGCTATTCCTACTTATATTGTTGCATTTATTTATGGAGGAATGTTTAATATAACAGGAACAGTGACAACATTTATTCTTGATATTTTAGATAAAGACCTTAGTGAAGTAGTATTCTTTGATATTATGTCAATAGAAGGTGCTATTTTAGTAATGTCATTAGTACTTTATCCATATGTCTATCTTATTTGTAAAACATATTTAAGTTTTGAATCTGCTTCGATTATTGAAGCAGCAAAAACTTTCAATCTCTCTTCATGGCAAATATTTAAAAAAGTGATTTTACCAATTTCAAGACCTGCAATTGTAGCGGGAGTAACACTTGCAGTTATGGAAGCAGTTGCTGATTTTGGTGTTATGGATTATTTTGGAGTAAATACATTTGTAACAGGTATTTTTAAAACTTGGTTTGGAATGGGAAGTGTTGAAGATGCAGCAAAACTTGCAAGTATTTTAATGAGCTTTGTATTTTTGTTAATTATTTTAGAAAGAATTCAAAGAAAAAACAAAGTATTTAAAAGTTCAGGAAAAGATTTTAAACCAATTGAGAAAGAAAAACTTACTGGGATTAAATCATTTTTAGCATTTATAGCATGTTTTATACCATTTTTCTTTGGATTTTTATTGCCATTTATTCAACTTTGCTTTTGGTTTAGCATTTCATATGAAGATATAATAGATGAAGATTTTATGACAACACTTTATCAAACACTATCTCTTGCAATTAGTAGTGCTACACTAATAACTGCATTAGCATTGTTATTTGTATATAATGTAAGAAAACATCAAGATAAAACGTCATCAACTTTAACTCAAATTGTTAAATTAGGATACTCAATTCCAGGTGCAGTTGTTGCTGTTGGAATTTTATCTTTCTTTTCAATTTTAGATAAATATGTTATAGATTTATTCTCTTCTACTTTTATTATAAGTGGCACAATAATAGCTATTATTTTTGGTTATTGTGTTAGATTCTTAGCAATTAGTATAAATAACTTTGAAGCAGGATTTAGTAGAATTCCACAAACATATGATGATGCTGCAAAGATTTTAGATGTTGGAGAAAAAACAACATTTGTAAAAATTTTTATTCCACTATTAAAAAACTCTGCATTTGCATCATTTATAATAGTATTTATTGAAGTAATTAAAGAACTTCCTTTGACAATGATTTTAAGACCTTTTAATTATGATACATTGCCAATTTTAGCTCTTGAATTAACACAACAATCTCAAATAGTCGAATCTTCTGTTCCATCAATGTTTATTATATTAATTGGAATGGTTTCAGTAATTTTACTAGCAAAAAATATGAATAAGGCACAATAATGGTAAGTATAGAAAAGTTTGGTATATCATTTAATGATACAAAAATTTTAGAAAATATCTCATTTGATGTTAAACCAGGAGAAATTGTAACACTTCTTGGTTCAAGTGGATGTGGTAAAACAACAATACTAAGATCAATAGCTGGGTTACAAAAAGAGCATGAGGGTACTATTTGTATAGGTAATGAGTGTGTTTCTTCTAAAAAAGTTTATAAAAAAGATAGAGAGGTGGGATATATATTCCAAGATTATGCATTATTTCCACATTTAAACGTACATGAAAATATATCATTTGCTTTATATAAACTATCAAAAAAGAAAAAAGAAAAAAGAGTAGATGAACTTTTAGAACAATTTAATATTGTTGATCATAAATATAAACAAATACACCAACTATCAGGTGGACAACAACAAAGAGTAGCTATTGCAAGAGCCATGGCAAATAATCCAAAGATTTTACTTTTAGATGAGCCTTTTTCAAACTTAGATGCGATGCTAAGATATAAAACAAAGATTTGGTTAAAAGATTTAATAAAACAGATGAATTTAAGTGCAATTCTTGTTACCCATGATAAAAAAGAAGCATTGTCAATATCAGATAAAATAGGAATTATAAACGATAAGAAACTTATTCAATTTGATAATGCAAAGAAGATGTTTGAAAACCCAAATAGTTTATATGTTGCAAACTTTTTATGTGAGGTTAATGAACTTCCAAATAGATATATAAAAGATATTGGATTAAACATAAAAGAAGATAAAGTTGCAATTATAAAAATTGATGAATGTAAAATATCAAAAGATAAATCAAACTGTAAAGTAAAAATTTTAGATATCTCATTTTGTGGAGAGTATTATGAACTTGTATTAAATTTACTTGATTATGATAATACAGATATGATAGTAAAATCTCATAGTATTGAAAATTTAAATATTAATGATGAAGCATTTATGCATATAGATAAAAAAGATATTAAAATAATAGATAAATAAGAGTCAAAAAACTCTTATTTATTATAATTGATATTTTCTTTGAAACTCTTCATCAATATCAATAATTCCTCTTTGTTTTAATGACTCTAAAACATCTTTTGAACAATCAACATCATCAGGCCATCTTCTTTTAAAATTATCTAACTCATTTTTATTTGTACCATCTAAACAAATCGTACTATCTTGAATATATAAATCTCTATTAGAATCAATATTATTAACTACTCTCCAAAGTAACATATATGTATTATTAACATCATTTTGATTTTTTGCATCAACTATTATTAATATTTTAATATTTTCAAATAGTGGTTTTAAATCATCAAATAGATACTTTTGATTTCTTTTTTTATCTACAGTTATAACTGTTACTGGATTTTTAGTATCTGTGTAATACTGTTTTAAATCTTTTACCTCATCTGTTATTTCTTGCATTTTTAAAAGTAATTCATTGTCACTTAAAAGTGTAATTCCAAGTTCATTAATCTCTTCATTTGTACAATCAAGCCCTAACTTTCCACCAATTGCAAATTTTGGACTTGAATGGTCAAGTGCATCAACTACACCTTTTGAAATTAACATTTCATCAATATCAATTCTATTTAGAATATATCTAGTTATAGCATCATGATCTTCAAGTTCAGGAGCATCAGCATTAACAAAAATTGCATGTTTAACAAAACTCATTTGCCCTACTCCCCAAAATGCATGCATCATTTGACTTGCATGACCTGGATATAAAGTTTTGATTTTAGCAATAATGAAATTATGGAAAACACCATTTTCAGGCATATAATAATCTATTAAATCAGGTGCTGTTGTTTTAAGTAATGGCAAGAAAATTCTCTCTGTTGCAAAACCCATATATTTATCTTCTAAAGGTGGTTTACCAACAACTGTTGCTAAATATGTCGGCTCTTTTTTATGTGTTATTGCAGTTACTTCCATAAATGGATACTCTTCTTCTAAAGTATAATATCCAGTATGATCACCAAATGGACCTTCAATTCTTAGTTTACTTGTATCAACAAAGCCCTCAATTATAAAATCATTATCTCTTGGTACATAAATATCATTTGTTATTGATTTTACAAGTTGTGCATTTTTATTTTTAACAAAACCATATAACATCAATTCAAAAATACCAATAGGAAGTGGTGCTTGTCCACACCAAATATACATAGGATCTCCACCTATTCCAATAGATACTGGCATTTTTTTACCTGCTTTTTTATATTCATGAAAAAAATGATTAGAATCTTTATGTATTTGCCAATGTAAGCCCAAAGTATTATCTTCATAAACTTGAAGTCTATACATTCCTAAGTTTTTCATTTCACCATTTAGAGAAGTTGTATAAACTTGTCCCATTGTAATAAAAGGACCACCATCTTGTTCCCAAGTTGTTAAAATTGGTAATTCACTTAAGTTTGCATCACTTCCAAGTTTAATAACTTCTTGACACTCCCCTTTACCTTTACTTTTCTTAGGAATTGTATTTTTAAGTGCAAATAGTTTTCCAAATGTAGAAAGCTTTTCACTAAAAGTTGTTGGAGGCTTCATTTTTAATAAAGACTCTATCTCTTTCCCAATTTTATTTCCATCACCTATAAAAAGTTCAACAGCTTTTTTCGAACCAAATACATTCATTAAAACAGGAATATCAAATTTTTTTCCATTTTTTTTATCAACTGGATTTGTAAAAAGTATAGCTTTTGAATCTTTTTTCTTAACTTCTACATAAGCAACATGCGGAATTTCCAAGTTTATATCCAACTCATCATCAATAATTTTCAACAAATTATGCTTTTTTAACAATTCAATTGCTTTTTTCATATAAAACCTTATTAGTAATTAATCTTATTTTTATATCATTATATCTATAAAAAATAGTTTATGGTAGAGGTAAAATGAAAAATTATAATTTTGATGAGTATATTAATAGAAAAAATAGTGATTGTGTTAAATATGATGGTTTAAAAAAATATTTTAATGTAGAAAATGCAAGACCAATGTGGGTTGCAGATATGGACTTTCAAACACCAAAGTTTATATTAGAAGATTTAAAAAAAGTTTTTGACAAAAAGATACTTGGTTATCCAATAGTTAGTAATAAAGTACATGATAGTATAATTTCATGGTATAAAAAAAGACATGATTTATCTAATTTTACTGAAAATGATATCCTTTTGACAAGTGGCGTTGTTACAGCACTAAGTGCTTGTATTGAAGCTTTTAGTAATGAAAATGATGAAGTAATAATTCAAACACCAGTATATTTTCCTTTTTTCTCTGTTGTTAAAGACAATAATAGAAAACTAATATTAAATCCATTAAAAAATTCTGATGATTATTACACTATGGATTTTAAAGATTTAGAAAATAAAATAACTTCAAAAACAAAACTTTTAATTTTATGCTCACCACATAATCCAGTAGGCAGAGTATGGAGCAAAGAAGAACTTTTAAAATTGGCTAAAATATGTTATGAAAATAATATAACAATAATAAGTGATGAAATACACTCTGATTTAGTCTTAAAAAAATTTACCTCTTTTTTACATCTTGAAGATAAATATTTAAATAACCTAGTTATATTAAATTCTCCTAGTAAAACTTTTAATCTAGCAGGATTAAATAGTTCATATATTATTTGTAAAAATCCCACTTTAAAAAAGAGATTAAACAGTGTCATTAACAAACATCATATTGGTTCTGTTAATATATTTGGTTTAGAATCAATTATATCAGCATACAATAAAGGTGAAGAGTGGCTAGAGTTTTTACTTCAATACTTAAAAGACAATATAAATTATGTTGATGATTTTTTAAAAGAAAATAATAACAGTATAACTTTTAATAAACCAGAAGCTACATATTTACTTTGGTTGAATTTTTCAAAAATAAAAGATTCTCACAAAAATATTTTTGACAGACTTTTACATAATGCTAATCTTGTATTAAATGATGGTTCAACATTTGGAAAAGAAGGAAAATACTATTTTAGGTTAAATATAGCATTAAGTAAAAATGAATTAATTAAATCACTTTCATATTTAAATAATGAATTTAATTGACATATTTAAGTTAGAAAAAATGTTATTTTTAAAGTATTACATTTTTTCTCACTATTTTGACGAATGTGTAAAATAATCTTATAATACCTTTATACTTACTACAAAATATTGTACAATCCAAACATAATTAAACTATATGGGAAGAAGTATAATGTCAACAGAACTACTTTTAGCGTCAAGTGTCTTTATCATTATGGGATTAGTATTAACGAGTGTATTTGTACTCACTAGATACTTAGGCCCTAATAATAAGGATGACAAACAAAAAAACACAGTATACGAAAGTGGGGTTTCAAACCCAATAGGTACTACAAATCTTAGATTCTCAATAAAATTCTATTTAGTAGCAATTCTTTTTGTGATTTTCGATGTAGAAATTATTTTCATGTTTCCTTGGGCAGTAAATATTAGAGAACTTGGATTTTTAGGTCTAGCAGAAATGTTTATGTTCATGGCATTACTATTTGCAGGATTAATTTATATTTATAAGAAAAAGGCGTTATCATGGGATTAGGAGCAGAGTCATCATTTGGAGATTCAATAATCACAACAAAGTTAGATCACGCAGTAAATTGGGGTAGATCATACTCTTTGTGGCCGATGGTATTTGGTACTGCATGTTGTGGTATTGAGTTTATGTCTGTAGTTGGTGCAAAATATGACCTTTCTAGATTTGGTGCAGAAGTTGTTAGATTTTCTCCAAGACAAGCAGATTTAATGATAGTAGCTGGAACTATTACATATAAACAAGCACCTATCTTGAAAAAAATCTATGATCAAATGTGTGAACCTAAATGGGTTATATCTATGGGAGCATGTGCATGTTCTGGTGGTTTTTATGACAATTATACAACAGTTCAAGGAATTGATGAAATTATTCCTGTAGATGAATATGTATCAGGTTGTCCTCCAAGACCAGAAGCTGTATTAGATGCAGTAATGAGAGTTCAAGAAAAAGCTCAAAGAGAAACAGTGCTTGAAGATAGAGCGAAAAGAGAGTACAAAGGAATTTTAGATGCATAAAAATGAACTTTTAATTAATGCAAACGAAATAAGAAATACAATTTCTAAATTAAAAAAAGATGGCTATCCTCTTTTATTAGATATAACTGCTATTGATTATTTAGAATATCCAGATGTAACTCCTAGTAGATTTGCTATTGTATATATTTTAAGAGATCATACATTTAAAAAATTTATAACAGTAAAAGCTTTTGTTGATGATATAACTTTAACAGTTGATTCTATTTCAGATATGTATTATAGTGCAGATTGGGGAGAAAGAGAAGTATATGATCAATATGGAATAATTTTCAAAGGTCATAAAAACTTAAAAAGAGTTCTTAACCACCATCAATTTAAAGGTCACCCTTTAAGAAAAGATTATCCAGTAACTAAAAGACAATTGTGTACACAAACAGAAGACTTAATGGATGAAATGATTCCATTACTTGAATCTTATGGATATAGCAAAGAAGATCATGAAGATTTGATGTTTTTAAATGTTGGACCATCTCACCCAGCAAGTCACGGTACAATTAGAAACTTTTTAGCAATGGAAGGCGAGTCAATTCAGGCTTGTGTAACAGAAGTTGGATACTTACATAGAGGATTTGAGAAATCATGTGAGACACATAATTATTCACAAGTTATTCCTTATACTGATAGACTTAACTATTGTAGTGCTATTTTAAATAATATTGGATATTCAAAAGCAATTGAAGATATGTTAGGAATTGATATAACTGCCCGTGCAAAAATGATTAGAATTATCATTGGTGAATTAAGTAGAATAATTGATCATTTAGTATGTAATGCAGCAAATATGGTTGACCTTGGAGGACTTACAAACTTTTGGTACTTATTCGCACCAAGAGATAAAAGTTATAACTTATTATCAAAATTAACAGGTGCAAGATTAACAAACTCATACACAAGAATTGGTGGTTTAGAATTTGATTTATATGATGGTTTTGCAGCAGACTTAGATGAAGTATTAAAAGATGTAGAAAATGGGATAAATGATGCTTTATCATTAGTAGAGCATAATAGAATTTTTCATGACAGAACACAAGATGTGGGTGTAATAAATGATGAGTTCGCAATTAGTGCAGGAGTTACAGGGCCTAATTTAAGAGCATCAGGTGTTGCTTTTGATTTAAGAAAAGATGCTCCTTATTATGGTTATGAAAATTTTGATTTTGATGTAGCAATTGGAAGCCATGGTGATGTATATGATAGAGTAATGGTTAAATTTGAAGAGATTAGACAATCAATGAGAATAATTAAACAAGCTATGAAAGAGCTTCCAGATGGGCCATTAAATGTGGATCATCAAGGAGTATTACTTCCTGATAAAAAAGATGTATATGGAAATATTGAAGGTTTAATGAATCAGTTTAAACTTACTTTTGAGGGTATTAAAGTTCCAAAAGGTGAGTACTATGGATATACTGAGGGTGCAAATGGAGAGTTAGGCTTTCATGTAACAAGTGATGGAACAGGTACACCTTATAAAGTAAAATGTCGTCCACCTAGCTTTTATTCTCTTGGAGCATATGCAAGAATTGTTGAGGGTGGAATGTTAGCAGATGCTGTTATTACAATGGCAAGTATGAATTTTATTGCAGGGGAGTTTGATAGATAATGAGTAAATTTAAATATACACCTGAAAATGAAACAAAGTTTCAAGAACAAATTAAAAAATACCCAAATAGTAACTCTATGATGCTTCCAGCTTTATGGTTAGCTCAAGAACAAGAAGGTTGGGTAAGCCCAGATGCAATGATTTTTGTTGCTGATAAATTAAACAAATCTCCTATTGAGGTTTATGAATTTGCAACATTTTATACAATGTTTAATTTAAAACCTATTGGAACATATCATATTGAATTATGCAAAACATTGTCATGTATGGTAATGGGTGCTCCTGAACTTAAAAAATTCATAAAAGAGACAATTGGTATAAATCCAGGAGAAACAAGTGAAGATGGATTATTTCATTTTAGTGAGGTTGAGTGCTTAGGTGCATGTGGAGGAGCTCCAATGTTTGCATTAAATGGACAATACCACGAAAATCAAAGTGTAGATTCACTAAAAAATGTAATTGAGGAGTGCAAAAATGCTAGTAAAAGTAGTAAGTAAAAATTTTGATATTCCTAACTCACATAAATTAGAAGTAGCAAAAGATAATGGAAGATACTCTTCAATCGAAAAACTATTTACAATGGCACCAGAAGATGTAATAGAAGAAGTTACAAAATCAGGTTTAAGAGGTAAAGGTGGTGGTGGAGCACCATGTGGACCAAAATGGAAACTTATGCCAAAAGATGATCCACGACCAGCATATTTAATTGTTAATGGAGATGAGTCTGAACCAGGAACATTTAAAGATAGACAAATTTTTCAATATGATCCGCATCTTTTAATTGAGGGAATAATATGCTCATCTTATGCAATGAATATTCATGATGCATATATTTATGTAAGAGGTGAATATAAATGGTTTATTGATAGATTAAATGAAGCTATCAAAGAAGCATATGAAGCTGGAATCATTGGTGAAAAAGTTATGGGTCATGATTATAGAATGGACATAACAGTTCATAGAGGTGGTGGAGCATATATTTGTGGTGAGAAATCAGCATTAATAGAATCACTTGAAGGAAAACGTGGACATCCAAGATTAAAACCACACCAAAAAGAGTGTGAATGGTTTTTTGATAATCCTGCAACAGTAAATAATGTAGAAACTATTGCAACTGTTCCTTTTATTGTAGAAAAAGGATATGAATCTTATACAGCATATGGAACTGAAAGATCACCTGGAACTATGCTATTTGCTATGAGTGGACCTGTTAAGAATCCAGGTGTTTATGAACTAGCATTTGGTAATAAGATGATTGATGTGATTAATAAAATTGGTGGAGGGATGAAAGAAGGCAAAAAGCTAAAAGCCGTAATTCCTGGAGGTTCATCTTGCCCTATTTTAACTGCTCAAGAGGTAGAAAAAGCAGTATTAGATTATGAATCAATGTGGGATATTGGTTCAACACTTGGTACAGGAGGGATGATTGTAATTGATGAAGATATGAGTATGATTGATGTAGCTAAAAACTTAATTGAGTTTTATCATCATGAATCTTGTGGACAATGTACACCTTGTAGAGAGGGCTGTGGATGGATTGACAAAATACTTGCAAAAGTATTAGCTGGTGAAGGTACACAAAAAGATTTAGATACTATTTTAGAAGTATGTGAAACAATGAATGGTAAAACTATATGTGTTTTTGCACCTGCAGTTAAAGATATTATTAAAAGTATAATTATCAAATTTAAAGATGAATTTGTAAAAGAATTTAAATAAACCTAGGAGAAAATTATGGCAAAGAATACAATGACATTAACTGACAATAGAAATGGAAAATCTTATGAGTACAATATTATTGATGGTACAAGAGGACCAAGTGTTGTAGATATTAAAAGTTTCTATAAGGATTCTGGAATGTTTACTTACGATCCAGGTTATACATCAACTGCTTCTTGTGAATCTAAAATCACATTCATTGATGGTGAGAACTCTGAATTAAGATATAGAGGCTATGATATTGCTGATCTTGCTGGAAAAAAATCATATCTTGATGTATCGTATTTACTTATGATGGGAAGACTTCCTACAAAAGCTGAATCAGAAGATTTTGATTTAGAGATTAGACATAGATCATTTTTAAATGAAGGTATTATTAGATTATTTGATGCTTTACCAGATGGTGCTCATCCAATGGCTACAATGGGAGCTGCAACTACTGCTTTATCTGCATTTTATAAAGATCATTTACATTTAGAAGATGAAGAAGAATTTAAAACAATGAGAAGAAGAATCTTAGCTAAAATGCCTACAATTGCTGCTATGGCATATAGAAACTCTATTGGTACTCCATTAATTTACCCAGATGTAAATAAATATTTCACAGAAAACTTTTTATATATGTTAAGAGCTTATCCAGGTGGAAATATGAAGTACCTTGGTGGTGGAAAAAATGATGAGATTAAACAAGTTGAAGTTGATGCACTTGATGCAATTTTAACACTTCATGCTGACCATGAACAAAATGCATCTACAACAACTGTTAGAAATGTAGGTTCAACAGAAGCTCATCCTTATGTTGCTATTTCATCAGGAATTGCTGCTTTATGGGGAAGTGCACATGGTGGAGCAAATGAAAAAGTTATGGATCAATTAAGATTAATTGGTGATGTTAAAAATGTTCCATCTTACATTGCAAAAGCAAAAGATAAAAATGATCCATTCAGACTTATGGGATTTGGACATAGAGTTTATAAAAACAGAGATCCAAGAGCTGAAACACTAAAAAAATTACAAGATAAATTAAAAGAAGAATTAAATCTTGATTCTAAATTACTAGATATTGCACATGCAGTTGAAGAAGCAGCATTAAGTGATGATTATTTTAAAGATAGAGGTTTATATCCAAATATTGACTTTTATTCAGGTGTAATACTAACTGCACTTAAAATTCCTGTTGCAATGTTTACTCCAATCTTTGTTATTGGAAGAATTCCAGGATGGATTTCACAATGGTCTGAATTAAAACAAGATCCAACTCACAAAATAGCTAGACCAAGACAATTATATACAGGTAACTAAAAAATAGTTACCTAAAGGAGATAACAAAACATGAGTGAAATGGTTAAAATATCAGTAAACGGAGAAGAATTAGAAGCTACTAAAGGTAGTCTTTTAATTGATACTTTATTAGATGAGAATATTCATATTCCTCATTTTTGCTATCACCAAGCACTAGGGAAAGATGGAAATTGTAGAATGTGCATGGTAGAAATTGAGGGACAAAAAAGACCTCAAATTGCATGTGATACACCTATTAAAGATGGTATGAGTGTAAGAACAAAGGGCGAAAATATAGAAAAAGTTAGAAGAGACATCTTAGAACTCCAACTAATAAATCACCCAATAGACTGTCCTACTTGTGATCAAGCAGGCGAATGTAAATTACAAGACTACTATATGGAATCAGGTTTCTATGACTCAAGAGTGAATGTTGATAGTAAAAATCATGCAAGAAAAAGAGTTGATCTTGGTGCAAATGTTATGCTTGACCAAGAAAGATGTGTTCTTTGTACAAGATGTGTAAGATTTTGTTCTGATATAACTGGAACAAATGAATTAGGTGTAATAAACAGAGCTGATCACTCAGTAATTGGAACATTTCCTGGAAAACCACTTTCTAATCCGTATGCTATGAATGTGGTAGATTTATGTCCAGTTGGAGCACTAACATCAAAAGATTTTAGATTCCAACAAAGAGTATGGTTTCTTGAAAGTTTTAATGCAATTTGTAATGGCTGTTCAAAAGGATGTAATATTCATGTTGATCATAGAAAAGAGAAATATAAAGATGACCAAATTTTTAGATTTAGACCAAGAGTAAATAAAGAAGTAAATGGTCATTTTATTTGTGATGAAGGAAGATTGTCTTATCACAATGAGAATAAAAATAGATTTACAAATGCAATAGTAGATGCAAAAGAATCAACAGTTGAAAATAGTATTGCCTCAATGTTTAAGCTTATTGCTACAAATAAAGATGCATTCTTTGTACTAGGACCAAATCTTTCTTGTGAAGAAATACAAAATATAAAAGCTCTAGCTACTATGGTAAAAGCAAATATAACTGGATATTCTCCAAACTATATTGATGAATCATTTGGTGATGATTATTTGAAAAAAAATGATAAAAGTGCAAATAGAGCTGCATTTAAAGAGTATCAAATAAGTGAAGACGAAAAAGAGTTTAAAGAAAATTTAGATAAATCTTCACTAGTTGTAATATTTGATAGTAGCTTTTTCAATGATAATTTAAGCTTATTAGAAAATAAAAAAGTAGTTAGTTGTTTCTCACATAATTGCATGACAATTAAAAAATCAAATGTAGCAATTGCCATTTCATCATTTTATGAAAAAAGTGGTACTTATATTAATTGTGATGGTGTAAAACAAAAAGTTATCTCTAAAATGAATAAAGAAAATCCAGCTTTATCTATCACTTCTTTAATAGAAGAGATGAAAAGTATGGTTGAAAAAGGAAATATATGACAACAGTTTCTTTAGTAGTTATTATTATAAATATTCATATTGCATTGATTTTAGCAACAGGAATGACTCCTATTTTAGTATGGTGGGAAAGAAGAGTTGCAGGTTTTATTCAAGATAGAGCTGGTCCAAATAGATGTAATATTGGCCCAATTAGACTTGGTGGACTTATACAAAGTATAGCAGATATGTTAAAATTAGTATTTAAAGAAGATTTTATGCCTAGTCATATTAGATATAAATTTTTCTTTACATTAGCTCCAGTGCTACTATTTTTTTGTATATTTTTAACATTTGGTGTTATACCTTTTGCAGATGATTTAATAATCGATAATCAATCACATATGATGCAAGCATTGCCTATGGGACTTGGTATTATGTGGTTTTTAGCATTTGCTGGTTTATCAACTTATGGAATTATTTTAGGTGGATATTCATCTGGAAGTAAATATGGTATTTTAAGTTCTATTCGAGCAACAGCACAAGTTATATCATATGAAGCGGCTATGGCATTATCAGTTATTTCTATGATATTAACATATGGTTCAATTCATTTAGGAGATATGGTTGTAGCACAAGGAGAACTATTATTTGGTTTTATTCCTGCATGGGGTGTTTTTTTACAACCTTTAGCAGCACTTATTTTTATCGTTACTGCATTTGCAGAAGCTAATAGAGCTCCTTTTGATTTAGCAGAAGGTGAATCTGAAATTGTTGCAGGTTATCATACTGAATATTCAGCTATGAGATTTGGACTTTTTCAAGTTGGTGAATTAGCAGCACTATGTGCAGCAAGTGCAATTATTGTAACACTATTTTTTGGTGGATACCAAATTCCATGGCTAGATACTCAAACTCTTAAAAGTAATATTGATTATGTAATGATTGCTATCATGATATTAGTTCCTATAAAAATATTTATTTTAACTTCTTGGATGAAAAAAAATAATAACTGGGAAGATGCAAGTGATATAAGAGCAAAAGAGACTGGAATTTTAAATAAAGTATTTTGGACAATTGGTATTCTTACTATTGCTTTATTTGCTTGGTTTTTATCAACTGGATTAAGTCAAAATGGTGTAGCAATTACAGTTGCAGTACTTCAAGTTTTAACTTTTATTATTAAGTTTTTTCTTGTTGCTTTAGTTTTTATCTGGATTAGATGGACACTATTAAGATTTAGATACGACCAACTTCAAATGTTAGGTTGGAAAGTGTTATTACCTTTATCATTATTAAATATTGTAATAACAGCAACATATATTGTAGTTACAGGAAGTTAATATGGGAATTAAAATAGTACCAAGACATGGAAAGTCACTAAAAGACAAACTTTATCTACCAGCTATTGCAGGTGGAATGAAGACAACTTTTAAGCACTTTGTTAAGAATTTAAAAGATACATCAAATCTTAGAACAATGTCATACCCAGAAGTACAGCCTGATGACTTAAGTGAGAGATACAGAGGTGTACATAGACTTACAAAATGGGATGATGGAAGTGAAAAATGTGTTGCATGTTATATGTGTGCAACAGCTTGTCCTGCTGATTGTATATTTATAGATGCCCAAGAAAGATTTGATGGAGTTGCTGAAAAGAGACCAAAACAGTTCAAAATTGACCTTTTAGAGTGTGTTTATTGCGGGTATTGTGTTGAAGCTTGTCCTTGTGATGCAATTAGAATGGACACAGGAATCTTTTCATTTACAGGTTCAACAAGAGAAGAATTTGTAGTTGATAAAGACTACTTAATGTCAAATGAACGTTCAAAGGATTTAAATGATGACTGATATAGTTTTCGTAGCCCTAAGTATATTTGCAATAGCAGGTGCAATTGTAATGATACTAAGTAAAAGTCCAATCTATAGTGCATTAGGACTATTGATAACTATGCTATCAATTGGTGGATTATTTGCCCTATTAAGCGCAAGCTTCTTATTTATGGTTCAAATAATTGTTTATGCTGGGGCAATAATGACTCTAATTCTTTTTATTTTAATGTTTCTTAATATTAAAGAAGAAGATTTACCAAAAGAACCAAAGAAATATTCATTGGTAGCTTTAGGAATATTATTAGTTTTACCTTTAAATATTTTAGTTTTAAAAGCAGTATCAAATCTGCCTGAAAAAGATTTAAATATAGTAGATGGTAACTTTGGAGATATAAAACCTGTTGGTATGGCACTTTATAATAATTGGTTAGTATCATTTGAGCTTATATCAATACTATTATTAGTTGCACTAGTAGGTTCAATTGTTCTTGCAAAAAAAAGAAAACCTAAAGAAAATAAAGGAGAACAATAATGATAAGTTTATCATCATATGCATTTGTTTCAATGATGCTATTTTCAATAGGTGTTATTGGGGTTATTGCAAGAAAAAATATCTTTGTAATTTATATGTCAATAGAGCTAATGCTAAATGGTATTACACTATTTTTAGTTACATTTGCTAGATATCATTTTAATTTAGATGCACAAGTAATGACAGTACTAATAATTGCGATAGCTGCTGCTGAAGCTGCAATTTTCTTATCAGTAATTATTTTATTATTTAGATCAAAAAAATCATTAGATACAGATGTATTTACTACACTAACACAAGGAGAAAAATCATGAATACTCCTTTATTAGTTTGGATAATTTTAGCTCCTTTATTAGGTGCTATATTAAATGCAGGATTTTATTTTTATCATATAAAAAAGCAAAAAATTTCTGATAAAATATTTTCTATTATTGGTACAGGAACACCTTTAATTGCATTTTTAATTACACTTTATCTATTTTTACAGATGAAAGAAGAAGGTATAATTTTCACTCAAAATTTATTCACTTGGATTTCAATTGGTGATTTAACAATCCAAATGAGCTTTCTTGGAGATAACCTTGCAATTTTTATGTCAATGTTTGTTACATTTGTTGGTTGGCTAATTCATATTTATGCAATTGGATATATGAAAGGTGATGATGCATTTGGAAAGTTTTTTGCTTATTTTAACTTATTTTTAGCATCAATGTTAATCTTAGTATTAGCAGATAATCCTGTTATTTTATTTATTGGTTGGGAAGGTGTTGGAGTTTGTTCTTACTTACTTATTGCTTTTTACTATGGTGATAAAGAGAATGTTATTGCAGGTAATAAAGCTTTTATAGCAAATAGAGTCGGAGATTTTGGATTTTTATTAGGAGTTGTTACACTATTTTTTGCAGTAGGTGCAGATTCACTTAGCTTTTCTACAATAGAAGCAAATATATCAAATGCTTCAAGTGAATTATTAATACTATCTGGTTTCTTACTATTTGTTGGAGCAATGGGAAAATCAGCACAAATTCCATTATATGTATGGCTTCCTGATGCAATGGCAGGACCAACACCAATTTCAGCACTTATTCATGCAGCAACAATGGTAACAGCTGGTGTTTATATGGTTGCAAGATTTCACTTTTTATATAGTGGAATTGAAAACATTGGTCTGTTTATTGCTTATATTGGTGCATTTTCTGCTTTATTTGCAGCTATAATTGCAACAAAACAACAAGATATTAAAAAAATACTTGCATACTCTACTATGTCTCAATTAGGATATATGTTTATTGCGGTTGGTCTTGGTTTTTATAGTTCAGGGCTATTTCATGTATTTACACATGCATTTTTTAAAGCTATGCTATTTATGGGTGCTGGTGGTATTATTATTGCACTTCATCATGAACAAAATATCTTTAAAATTGCACAACACAGAGCTCAATTACCAATTATTCATTTTACATTCTTAGTTGGTGTAATTGCAATTTCTGGTATTCCTCCATTTTCAGGTTTCTTTTCAAAAGATGCAATATTAGCAGCAGCTTTTCAAGAAGGTGAGTATTTACTTTGGGGAATTGGAATGTTTACAGCATTTTTAACTGCATTTTATATGTTTAGATTATATTTTATCATTTTTGTGGCTCCAACTAAAAATGTTTCACAACATATTTATACATCTAAAACAATTACATTTCCACTTTTAGTATTATCTATTGGTGCAATTACAGCAGGTTTTTTAAACTATCCCGCAATTTTTGGTGGAGAAACAATGGTTGATGCATGGCTTGTTCAATTAAATTCAAATGTAATTCATATGTCTCACTCAACTGAGTATATATTAATGGCAGCTTCGATTATTGTAGCAGTTGCTGGTATCTTTGTTGCATATAAAAAATATGCAAAATTCGATATTTATAAGCCAGAGAGTGAAAAAGGAATTATTGCAAATAAATTCTTTGTTGATGAGTTCTATGACAAAATATTTGTACAAGCAAGTAAAAAATTAAGTACATTTATTGATAAAGTTGTTGATGAGAAAATCATTGATGGATTTATTATGACTGTTTGCAATGAGTTTGTTTCATTTGGAAAAAAAGTTGCAACTATTCAAAACGCAAATGTTAGATTCTATGCAGGATTTATGTTAGTTGGGATGAGTTGTATCTTTGTATATTTATATATTTTGTTAGGATTGTAGTATGAGTGCAGATGTTTTATCTTTTATAATATTTTTACCAGCAGTTGTAGCCTTTGGATTAATGGTTACAACTAAAAATGTTGAAGCTGTTAGAAATATAGCTTTTTTAGCAACTACAGTTGTTTTAGCTTTAGTGTTAAAGCTATATTTAGAGTTTGAACCAAGTGCAGGTATGCAGTTTGTAACAAATGCCTCATGGATTAGTAGTTATGGAATCAATTATTACATTGGTGTTGATGGTTTTTCATTAACAATTTTAATGATGATTGCCATTTTAATTCCAACTTCATATTTACTTTTATGGGAAGGAAGAACAAAAGGTTATTGGATTAATCTACTTCTAGTACAAACAGGTGTTACAGGTTCACTTTTAGCACTTGATGTTGTACTATTTTACTTCTTTTGGGAAGTAATGCTTTTACCTGTATTTTTACTAATTGGTATATATGGTTTTGGCAATAAAGTATTTACAACAATAAAAGTTACTGTTTATACAATGGCAGGTTCATTATTAATGTTTGTAGCTATTTTATATCTTGGTGTTGCATTTAATTCAGAATATGGTTATTGGTCATTTCAATACAATGATCTTATGAAAATAACAACATTAAGTTACGAAGAGAATATTTGGCTATTTCTAGCATTTCTTGCAGCATTTGCTATTAAAATTCCAATTTTTCCTTTACATACTTGGATTATGGAAACATATAAAAATGCTCCAACTGGTGCAGTATTTTTATTATCATCAATTATGGCAAAATTAGGTGTTTATGCAATTGTAAGATTTATGATTCCTATTTTTCCTGATATTTATGTAGAGTTTTCTATGTGGTTTGTAATATTTGGTCTATTTGGGCTTGTTTATTTTGGTATAGCTGCCCTTATGCAAGATGATATAAAAAGAATGTTTGCATACTCTTCTGCCTCACATTTAAGTTTTATTTCTGCTGGTATTTTTTCATTGAATGAGTATGGAATTAATGGTGCATTATATTTAATTATTGCCCATGCAATTGCAACAGGTGCACTATTTTTACTTGTTGGTATTATTCATGAGGAAACAGGAACAAAATCTATTAAACAATTAGGTGGTATTGCAAAAACAGCACCAATATTCACAGTTATATTTGCAATTATGTTATTTGCAAATATAGGATTACCAGGAACAAATGGATTTGTATCTGAATTACTAATTATCTTTGGTATTTATGAATTTAATCATACTTTAGGTTATATTTCAGCTCTTACAGTAATTATTGGCGCTTCTTATATGTTGTGGATGTTTCAAAGAGCTATTTTACAAAATAGAGATGGTGAATGCTTAAAAATGAGAGATTTAAAAATAAAAGAAATTATTGGCTTAACTCCATGGGTTATTTTAGTATTCTTAATGGGTATTTATCCTGATATATTTATAGATAAATTTGAGCCAACAGTGACTCATTATATCAATGACATTTTAAAAATTGGAGCAATGAAATGAATCAATTAATCTTAATAATGCCAATTTTAATAGTTTTATCAGCAAGTGTTATATTAATGCTTTTAAGTGTATATGACAAATATTCTACAAAGAATTTTATTGTTATATCATCGATGTTTTTAATTATAGCTTTAGGTTTTTCTATTTTCTCATTTGAAGATATGTATTCAATAAAAGTTTATGGTGATATATTCAATAATGTACTTATATTTGATTCGTTTTCAAACTTTTTTACAATACTACTTATCTTAGGTACTTTGCTTACAATATTAATTGGTGAACATTACTTTTTACATAGAAAGTATTTCAAAGGTGAATTTTTCACTATTTTAATGTTTGCTTTATTTGGAATGATTTTACTGGCTAACTCAAATGAGCTTTTAACAGCATTTATAGCCCTTGAAATTGCTTCTTTTTCAGTATATGTGATGGTAGGATATAACAGTGATGACAATAAAAGAGTTGAAGCAATTTTTAAATATTTAGTTTTAGGTTCTTTTATAGGAGCCTTTTACTTATTAGGTACTGTATTAATTTATGGTGCAACACAAACAACAAACTTAAGTGAAATTTCAACATATATCGTAACACATAGTGGTGCAGAATTAAACTTAGTATATATAGGTATCACTTTAATTTTATTTACATTTTTATTTAAAATTGCAGCATTTCCATTCCAATCATGGGTATTAGATGTATATAGAGGTGCACCTATGATTATTACTGCTTATATGGCATCAGTATTTAAAATAGCGATTTTCTCATTTTTCTTAAGAATCTTCTTACAAGATATTGCTTCTATTATTGATTTTTGGGATACTATAATGTATGTATTAGTTATTTTAACTTTAGTATTTGGTACATGGTTAGCAGTAACTCAAAAAATTGTAAAAAGAATGTTAGCCGCATCATCAATCGTACATACAGGATATTTATTATTGGCATTCCTTGCATTGGGACAAAATGGTGAAGCAGCATATGCAACAATGTTTTATCTTATTGCTTATTTAGTTACAGCAATTGGTGCATTTGGACTAATTTCACATATTATTTCTGAAACAAGTGTAAGAGTTACATATGATGACTTTAAAGGTTTATCAAAAGAAAGACCATTTTTAGCAGCAATGATGACAATTTTTCTTTTAAGCTTGGCAGGTATTCCATCAACTATAGGTTTTATTGGAAAATTTTATGTATTTACAGAAGCAATTAATGCAGGATTTGCAGCACTTGCGATTTTAGCAATATTTGCAACAATCGTATCTGTTTATTACTATTTTAGACTTATTGCAACAATGTATTTTTATCCAGCAAATGCATCTTGTGAAAGTGTAGGATTTAATGATAAAAGAGTTTCTACATATGTAATTGCATTCTTAGCTACTATTACTATTTTAGGTGGTATTGGTAGTGCTATTGTATTTTTTATTCCAATTCCAAGTATTGATACAATAATTGAGATTTCGCAAATGACTGTTAGATCATTATTTATAAAATAGTATGTGTTATTATGTAACAATTAACGTATAATATTTTAATTTTTCTTATTTAAACCACTACTTATAAAAGCCCTAGAAATAGGGCTTTTTTTATTTAACTTACTTTTTTATGTACAATATTTGTACAAGCTTACTATTTCTTTTTATAATGATTTTTGAAGATGATTTTTGCTATTATCTTTTTACGTTAAAAACATTAGTAATATCACTAGAAAGGATGTAAAATGAGTGACCTAATTGAAGGTTATATTGGTACTACAACTGAAAGAAAAAAGAGTAGGCTTCCGGCAAGGCTTGATTATATTCAAAGTGCAACGGGTTTATTTTTAGCTCTTTTTATGTGGGCTCACATGCTATTAGTATCTTCGATATTAGTTAGTAAAGACTTTATGTATACTGTAACAAAAGCATTAGAGGGAAGTTTCATAATTGAGGGAGGACATCCACTATTTGTATCTGCAGCTGTTGCTGTGATTTTTGTTATTTTTATTGTTCATGCTGCTTTAGGTATGAGAAAGTTACCTGGTAACTATAAACAATATCAAGTAGTAAAAGCACATGCAAAAAGTATGGGTCATGATGACACAAAATTATGGTTTATACAAGCATTTACAGGTTTTGCAATGTTCTTTTTGGGTTCTGTACACTTATATATTATGTTAAGTAATCCAGGAGAAATTGGACCATATGCGTCATCTGATAGAGTTGTTAGTGATTGGATGTGGCCTTTATATATCCTTTTATTATTAGCAGTTGAATTTCATGGGACAATTGGTCTTTATAGACTATGTGTTAAATGGGGTTGGTTTGATGGGAACAATCCAAAAGAGACAAGAAAAACTCTTAAAAAAGTTAAATGGGCATTAACTATATTTTTTCTTGTACTAGGTTTTGCTACATTAGCAGCATATATGAAAATTGGTCTTGAACACAAAGCTAATTATGGTGAGAGATATGTGCCAACAGCAAAAATAATGAAAATTGACAATACTGGGAGGCTAGCATAATATGAAAATTAATTACTGTGATGCATTAGTTATAGGTGGAGGATTAGCAGGACTTAGAGCGTCTGTTGCCGCACAAAAAAAAGGACTTAGTACAATTGTTTTATCATTAGTTCCTGTAAAAAGATCACATAGTGCTGCTGCACAAGGTGGAATGCAAGCTTCATTAGGTAACTCAAAGATGTCTGATGGAGATAATGAAGATTTACACTTTGCAGATACTGTAAAGGGTAGTGACTGGGGATGTGATCAAGAAGTTGCAAGAATGTTTGTTCACACTGCACCAAAAGCTATTAGAGAATTAGCTGGTTGGGGTGTGCCTTGGACTAGAGTTAGAGAAGGTTCAAGAGAAGCAGTTATCAATGCTAAAAAAACTACTATTACAGAAGATGCAGATAGACATGGTCTTATTACATCAAGAGACTTTGGTGGAACAAAAAAATGGAGAACATGTTATACAGCTGATGCAACTGGACATACTATGCTATTTGGTGTTGCAAATGAGGCTTTAAAACATGAAGTTGATATTAGAGATAGAAAAGAAGCTATTTCAATTATTCATGAAGATGGAAAATGTTATGGAGCAGTTGTAAGAGATTTAATTACGGGTGAATTAGAAGCTTATGTTGCAAAAGGAACATGTATCGCAACTGGTGGATATGGAAGAGTGTTTAAACAAACTACAAATGCTGTAATTTGTGAGGGTATTGGTGCAGCACTTGCACTTGAAACTGGTATTGCACCACTTTCTAATATGGAAGCTGTACAATTCCACCCTACTCCAATTGTTCCATCTGGAATTTTATTAACAGAAGGTTGTAGAGGTGATGGAGGTATCTTAAGAGATGTTGACGGTCACAGATTTATGCCTGATTATGAGCCAGAGAAAAAAGAACTTGCTTCAAGAGATGTTGTGTCAAGAAGAATGATTGAGCATATTAGAAATGGTAAAGGTGTACCATCACCTTATGGTTTCCATGTATGGTTAGATATCTCTATTTTAGGTAGAGAGCATATTGAAAAGAACTTAAGAGATGTACAAGAGATTTGTCAAATCTTTAATGGTATAGATCCTGCTGATGAGGGTAAAAAAGGATGGGCTCCAGTTTTACCAATGCAACACTACTCTATGGGTGGTATTAGAACTAAACCAACTGGTGAATCAACAAGACTAAAAGGTTTATTTGCTTGTGGTGAAGCTGCTTGTTGGGATATGCATGGATTTAATAGACTTGGAGGAAACTCTGTATCTGAAACTGTTGTTGCAGGTATGATTATTGGAAACTATTTTGCAGATTTTTGTAAAGAAAATGACCTTACTATTCCAACTGCTACAATTCAAAAGTTTGTTGATAAAGAAGATGCATACTTAGATGAATTATTATCTCTTGATGGTAGCGAAGATATTTTTAAAATTAAAAATAGAATGAAAGATATCATGGATGAAAAAGTTGGTATTTTTAGAGATGGTCCACATTTAGAAGAGGCTGTTGAAGAGTTAAAAGAACTATTAGAAAAAACAAAAAATATAACTGTAAAATCTAAAGAAAGAGCAGGAAATCCAGAACTTGAAGAAGCATATAGAGTTCCTAAAATGTTAAAAATTGCACTTTGTGTAGCTAAAGGTGCAAGAGATAGAACAGAATCAAGAGGTGCACACTATAGAGAGGATTATCTAAAAAGAGATGATGAAAAATGGTTAAACAGAACTTTATCTACTTGGCCAAATCCAAATGATATTGAACCAACACTTGAATATGCACCACTTGATGTTATGAAAATGGAAATGCCACCAGCATTTAGAGGTTATGGTGCTAAGGGTATGATTATTGAAAATGAACTATCTGAAAAAAGACAAGAAGAAGTTGACTCTATTAGAGAAAAACTTGAAGCTGAGGGGAAAGACAGACATGAAATTCAAGATGCATTAATGCCATTTGAATTACCAATGAATTATAAAGAGAAAAATGAAAGAGTAGGAGACAAGTAATGAGTGTAGAAAAAGGTAGAGAAATAACTATATCAGTTCTTAAATTCAATCCTAGAAGTAAGGTTTCAAAACCTCACTTTGTAGATTATAAACTTGAAGAGACTCCAGGAATGACTCTTTTTATAGCATTAAATTACATTAGAGAGAATTTTGATGCTGATTTATCTTTTGACTTTGTTTGTAGAGCAGGTATTTGTGGTTCTTGTGGAATGGTTGTAAATGGGAAACCTGCACTAGCTTGTAGAACACTTACATCAAGCTATCCAGAAGGAACATTAAAATTAATGCCAATGCCTGCATTTGAACTTATTAAAGATTTATCTGTTAATACAGGTAAATGGATGGATAAAATGTCAAAAAGAGTTGAATCATGGATTCATACAAATGAAAAACCAGATATTTCAAAACTTGAAGAAAGAGTTGATCCAGATGTTGCTGATGAAACTTTCGAACTTGACAGATGTATTGAGTGTGGTATTTGTGTTGCTTCTTGTGGTACTATATTAATGAGACCAGAGTTTGTTGGTCCAGTTGGGTTAAATAGAGTAGCAAGATTTGAAGTTGATCCACATGATAATAGAACAACTGAAGATTTTTATGAATTAGTTGGTGATGATGATGGTATTTTTGGATGTATGTCATTAATGGCATGCGAAGATCATTGCCCTAAACATTTACCATTACAAAACAAAATTGCTTATTTAAGAAGAAAATTAGTTTCAATTAAATAAAACTTCTTTAATACGAAAAGAATTAACCTCCCTTTTCGTATTAAAACAATATAAAAAGATAATTACCAAAATTGGTAATTATCTTTTTATATTTAATGCTATATGGAGGCATAATGAACCTAGCGAATGACTACTTTTTACTTTACCATGGAATTTTAATAAAAAAAGAGATTTCATATGAGATTAAAAAGTCAAATAAAAATGAATTCTTTGAAATAGTTGCTTTAATTTTAAGTGCAAATAGAAAAAATTATGAAAAATACTTACCTTTAAACTCTTTTAACTCTTTGTGTACTAAAATAATTAACAAAACACCAAATAATATAAATGAACTTTATCAACTTCAATACAATCTAATAGAAGAAATTATCAATTATGAAAATAATAATATATCAATATTGCACAATGCATTTGAATATCTAAAAAATGAAAAAATAATTACTAATTCTGACAATGAAAAACTGATTTCTTTATTTGATCCTAGTGAAATTAATAAAAAAGAGATAAACTCTGATATTTTTATAGATGATAATTTAAACTTTAATGAACATAAAGCTGAAATATCAAAAATCATAGAAGAGTTAAAAGAGATATTTAATAAACAAGATTTAAAACAAGAGCTTGAAGATACAATAAATTACATAAATTCTCAAAAATTCTCAATTGGAATCACTGGGGTTATGAATGCTGGTAAGTCTACAATGTTAAATGCACTTATGGGTAAAGAGATATTAGGAAGTGCAGTTGTACCAGAAACTGCAAACTTAACAATTGTAAAATATGATAAAGATCCATCTGCAAATGTATTTTATTGGAATAAAGAAGAGTGGAATAAAATAGAAAATAGTGCCAATGAAATAGAATCAATTAAAGATTTTGTAAATGAAACTAAATCATTGTTTAAAGATGAGTTAGATAATTATATAAAAGATGACACAAGAAGTGATAAGGTTGATATTGAAAATCTAGCTTCTTTCACATCAGCAGAAGCTAGTGGAAAAAGATGTAATTTAGTTAAATATGTAGAATTAAAATCAGATTTAAATTTTTTAAAAGATGGTATAGAAATAGTTGATACTCCAGGACTTGATGATCCAGTTATTCAAAGAGAAGAGATAACTAAAGAGTACTTATCAAATTGTGATATGATGTTACACTTAATGAATGTAAGCCAAAGTGCAACTTTAAAAGATGTAGAGTTTATTGTGGATGCATTATTATATCAAAATATTTCAAAACTATTAATAGTAATCACAAGAGCAGATACAGTATCAAAAGAAGAGTTAGAAGAAGTAATAAACTACACAAAAACTTCAATTAAAAGACAACTTCATAATTTAAATAAAGATAGTCAACTAGACTATATTTTAAAAACTATCAAATTTATTCCAATTTCTGGGAAAATGGCTTTACTTCATAGAACAGGAAAAGAAAAAGAGGCACTAGAAGCTGGATTTAAACTTGAAGATACAGGTATTGTGGAAATTGAAAACTATCTTTTTGAATCATTATTTGGGAAAAATAGTTCAAAAACAGAACTTATTATTAAAGGTGCTAAATCACAACTAATAAAAGCAATTGACAAACAATATTCAGCATTAAATTATGAGTTAAGATTATTAGCAAAATCAAAAGATGAATTAGAAGCAGAATTAAAAGAGTTTAATAAAAAGAAATCTGCAAATGAAAAAATCTTTCAAGCAATGCAAGAAGATATAACTTATTATAAAAGTGATGCAAAGAATTATATAGAATCATTGGAAGCATTTTTAAGTACAGAATTAATAGACTTACAAAATATTATCAGACAAAGAGTCGTTAGTGATGTAAAATATACATTTGAAAAAGAGAAGAAAAAACCTCTACAAAGTAGAATAATAAATATTATACAAACAGCATTAAAAGATGGGATAATTGATGTCGTAAGAGATTATAGATATAAATTTATAAAAAAATCTCAAAATATTGGTGAAATTTGTGAGCAAAAATATCATGATTTTGGTTTTTCATTAAAACATGATAATGATAATTTTGATGCAAGAGGTTTTTTTCAACAAGACTTTAAAAGTGGATTTTTAACTTCTTCAAATGATATATTAATTCTAAAAATCACTAATTTAGTTTCTAAATCAAAAGCATCAAAAATACAAAGTTTAGATTTACAAATTCAAAAAGTTTTAGAAGAAGAGTTTACAAGTATTGAAAAAAGTATTAAAACAAAAGCAAAAGAAGTTTCAGAACAATTAATTGATACATTTTTTGATACATTAAATGCACCACTTAAAAGTTTTGAGACTAAATTATTAACTAATGAGCAAATATTAAAAGAACAGATTAATTCATTTAAAGAAAATGATAAAAATAAAGATAAAATTTCAATCGAAATTCATAAAAATTTAAAAAGATTAGAAACAATAAAAAAAGGTTGTAAAAAATGAAGTTATTACAACAATTTGTAATAGAGTATAAAGATGCTTACATAAAAAAAGATGTAGTTTATGAAAATAGTATAGAAGGAGAAATAAGAAAAGTAAAGGATTTACTTTTAGATGATGATTTTTTACCATCAGTTCAATTAAAATCAATTTTAGATAAATTTATTAGAAGAGCAAGATATCCAATGGAAGTTGCAATAACAGGACAATTTTCAGCTGGAAAGTCAACTTTTTTAAATGCTTTATTATCAAGAAATATTCTTCCAACTGGAATAACTCCTGTTACATCAAAAGTAAATTTTATAAATTATGGGGAAGAGTATAAATTAAGAATCACTTACAAATCAGGTGCAGAAGAGTATTATAGTATCGACGCAATTGCTGATTTTACAGACCAAAGAAAAGAAGAGCTTGAAGAAGTAAAGTATTTAACACTATATGCTCCAATGGATATTTTAAAAGATATATCTTTTGTTGATACTCCTGGACTTAACTCACAAAGCCAAGGTGATACAGAAACAACTAGAAGAGTATTAAGAGATGTGGGAGGAATAATTTGGCTTACTCTTATTGATAATGCAGGAAAAATGAGTGAAGCAGAAGTTTTAGAAGAGTATATGCAACATTTTAAAAATAAATCTTTATGTGTATTAAATCAAAAAGATAAATTTACAAATGAACAAATCCAAACAACAACAAAATATATCAAAAATAGATTTAATAAATATTTTGCTGAAGTTATTCCAATATCTGCAAAACAAGCACTTGATTCAAGAAGACATCAAAAAAATATTTTACTTGAAAGTGCATATGAAGAAGTAACTAAAGAGTTTAAAAATAAATTAAATGAAAATTTAGAAGTTAATTCCCTTGATTTTTTCTCTAAAGATTTTGATGAGTTTAAAAATAAAGTAAATAATATTCAATCAAAAGATACTTCACTTGATATGAAACAACTTGAAGAATCAAACATAAATTCAGTTTTAGAATTTATTGATAATACAATTAGACCACAAGCAAAAGAATCAAAAGAGTTTGCTATAAAAAAAGATTTAAGAAATGTTTGTGATATTTTAATCAAAGAGTATGAAACAATTATTGGAACTTATGATTCTTTAATAGATATTTTAAAATCAACACAAGAACAAATAATTGAAGCATTTGATAATATATATAAAAAATACTCTAAGGATTTATTTAATATCTATACTTCATTAGAATCTATTATGGATAAAATTGCAAATGAAACATTTAAAAATGTAAAAAAAATTACAGATTATAGATATCAAGAAAATAAAGGTAGTTTTTTATCATCAAAAAAAATAGAAAAAGTAGAGTTTACTAGCTATTGGATAGATAGTGACAATGTATATAAAAACTTATTTTATGATGACCAAACAGTAGACAAAATGTTTAAACGTTCAATTAAAATGTTAAAAAACAATGAATTACAAACAGACGAAGCATTTAGAGCTGTTTATAGAATATTAAAATCAGAAATTCATAAATGGCAAGAAGCATATGAGAAAATCAAAAAACATAGAGAGATTGCATCAGATTTAGAGTTTTCAAATACTAGACACTTTGCTGCAAAAGTATATGAAAATGTATTATCTGATTATCATAGAACTATATTAGAAAATATTTCTGCACTTAGAAAAAAGTTTGCTTACTTTAATGGAGCTTTGTCATACTCTTATATACAAACAACCCAAGCAACTATAGCACACTTTGAACAACAAATACAAGAATCAGAAGAATTACACAAAAAAGAACCTACAAAATTCAATGTAGTTCATCCAAGAGAAGATGAAATACTTACAAAATTAAAAGTTAATTTTGGATTTGAAAAAATTGAAGATTTTCTAACATCAAAAAGAAACTATTTATTTAAAATTATAAAATACTCTAAACAACAATATTTAGAGATAAATGAAGATAGAATAAAATTTGTTGAATCAAAGAAAGATATATATAATAATAAAATTAAAAAGCTATATGAGATAAAAGAGAGTATTTAACTCTCTTTTATCTTAAAATTTATAAATTAATCTACTTAAAAAGATGTCATATGAATTATCACTATCTTTTTCATCATTAATATCAAAATACATAGCTTCAATATTTAAATTATCATTAAAACTATAACTAATCATATAATCATTCTCTTTTACCTCATCAACATCTGTTTCATAAGTGGTTGTATAAAAAGAGAAGTTCAATTTATTAGTTATATCATAAGAAGTGTATAAACCTAAAGCATCTTCATCATAACCACTACTTAAATTCCCCATAGACCATTCATTCATAGCTGTATAAAAAAACTCCCCTCCAAAGCCTGTAAATAAAGATTTCTCTTTGTCTAAAGAACTTTTTGTGTATGCAGCTGCTACATATAAATCTTTATAAGTAAGGGATAACATTGTTCCATATAAAAATCCATCAACACCAGAATTTCTATCCTCACTTTGATTTGAATATTGAAAAGAAATATCTGTTGATAAATCATTATTTATTTGATTATTAAAGTTTGTATCTAAATAGAAAACTTTTGAGTATTTATCTATATCATAATAATATGCTCTACTAAAAATATTTGAGAAACTAAGCTCTTTTTTAAACTCTGTACCAAATAGTGCAGTACCACTTGAATCTTTTGTTCCCATTTTTTGGAATTCATTAAAATTTTTATTCTCCACGCTTAATAATCCAGCATCATATCCTTGCCATTTATCAAAATATCCAACATAAAAAGAGAAATCATTTACCTTATAATTTAACATAGCTCCTTGAAAAGTTTGAGGAGTTAATCTCATATCATCATCACCCATTAAAGGTGTATTAATTATTTGCCTACCTAAAACAAAAGAAATATCTTCATAACTTAAATTTAAACTAGCCTCACCTAAAAACATAAAATCACTATCTATAGAAGCAAAAGTTTTATAATCACTTAATAGGTTATCATTACTTAGTTCACTAAAAGATTTTGAAAAATATGGGCTTAAAGTCATACTTATATTATCTTTGTATATAGGGAAATTAAACCTAACTACTCCACCTATTGCTGTTTCATAAGAGTTCTTTTCACCTAATGCCTTTTCATTATTATAATCATAAGACAAATACCCTAATCTTAAATCACCACTAATTTCGATACTTTTTAAATATTCATCTAAACTATTAACTTTTTTATTATCTGCATTTAAAGAACTAACTAAAATTGTAGTTGCAAACAGACTTATTATATATTTATTCATTTTTTGGCCTTATATTTTTGCTATTTTTACTGGTACACCATGTCTTGCTGTACAGCCAAATATTTTATCTCTATATAAGCTAGCACCTTTTCTACTAGGATCTATAATATTAAACTCATTTACACTAACTCCACCAGCTCTTTGTTTTATTCCTTTTATTACTTTGCCATCAATATATGTATCATCTACACCAAAAGCACTATGTCCATATCCAGTTGGAATAACAATTGTATATCTTCCTACTGTATTATCTGCTTGGATAATCCCCTCAATGAATCTTCCTTGTACAGATATAACTCTTGCAGTATCACCATTAATTAATCCAAGAAGTCTTGCATCTTCTATATTCATTTGTATAAAATTTGTTGGTGTTAAAGCTACAATTCTTGGTAAAACTACAGAATATGGACTTCTTAATTGACTTTTAAAAGTAGAAAAACTAAACGGATACTCTTTTTTATCATATAACTCATCTAATCTAGTTCCATCCCAAAATCTATCAACATCAAATATAGGCTGTCCATCAAAATATTCTCCATGGTAAGAGTCTTTTTTACTAGCTAAGCCTTCATTATATATTTGAAACTGTGTATCCATTCTAATTGCACTTGTTAAAAACTCACCCTCATACCTTTGACCAAAATCTTCATATCTTCCACCTCTTGTTAACATAAAAGCAGTTGGACCAACTTCATTATCTTTTAATTTACTATTTAATAAAGGAAGAACTCTATGAACACTTGAATAAATAAGGTCTTCTTTTGTTGGATTAGGCAAGACTTCATTTGTATGAGCAACATTAGCAAACAATCTTATATAATAATCCTCTGGAGTATGAATATCTATAAAATTACCATATTTGTCTTTTGCAGCATTTTTCCCTAATCCTGAAAGTTTTAAGTTTTTACTAACATCAATTAAAAATTGTTCCATACATACATGTTGATTTTTTTCATTTTTCATAGTTTTAGGTTCTACAACAGGCACACATGCAACATCTGCTATATATTCACTTCCCCACATTCTTGCATTTGCCCACTCTTCATACTGCACTGTATCAGGAATAATATAATCTGCATAAATATTTGTTTCATTAATATAAGGATCAATTGCAATAAATAAAGGTAACTTTTTCACATCTTTAATTGATTCAATAACTTGTGGTTTTAAGCCCGAACAATTATATAAAGGATTTGTTGACCAAGAAATCCAAGCCTTAAAATTAAATGGACTTCCATTAGCATGTGCAATTAAAGCTTCACCACTATTTTCTTGAGTGTATGTTGTAGTCCAAGCTTCATTTGCAGGATAAGGATCAATTCCCTTTGCAACTTTTTGTTTATATTCATAACTTTGTTCATAATCTCCTGATCGTTCAGCAGGGAAACCACTTGTGTGTGCATGTTCAAAAGCCATCAAATTATAAAGTGGTTCTTTACTTGTATCATACATAGATGCAAATCCAACTCCACCCATATGATGTAAACCACCCTTAGCATTGTGTGCTCCAACCAAACTATTTAATATAGTTGTAGCATAAGCAAAATGGCTTCCATCACTTGCATTACAACCTGTGTTTGTTTCAATTCCTACTTTTTGTCCATGGCTAGTAAACTCTTTCGCAACCTGAATAATTTTTGATACTGGAATATTGCAATACTTAGAATAGCTTTCTAATGTTTGTTCATTTACTCTTTTTTTAAGTAAAGAAAAAGCAGAAACAACCTTAACCTTTGTTCCATCATTAAGTATAATAAAATCATCTACATAAAGCTTTGCAAGAGATTTAGATGAACTAGAAACATAATTATTTGTCTTTTCATCTACAACAACTTTTTCTTCGCTTGAGCCAATGCCTAACTTATCAGCTGTTAAAAACTTATTATATAAAGGGTGAGATTTTTCTTTAACCACTAGATATGTTGCATTTGTAAAGTTTTTTTGTCCAATTTTATTAGCAGCTTCTTGAGATGGAGTTTTTAAATAGTTTTTAAAATATAGTCTATTATTAATAATATAATTTAAAAGTGCAAAAATAAAAGCTGTATCAGTTCCTGACTTTACAGGAATCCACTCACCATTAGTTTTTGTTGGTTCATTTGTAAGAGATCTTAATATTGGATCAACAACTACATATTTAAAATCATCTCTTTGTTTTGCTTTTGCTAATCTTCTACCAACTGCATTTAAACTAACTCCTGACAAACCAGGGTTTGTTCCAATAAAAATTGCAAATTTACACTCTTCATAATCAATACTTGGTAATGCCATTTCTGATGTTCCATCAAATGATCCCATTCCACAACCTGCAACTTGTTGATGACCACAATATGCATCTTTGCATCCAATATTAACAGTTCCCCAAATACTATGGGCAAATCTTGTCATAAAACTCCATCTAGCAGCTTGTTCAGAGTTTGCAGAAACAAATAATTGATTTGCTTTACTTCCAAAATCTGGATAATTTTTATTAGCTATAGTTTCTAAATCTCTAATATCTTTTAAGCCCTCAACATAACCTTCATTAAATAAATCTCCACCTTCACAAACCTCTTTTACTAGTTGCTCATAAGAGATAGTTTTCCATTTTTTTTCACCTCTTTTTCCAACTCTTTTTAAACATTTTGTAACTCTATGTGGATCATTTATTGCATCTAAAACTGCATTTCCTCTACCACAAACAGTTGCTCTTGTTGTTAAGCCCTCATCATTTTTAGCACTTAATTTTAAAAAAGCTTCCTTTACAGGAGTATTTAAATCCATTGGCTTATCTTGTGTTGCAGGAGAATAAGGATTTCCACAAACTTTTAAAACACCATTAGTTTTATTATCAATTCTAACCCTTACTCCACAAGTATCAAAACATCCAAAACATCTTGAAAAAGCCAATCTTTGATTCTTATTTATTTCTAAATTTCCATTTTCTGTTACACTAAATTCAGCCTCTAAAGATGTGGGAGAAATAGCTTTTAACTCTTCATCACTTAAGCTCTCTTTTGCATTTAAAGTTGTTGTAGCAAAAGCTGCAGTTGAAACTGCACTTGCTTTTAAAAAATTTCTTCTATTCATCTTTTATCCTTATCTTTGCCATTGAATATTGTTATGTAAACTGTATCGTTGATTACTTTTATCTTGAGGAAGTCCTATATAAAACACATTTGGCTTTGTCCCTACATGAGCTTGTAAGACCATAGGGTATGAGTTATCTAATAGTTTTGAAACTTTGCTATTTCTATCATTTAAATCTCCAAACTCTCTTGCTTCTCCAATGCATGTTTCTACACAAGCAGGAAGCATACCTTTTGATGTTCTATGTACACAGAAGTTACACTTATCAACTGTATCTGTTTGTGTATTTTCAAATCTTACTCCCTCATAAGGACAAGCTTTAATACAATAATTACAACCAATACATGTTTTACTATCTACTACGATAATTCCATCTTCTTGTCTTTTATATGTTGCATTTGTAGGACAAACACTTACACATGAAGGTTCTTCACACTGATTACATAACATTGGGAAGTTAAAAACATACTGCTTATTTGATACATTTATAGAGCTTTGATGTACTTCTGTTCTATGCTCATAAGCACTATTGCCATTCTCTACTCCACATGAAATAGTACACGCTTTGCATCCATTACATTTTGATAAATCAATAACCATTATTAGATGTTTTTTATTTTCTTTTCTAACTTTACTAATAGCACTAATAGCTGGTACTAATGCCAAAGTAGAAGCTGTTGCTGCTAATTTAAATATTTCTCTTCTTTGCATAATTAACTCCTAATACATTTGACCAGCAAGTAATACTGAATATCTAAGACAAAAAGCTCCACCTAATAATGAAGTAATTAAAATATATTCACTTACATGGTTAAGTTTTCTATTTCCTGCTAATACATATATATTTATAAGTAATGGAAGTAATAAACCTATACCAACTGCACCAATCCACCAAATCTGACCAACTACACTATTAAGTGTAAAAATATAAGTAATATCAAATGACTTTGAAATAATCATAACTGTATATGCAAAAATAACTACACAAATAAGTTCAAAAGTTAAAATTGAAGCATCAACTTTTGAGAAATTTTTTGCATCATTAAAATCATCTTTTTTAAAGAAAAATACTTTTAAAAATACTACCAATGCAACTCCAGAAGATAAAGCAGAAACCATAAAAAGTACTACTAAAGCACTGTTATTCCATATAATATTGTGCATTACATCGCCAAGTAAAAAAGCAGTATATGTACAAATACCTATTGCCAAAACCATATTTACTCTTGCTAATAGTTTTCTATATTTTCCTAAATTATACATAGAGGTAAAAGAAAAAATAAATAAAACTGCAAAAGGAACACTTAAAGCTAAAAGCCATGTTCCCCAACTCATAATTGAACTAGGTACAAAAACCATAAATAATTTATGAAATCTTAATAGCTTATCCATATTAAAACTACTTAGTCCATCTCTAAAAGTAGTTAAATCAAAAACAATCATAGCAATACCAAAAATCAAAACAGCTGTTCCTATAATACTGCTATATTTTGCCAATCTAAAGTAATTAGGTTTTTCTATTTTCTTATCTAATACATAATATGCACTAACAAAAATTGCTCCTGCTCCTGCTCCTGCAAAAAACAGATATAAGGCAACTAAAATACCCCAGTGAATTTCATGTCCCATTGTAAATCCTTATTTTTATTATGAATGGCCATTCATTTTTAAAATTCTAGGATTTTCTGAAAAAATTAGCTTTACAATAAATGCTATTATTTAACATTTGATAAATTTTTAAAACTAATTTATAAAAGAAGAGAATATAATTCATTATGAAAAGGAGGAAATATGAGTAACATTATTTATCCTAATTATAACTACAATATAGAAAAAGCTCTAAGCAAAATAGAAAAATCATTAGATGAAAATTTATATATAGAACAGCTTGCAAATATAAGTGGATACTCGCCATTTCACTTTCAAAGATTATTTAAAGAGTACACAGGAGAGAACATTGGAAGTTATATTAAAAGACTTCGAATAGAAAAAGGTGCTTTTATGCTCAAATACCAATATGAAAGAATATCAACAGTTGCTATTAGAACTGGTTTTAATAGCAATACTTCTTTTACTAGAGCATTTAAAAGATATTATAACATTTCTCCTTTGGAGTTTAAAGGCTTTTATAAAGATAAGTTTCTTTGTAATGATACTCCAACTTATAAAATTATTGAAGTTGAACCATTTGATGTATTTTTTATTAGAGTATTTGGAAATTACAAAACTTCAGAACCTTTAGCATGGAAAATATTAAGTAATAACTATACAAGTTTAATTAACAATAATCCTCAGTATGTTAGTATTTGTTATGATGAACCAACTATATCTAAAAAATACTCCAAACTTAGATACGAAGCTTGTCTTTTATATGAAGAAGAAAAACATCAAAAATTTAAAAATAGGCTTTTAAGAAAAACAGTTGAAGGTGGTAGATATGCAAAATTTGAATTTGAAGGTAATTTAAATGAATTAGACTCATTTTTTTATTGTATATATGAGACTTTTTATCATTTAAATGACTTTCAAATAAGTTTAAAACCAACGTTTCAAGTTCACCATAACAATTTTAATAACTTACTTTATGGAAGAACAAAAACTGATTTGTTTATACCTTTAGATTAGTTTGTCCTAATTGTAATAAACTTGCTATTGAATATGCAATTCTACTTAGATTTTTATCAGCTTGAGACAAAAGATCTTCAATATTAAGTGGAGCAGGTGTAATATCAAAAATTGCTGTTGCTCCCAAAGTATAGAGTTTCTCATACCCTTCATCTAAACTTCCTGCTATAATAATTGCAGGCTTATTATAATGCTTTGAAAGTTTTAAAACTCCAGTAATAGTTTTTCCATAAATAGTCTGCTCATCAACTCTACCCTCACCTGTAATTATTAAATCTGCATTCTTAACTTTCTCTTCAAAATTTATTAACTTAATTACAGTATCAATTCCACTTTTAAACCTTGCATTTAAAAATGTATTTAGTGCAAAGCCTACTCCACCAGCAGCTCCAGCGCCTTGCTCATCTTTTGTTTTTTTTGCTAACTTTTTCTCACAGATTTTTGAAAATTTAAATATACTCTCTTCTAAAAATTCTATGTGCTTTGAAGTTGCTCCTTTTTGTTTTCCAAATATATGTGTAGCTCCATTTTTACCACACAAAGGATTAGTAACATCACTAGCAATTATTATTTCAATATCTTTAAAAGCACTCAAGGCACTAATATCAAAATTTTCAATTTTAAATATATCTTTTGCAGTCAAGATTTTCATAGCAGATATCTCTTCATTATGCTCATCATAAAATTTTACACCTAATGCTTGAAGCATTCCAATTCCAACATCATTTGTAGCACTTCCACCAATTGCTAAAATAAGTTTTTTTGCTCCATTTTTTATTGAATCTGCAATCAATTGACCAAAACCAAAACTTGTCGAATTTATAATATCTCTTTTTTCTTTTTTAACAATTTCTAAGCCACTTGCTTGTGCCATTTCTATAACAGCAGTTTTTTCATCTATGAAAGCATATTTAGCTGTGATTTTTTCATCAATTGGATTTAATACTTCAACTTGTATCTCTTCACTATTTGCTGTTTGTGTGCAAATTGATTCTAAAGTACCCTCTCCTCCATCTGCTAAAAAAAACTTATTGTATTTTGCATCATTGAAAACTTTTGAAAAGCCCTTTTGTATTGAATTGGCAACTTGCATTGAAGTTAAAGAATCCTTAAATGAATCACTCGCAATCAATATATTCATAATATCTCCTAATAAATTGCAAGATTTTCTTGCATCATTTCATGAAGTTTACTATACTCTTTATTATTGATTGCTTTTTCATAAGATAATAAAGTTAAGATAATTGATTTATCCTCTTTTTTTAAAGGTATTTGAAAGTGTTTATAACTATTTTCTATAAAATTAAGTCTTTTATAAAATTCTAATCTCTTTTTTGTTTGTTCATCACATACAGGTTCAATTTCTAAAACTACATTATTTTTATCTTTTAAAAAATCATTTAATATTTTTGTTCCGTAAGATTGTCCTCTATACTCTGGATTGACAGCAAAATGTTCTACAAAATAAAAGTTATCAAACTTCCAATAAAATAATAATGCAATTAATTCATTTTTACTGTTTATATAACATAATGCAGTATAATTTTGATTTTTAAAGATTTTTTCTTGTGTAGTAAGTTGCCGTTTTTCATTTGAAGGAAAAGAGCCTTCATAAAGGCTCCATGTAGCTTTAAAAAGCTTAGTTTCAATTGATTCTAGTTTTATTTCTTGCATAAATATTCCTAAGTAAATTATATATGTAAATTTACTCTAAATAATCTTAAAATATGCATATGCTAATGATTTTAGTTATTGTTTAAAAATCTCCACTTTGTAGGTTTTTCAAGTTTTATTACTTCTCTTACTTTTTGATAGTAAGTTACATTTTTAAAACCTAACTCTTTTAAAGCTCTTTTATATCTATATTTTACGTTTTCCCAATTTATAGACTCTTCTTCTTTACATATCTGATTTTCAATCCACTTAACTTCTGTATCTAAATCTAAAATTTTACTATTTACAGATTTTGGATAGTCATTATCAAAAGACACTTCAAAGAATATTTTATTATTATTTTTGTTTACCCAAACAATATCATCTTTTGTTAATAGATTTTCTACCTTATAAAATAAATCCTCATCTTTTTGTAATATATCTATAACATCATCCATATTATCTGTAATATTTGTTATTCTACTTGAAACTATAACTTCAGAAATTTCTTTTGCTAAATTCTCCACTCTTACCCTTTATTTTAGTAATTACATATATTATAGCAAAATTTAAGGATTTTTGTGATTGATTTTTGTTTTTTTTTGTTTTTTCAAAACAAAGTCCCAAAATATAGGCTCAAAATATTAAAATTTTTCTTTTTTCTAATCTTAAATTCATATTAAATTAGTTAGAATTAAAAGAAAACCAATTATTAAGTACTTTCATGAAAAAACATATTATAGAACAATCAGTTATATTTTTTAGTGTTACAAAATGGGTTTTATTATCATCTTTTATAGGTGTAACAATTGGCTTTATTATTGCATTTTTTTTAAATACTATTCACCAAGCAGAAGTAAGTAGAGATTTTCTTCCTTTTGATTATTATTATTTATTGCCTTTTGCCTTGATGCTTAGTGTTTACCTTGTTAGAAAATTTGCTCCAAATGCAAAAGGACATGGAACAGAAAAAGTAATAGAAGCTGTACATAAAAGAGATGGTAAAATTGAAGTTGCAGTTATTCCTATCAAACTACTTGCAACAATAATAACTCTTTTTGCTGGTGGTTCAGCTGGAAAAGAAGGTCCTGGTGCACAAATTGGTGCAGGCAGTGCTTCTTTTTTATCTGACCTTTTTAAATTTTCAAAAAAAGATAGGAAAAAACTTGTTATTTGTGGTATTAGCGCAGGTTTTGCTTCTGTATTTGGAACTCCTATTTCTGGAGCAATTTTTGGAGTTGAAGTATTAATTGTAGGTATCATTATGTATGATGTACTTCTTCCTTCATTTATCTCTGGTTTTGCTGCATATACAACCGCAAAAATGCTTGGTGTAAACTATACATATTTTAATTTACATTTTTCTCAAGCAATTCCTATAGATTTAACTTTAGTTTTTCAAGTTATAATCGCAGGATTATTTTTTGGTATTGTTTCTGACTTTTTAATTACAGCTTTTAAAAAATCTGAATACTATATAAAAAGAATTGATATCAATATATATACAAAAGCTTTTTTAGGTGGATCAATTTTAGTAGTTTTATCTTTTTTTGTAGGAGATAGATATTTTGGATTAGGTCTTAATACAATATCAGATGTTCTTTATTCAGATCCAAGTATAGCAGAAGACGTCCCATGGTATGCATTTATTATGAAAACTATATTCACCTCCATAACACTTTCTGCTGGTGGTAGTGGAGGAGTAATTACTCCTATATTCTATATTGGAGCCACAAGTGGACACTTTTTAGGTGGACTTTTTGGTGATAACCTTGCATTATTTGCAGCTTTAGGATTTACAAGTGTATTAGCAGGTGCAGCTAATGCTCCAATTGCAGCTACTATTATGGCAGTTGAACTCTTTGGGGTAGAAATAGCCCATTATGCAGCAATAAGTGCTGTTATTAGTTTTTTAATTACTGGACATAGAAGTATATTTTTCTCACAAATATTAAAAATGAAAAAGTCCGATATGTTAAGTATTGAATTTGGAAAAGATTTTGATAATAACGATATAGACTTATCTTCAAAAAGTAAAGAAAAAATTGTAAAGATGAGAAGAAGACTTAAAAATATAATAAGACATACAAAAGAGGATTAACTCTTTTGTATTCTAGTTATTTAAATCAATTTTTGTTAAATACTCTTTAAAACTTTTACTATTTAAGTTATCTTTTTTATAATCATTGATTAATTTTTCAATAAAACTTGGTACTTCATCTGCTGGTATTTTCAATTTTGAAGATTGAGCAAATTTACTCTTAATTGTTCCTTGTAAATGTCCTCCTAATTGAATATCATAAGCCTCAACTCTTTGACCATCAACTCTTGTTTTACAACCAATTAATCCAATATCAGAAATTTGAGAATGAGAACATGCATTTCCACAACCTGATACAGATATTTTAATATACTCATCAAAATCAGCACATTTATCTTCAAGATATTTTATCAATGAATTTGTATAGTTTTTTGTTTCAGTAATTCCAAACTTACAAAACTCTCTTCCCGTACAACTTTGTATTATACCTCTAAATGTATTTGGTTCATAAGGATATCCTAAAGCATCAAACTCATCAGCTAACTGCTTTGCAACTTCATCTTTCACTCCATATACAATAAAGTTTTGTCTAGTTGTAAGTCTTATTCCTTTTGCATCATACTTTTCTAAAATAGTAGCAAATTTTTCAAAATCATCACCTGGAACTCTTCCTGCTATTGTTGCAAATCCAATAAAACTTTCACCCTCAACTTTAGATTTATTTATTCCAAAATGATTTCTTTTTTCAATTGGTGTAATTTCTGGTTCTTCTAAACCTACTTGTAGTTTATATCCAATTTTATTTTCAATTTCATCTACAAATTTTTCAACTCCCCAATCATTAATTAGGTGTCTAATTCTTGCTTTATTTCTATTATGTCTATTTCCATTATCTCTAAAAATTTCTGCAACGGCAATTGATACATCTTTTATCTGTTCTTCTTTTACATATCTATTTGCTCTATATGCAATTTGTTTTGATTTTGATAATCCTCCACCAATTGTCAAATCAAATAATATTTCATCTTTTTCTTCAAAAGCTGTAAATGCAATATCTTGTATTTCATGCCCACAACAATGACATGCACATCCACTAACAGATAATTTATATTTTCTAGGGAAATTACAAAATTGATCTTCATTTGTATCAAAATAAGTATCAATCTCTTTTACTATTTTTGTTACATCAATAATCTCATTATTATCTAATCCACTAACTGGACATGTAACAATTGGTCTTGGTCCATCACCTGAAGCCATTCTTGATGTTAAACCAACAGACTCTAACATATTAAATATTTCAGGTAAATCTTTTATTTGTATATAATGAAACTGTACATTTTCTCTTGTTGTAAAATCAACTAAACCTTGTGCATATTTTTTTCCTATTTTAGCCATTACTTTTAATTGTTCAAGATTCATAGAAGCATCAACTAACTTTACTCTTTTCATAAAATACTTCTTGTCTTCTAAATCGTCATGATTTATATGAGGATACATTCCATACCACTTAAGCAAACCAATATAATCTTCACTTAAAGGTACACCCTCATTGGCTTCTTTATAAATATCATCTATAACTCTCAAGGGATTTCTAGATGCTTTTAATTGTTCAAGTTTTGATAATTCTTTTTCCATTTTAAATCCTATTTAATTACTACTTTTTAATATTTTACATTAATACTTATATATTTTATATAAAATAAATTTATTTTTATTATAAGTAATTAATATTATAAAAAAATTTTACTTATAGTAAAGAAACAAATCTATTTAGTAAAACTATAAATTATATAAATTTATTTGATTTTAAATATATATAAACAATTATATTCTCATATTTTGTATAGAAAAGTAACAATCACTTTTTTTTTCTAATTTTTAAGCACAAAAGAGCCATTTTATGGGCTGTTGGTAGTTTTAATTACATATATTATGCTATAATAACAAATTATTGTATATTTTTTATATAGTAATTACTACATTTATGGCTAAAAAATAGTCATTTGCATTCAAATAGTATTACGAATATAAAGTATATTATAAGTTTAATTTCAATTTAAAACATTTTGTGTGAAACTAACACAAATTAAATTTTAAATCAATAATTTGGAGATAAGATGAAAGCATCTGATTTATTTATCAAGGCTTTAGAAAACGAAGGTGTAGAATATATTTTTGGTATTCCTGGTGAAGAGAACCTAGACTTACTTGAGTCACTAAGGCAATCACCAATTAAATTAATACTAACAAGACATGAACAAGGTGCAGGTTTTATGGCGGCAACTTATGGAAGGTTAACAGGAAAAGTTGGTGTATGTTTATCAACTTTAGGCCCTGGTGCTACTAACTTTGCAACTAGTGCTGCTTATGCACAGCTTGGTGGTATGCCAATGATGATGATCACTGGACAAAAACCAATCAAAAAATCAAAGCAAGGTAGATTTCAAATCATAGATATTGTTGATATGATGAGACCTATGACTAAATATGCAAAACAAGTTGTTACTGGGAATAATATCTCTTCAATGGTACGAGATGCATTTAAAATTGCAACTGCTGAAAGACCAGGAGCTGTACATATCGAACTTCCTGAAGATATTGCAGAAGAAGAAACTGATGATACTGTATATCCAGTAAGAGAAGTAAGATACCCAAGAGCTGATAAAACTGCTATTTTAGATGCTGTTAGAATGATTGAACAAGCAAAAAGTCCTTTAATCTTAATTGGAGCAGGTGCAAATAGAAATAGAATTGGCAATGCTTTAACTGAATTAGTTAATGATACTGGAATTCCATTTTTTACTACACAAATGGGTAAAGGTGTAATTGATGATAATCATAAATTATGTTTAGGAACAGCTGCATTATCTGATGATGACTTTATACATGGAGCAATAGTTAAAGCTGATTTAATTATCAATGTAGGTCATGATGTTATTGAAAAACCACCTTTTTTCATGCATGAAGGTGCAGAAGCAACTAAAGTAATTCACTTTAACTTCTTCCCATCAGAAGTTGATCCAACATATTTCCCTCATTTAGATGTAATTGGTGATATTGCAGGAAGTATTGAATACTTAAACAGAGCTTTATCTCCACAAGCTCACTGGGATTTTGACTTTTATAAATTAATAATTAAAACAATAAATAAAAGATTAACAAAATATTTTGGTGATATGAGATTCCCAATTTTACCTCAAAGAGCTGTTAAAACAATTAGAGATATTTTAGCTCCTGAGGATATAGTAACATTAGATAACGGTGTTTATAAAATCTGGTTTGCAAGAAACTATAAATGTGCAATGCCAAACACACTAATATTAGATAATGCTCTTGCAACTATGGGAGCTGGTCTTCCATCAGCAATGGCTGCAAAAATGGTAAATCCAGATAAAAAAGTTGTTGCAGTTTGTGGTGATGGTGGATTTATGATGAATTCACAAGAAGTAGAAACAGCAGTAAGATTAGGATTAGATTTAACTGTTGTAATATTAAATGATGATGCATATGGAATGATTAAATGGAAGCAAACAGGTATGGGATTTGATACTTATGGTTTAGATTATAACAATCCAGACTTTGTAAAATATGCAGATGCTTATGGTGCAATTGGTCATAGACCTCAATCTTGTGAAGAGTTTACAGAAACTTTAGATAAATGTGTTAATTCTAAAGGTGTTCATATAATTGACTTAGCTGTTGATTATTCTTTAAACCACGCAATTTTAAATGACCTTGTGAAAAATGCTGAAACATTATTAGAAGAAGGAGTAGATAATGAGTAAAAAAATAGAAGTTACATCACCATTTGATGGTAAAGTAGTTGGAGAAGTTCCATTTAGTACAACAGAAGAAGTAGAGGCAGCTATTGATCTAGCACAAAATACTTTTTTAGACTACAAAAATGCTTTACCAAAATTTAAAAGAATTGAAATTTTAGAAAATGTAATGAAAATTATGTCTTCACAAGTAGAAGAGCTAACAAAGCTTTGTGCTAGTGAAGGTGGTAAACCTTACATGGACTCTAAAGTTGAAGTAAATAGAGCAATCAATGGTGTACAACTTGCTATTGAGCACTTAGGTGCTTTTGAAGGTAAAGAAATAGCTATGGGTCATACTCCATCAAGTGCAAATAGAATGGCTTATACATTTAAAGAACCAATTGGGGTAGTTGCAGCAATTTCAGCTTTTAATCACCCTTTCAATTTAGCAGTACACCAAGTAGTTCCTGCAATTGCGGTTGGTTGTCCAGTTATTATTAAACCTGCAACTCAAACTCCAATGAGTGCTATTAAATTAGTGGAAATTTTAGAAGAAGCTGGACTACCTAAAGGTTGGGCACAAGCTGTAGTTTGTGGAAGAGATGCTGGTGAATTACTTGCAACATCTCCTAAAGTTGACTTCTTAACATTTATTGGTTCAGGTGCTGTTGGTTGGTACTTAAACTCGAAAGTATCAAATGGGACAAGAGTTGCACTAGAACATGGTGGTGTTGCACCTGTAATTGTTGAGCCAGATGCAGATATTGATGCAATGATTCCTGATTTAGGAAAAGGTGGTTTTTATCACGCTGGACAAGTTTGTGTATCAGTTCAAAGAGTTTATGTTCATGAATCAATTTGTGATGAAGTAGCTACTAAACTAACAAACTATGCTTCAAACTTAGTTGTTGGGGATCAAATGGATCCAAAAACAGAAGTTGGTCCACTAATTAATAATAATGAAGTAGATAGAGTTGAAGAGTGGGTTAACGAAGCAGTACAAAAAGGTGGAAAAATTTTAACTGGTGGAAAAAGAATTTCAGCTTCTTGCTATGAACCAACAGTTATTTTAAATCCAGCTGATGATGCACTTGTTTCTACAAAAGAAGTATTTGGACCTGTTGTAATCATTTACTCTTATTCAGATATTGATGAAGCAATCAATAGAGCTAATGGGCTTGAAGTATCTTTCCAAGCTGCTGTATTTACTAAAAATATTGACACAGCTTTAAATGCTGTTAAAAGATTAAATGGTACTGCTGTAATGGTAAATGACCATACTGCATTTAGAGTTGATTGGATGCCATTTGGTGGAGCAAAAGCCTCAGGACTTGGTCTTGGAGGAATTCACCACTCTATGGAAGAGATGTCAAACGAAAAAATGATGGTTATTAAATCACCAGTATTATAATTTAAAAGACACAAAGGAGTACTTTGTGTCTTTTTATCTACTAAACAAATTATCTATCTTACTTTAGATACTTCATCTAGATAGTTATTAATCTTTTTTTTGTTATTATTAGCAAATGAAAGAGAAAAATCTAAAGTTATATCACGAATATACACACTATAAAAACCTTATGACCTACATACCAATAAATTATTGTAAAATTCAAAAAGATGATATTTGGATTGATGCTGTAATTTATGAAGCTGATGACAAAAGTTTATATGTAAGAAGTACTCAAGAGTTTATAGAAAAATTTTATTTAAAGAAGTGACTTTACTTAAATATATGATTTATATACTTTAAAATTATGGAGTAAAATAATAATGAATTTACACGAATATCAAGCAAAAAATCTATTTAAAAAATATGGTATCCCTACAACAAAGGGAAAGCTACTTACGCACTCTTCACAATTAGATGATATATTAGATACATTAGGTGAAGAAAACTTAGTAATAAAAGCGCAAGTTCATACAGGCGGAAGAGGAAAAGCTGGTGGAGTTGTTTTAACAAAAAATAAAAAAGAAGCAAAAGAAGTAACAAATAGGTTACTTGGAAGTAGATTAGTAACTTATCAAACATCAAAAGAGGGTCAACCTATAAACTCACTATATATTGAAAAACCTTGCGAATTTGACAAACAACTATATTTAGCTTTTCTTGTAGATAGAAGTAGCCAAAGAATAACTATTATGACTTCAAGTGAAGGTGGAGTAGAAATAGAAGAAGTAGCAAAAAATGACCCTAAAAAAATTAAAAAAAATAAAATAAACCCCGTTGTTGGAATCATGCCTTATCAATGTAGAGAAATTGCATTTGATTTAGGATTAGATGACCATCAAGTAAAACAAATGATTCCTTTATTACAAAACATGTATAAAATGTTTTTGGAAAATGACTTATCATTAATTGAAGTAAATCCTTTAGTTATTACAAAACAAGGAGATTTAGTATGTTTAGATGGGAAAATCCAAGTTGATAATTCAGCACTATTTAGACATAAAAAACTAAATGAAATTAGAGATGAAACACAAGAAGATGCAAGGGAATTACAAGCTGAAAAAATGCAGTTAAATTATGTTTCATTAGATGGGAATATTGGTTGTATGGTAAATGGAGCAGGACTTGCTATGGCAACAATGGATTTGATTAAAACATATGGAGGTGAGCCTGCAAACTTCTTAGATGTTGGTGGAAGTACAAATGAACAAAGAGTTATTGAAGCTTTTAGAATTATTTTATCAGATAAAAAAGTAAATGGAATACTTATAAATATTTTTGGTGGAATTGTAAGATGTGATGTAATAGCAAATGGGATAATTGCAGCAGTTGAAAAAATGAATATGAATATTCCATTAGTAGTTAGACTTGAGGGAACAAATGCAAAAGAAGGCTTAGAACTAATTAGAAATTCTGGATTAAATATAAAAGAAGAGCAAGATTTAGATAAAGCAACTAAAAAAATAATAGAATTAACAAAAGGGAATTAATAATGTCTATCTTACTTGATAAAAATACAAAAATAATGTGTCAAGGTATGACTGGAACACAAGGTACATTTCATACTCAAAAGGCACTTGAATATGGTACAAATATGGTTTGTGGTGTTGTTCCTAAAAAAAGAGGTTTAACACATCTTGGATTGCCTATGTATAATAGTGTTAGATGTGGGATTGATTTAACAGGAGCTAATGCAAGTATTATTTATGTTCCTGCTCCATTTTGTAAAGATTCAATTATTGAAGCTGCTGAAAATGGAATCGAACTTATTGTTTGTATTACTGAGGGTGTTCCTGTAAAAGATATGCTTGAAGCAAAAGCAGCAGTTGATGCAAATGGTGCAAGATTAATTGGTCCAAATTGTCCAGGTGTTATAACTCCTGGAATTGGGAAAATGGGAATTATGCCAGCTCAAATTCATGAAGTTGGAAGTGTAGGAATTGTATCAAGATCAGGTACACTAACTTATGAAGCAGTAAATCAATCAACACTTGCAGGACTTGGGCAAAGTACTTGTGTAGGTATTGGAGGCGATCCAATTCCTGGAAGTGATTTTATTGATATGCTTAAACTTTTCCAAGAAGATGAACAAACAAAATCAATTGTAATGATTGGGGAAATTGGTGGAACAAAAGAAGAACAAGCGGCTGAATATATAAAAAAACATATTACTAAACCTATTGTTTCTTATATAGCTGGTGTTACTGCACCAAAAGGAAAAAGAATGGGTCATGCAGGAGCAATCATTGATGGGGGAAGTGGAAAAGCTGAAGATAAATACAAAGCTTTAGAAGCAGCAGGTGTTACAACAGTAAAAACAATTACACATATAAAAGATGCACTATTAGAAGTAAATAAAAAATGAAACTAACAAATGAACAAATAGAAGAGTTTAATGAAAATGGTTTTTTACTAATTAGAAATTTTGCAAGTAAAGAACTTTGTAATAAAATCTTAGAAAAAGCAAATTACCATTTGGATAATAAAATCCAACCAATTGAAAGTGAACAAGAGTATTTAAAAATTAATGAAGAAAATATTACTGTTAGAAGATTAAGACAAGTTTATGATAGAGAAGAAGTTTTTAAAGAGTGGATGACAGATACTAAAATAAGACCTATTTTAAAACAACTTTTAAATGATACGCCTGTTTTAACCCTTGCACATCATAATTCAATTATGACAAAAATGCCAAAAGATAGTTCAAGAACAACTTGGCATCAAGATAGAAGGTATTGGAACTTTGAGAATGATGACTTAATTAGTATTTGGCTGAGTTTAGATAATGAGTATTTAGACAATGGCTTATTAGAGTTTATTCCAAAATCTCATAAATTAAATTTAAAAAAAGAACAATTTGATGAAAGAATAAATTTTAAAGATGATATAAAAGAGAATAAAGAGCTAATTAATAATGCAGTTCATTATAATCTAAATAAAGGTGATATTGTTTTATTTCATTGTAAAACATTACATCATGCACATAAAAATAATACGCAAAAACCTAAAATATCATTTGTTTATACAGTAAAAGCAAAAGCTAATAATTTTATTAAAAATACTAGAAGTGATTTTAAAGAAGTAGTTTTAGAAGATTAAAGAGATTTTCTCTTTAATCAGGTTCTGGAAGGCCATGTGGAGTTGGTTGTTTATTATAATCAAGTGCAACCATAATAACTTCATCTACATTTACAATAACCTTATCTGTAGTTTTATTTCTAAGCTCACACCTAACTGTAATAGAAGTTCTACCTGTTTTTACAAGTTCTGTTCCAATAACTAAAATATCCCCAATATTTGCAGGATTTTTAAATCTAACCTCACTCATTTTTACTAAAGCAAGTCTTGTAGTTCCAAGTTTATTAGCTGCAAAGATGATAACCTCTTCATCAATCCATGCTAAAGCTTGTCCTCCAAATAAAATTCCCGCTGCATTTAAATGAGGATACATAACTAATCTTTGTGTTCCATATTCCATATTTATTTAACCTCTTTTTTTATTGCGTATTTATAACAATTATATAGTAAATAGTAGATAAAAGTAAACTATTTTTTTGGAAAAAACAATTCATAATCTTTTGGTATATTTTTAAAACTCTCTAAGTTTTTACTGATGAAACCATTTTTATTTAAAACTGCAGTTATAATAACTTTATTATATTCAAAAACATTTTCATCACATAAGTATTCATATACATTTACCCACTTTGCATCTTCTATTTCATCAGTATCATTAATATTTATATTATATGAAAGTGCTTTTGCAGAACATAAAATATATAAATTAGATTGTTCAAATTGGTGGGGATAAAAATGTCCTAAACTAATGATTGATTCAAATTCAACTTTTATACCTGTTTCTTCATATGTTTCCCTTGCCACAGCAGTTGAAATTAGTTCACCATTATCTATGTGACCACCAGGAAGTTTATAGCCTATTTTTGATATTTTTTCTTTTATTACAAGAAGTTCTTCATTTTCATTTATGACAACAACCCCTACACCTAAAGTATGATTTACAGCAGTTGGTATTATGGCATTTTTCACTAATTGTTTTACCATAAATACATAATTATGCTCACATGTATGAAACTCAAATCCATGTTTTACTGCAATTGGTATAAAACTACTTTTTGTTATATCAATAGTTATCCATATGAGTCTTCTTTGTTTTTTTAAACAGTAATTTATTAATTGTAGTAGATTTTTTTCAAACTCTATACTGTTATTTGGCATTGTATTTTTTTCTACTGTAATTCCATTATATGGATCTAAAACAATATCAAAGCAGCCAATAGTTTCAATATAATCACTCATAAATAGACCTTTTTAAGTGAGATTAAATCAATTTAAGTAGCTTTTAGCCAAAGTAACAACACCACTAATTATAAACTGTATTGCTAAAGCTCCTACAATTAAACCCATAAGTTTTGTAATAACATTTTGTCCAGTTTGACCAAGATATCTTTTAATATGAATAGAATTTTTAAAAATAAAATAGAATATAATAGCATTTAAACAATAAGCAATACTAATAGAAGCTAAATCTATAAAACCATCTGCTTCATGTTTAAAAATAATAATTGTAGAAAATAGTCCCGTTCCAAATACAATAGGTATTGCAATTGGAATAATTGCTAATTCTTCATTTAATTTATCTTCATCATTTGATTTTACTTTTATATTTCCACTTATCATAGAAAGTGCCATAAGTAATAATACTAATCCACCCATTACTTTCAATGAATTTATATCTAATCCAAATACTTTTAATACAAACTCACCAGCAATAATAACAACAAAAAAAGAGATAACTATTGTATAAGTTGTTTTATAAGCTACTTTGTTAATCTCGGTTTTTGTTATATTTGGACTTAATATTGATAAAGCAACAGCACTAATTCCAATAGGATCCATAATAGCAAAAAAAGTAATTGCTTCTTGCAGAAAATTAGCTAAGTAATCTTCCACTTATGACATCCCACCTTTTGCATTATATTTCTTTTCTAGTAAATGCCCTAGATAACTTAATGAAAATGTTATACTTAAATAAACTAAAGCAATGACAATCCATGTTTCAAAAGGAGAAAATGTATTTGCAACTATTTCTCTTCCAACCTTTGTTAAATCTGTAATTGCAATAACAGAAACTAATGAAGAATCTTTTACAAGTGCTATCATTTCTCCTACAAGTGTAGGTAAAGCTCTTTTCAAAGCTTGAGGAAAAATAATATGTCTTAAGGCTTGAAAATGAGAAATTCCTAATGAATTTGCAGCTTCAAGTTGGCCTTTATCTATTGATTGAATTGCACCTCTTAATATTTCAGCCATATATGCACCAAAAAATATACCAAGAGACAATACCCCTGCAACAAATCTATCTAATCCAAAAATATTCGCAATTATAAAATAAAATAAAAAAATCTGAACTAATAAAGGAGTTCCTCTAACAAGAGTAATATAAACTGTTGCAATATCTCGTAAAAATACAAAAGTAGATAATTTCATCAATGCAGTTATAATACCTAATAAATATGTCAATATTGCTGCAAAAAAGGATATTTTGATAGTTATCCAAAAGCCTTTTAAAACAGGACCAATTTTAGTTGTTGTTCTAGAAGCAATATTATCAAATTCATAAATATCCGCACCAATTTCATATTCAAATGTATAACTACTATCAATATTTAAAAGGGTTTTCCCATCATCATTTTCTAAGTAGTACTTCCCTTTATCTTCTATCAAAACACCACCAACTGGTGCAGTTACACTTTGAGTTTGTTCATAAACGAAATACTTTGGAATAGAAGTCCACTTCCACTCATAATTCATATTTGATGCAGCAGTAAATAAAAAATATCCAACTGCCATATAAAACGCTAAAGCAATAATATGCCCTAGTGTTTTATTTTGTGCTAAAGACTGTTTTTTACTCATTATTTATTGAACTCTTTTTAACCAATTTGTATTAACAAACCATTTTTTATATAATTTATCATAAGTATCTACTAATTTATCTTCTTTAATTTGTTTCAAGAAGTTATTTAACCAATTAAGAAAATCAGGGTCGCCTTTTTTAATAGCGAATGCTAAAGGTTCATATGTTAAAGGTTTATCCAAATGAACTAATCTTCCTTTTCCTTTACTAGCCATAAATATTGAGTTATAAGGCTTGTCATTTACAAATGCAGTAGCATTTCCATTTAACACTTCAGAAACAGCTTCTACTTCTGTATCAAAAGTATTTATTTTTGCATTTTTAAAAAATTTTCTAGCAACAATTTCACCTGTTTGTCCAAGTTTTGCTGTAATTATATATTTTTTATCATCTAATTGTTTTGCATCTTTAATTTCATTTGCAAATTTATTATTTATTAATACAGTTTGACCAATTACTAGATATGAATCTGAAAAATTAACTTTTAAGTTTCTTTTTTGAGTTATAGTCATACCAGCAATTATAATATCAAACTTATCAGTTAAAAGTCCTGCAATAATTCCTCCAAATCCAGTAGGAACTATTTTTAGTTTTACACCCATTTCTCTTGCCATTATTCTTGCAATATCAATATCATAACCAATAAGTCTACCTTTTTTATCTTTCATTTCAAAAGGCATATATCCAGGGTCTAGCCCTACTCTTAGTTCACCTCTTTGTACAATTTTATTTAGTGTTGAATTTTTCCATAAATTCAAATCACCTGCACATAATGTTGAAGTTAAAAAAACTAACATTATTAAAAGTATTTTTTTCATTATTTTTCCTTGTATATTAATGTACTAATATTTCTTTTAAGAATTTTTTTGCTCTTTGGCTTTTTGGATTATTAAAAAATTCTAAGGGAGTATTTTCTTCTACAATTGTACCATTATCCATAAATACAATTCTATCTCCTACTTCTTTAGCAAATCCCATTTCATGAGTAACGCAAACTAATGTATAATTCTCTTTTGCTAAATCTTTCATAACTGAAAGCACATCTCCTATCGTTTCTGGATCAAGTGCAGATGTAGGTTCATCAAAAAGTATTACTTTTGGCTTCATTGCTAAACTTCGTGCAATTGCAACTCTTTGTTTTTGTCCACCACTTAAATCAGCTGGATATGCATTTGCTTTATCTTCTAGTTTTACTTTTTTTAAAAGTTCCATTGCTATTTCATGTGCATCTTTTTTTGAAATATTCTTAACTAGAGTTGGAGCTATTGTGATATTTTCTAAAATTGTTAAATGTGGGAAAAGATTAAAATGTTGGAATACCATTCCAACTTCACTTCTTATAGCTTTTAAATTTTTTTTACTATTATGAATATGTAAATCATCAACTGTAATTTCACCATCATCAACTTCTTCAAGACCATTAATACATCTAATTAATGTAGATTTACCAGAACCACTAGGTCCACAAATAACTACAATTTCACCTTGTTTTACTGAGAAATCTATATCTTTAAGTACATGAAAATCATCAAAATATTTATTGATTTTATTCATCTTTATTATTTCATTATTATCCATTAGCTCTCTTTTTTGAAAAATAGAAGCTATTATTTTACTGTATAGTCATTTAAAGGCAAATTAATAGATAATTTTTATATGACTAAAAGGATTATTTATCATTTTTAAAAATGCTTCTTTAATGCAACTATTTAGTTATATAATAATTACTTAATTTAAAAAAAGGAAGTCTTATGAAAAAGTTTCTATATATAACAGATCAAGACGAATATACTGATCATAGTTTTATTGGTGCCTTTTTTGAAAAATATCTAGGTGAATATTTTGATACAAATATTCTTTATTTTTCTGAATTTAAATCAGATTTTGAAAGAAAAGATGAACAAAGATTTATACTACCATTAAAATTAAAAAAAGATTTACTAGATGAGTTATCAAAAAATGGTATAGATATAGATTCATATGATTATATTGTAGTAAGAAATGATTTTGACACTTTAAAGCACATATTAAAAAGAAAAATCAAACACAATTATAAAGTTGGATTTAGATTATCTTTTTCAAAAAGAATTGTAAAACTACAAGAAGATGAAGTAAGTAATAAAAAAAGTATTTTTGATGTTATAGGAAATAGTATAAAAACAATAAGTGAAACAAATCTTATAAATGAAAGTGATATATTTATCCCTACTTCTGAACATATAAAAAAAGAGTTTTTCCCAAACATAAAAATAAAAACTTTTACAATTCCCCCTGCAATTGATCCAGAAGTTTTACATGAGAATATCCAGCATGTAGAAGATTTCAAAAGATTTTTTTATGCGGGAACACTAGATAAACTTAGAGATTTTGAAACAATATTAAAAGCATTTAGCCAAATAAATAGCAATCAATTTAAACTTTCAATCTCTACTAAAGATCCAAAATATGCAGAAGAAATGCTTTCAAGGTTTCCTAATTTAAAAAACTGCGTAGAAATTTATAATGCAAGAACAAAGAGTGAACTTTTACAACTAATAGCAAAAGCTGACGTAGGATTATCTATCTTACCTGATATTGCACTATTTAATAGTTCAACACCTGTTAAAATTCTTGATTACTATTCTAGTGGTATTCCTTGTATCATGACAAATAGTACAAATAACCAAGAGCTATTTAAAAGTGATAATGAAGCTTGGTTTTGTAAATTTGATGAAACATCAATAAAAGAAAAACTTGAAGAAATTATTAGTTTATCTAAAGAAGAAGTAGCACAAATAGGAATAAATGGACAAAAAAGATTACTTGAAGTAAGAAACTATGAAAAAATATCTAAAAATTTTGCTTTAGAATTAGATTTATTATAAGAAGGATTTAATCCTTCTTATTCCACGAAATAAGTGCCCACTGTACATAGTCTTGTTCTTGTTTTTTTGTTAAATCTAATGAATCATAGTATTCTTCTAAACGTTTTATCTCTTCGTCGTTTAAAGAACCTAAACTCCAAGAAATAGAATCAACAAACTTCTGTTTTGATTTATAAATAGTATTTCTTCCCTCACTATCAATAAAATTAACTTCTGCTTTTATTCCCAATGAATACAAAATATTTACCACATAAATATAATCAGGTTTTTTTATAATATCTTTGTTTAATACATCTAAGATTTCATCACTTACAAAAGAACCACCTTTTTTATATGAAATAACAACTTTTTTATTTGCTTTGTCATTTAATTTTATCAAAGCTTCTTTCATATCTTTTACTTCCATTGATCTTGAAGCAATAACTAAATCTGCATTTGGAACATCACTCCAATCATCATACCAAGACTTATTGATTGTTTTAATATTTGTTATATCATCATTTTTTGCATTTTCATTTAATAGTTCTAACATCTTTGTTGAATAGTCTAAACTATAAACTTTTTTTAATTTTGGTGCTAATTTTAAAGATAGATTTCCAACTCCGCATCCCACATCTAAAACTGTCTCAATTTCTTGTAAGTCTAATCTTTGAATAAATTGTTCATTATATACTGATTTGTGAACTCTTTGGTTCATAGAACTAGCTTTTTCATCCCAAGCCTCTTTTGCTTTTGGTTTAAAAGTTGTAAGCTCTTTTTGTTTTTTATATAACTCATTGAAATCTATATCTTCATACTTCACGATAAATCCTTATTGTGCTTTTTTTGACCAATATCCTGCAATAATTGAACCTGAGATATTATGCCAAATACTAAATATAGCTCCTGGTAAAGCACTTAATGGTGTAAAGTACTTTGTAGCAAGAGCAACAGCTAAACCTGAGTTTTGCATACCAACTTCAATTGCAACTGTTTTGCATACTTTATGCTCATATCCTAAAAGTTTTGAAATATAGTATCCTCCAGAAAGTCCAATTAAATTATGCAAAATTATTCCAACAAACATTGAAATTGCAATACTACTTATTCTTTCTTGATTTAAACCAATTACAATTGCAATTATAAAAATAATAGAACCTATTGATAAAAGTGCAAATAATTCTTCTCTTTTTGCAATATGTTTATGAAAAAAATGATTTAACACAAGACCTAAAAGTACAGGTAAAAGAACTATCTTCATAGTACTTAAAAGCATGCTAAATACTGGTACAGGTACAGTTTGCCCCACATAAAGTAGTGTCAAATATGGAGTTATTACAATTGATAAAAGTGTTGAAACTACTGTCATTGTTATAGATAAAGCTACATCAGCTTTTGCTAAAAAAGCAATTACATTTGAAGCTGTTCCACCTGAAACGGCACCAACTAAAATCATTCCTACTAATAACTCTGTAGAAAAATTCAATAACCTTGAAATAACAAAAGCAGCCAAAGGCATAAGTAAAAACTGTAAAAGTGTAGTAATTACAATTATCTTTGGTCTTTTTAAAACTCTTTTAAAATCCTCAACCTTTAAAGTAATACCCATACAAAACATAATAAAAACTAAAAGTGGAATAATCCAACTTTTAAAACCAACTACAGCCTCAGGCTGAAAATACGCAAAAACTGATACTAAAATTGCCCATAAAGGAAATAATATTGAAATTTTTTTAATCATCATCTATCCAAATTTTTTCCATATTTTACAAAAAAAGATTTAAACTTTCTTGTATAATATTGCTTTTATTCTTCTTTAATATACTCTTTTACGCTAATTACCTGTGAAAAAACACTTTTTAATGCTGACATATAAGAGTTATGAACTGTTTTTGCAGGAATTCTTTCACCTAAAAACTCTAAATCTTTTGTAGCACAAGCATCACTTAAAACTGTGCATTTATAAGCTAAATCAAAAGCTGCTCTTGTTGTAGAATCAATACACATATGACTCATCATACCACAAATAACTAACTCTTTTATATCTTTTTTTTCAAGTTCTTCTTGTAGTTTTGTTTTTAAAAAACTATTTGGAAAGTTTTTCTTTATTACAATCTCACTTGATAAAGGAGCTACATTTTCATATATATTTACTCCTTTTGTATCACAAACAAAAAAAGTTGCATCTTTTTTTGTATTTATATGTTGAATATGAAAAACTGGTAATTTGTTTTTTCTAAAGTGCGTTAAAATCTCTTTTGCTTTTAAACTAGCTTCATTAGAGTTCACTAATGGATTTTTCCCTTTTTCAAAATAATCATTTTGAATATCTATAATTAATAATGCTTTATTCATAAACTTTCCTTTCTTGACTACTTAGTCAACTAAAAGTATAGCAAAGTCTTGACTGATTAGTCAAGACTTTTAAAATTTATTTTTTAAGTGTGTTTAAAAATAGTTCTAGTTGAGAAATACAAGTTGTAAAACAACTTGCATCTTGAGACTTCTTTGCAGTGCCTATACACCCTTCAATTGAAGCTACTATATACATAGAGAGTGCTTTTGTGTCATTGTGAGAGATTTCATTTTTTGCTATTGCTTTATCTAATACTTTTTCAAAAATATTTTCAAATTTTTTATAAACAATCTCTAAAGCTACTTTAAAATCCTTGTCAATAGGAGATAATTCTTGCATAAGATTATTTAGTTTACATCCAGATGTAAAATCAAAGTTATCTCTTTTTTTTATCATCTGCATCATCTCATCACAGATATTTTCTTCATAATCTAATAATACACAATACTTATCATCAATATAAGCATTTACTTTTTCATTTATAACAGCAAGTGCTAACTCTTTTTTAGACTTAAAAAAGTGATACATACTTCCTTTGTTCATATTTGCTTTTTTTAAAATCTTATCAACAGAAGTTGCAGAGTAGCCATTATGATATATCTCATCAAAGGCTACTGTTAGAAGTTTTTCTCTTGTGGTATTCATACTAAATTCTTAATCTTTTTTTGTATAGACTTTAAAACTCCAAGCTGGGCTTTTAATTCTATCTTCTTCTAAAATAGCTTCATAATCTTTTTGCTCAATTAAATCCCAAGAAGAAAAATCAATCTCTTTAAGATAAGCATCTGCTTTACCTTCAAAGTCAACCTCGCTTAAATACATTTTATCAACGTAAGGAAATAGTGTTTCATAGATATTTGCTCCACCTATTATAAAAAGTTCTTCTTCACCATTTGCTCTTGCAAAATCAAAAGCATCTTGAACTTCACTAAAAGTATGTACACCCTCATGGCTAAAGCCAGTTTTACTTAATACTAATGAAGTTCTATTTGGAAGAGGTTTTCCAATACTTTCAAAAGTTTTTCTTCCCATTAAAAGATGATGTCCTGAAGTAATCTTTTTAAAGTTTTTAAAATCCTCTGAGATATGCCAAAGCATTTTATTGTCTAAACCAATCTCCCAATTTTTACCATATGCAACTATCATTGAAATTTTCATTATACTGCCATCTCCCCTTTAATTGCTTCATGACACTTGTAATCTACAAGTTCAAAATCACTCATTTTAAAATCATTTATATTTTCTATATCTTTATTTATTTTCATTGTTGGTTTTTCATATGGTGTTCTTGTAAGTTGTAGTTTTACTTGTTCCATATGATTTGAATAAATATGTACATCACCAAAAGTATGTACAAAATCCCCTACTTCTAACTTACAAACTTGAGCTATCATCATAGTTAAAAGTGCATAAGAAGCGATATTAAATGGAACACCTAAAAATACATCTGCACTTCTTTGATATAACTGACAAGATAGTTTATTATTAGCTACATAAAACTGAAAAAATGTATGGCAAGGAGGTAATGCCATATTTTCAATTTCTGCTGCATTCCATGCATTTAAAATGATTCTTCTACTATCTGGGTTTGTTTTAATTTGATTAATTACATCTGCAAGTTGATCAACTTTTTTACCATTTGCACCTTCCCAACTTCTCCATTGACTTCCGTAAACTGGGCCTAATTCTTTTATGGTATCAGTATTTATATAACCTAAATCTTTACCTTGTTTATTGGCATTTGCAGTCCATACTGTTTTTTTATCTATTAGATTTTCTCTTTTGTCATCAAAATGAATTTCTGCAAGTCTTCTTTCATCTGTACTTCCTTCAATAAACCATAAAAGCTCACTAATAATTGCTTTTAAATGTGTCTTTTTTGTAGTAACTAAAGGAAAGCCTTCACTTAAATCAAATCTCATTTGATATCCAAAAACAGAACTTGTACCAGTTCCAGTTCTATCTTCTTTTTTTATTCCATTATCTAAAATATGTTGTAATAAATCTAAATATTGTTTCAATTGTTTTCCTTATTTAAATACTCATATAAATATAAGTATTTTCTTAATTCTTTTAAACTTTCATGCTCTAATCCAGTTTGAATCCATCTTTGAATTTCACTTGGAATAGTTAAAGGTTCTAAAAGTTGTGCTTTTTTCTCTTTTGATATTTTACCATGTTCAAATAAAAGTGAGATATGAGAAAGAATAGAAGTTATTGCTAAATCTCTAATTTGTGATATTTCTTCTACTGTTTTTTCATCTTGTATTAATTCAAAAGTTTCTAAGTATGTTTTTGTAAGTTTTTTTAAAGGGATTTTATCTTCTAACTTTTCACCAAACTCTTCTTTTATACTTTTACATAAGCTTAAAAAACTCTTGCCATATTTTTCATATTTTACAAGACCAACGCCATTTATATCAAGCATATCTTCTTTTGTAAGAGGTAGTTTTGAAGCTAACTCTTTTAAAGTTTTATCTCCAAATATAACATAAGCTGGTACTTCATGCTCTTGTGCTAACTCTCTTCTTAAGCTTTTAAACTTTTCATATAACTTTTCATCAAAACTTAACTGTGTATTCTCTTCTTCAAATTTTTGGGCAATACCTAACTTATCACTATCTATTAGAAGTTTTTCTTTGCCTTTAAGGATTTGCATTCCTAAACCACTTATTTTTAAGACTCTAAATTCACCTAAGTTAACTGCTTTTATATCTATTAGTTTATCAGCAATTGCTATCCATTCATTTTTACTTTTATCACTTCCCAAGCCATAAACATTTAGTCTGTCATGTCCAAACTCAAGAAGTTTTTGATTTTTTGAGCCTCTTAAAATATCAATAATATGATTTGTTCCAAAACGCTGTTCGCTTCTATAAACAGCACTTAAAAACTTTTGTGCATCAACACTTACATCAACTTGTTCAATCTCACCTTTTGTACAGTTATCACACAAAGTCTTACAATCATCAATCTCATCTTCAAAATAAGAAGCAATAATCTTATGACGACAATTATTTGATACACAATATCTATACATAGCTTCAAGTTTATCAAGTCCAGTTTGTTTATAGCCTGTATCAATTGCATCTTCTATTTGTATTTTTCTTTTTACCTCATCAGCTTTTGAATAAAGTAAATAAACATAAGACATATCACCATCACGACCTGCACGACCTATTTCTTGATAATAGTTCTCTAAGGTTTTAGGTAAACTTGTATGTATTACAAATCTAATATTTGACTTATCAATACCCATACCAAAAGCAATAGTAGCTACTACAATATCAATCTTTTCATATACAAAGTCATCATAAACCTCATCTTTAATACTTGGGTTTAATCCTGCATGATATGCCTTTGAAGAGTAGCCATTTTCACACAAAAACTGCGCTGTTGATTCTGCTTCTTTTCTTGTAAAAGTATAAATAATACCACATAAGCCTTTGTGAGTTTTAAGAAAATTTAGTATTTGCTTTCTACCATTTGTAATTCGTGGTTCTACTTTTATATCAAGATTGTTTCTATGTGTTTTAGCACGAAAATGTTTAGCATCATTGAGTTTTAAACTTGAAGCAATATCAGCTTCTACTTTTTTAGTTGCAGTTGCAGTAAATGCAGCAATACAAGTATCTGGGAAAAATCTTTTTAGCTTATCAAGATTTCTATACTCTGCTCTAAACTCATGTCCCCAAGCACTTACACAATGGGCTTCATCTATAACAAAATAGTTAATATTGATTCGCTGTAATACTCCTACAAACTCATTTGAAGTAAATCTTTCAGGTGCTACATAGATAAATTTTAGTTTACCTTCCAAAAGCTTTTGCATTGTAAAACTATTTTCATCATTTGTTTGAGAAGAGCTTATCATCTCTGCTTTTATATTTAAATCATTTAGTGCTTTTACCTGATCTTGCATAAGTGCAATAAGAGGAGAGATTACTACTGTTACACCATCCATAATCAAAGTTGGCAATTGATAACAAAGTGACTTACCGCCACCAGTTGGCAAGATAGTTAAAACATCTTTTTTTTGGATGATACTATCTACAACCTCTTCTTGGAAACTTCTAAAGCGTTCATGACCAAATATATCTTTTAGTATTTTGTGTTTATTATTCATTTGAAGATTTTATCATAGCTTGGGTTATGGGTGTATGAAAGATTGTGATAATAAAGAAGATGATAAGAGATTTCAACTTTTAAATAATATTCTTGTAATATATTTGAAAAATTATATTAAAGAGTTATGATGGAATTAGTTTATTTATGGATAGAAAAGTATAAAAATATAAAAAAACAAGGTTTTAATTTTTCTCCTAGATTTAAGTGTGAGTTTAAAGATAAGTATGATGAAAATAGCAAATTAAAAGACAATTGTAAATTAATTATTGAAGAAAACAAAGATTATGTAAATATATTTCCTGAAAACATAAATATCACTGCTATTGTTGGGGAGAATGGAGCCGGGAAAAGTACTATTTTAAAATTCTTAAAAGAGTTATTATATAGTGGAACAAAGAATTTTAAAACTAAAAATTCATTTATATTAGTAACGCATTCAAATAAAAATTTTTTTTATAGAACGAATTTAGATATTAAATGTGATAAGGCGATTAAACATGAAATTTTAGGATTCTATAATCACTATTTATACTTACCTAATGAACAAATACCTAGTACAGAAAATTATAGAACTGATGAGATAATACCCAATAGATTTTCTATGGATAATACAATAATTGCAAGAATGCTAACAAGTAAGTATATTGCAAATGTTGTAGATTTCGAGCTAACAACATTTATGTATTTACCTAAACAAATTGAAGTAAAACCTATATCTTTATTTGATATGTTTACAGAATTAACTGATAAATATGCTCAAGGATTTGGAATACCCATTGATTTAAATAAAAATATGACTGATAGACAAGAAGAAAAAGCATATAAAGATGCTAGGAATGAAACATGGGCAAAAAAAGATGATTTAGATAATATTTTCAATGAAGCAGATGATGATTTTCATAGATTTCTAATAATATGGTATATTAAAAATCATGGAGATGATAACTATGAAATATCTAATAAAAATTATTTATTAAAAGAATATCAAGAAGAAGTTGATTCTATTAATGAAGAAGAGTTTGAACTGTATTCAAAAAAAGAAATACGAGAAATAAATAAATTTACAGAAAAAGATAAAAACTTTTATTTTAATTTTTGTAAAGATTTTTTTGAATTTAATTTTATAGATAGTGAAAATAGAAAGTTTAACGATTTAAGTCATGGTGAACAAACACTTTTTGCTCAATTTTTAAACATGTATTATTTTTCATTATTTGGCTATAAAAATATCAAGGACAATGAATTGATATTTTTACTTGATGAACCAGATTTATCTTTACATCCTCAATGGCAGAAAAACTACCTATTCGAAGCAGTTAGTTTATTAAATAAATTAAATCCTACTTATAATGTATTAATAACAACTCATTCTCCATTCATACTTTCAGATTTACCAAAAGAAAATGTAATATTTCTAAAAAAAGATGAGGAAAATGGAAACTGTATAAATGATACAGATAATTTAAATATAAATCCATTTGGTGCAAATATTCATACCTTACTTTCTCATGGTTTCTTTATGAAAGATGGACTTATGGGCGAGTTTGCAAAAAATAAAATCTCAAAAATATTAAAATTTTTAAGTGGGGAAAATAAATTTATCGATTTAGAAGTTAAAATTTTACCTCCATTAAAAATACAAAATAACTTTTTTGAAAAAAATTTAAAACCTATTATTGAGTTTATTGGAGAAGATTTTTTAAAAGAAAAGCTGTTAAAAATGTATGAAATTAAATTTCCAAAATCTAATGAAGCAAAAATAAAAGAATTAAAAAATGAAATAAAAAGATTAAAAAATGCTTCAAATTAAATTTAATAAAACACTTTTTGATACGCATATCAAAGAAATATCTAAATCAATAAAAAAATCTATTGAAAAACAATTGATGAAAAATCTAGAGCAAAAAGAAAAAGAGTGTTTAGAACATATAAAAGACAATTTAAACTTTATTTTAGAGGCTAATAACTCTAAAATGAAAGAATATATAAAATATTTTGAAAACAATTTTCCTAATAGTATTGGAAAAATAAATACAAAAGAAAAAAACTGGAAAAGAATATATAAAATACTAAGAAAAGATATTTTTGAAAAAGAGTATGTCAATTGGACAAAAAGAACAGAATATGGGGCATATAAATTTGTTCAAGATTTGGATTTAAAATCTTGTCCTTATTGTAATAGAAATTATACTTTTGTAGTAGATGAAAAAAATGGAAAGTTAAGACCAGAGATAGACCACTTTTATCCAAAGTCAATTTATCCTTTTTTAGCAATGAGTTTTTATAATCTTATACCAAGTTGTTCTATTTGTAACCATACAAAAAAAGATAAAGTAAATTTAGACTTACTTAATCCATATGAAATAAAAGAAAATGATTTTAAACTAACTTACACACCAAATGATATTGATTTCTTTAATATAGAAAAAGAAAAATACAATTATGATAGTTTTGAAATAGATTTTGTATCAACAAATAAAAATATAGAAACATTTAAACTAAAAGAGTTATACAAACAACATAAAGATATTGTTTTAGAGCTTTTGATAAAAAAAGCTTATTATCCAAAGAGCTATATAAAAGAATTAAAAGGTTTTGGCTTTAGTGAAGATGAGATTTATAGATATTTACTTGGTAATTATAAAAAAGATGAAGACTTACACAAACGACCTCTTTCAAAACTTATAAAAGATATTAGTGAGGAGTTGGACTTGATATAACAGCTCAAACTCTCTTCTTCCCAGACTTTGATGAAGCTGGAAGGTAGCTTTGCCTTCATCAACTTGTCTGGTTGCTTTTTGTCTTACTTTTTACAACTAAAAAGTAAGAAAACGAAGAAGAAATTCTTCAAGAGAAAAATATAGATTACTTATCACATTTCACTCATCGCTACTTTTATACCTAAAGCAATTAATATCACTCCAATTACTTTATCAAATATCTTTCCAAAAGAATTAAAAAAACCTCTTACTTTTTTCCCTGTTAAAACAAATGATAAAAAACCAAACCATATAAAAGTAGATATTACAAAAAAGATTGCATAAAAACCTTGGATATATAAAGGAGTATTTATATCCACAATAACAGTAAATAAAGATAAGAAAAATAGTGTTGCTTTTGGATTTAGTGCATTTGTAAAAAATCCTATACTAAATGCTTTAAATTTTGTTATCTCTTTTTGTGTTTTACCTTTTTCAAACTTGTTTAGTTTAAAAGAGTTTGATTTTAAAGCTTTAATTCCTAAGTATATTAAATATAAAGCTGCTAAGTATTTTATAATAGTATAAATAATTATAGACTTTGAAATAATCAAACCTATTCCTAATACTGTATAACTTACATGTACCAAAATTCCTATACTAATTCCAAAGCTAGTCCATAAAGATTTTTCTCTTCCATGGCTAATACTTTGTTTTAATATAATTGCAAAATCAGGTCCAGGAGACATAAGTGCTATTATATGTGCAACTGCTATTAATAAAAATTGGTCTAAATATTGCATTAATTTCTTCTTTGTCCTTGTTTTGGAGCACTAACTTGTCTTTGTAAATCTATAGATAGATTATTGAAAAACAGTTCTCCATAATCAGTAGTTCTATTTATATTTTCATAAGCTTGAGCTAAAGAATTGTTGTATTTTAAAGCATCTTGTAAAATCTTAATAATTTTAACTGATTCTAAAAAGTTTACATGACTTGGCGCTTCAATTGGTGAAGAGTAATATCTATGCATTCTTTCTACTAAGTTTTTATTTCTAATTTCAATAAAAACTGATTCAATTGGTGATTTAAAAAATAGGATTTTTTGTTTTACATTTATAGAGATATATGTAGTTTCCATTCCATAAATTTTTCTTGAAAATGAGTCAAAAAGAAACAATTTTTTATTATAGTTATTGTTAAAAAGTTCATAAATCAATTCTAATATTTTTATTTTTTCTTCTTTTGTAAAGAAATTACCAATTTCAGCATAACAAAAACTAAGTATTGATTTGATTGAATACCACTCAGTTGTATCATAATCATATCTAAGCATTTGATCAATTCTATTTTGTTTAAGCTCTTCTATGTTTTTATCTGTTCTTGTTCTATATACTCTTTGAACTGCTGTATCTCTATACATAGGTCCAGGAAATTGTCCTTGGATTACAAATCTTCTATTTTTTTCGATATCCATTATATATTTTAATCTACCTTGATAATCTTCATCTATTATTCGAACCTCTTTTTGTGGTATTTGAGTAATTGATTTTAAAAATTCTTCATCCATACAGCCATCTTCCCATATATAATCAGGGTACCTAAAAAGAGAACAGATTTTTTTCTTTACTTCATCATTTGGTTCAACGTCTGTTAATCCATCAACCCAAGATGTTACAGTTCTTCTATCTTTTTGAATTAATGATGAAAATTTTGATATACTTAAATGAGATCTTTTATATATTTCAATAATTTTTTCTATTCCTGTTTTATATGACATACTAAAATCCTTAAACAATTTTTATCACATATTGTACTATTTTTAAACATAAAAACAAATTTTGTACATAATATACTATTACGCAAGAAAGTTGAGTTTTGCTATACAATAATTATACAATCTTTTGTTTATTGAATGGTGTATAATGGTTTTATAAATTTAATATGAAGGAACTTTTATTATGAGCGCAGGGAAAAAATTTAGAGAAGCACTTAAGGAAGAAACTCCTTTACAAATTGTAGGAACAATTAATGCTTACCAAGCTTTACAAGCTACAAAAGTAGGATTTAAAGCTATTTATTTATCAGGTGGTGGAATTGCAAATGCATCATATGGTTTACCAGATTTAGGTATGACAATGATTGAGGATGTATGTATTGATATTAGAAGAGTAACATCAATTTGTGATACTCCATTAATTGTTGATGCAGATACTGGTTGGGGACATGCTTTTAATGTTGCAAGAACTGTTAAAGAGTTCATTAGAGCTGGAGCTGCTGGACTTCATATAGAAGATCAAGTTGCTGCTAAAAGATGTGGACATAGACCAAATAAAGAGTTAGTTTCAATAGAAGAGATGTGCGATAGAATAAGAGCTGCTGTGGATGCTAAAAAAGATTTAGATCCTGATTTTTATATTATTGCAAGAACTGATGCTCATGCAAGTGAAGGTCAAGAAGCTGCAATAACTAGAGCAAAAGCTTATGTTGAAGCTGGAGCTGATGCAATATTTGCAGAAGCAATTCACACTTTAAAAGAGTATAAAGAGTTTACTAGCGCTATTGATATTCCTGTATTAGCAAATATTACAGAATTTGGTGCAACTCCAATGTTTACAACTGATGAGTTAGGTTCAGTTGGTATTGATATGGTACTTTATCCATTATCAGCATTTAGAGCTATGAATAAAGCTGCGTTAAATGTATATCAAGAACTAAGAGAAAAAGGGACACAAGAAAGTGTTCTTGATACAATGCAAACAAGAATGGAACTTTATGATATGTTAGGTTACCACGAGTATGAACAAAAAATGGATGAACTTTTTGCAAAAAGCAAATCAAACTAAAATAAATTAAAAAAATCAAATAGAAAAGGGAAAATTATGAGTACTACAACTACAGGATTTAAACCAAAAAAATCTGTTGCACTTTCAGGTACTGCTGCTGGAAATACAGCTATTTGTACAGTTGGTGTTACTGGTAATGATTTGCATTATAGAGGTTATGATATTTTAGAGTTTGCTGATAAAGCTGAATTTGAAGAAATTGCACATTTAATTGTACATGAAAAACTACCAAATAAAGAAGAGTTAAAAGCTTATAAAGAAAAATTAAGAGGTATGAGAGATTTACCAGATGGTGTTAAAGTTGCATTAGAACAATTACCAAAAACTTCTCATCCAATGGATGTAATGAGAACAGGTTGTTCAGTTCTTGGTGCAATTATGTCAGAAGATGAAGCTCATCCAAAAGATGAAGCACAAAATATCGTTGACAAACTAATGGCTTCATTTGGTTCTATGCTTACATATTGGTATCACTATGCATTCAATGGAAAAAGAATTGATGTTGTAACAGATGATGATACTATTGGTGGACACTTTTTACACTTATTACATGGTGAGAAACCAAGTGAATCTTGGGTTAAAGCTATGCATGTATCTTTGATTTTATATGCTGAACATGAATTTAATGCTTCTACATTTACATCAAGAGTAATTTCTGGAACAAATTCAGATATGTTCTCATGTATAACTGGATCAATTGGTGCATTAAGAGGTCCAAAACATGGTGGAGCAAACGAAGTTGCCTTTAGAATTCAAGAAAGATATAGTTCTGCTGATGAAGCAGAAAAAGACATCAAAGAAAGAATGGCAAGAAAAGAAATCATCATAGGATTTGGACATCCTGTATATACTACAAGTGACCCTAGAAATGTTGTTATCAAAAAAGTTGCAAAAGACTTATCTGAAGAAAATAATGACATGCTTATGTATGACGTAGCTGAAAGAATTGAAACAATTATGTGGGAACAAAAGAAAATGTTCCCAAATCTTGACTGGTTCTCAGCAGTTTCATATAATCAAATGGGAATTCCAACAGATATGTTTACACCAATTTTTGTAATCTCAAGAGTTACAGGATGGGGAGCACACGTAATTGAACAAAGAGAAGATGGAAAGATTATTAGACCATCAGCTAACTATACTGGTCCTGAAAATTTAAAATTCGTTCCTTTAGAAGAGAGATAAAACTTTAGTACCTTATATGGTGCACTACTTAAAAATACTAAAAGGGTAAGTAAAACTTATCCTTTTAAATACAAACTAAATGGATATAAAATGACAAATGAAAAATATCTTAAACAATTAGATAAATTAGATGTTAAATATTATGATGTAAAAACTGCTGTTGAAGAGATTACTCCTGGTTCATTTGAAAAACTAAACTACACATCAAGAGTATTAGCAGAAAACTTAATTAGAAAATGCCCAAGTGAAAAATTAGAAGATTCACTTATTCAATTAATCGAAAAAAGAACTGATAAAGATTTTCCTTGGTATCCAAGTAGAGTTATCTGCCATGATATTTTAGGTTTAACTGCTTTTGTTGACTTAGCAGGTCTTAGAGAAGCAGTAGCAAGAGATGGAGGAGATCCAGATAAAGTTAATCCAGTTGTACCTACTCAACTAATCGTTGACCACTCATTAGCAGTTGAGTGTGGTGGATTTGATCCAGATGCATTCCAAAAAAATAGAGATATTGAAGATAGAAGAAATGCAGATAGATTTCACTTTATAAACTGGACAAAAGAAGCTTTTAATAATGTAGATGTTATTCCTCCTGGAAATGGTATCATGCACCAAATCAACTTAGAAAAAATGTCTCCAGTTGTTCATTTAAATGAGGGGATTGCAAGTCCTGATACTTTAGTTGGAACTGATTCACATACTCCACATGTTGATGCACTTGGCGTAATTGCTGTTGGTGTTGGTGGTTTAGAAGCTGAAAATGTAATGCTTGGTAATCCTTCTTATATGAGAGTTCCTGATATTGTTGGAGTTAAAATAACAGGAAAAAGAGCACCTGGTATAACTGCAACTGATATTGCCCTTGCTATGACTTCATTTTTAAGAGAAAATGATGTAATTTCTGCATACTTAGAGTTCTTTGGTGATGGAATCAAATATCTTAATTTAGGAGATAGAGCAACAATAGCTAATATGACTCCTGAATATGGTGCAAGTGCAGGTATGTTTGCTATTGATGAACAAACTATTGATTATTTAAAAGTAACAGGACGTGAGCAAAAACAAGTTGAACTTGTAGAAGCTTATGCAAAAGCCAATGGTTTATGGGCAAGTCAATTAGAAAATGCTACATATGCAAGAACTATTGAATTTGATTTATCAAAAGTTACTAGAAGTTTAGCAGGGCCATCTAAACCTCATAAACTAGTGCCTACAACAACTTTAAAAGAAGAAGGTATTGTAAAAGATTTTATACAAGAAGGTGATAAGATGCCAGATGGTGCAATTTTAATTGCTGCTATTACTTCATGTACAAATACTTCAAATCCAAGAAATGTTATCGCTGCAGGATTATTAGCTAAAAAAGCAAATGAGCTTGGACTTACAAGAAAACCATGGGTTAAATCTTCATTAGCACCTGGTTCAAAAGTAATTGAAGTTTACTTAAAAGAAGCAGGATTATTAAGTGAGATGGAAAAACTTGGATTTGGTGTAGTTGGTTTTGCATGTACTACTTGTAATGGTATGAGTGGAGCACTTGATCCAAAAATTCAACAAGAAGTTATAGATAGAGATATTTATTCAACTGCTGTATTATCTGGAAATAGAAACTTTGATGGAAGAATTCACCCTTATGTAAAAGAGGCATTTTTAGCAAGTCCAGCACTTGTAATTGCTTATGCATTAGCAGGTTCAATTAGATTTGATATTGAAAATGATTCATTAGGAAAAGATAAAGACGGAAATGATATTACATTAAAAGATTTATGGCCATCAGATGAAGAGATTGATTCAGTTGAAAAATCATGTGTAAAACCTCAAATGTTCAATGATATTTATGAGCCAATGTTCAATAGAGATGGTTTAAGTGCTATTAAAGTTGAACCATTTTATAGCTGGAATCCAAACTCTACATATATTCAAAAACCACCATATTGGGAAGATGAGTTTATGGGAATGCCTGCACTTAAAGATTTAAGACCTTTAGGAGTATTCCCTGACAATATTACAACAGATCACCTTTCTCCTTCAAATGCAATCTTACCAGATTCTGCTTCAGGGGAATATTGTTTAAAAATGGGATTACCAGTAGAAGATTTAAACTCATATGCAACACATAGAGGGGATCACCATACAGCTTCAAGAGCAACATTGGCAAATCCAAAACTATTTAATGAAATGGTAAAAGATAAAGATGGAAATGTAAAACAAGGTTCTTTGACAAAAGTTATGCCTGAGGGTACTGAATCAAGAATGTGGGAAGCAATTGAGACATATAGACAAAGAGGTCAAGGTCTTATTATTATTGCTGGAACTAACTATGGTCAAGGGAGTTCAAGAGATTGGGCAGCAAAAGGTGTAAGACTTGCAGGTGTTGAAGTACTTATAGCTGAATCAATTGAAAGAATTCATAGAACTAACTTAGTTGGTATGGGTGTATTACCACTTCAATTTAAAGATGGGGACACAAGACACACATATAATATCGATGGAAGTGAAACTTATGAAGTAATTGGTAAGATAACTCCAAGATGTGACTTAACAGTAGTTATGACAAGAGAAAATGGGGAAAAGATAGATATTCCAGTAACTTGCAGATTAGATACAACTGCAGAAGTTGAAGTTTATAAAGCTGGTGGAATTTTACAAAAATTTGCAAAAGAAGTTGTTGCAAACAAATAAGAAAAATTAAAGGGTTTATTCCCTTTAATTTATCTTTTTTAGTGTGAATATTGTTCATATTCAAAAAGATATTACAAGACTAATAATAAGGAAATATATTATGGCTTATAAACCACAGTTTAAAGTAAAAGCTACTTATATGAGAGGTGGAACTTCAAAAGGCACTTTCTTTAATATTGAAGACCTTCCAAAAGAAGCATTAGAGGATTCAAAAAAAAGAGATAAGTTACTTCAAAGAATCGTAGGAAGTCCAGATATTTATAAAAAACAAATGGATGGTATGGGTGGAGCTTCTTCATCTACATCTAAAGCTATTTTAGTTGGAAAATCTGATGTTCCAAATCATGATGTAGATTATTACTTTTGTCAAGTTGCAATTGATAAAGATTTTGTAGATATGAGTGGAAACTGTGGAAACTTATCAAGTGCAGTTGGACCTTTTGCCATAAAAGAAGGTTTAGTGGATAATGTACCCCAAAACGGTGTTTGTTGTGTAAGAATTTGGCAAGCAAATATTAAAAAAACTATTCTATGTTATATAACAATGGAAAATGGAATGGTAAAAGAAATGGGTGATTATGAAATTGATGGTGTTGCCTTTCCTGCCCAAGAGATTAAGTTAGAGTTTGTTGAGCCAGTTGATCCAAGCGAAGAGTTATTTCCAACTGGTAATTTAGTAGATGACTTAGAAGTTGAAGGTGTTGGTACCTTTAAAGCTACTATGATTACAGCTGGTATTCCAACTGTATTTGTAAATGCTGATGAGATTGGATACAAAGGAACTGAACTTCAAGGTGATATTAACTCTGATACTAAAGCTTTAGAGAAATTTGAGAAAATTAGAATTGCAGGGGCACTTAAAATGGGACTAATTTCTGATGCTAAAGAAGCCTTAACTAAACAACATACACCAAAAATTGCATTTGTATCTCCTGCGCAAGATTTTACTACATCTTCAGGAAAAGAACTAAAAGCAGATGAAATGGATTTGCATGTTAGAGCTTTATCTATGCAACAACTACACCATGCAATGATGGGTACAGCTTCAGTTGCAATTGGTGTTGCTGCTTGTATTCCAGGAACATTAGTTAATTTAGCTAGTGGTGGTGGAGAAAAAAATACAGTTACTTTTGGTCATCCAAGTGGTACTATTAAAGTTGGTGCAACATTATCACAAAAAGATGGAAAGTATATTGTAGAAAAAGCAAGTATGAGTAGAAGTGCAAGAATTATTATGGATGGTAATGTATATGTTCCTGCTGGAACAATGGATTAATATTTTTTAATAAAAAGGTCTTGATTATTCAAGACCTTTTATTTTATCAATGAAGAAATCTCTTTAAATACTGGATTTTTAGCATTTACTGTTAATTCAAAAAGTAATGACTCATAAGTTGTAGGAACTACTCCAGCTTGAATTAATCTATCTAAAGCTACTTTTGTATCATGCTCTTTTCTTGAACTTATACAATCAGTTACTATTACAGGTTGTAATCCAGCTTCAAGTAAATCTATACAAGTTTGTAAGACACAAACATGAGATTCTATACCAGCAACAATTACAAACTTTTTATTTTGTGCTTTTATTGCTTCTAATGTTGTTTCATTTTTACAACAAGAAAATGTTGTTTTCTCAAAATGAGGATCTTCATCAACAAACTCACTTAAACTAGGAATAGTTTCACCAATTCCTTTTTTATACTGTTCATTAACTATAAAAGGAACTTCTAATATTTTAAGACCTTTTATTAATGTAACAAGATGCTTTTCTAACTGCTCATTGTCTCTCATATGAGGGAAAAGTCGCTCTTGCACATCAACTAAACAAAATAGACTCTGTTCAACATTTATTCTCATTGTCACTCCTAATTTATCTAAGATTGACATTAATTATACACAAATTATTGAAAAGCAACCTTTTCTGCTTTAACTAATAACTCTTTTGCACCTTTTTGTATGAATTTTTGTGCCATTTCTTTACCAACTGTTTCATATTTACTTACATCTACTGTCATACTATCTTGAATATATTCACTTGCATCTGGCATTCCAACGATTGCATCAACTTTTATACTTTTTTTATCTTCACTTAAAGTAGCTTTTATTCCAATAGGAACTTGACATCCACCTTCTAAAACTCTAACAAAATCTCTTTCAATTGTAGATTCAATATGAGCATCATCATCATGTAAAACAGATAATAATTCAATTAATTCTTTATTGTCTAAAGTTTCAATTCCAAGTGTTGCTTGTCCCATTGATGGAGTCATATCTTCTGTTGAAACTGGAACAAAATAATTAACTTCATCTTCAATTTGAAGTTTTTGTACCCCAGTTGCTGCTAAAATAATAGCATCATACTCACCTGCTTTTAGTTTTGCAATTCTAGTATTAATATTTCCTCTTAAATCTTTTAGCACAACATCTGGTCTTAGCATTTTTATTTCCATTCTTCTTCTAAGACTAGTTGTTCCAACTACTGCATTTTGTGGTAAGTTTTCAATACTATCATAGTTTTGACTTAAAAATGCATCCCTTGGGTCAAATCTTTTTGTAACTGCTGCAAGTTTAAAACCATCTTCAAACTCTACTGGAACATCTTTTAAACTATGAACTGCAATATCTGCTTGTTTATTTAAAAGTGCAATCTCTAACTCTTTAGTAAATAAACCCTTTCCCCCAATTTTAGCTAAAGGTACATCTAAAATCTTATCAGCTTTTGTTGAAAATGTTTCTAACTCAATTTGCATATCTGGATAGTGTTTAAGTAGTTGTTCTTTTATATATTCACTTTGCCATAAGGCTAATTTACTTTTTCTTGTTGCTATTACTAATTTTTTCATATTACCTTCCTAATTGTTTGTATTTATTTTTTGTTTTATCTTGTTCACCATTTACAAAAATTGTTGGTGTACCCTCAACCATAACATATTCACCCATAAGTATATCAGTTTCAATCTCTTTTTGAATCTCTTTACTTTGAATTTCATCAAGTTTAATATTAGTTTTTAAAACTTTATTAAAAGCATTTAAAATCTTTTTTTCATCTGTCTCATTAGAGTTAAAATATGGATCAAAATCTGCTTCATAAACTTTTAAAGTAACATCTTTTACGCCTTTATTAGAAGCAACTAACATAGCTTTTGATAAAGCATTTGCAGCTTTATGTATTTGAAGTAAAGGAAAGTGATAATAGTATAAAGCAATATTTTGGCTATTTTTATTTACAAATTTAATAATATCTGGCACATAATCTAAACAAAATGGACATAAAGGATCAGAAAATATCACTATTTTATCTTTTGCATTATGATTACCAGCAATTAATCTTTTTTTATCATAATACTTGCTTGTTAAAGGTAATGTCATCATCTCTTTTAAAGAATTACCAGTTTTAATATCAAATAAATCTGGTGAAACAACTGTTCCATTAGAGAATACAATATCTTTAGCTTTTACATTTTTATCAGCTATTTTAGCATCAATATCAATAATATACCCATACCAATTTTTTACAGGTAGGGATTTTTTAAAGTTAATTGATAAGTTTTTAATCTCAACTCGTTTATTATTTGAAAACCTATTTTTTTCAAACTCTAATATTTTATCATCAATACTATTTGCAGAAATACTAGTAATTAAAAATAAACTTATGAATAATATTTTTGAAATAAAAGACATAAAATCTCCTTATTTAAATTTCGAATTATTATATTCAAAGATGACTTAAATGCAATTAGTAAAGAGCATTTTTTAAGTTTTAGTCTTTACTGTTATTTTTTTTATGTCAAAAAGTTCTTTTGCTTTATTTAACATCTTTGAATTTAATATATCATTGATTTGTAATTCTTGTTGTGAGGGTTCTGGTTTAGCACTATTATGCATAGTTGCAACACAACCTGAACCACCAGCTAAATCTTCTTCAATTGCTTGTGGTTCAACTATTTGTTCTTTTTCAATCTCTTGATTTGTTTGTTTCTCTTGGTTTTCTATTTTAGATTTTTTTTTTTGACTTTCTACTTCAGATTCATCTTTTATAAAATCCAATTCAGTTTCATCTCCAAAAACATCATAAATAAATGTTTTTAAAATTCCAAAATGTTTAAATAAAAATTTTCTTTCTTCACCTTTTGCATATGAAATAATCTCTAGTTTATTGGCTTCAAAACTTTTAAATACAAAGTTATCTTCAAAGCATTCTCCAAGTCTTACATCTCTATCATAAACTCTATTTATTACTTGATCATAAAGCTTCTCATTTGGATCACTTTCTTGATTTAATCTTGAACTAATTGCTTCATCTAAAGCATCTAAATTATCTTCTTGTACATTTTCATTTAAAGTTGGCTCTTGCATTTCTTCTAAAGAACTATTTTCATCATTTGAAATACTTTCCGTAGTAGTATTAGGAACTATTTGCTCTTCTTTTGGTTTATCAATTGAAGTATTATTATTTATAATTTCATCAATATCATCATCAAATGGTGTTTCAAAAGGAATTGCATCAATGCTATCTAAAGGAATAGTGTTTTCACTAAACATTGCAGTATCTGCAAGATTTGGCTCTTGTATTTTTGTTTCTTCAAAAACATTGTGATTTTCTTCTTGTACTATTTTTGTTTCTTGTTTAGTATCTATATTTGACTGAAGTGTTTGCTCTACATTTGATATTGCTTCATTTTTAGTTTGCTGTTCAATCTCATTTACGCTAGTGTCTTTCTCTTTTGCTTCTTCATAAACATGTTCAGTATCATTTTGTGCATGCTCTAAAACTTTTTGTTTAGATATTGCATCTTTTACTGCTGGTTGAACTTCAATTTGTTCAACTTGATTTATAATATCTTGAATACTTTTTAAATTTGTAGCTTCTTGCATTTTTAGAAGTGTTAAAATCAAAACAAAACTAGCATCAGAATTTAAAGCTAAAAGATGTTTTGCATCACCTAAAACTCTAAAGAATCTATCAAATAATAAAAGATCAAATTTAGCATCTTTTTCAAGCATTTTTTGTCTTAAATAAATAGTTATTTCATCACAAACTTGTGAAATTTCATAGTTTTCTAACTCTTTAACTAAATTTGTAATATCTTTTTTATTTAAAACTATATCAAAAATTTCATCCATTACTTTTGGTTCAATCAAACCTAACATCTCTACAACAGATATTGTATTTACTTTTCCTTTTGAAAAAATAATTGCTTGATCAAGTAGCGTTAAAGTATCTCTTAAACTTCCTTGCCCACTTCTTGAAAGTATCTCTAAAGCTTCTGTTTCATAATCAATATTTTCTTCATTTAAAATATGTGATAAATGATGTATTACATCTGCATTTGATATTTTATTAAATCTAAAATGTTGAGTTCTACTTAAAATTGTAGCTGGAAGTTTTAAAGGGTCAGTAGTTGCAAGAATAAACTTAACAAAACCTGGAGGTTCTTCTAGTGTTTTAAGTAAAGCATTAAAAGCTTGAGTTGTTAACATATGAACTTCATCGATTATAAACACTTTAAATCTTGCACTACTTGGTTTATATTTTGTATGCTCAATTAAATCTTTAATATCATCAATACCTCTATTACTAGCTGCATCCATTTCAATAATATCTAAGTGTCTATTTGAGTTTGCACTTTGACAATTTTCACAAACTTCACAAGGTTTTGATGTTGGACCATTTGTACATAAAAGCGCTTTTGCCATGATTCTGGCTGTACTTGTTTTTCCACTACCTCTTAGACCACTAAAAAGATATGCATGGGATAATCTATTTGAATCTAAAGCAAGTGATAGAGTTTGTGAAATAGTACTTTGTCCTACTAAGTCTTCAAATCTTTTTGGTCTATATTTTAATGCTAATACTTTTTTTTCAATATCTAATTCACTCATATCTCACACTTCCTTACTTTAATCTCATCTATATTTTTATTATTTTCAAAAATTTTCTTTATCATATTTTTATTTATATTTCCTGTGTGTAAAATTGATATTTTAATAGGATCAAAATTACAGTGTCTTTTTATTTTACACAAATATTCTAACCTGTTTGCTATTGCTTGTCCAGTTTCAATTAAATTGATGTTTTCACCCATTATATTTTTTATATTATCACTAACTATTGGATAGTGTGTACATCCTAAAACAATTGTATCAACACTATTTTCAATCATTGGCTTAAGCCATTTTTTTAACATTTCATTGGTTTTGAAAGAGTTGATTTCACCTTTTTCAATCTGCTCAACTAAACCAATACAAGCTTGTTCATAAAGTTTAATAGGCTTTTGCTTTGAAAGCTGATTTACTAATAGTTGATACTTTTCACCTTTTAGTGTGGCAGCTGTTGCTAAAACACCAATGTTTAAAGTTTTTGTTAATTCAATTGCTGGCTTAATTCCTGGTTCTGTACCAATTACTATTAAATTTGGATATAAGTTTCTTAACTCTTTTATTGCAGCTGATGTTGCAGTATTACAAGCAACAATCAAAGCTTCAATATTGTGATTTTTAATTAAAAACTCACTTATTAAGATGCATCTATTTTTTATAGCTTCATGGGTTTTATTTCCATATGGAGCAAAAATAGTATCTGCAATATATAAAATATCTGCACCTTTAAAATATTTATTTATAGCTTTTACTACTGTTAATCCGCCAAGTCCAGAATCAAAAACCCCAATTTTCAACTTTTGCCTTATATCAATTTTGGCTGATTATAACAAAAAATTGATAACTACTTTGTTAAAATAATTACATTAAAAGTAAAATCTATAAATACTAGTTTAAAGGCACATCATGTTTAATCATTTTCATCCATATAAACCTTTTATATTTGAAGATACTAATACTTTAATAATTGGAACTTTGCCTCCTCCAAGATTTTGCAAAAAAGATTTCAAATCTAAAGATGTTGATTTTTGTTATGGTTCGCAAGATAATCTTCTTTGGCAAGTTCTTAATAAAATATTTAAACTTAATTTGCTATTTGACAATTCCCAAGAAGCAGTAAAAATGAGAAAAGATTTTTTAATCTTGAATAATATAGGTATATGCGATATTGTTGATTCTTGTAAAAGAGAAAAAATCAATGCAAGTGATTTAGGTATGAAAGATGTAGTATTAAGAGATTTAATTTTTTATTTAAAAAAATATAAAAATATAAATAAAATAGTATTTACTGGCAAAAGTAGTAAAAATGGTCCAGAATATTTTTTCAAGCAACTAATAAAAAAGCATTGTTTAAATATTCAAACAAGCAATAATAAACAAATTAAAGAGCAAATATTATATTTTGATAATAGAAACATTAAACTTTTTAGCCTAACATCTCCATCAAATGCTGCAAATCGATCAATTGGTGCAAACACTTTTTACAAAGAAAGAAAAAAAATAAATCCTAATTATTCTACATTTGATTTTAGAGTAGATGAATATAAGTTAGCTTTTACATAATCAGTTAATTCATCTCTAATGAAAAAAGGCATAAAATTAGTTATTAATAAGTGAATGAGCATTCATTTAATTAAAGGCAGGAAGATGTTAATATTAGAGATATTTCTATTTATTGTATTTGCTCTTATATCATTTGCAATATTTAGTTGGATTGTAGGGGTTTTTGTTAAGGAAAAATAGTAAAAGGATTAGAAGCTATCTTTTAATCTCAAAAATGATTTGAAAGTTAGCTCCTTTTTCATAGAAATATTCAAGTTTACTAGATAATTGTCCCTTTGTAATATTTGAAATTATTTGAAAACCTAAAGTTTTAGTATTATTAACATCTATATTTTCATCAAGACCTTTTCCATTATCTTTTACTTCCAAAATATACTTTTTACCACTTTTTTTTAAACTTACAAATATTTCTCCTTTATCTTTAAAAGCATATTTAAAACTATTTGTTATTAGCTCAGTTATTATAAGACCTAAAGGTAATGCATAATCAATATTCATATGTACTTGCTCAATATCCGTATTAATAGATATTTTTTCTTCAACAAAATAGCTAGCAGTTAAATCTTGGCAAATGTCTTCAATAAAATTTTTCAAAGGAATAAGATTTAAATCTTTAGATTCATATAATTTTCTATGAAGTAGTTCCATTACAAAAATTTTCTCTTGTATATTTGTTAAAGTATCTTTTGTCTTTTTATTTTTGATTTTTGATTTTTCTAATTTAATTAAATCTATTGTAATTGCTAAATTATTTTTTACTCTATGATGTATCTCTTTTAGTAAAGTCTCTTTTTCTTTTAAAGAATCACTTAAAAGTTTTGTTTTAATCTCAACTTTTTTATCTAAAAGTGAAATATTCTCTTCTATAGAGTCCAGCATATTATCAAAAGCTTTTGCAAGTACTGCAATATCATCTTTGCCTTTTATATTACTTCTTATATTTTTTTCTCCTTTATTCACTTTAAATGCAACATCTTTTAAAATATTTATACTTTTAAAAAGTCTATTAAATATAATAAGGGCAACAACTATTGCGATAAAAAAGGAGATAATTGCAGCAGGAATTATACTCATATAAGCTAAACCTACATGTTTTAAAAAATCTTTTTCATAAATTGTTACTAGATATAAAAAATATTCATCTTCATTTAAATTAATACTTTTTACCCATGTTAAACTCTTTTTTCCATTTAATAAATGATTTATTGGTTCTTTATCAATAGCTTGTATAATCTCTTTAGGTGTCAAATCTCCTGTTTTGGGAAATGTAAAATTTGATATTTTACTCAAACAATATTTTTCATTTAAATATCTATCTTCTTTACTATATAAAGGTTTATCATCTTTTATATTTGGATTAAGCCACATTAAGTATGCTTTACCTTTATGAAAACTATCAAGCAATGAAAAGCTCTTTTGTATCTCTTTTTTCAATTTTAATTCAAACTCTTCACCTTTTGTAGAAAAATTATCTATATCACAAGAGATAACTAAAAACTTATTATGCTTTTTAATCTTTTTTGTATAGTATAATTTTCTTATTCCAGTTGAACATATATATTTATTTTTTATATCTCTTCTTAAAAAAGTTGAATCTTTTAATTCATCTTTAAACTCTTTGAAACTCTCATCTTTTAATTGAAAAAGAGTATGTTTATTACTATTTAAAATAGAAGTATTACAACTAATCTTTTTTGAACTAAACTGATATGATTTATCTTTTATTTTATATATTGAATTATCTAAATTTAATCTATTTGTGATTCTAATTGCTTCATGTTCAATTATAGATTTCAACTCTTCTTTTCTAATTTCTCCATTATTCTTTTTTGAACGCATAACAAGTTTTATTTGTTGATTAGTTAAATATATCATATTCTCTATTTGCTTTATTGTATGCTTTTTTTCCTCTTTATTCATTTGAGGAATAACTTGCAAGAAAAATAAAGACAATAAAAAAATACCTAAAATAAAAAAGCTTAAGAAAATTTTTGAGTTTAAAGAGTTTATTTTAATCATCTAATAGTTTTAATTTGTAACCTAAATCAAATACATTCTCTATGAAATTAATTTCAAATTTTTGTTTAAGTCTATATATTAATGCTCTTAATCTACCTATATCATTAATTTCATCCCTATAAATATAGTTCTGTATTTTTTCAAAAGGTACTGGTTGAGTAGGAGTATCACTTAAAATCTCTAAAAGTCTTGTCTCATTTCCTGTTAATTTTAAATAGTTACTTTGTTTAGTTACAACTGAATTTGTTTTATCATAAATAATTTCATTTTCAAATTTAAAAATATGTTTTTTTTCTTTATCTAAATTACTTTTATGTTTAAAAAAATAGTTATGTTTATTTAGTGCAGTTTGAACTGTTACTTCTAACTCTTTATCTTTATATGGTTTGACTAAATAGCCATATGGTTCACTTTGCATTGCTTCTTTGATTGTTTTATCATCTGTATAAGAAGTTAAAAAGATAATTGGAATTTTATAGTATTGCCAAATATACTTAGCTGCTTTTATTCCTGAAGAGTTATCTTTTAGATGAATATCCATAAAAATTAAATCTGGTTTTTGTTTTTTTACATGCTGTATTGCATCATCTGCACTTGTTTCTATACCACAAACACTATAACCAAACTCATTTAAAGTAAGTTTTATACCCATTGCTAATATTGTTTCATCTTCTACAATTAAAATTTCTATATCTTTTTTTAAAATATTTGGAATTTTTGTCATTTTTCTATTCTCGTAATTTTATTATCATTCTTTTCAGTTATGATACTCAATATCATTTTAAAGGAGAGTTAAATGAATCAAAATAAAAAAATTATTTTGTCTTTTTGTGCTATTACTTTATTAACAAGCAATATATATGCAAAAGAAAAAATAGAGCCAAAAGAAGAAATCTCTTATGGAGAAATAACAGTAACTGGTGAAAAGATAGATAAAACACTTCTTGAAACTACAACTGCTATATCAGTTTTTGATGAAAAAACAATAAATATAGGTAATTATAAAAAAATTGAGAATATTGTTGAACAATTACCAAATGTAGTTTTAAGTGATTTAGGTGTTCCAAATATTAGAGGTATAGACTCTACTGGGGTTTCAAAGGGAACAAAAAGTTTAATGGCAGGTGCAAGACCAAGAGTAAATACAATAATAGACGGAGTTAATAATACATGGATTGGAGTTAATTATATTAGTGGGGAATTATGGGATTTAGAACAAATTGAAGTTTTAAAAGGTACTCAATCTACTACTCAAGGAAGAAACTCAATTGGTGGTTCTATAATAATGAAAACAAAAGATCCAACTTTTGATTTTGAAGGTAAAATTAAAACTGCTTTTGAAAATCAAGAGAATAAAAATCAATTAGCTGCAGTAATTTCTGGACCATTAATTGAAGATCAATTAGCTTTTAGATTAGCAGTTGATAGAAATAGTGGTGATGGATATATTAAATATAAAAATTTTAAAAATAATGATAGATTAAATGAATCAACAAATACAAACCTTAGAGCAAAACTACTTTATCTTCCAAAATCAATGGAAAACTTATCTTTAAAATTTACCTTAAATCATAGAGAAGCAGAAGGTGGATATTTAAACTTTGTAACAAATCCAAAAGATTATGTATTTGAAGCAAGTAAAGCAAATAGAACAAACTCAAGATATCACGATTCAAAAGATAAAACATATATTACAAATATTGATTATATTATAAATGATGACATAAGCTTACAAACGCAACTTTCATTTAAAGATTATAATAGTGAAATAACACAAGTACCAAGTCCTTTAAAAGTTTTTGTTGATGAGAAAAGTAAAACATTTGAAAGTAAATTAATATACAAAAAACCATTTATAAAAGGTGTTGCAGGAGTTTACTATTATGATAGAGACCAAGATATAGATGCACACTTACCAAAACCATCATACTTTCCTTTACATTTAGGTAATGATGAAATTAAATCTATCTCATTTTATACAGATAATACTATTGCTTTAAATAATAGTTTTGATTTATTATTAGGTGCAAGATTAGAAAAAGAGAATCAAAAAAGAGATTCAGTATCTTGGGGTGCAAATTTAAAAAAAGATATTGATGAAACAATATTTTTGCCAAAAATCGGCTTAGCATATAAACCTTCAACTGAATCTATGATTAGTTTAGTTGCACAAAAAGGATATAACCAAGGTGGTGGTTCATTAGATTGGGATGATTTAAAATATTATGAATATGATAAAGAAGAAGTAAATTCATATGAATTAACTTATAGAACTTATCTAAATAATAAAAAAATTAATCTAAGTTCAAATATATTTTATAATGATTTTGATGGTTTCCAAGCAGATGCTGCAAATAGATTTAGAAATCTTTCAAAAGTTGAAAGTTATGGTTTAGAAACTCAAATAGATGCACAAATAACAGACAAATTTAATATCTTTGCTGCTATTGGGCTTTTAAAAACAAAAATAAGTAATAGTGTAAAAGAAGCGAAAGAGTTAGAAGGAAATGAACTATCAACAACACCTACTTATAGTGCAAACTTAGGCTTTACTCATAAAATACATAATAATCTTGAATGGGGTGGTAATGTAAGTTTTACAGATGATTATTACTCAGATAATGAAAATACTCAAAAGTTAGATGGATATACATTAGTTAATTTACATGCAAGCTATACATATAAAGATTTTACATTTAGAACATATGTAAATAATCTTACTGATGAAGAAGTAATCTATAAAGCTGAAACAAATAGAACAACAGTTGGTTCTCCAAGAGTAATAGGAGCTGCACTTGAGTATAAATTTTAAAACTCTTTTTAAGCTTTTTTCTATTTTTTTATATAGTTTTTCTTTTGCAAACTCTTTTGAAGTAGATGAAATATTAAATCATAATAGTGAAAAATTGTATCAATTAAATCTACAAAAAAGAAGTTTTATAACAGGAAGTTTTAAAGCCACATCAAGTTTTGAGACTCTTGAACTTTTAGATAAAAATAGAGTTTTTATAAAATCATTACTAATAAATAAAAAGCCACAAGGTAATTTTTACTTTGTGGCTAACTACACAGGAAAATATTATTTAAAAGTAAAAAATAGAAATAAACAAAGTAGACTTAAACTAAAAATAGACAAGATTTTTCATCACCAAAAAGAGATAAAACCTCAAAATAAAATTATAAGTGCTTTTTTAAAACAAGAACTGAAAAATATAGAAAAAACAAAAAGCAGTAAAGCCTTTTGGGAAAAAGTTAAAAAAAGAGGAACTCCATTAATAGAGCATTTAAAAGCAGATGAATATATTTTGACTTTTTTACATAAAGGATTAAACTACAATGTTAAATTATTAGGTGGACCTACAGCTGATTATACAGATTTTATTAGATATAAAAATAGTGAAATATGGTATAAAAGTTTTATAGTAAAAAAGGGAATTAGAATGTCATATCAAATTGCCACAGATATTCCTAAGCTTAATGCCCCAAGATTTACTCAAAAAATGGCTTTAATATCAAATGCAACAGCTGATCCTTTTAATAAAACTCCTTATATTTATACTAAAGAAAAAAATATAGATAAATACCATACTTTGTCAACTTTTTTTATAAAAGATGATAAAATTAAAGATTGGGGAGTAGAAGAAGGAAACAAAAAAGGTGAAACTAGTACATATAATCTAAAAAGCAAAATATTAAATAATAGTAGAGATATTACTATTTATATGCCACACAATTATAATTATAAAAAAGAGCATGATATACTTTTTGTTTTTGATGGAAAAAATTATCAAAATAAAATCAATACTACATTAATTTTAGATAACTTAATTGCAAACAATAAAATAAAACCTACAATTGCTATTTTTATTAATAATGCTTCAAAAAAGTCAAGAAGTAAAGAGTTGCCTCCAAATAAAGAGTTCGCAAAATTTATGGTAAAAGAGTTATTTCCTTTTATAAAAACAAAAGTTAAATTTATTCACAAATCTTCAAATACAATTATAACAGGTTCTAGCTATGGAGGATTAGCTTCTTCACATATAGCATTTTTATATCCTGATTTTTTTGGAAAAGTATTAAGTCAATCAGGTTCATACTGGTGGGCACCTAAAAATAAAGATGAAGCACAATGGCTAACAAAAGAGTTTTCAAAAGTTAAGAAAAAAGATATTAAGTTTTATTTAAATGCGGGAACTTATGAAACAGGCTTTTTACCTTTAGATATTTTAGAAACAAATAGACATTTTAGAACTGTATTAGTGGCAAAAAATTATGATTTAACATATGAAGAGTTTATTGGAGGTCATGACTATTTTGCATGGAAAATATATTTAGCAAATGGATTAATTGCCTTAAATAACAAATAGACCTTTAAAGGTCTGTTTGTTTAAAATTAAAAGTCTACTACTCATTCATAGAGTTAAAAAACTCTTCATTGTCTTTTGTTCTTTGCATTTTTGAATATAAGAATTTTAAAGCTTCAACTTCATCCATTTGTGAAATTGCATTTCTTAATATCCATGTTCTTTGAAGAACTTCAGGAGTTAATAGTAACTCTTCTTTTCTAGTTCCAGATTTAATAATATCTAAAGCTGGATAAACTCTTCTATTTGAAGCATTTCTACTTAATACAACTTCACTATTACCAGTTCCTTTAAACTCTTCAAAAATTACTTCATCCATTTTCGAACCAGTTTCAATAAGTGCAGTTGAGATAATAGTTAAAGAGCCACCCTCTTCTATATTTCTAGCAGCTCCAAAAAATCTTTTTGGTTTATGTAATGCATTTGCATCCACACCACCTGAAAGTACTTTTCCAGAACTTGGTGTTACAGTATTATAAGCACGAGCTAGTCTTGTAATAGAATCAAGTAAAATTACTACATCTTTTTTCATTTCAACAAGTCTTTTTGCTTTTTCAATTACAATTTCAGCAACTCTTACATGATTATGAGCAGGTAAATCAAAAGTAGAAGAATAAACTTCCCCTTTTACACTTCTTTGCATATCAGTTACTTCTTCTGGTCTTTCATCAATTAATAAAACCATTAAATTTGTTTCAGGATGATTTTTTGTAATACCATGAGCTAACTCTTTTAATAACTCTGTTTTACCAGTTTTTGGAGGAGCAACTATTAAACTTCTTTGTCCTTTACCCATTGGAGCAAAAAGATCAAGTATTCTACCTGTCATTTTGTTTGAATTATATTCAAATTTGAATTTATCAGTTGAGTATAAAGGAGTTAAGTTATCAAATAAAGGTCTATTTTTTGATTCATTTACAGGTAAGTAGTTTATAGCTTCAATTTTTAATAAAGCATAATATTTTTCACTCTCTTTGTTTGGAGGTCTTACTTGTCCAGTTACGATATCACCAGTTCTTAATGCAAATTTTCTAATTTGAGTTGCTGATACATAAGAATCACTTGAAGTATCAGAGAAGTTTCCATCAATTGCCCTTAAAAAACCAAATCCACCCTCTTTTATTTCTAAAATACCTGTGAATAAGACAAATCCCCCTGCATCGATTTGATTTTTCAAAATCGAGAACATCAAGTCTTGTCTTTTTAGCTCTTGTGGGTTTTCAACTCTTAGCTCTTTTGCTATTTTAAGAAGGTCCTGTAAAGGATATTCTCTTAATTTTTCAATTGTGTGCCCTTCAACAGGAATATGAGTTCTAGTTTTTCTACTAGAATTCCCATTTGTTTTGGGACTTTTTGTTTTAGATTGAGTTTTTGACTCTTCCATAAGTTTATTTAACCTTTTAATTTCGATATACATAAAGTTATGTAGTTTTTGAAGTTTAGTTTAAAATTTTAAGTTGTGTAATTGTAGTCTTTATTTTTTAAAAAGTCAATTAAACGGAAGAAGTACCTTTAAAAGGTACTTCTAAGAATTTTTTTATTAAAAATTATAAATTATTTTCATTTTTTGCAAGATAATCAGCAACACCATTTGTATCAGGTTTCATTCCCTCATCACCTTTATTCCATCCTGCTGGACAAACTTCACCATGTTCATTAGTAAATAACATTGTATCAACCATTCTAATCATTTCGTCAATATTTCTTCCTAATGGTAAATCATTAATAACTGCATGTCTTATTGTTCCATCTTTATCAATTAAAAAAGATCCTCTTAATGCTACAGATTCATCAAATAAAACATCATAATCTTTTGAAATTTGCTTGCTTAAATCAGCTACTAGTGGATATTTAACTCTTCCTATTCCACCGTTTTCAACAGCTGTTTCTCTCCAAGCAAAATGAGAAAATTGAGAATCAACAGAAACACCAATAACATTGATACCTCTTTCTTTAAACTCATCAACTCTTTTAGAAAATGCAATGATTTCTGATGGACAAACAAATGTAAAATCTAATGGATAAAAGAACAATACTGAACCATTTTCTCCAATGTTTTCATAAAGATTAAAATCTTCAACAATTTGTCCGTCTGCAAGTACAGCATTAGCTGTAAAATCTGGAGCTTTTTTAGTTACTAACATGTGATTTCCTTTTTAATTTAAATTAACACTTATTATATTGAATTTTTCTAAAAAAAAACATTAGTTTATAATTAGCTTTTATAATTAAGAAAATTCTTACTTCATAATAAAACTTTTCCAATATCATAAGATAATCTTATAATAATACTTATTAAATATATTTATCAATATGCTAAGACTTATAAGCAATATTTAAACATAGATTTATTAAGAGTGTGATAAAGTTTCTAAAATTTTCCAAGGAGATTAATATGGCAGTTAAAATTACTGACATCTGTATTAGTTGTGATGCTTGTTTAGATGAGTGTCCAGTAGAAGCAATTGTAGACAATGATGAGAACCCAACAGGTGAGGATATATATTATGTATATTCTGACAAATGTGTTGAATGTGTAGATCATCATGATTCTCCTGCATGTGCAGATGCATGTCCTACAGAAGGATGTATTGTTTGGGATGCACCAGGTGCAGGTTCTGTTGAAAGCCCAGATAGAGGTGAAGCTGGAACACCAGTTGTAGAAGACTAATTTTCAGATAAAAATTACACATATTTATATAGAAAAAGGCAAGTGGATTAAACTCTACTTGCCTTTTTTTTATTTTTTAGGTATAATCCGCGACTTAATAAAATTAGTAGAGGAATATACTTTATGGAACAAACATTATCAATCATCAAACCTGATGCAGTAGCAAAGAACGTTGTTGGAAAAATCTTAGATAGATTTGAATCTGCTGGACTAAAAATAGCAGCAACAAGAAAAATACAATTAAGCAAAGCTGACGCTGAAGCTTTTTATGCTGTTCACGCTGAAAGACCTTTCTTTGGAGAGTTAGTAGAATTCATGATTTCTGGACCAGTAGTTGTTACTGTTTTAGAAGGTGAAAATGCTATGGCTAAAAATAGAGAATTAATGGGAGCAACAAACCCAAAAGAAGCTGCAGAGGGAACAATCAGAGCTGATTTTGCTGAATCAATTGATGCAAATGCAGTACATGGTTCTGATTCATTAGAAAATGCAGCTAATGAAATTAAATTTTTCTTCTCTGATAGAGAAATCTGTTAAGAAGTTAAAATTAATCTATGAAAATAGAGTTTAGAAAAGTACCAACAACACCAAAAGAGTTTAGTAATAATTTTGCTTCAGTAAAATTAGAGGGGACTTTTTGTAAAATGTCGCCAACTCTAATCAAAGTTGATGCAACACTAACAGGACAAAGCTCTGTTTTGTGTATAAGATGTGGTGAAGAAGAAAATATTAATTTAGATGAAAATTTATTTTTTCTACTAAGTGATGGTATTTATAATAATGAATCAAAAGATTTAATTATAGAAGTAGAAGATGGTATAATTGACTTTGACCAAATTTGTGAAAGTGAACTTTCATCACTTGAAAGTGATTACCATATTTGTAAAAGTTGTTTAGAGGACAACGAAAAAATAGAAAAAGAATTTTAAGGAGATAAATTATGGCAGTACCAAAGAGAAGAGTATCTCATTCAAGAGCAGCGAAAAGAAGAACTCATTATAAGGTGGCTTTAAAAAGACCAGTTAAAGATAGTGATGGAACTTGGAAAATGCCTCATACTGTTAACCCAAATACGGGTGAATATAAAAGCTAATGATTAAAATAGCTATTGACGCGATGGGCGGGGACTTTGGTCCTGAACCCATTGTTGATGGACTAGTTGCAGCACTTAGAAGCAACACTAATTTTACAGCTATAGCTGTAGGAAAAAAAGAAGAACTACTTAACCTTATACCTAGTAACTTTTTAAGCAGAATAGAAATAGTTGATACTGATGATGTTATATCTATGACAGATAGTGCTACTGATGCTTTAAAAAGAAAAGATTCTACAATATATAAAGCAATTGAATTAGTTAGAAATGAAGAAGCTGATGCTGTTGTTTCAGCAGGTCATTCAGGTGCTTCAATGTCACTTGCAACTCTTAGAATAGGAAGAATCAAAGGTATATCAAGACCTGCAATTGCAACTTTAATGCCAACAAGTGAAAATCAAAACACTTTAGTTTTAGATGTTGGTGCAAATGTAGATTGTGATGCTAAAAACCTTTATGAATTTGCTGTCATGGGTCAAGTTTATGCACAAGATGTATTAAAACTTGATGAACCTATTGTTGGATTACTAAGCAATGGAGAAGAAGAAAGCAAAGGAAATGAAGTTAGTAAAGAAGCTTACCAATTAATAAGAAAAATTCCTAACTTTGCAGGAAATGTAGAGGGAAGCGATATCTTTAAAGGTTCAGTAGATGTTGTTGTTTGTGATGGATTTATAGGTAATATATTACTTAAAACTGCAGAAGGTGTTGCAGATACCATTGGAACAATTATAAAGAAAAATCTTAAACGATCACTTATTTCTATTGCCGGTGCTGTATTAATGCGAAAAGTATTTAGAAACTTAAAAGTAAGAGTTGATTATGCTGAATATGGTGGTGCTCCACTATTAGGTGTAAAAGCTCCTGTTATTATTGCACATGGTAAATCTAATGCAAAAGCAGTTAAAAATGCAATTTTCCAAGCTATTACTGCAGCAAGTTCTAATTTGAGTTATAATATAGAAGATAGAATAAATAAGTATAAATAACAATTAAGGATTTTGTAAATGGCTTACGCAGCTTTTAGATCTATTGGTGCATATATTCCGCCAAAGATTATGACAAACCAAGACTTTGAAAAAATCATTGATACAAGTGATGAATGGATCACTAAAAGAACAGGAATAAAAGAAAGAAGATTATCTGAAGAGAATGAAGCTTCTTCTGATTTAGGTGCAAGAGCAGCTCAAGTTGCTATTGATAGAGCGGGAATTGCAAAAGAAGATATTGATTTAGTAATCTGTGCAACTGTAACACCTGATTATTTATGTATGCCCTCAACTGCATGTTTAATTGCATCAAAATTAGATTTACCTCCTGTAATGGCTTATGATATTAGTGCAGCTTGTACTGGTTTTGTATATGCACTTTCTATTGCAAAAGCATTTATTGAATCTGGAATGAAAAAAAATGTTCTAATTATTGGGGCAGAAACATACTCTTCAATTTTAGATTATACAGATAGAGGAACTTGTTTTATATTTGGAGATGGTGCTGGAGCAGCTATTATATCTGCTACAGAAGATAAAAATGAAGCTATAACTGAAGTTAGTTGTTCAAGTGATGGAAACTATGATGATTTAATAAAAACTCCAGGTGGAGGAAGTAAACATCCTTGTTCACAAGAAGTATTAGACAATAAAATGGCTTGTATTAAAATGAAAGGAAATGAAACTTTCAAACTTGCTGTAAAAACACTTATATCAGATGTTAAAACTTTACTTGAAAAACATAACTTAACAAATAATGATATCACTCACTTTATTCCTCATCAAGCAAACTATAGAATTATAAAAGCTGTTGGTGATGCTTTAGGCTTAGAAGAAGAAAAAATTGTAGTTACAGTTGATAAGTATGCTAATACATCAGCTGCTTCAATTCCAATGGCAATGAATTATGCTTTTGAAGAAGGTAAAATTAAAAAAGGCGATACAATACTTTTTGATGCCTTTGGTGCTGGACTTACATGGGGAAGTGCACTATTTAAATTCTCACCAAAAAGTTAGTAAAAGGGCTTTGCCCTTACTAATCTTACACTTTGTAATAAAATAATCAATCTATTAAAATTTTTTGTACAATTCTTTTTTAAGGAGTTAATATGATATTAGGCACATGTCCATATTGTAAAGGAAATGTAATTTCAAAAAAAATAACTGCACAAGGCAAAAAAATCAAGCTTTATACTTGTGAAAATTCAAAAAAAGAGTATGATGAAAGTGATTCATATGTATTTACAGCTGATTCAACATGTAGATTTAGAGTATATTCAAATGTCTTTTTAAAATGGAATAAAAGAAGTTTTTCTGAAAATGAAATGAAAAGACTATTAAAAGATGAACAAGTAGTTATAAGATTACATGGAAGAAAAGGAACAAAAGAGTATTTTAAATATGCAATACCCCATGAAGAGTATGGAGTATCAATACTTTGGGATGAAGAAGTCGAAGAAGATTAATTAATATATTGAACTAAAGCCATATAAAAAATTGTTCCACCAAAAATTGAGATTAAATAATTTTTAATACTTAAATGCAAAAATGCCGTAAATATTACTGATGATACTTCTTTTAATCCATAAGGATAAACTGCAAACTCAATATCTTTTAAAGTATAAACAATTAAAATCACCATAATAATTGCAGGAAAAAATCTCTCAATAAATATAATTGAAGAGGGAGGATCTTTTCTTATAAAAAAGATAAAAGGAAAAACCCTTGTAAAATAGTTCACTAAGGCCATAACTGCAATTGCTAAATATATCTCTATACCCGTCACTTTTCAATCCTTTTTCTAAAGAAAAACATCATTATTAAAGCTATAATAATAGATACAATTAACATCTTATCACTTGGTATAAAAATCAATGCAAAGATTGAAGAAATAGCTCCTATTAAAAAAGGATAAATATTTTTCAAACTTTTATATTGCTCTATACATAAAACAACAAATAATGCTGTTAAAGAAAACTCTAAACCTGCTGTATCAAACTCTACGTATGAGCCAATAACTGCCCCACTTGTACATCCTATAATCCAATAAAGTTGATTTAATAATCCTAAAAATAAATAATAATATTTTTTATTTAAAGTTTCATCATCTTTTATTGTGGTTAATAAAGCATATGTTTCATCAGTTAAACTAAAGATTAAAAAGGGTTTTAATTTTCCACTATTTTTAAATCTTTTAAGCAAAGACAAGCCATAAAAAGATTGCCTAATATTTATAAACCAAGAAGCAATTGCAATATCAATAAGTCCAGCTTTTGCATTAAAAAAATTAATTGCAACAAACTGTAAAGCTCCCGCATAAATAAAAATTGACATAATTGGTGCTAAATACCAAGGATAATCAAAACTTGTTAATAATAAACCAAAAGCAAATCCTAAAACTATATATCCCATTAATACAGGGATAGAGATAGAAAAAGCTTTTTTAAGCTCTTTTTCGTATTTCATTAATTAATAAGATTTTTATTTTTTGGATTGTTTTTAAAAACATTAAGTGATTTTTCTTTAGGATTTGAGTTAAACTTATCCACAGTTGCTAAAGGGTTTAGATATAAAATTGCATCATCAATAATTATTTGAAAAATTGAATGAAGTGGTAATTGTACTTTAGAACCAAAATTTTCACTTCCAAATCCTGCTTCAAAACTCATAATATTTTTATCATTAATCTCTATTGTTGTATATGTATAATTTGCTAATATATACAATGAAAATTTTGACAATTGAGATTTTATATTTTTAGGCAATTCTGGTGTAAACTCCATTGCATCTATATTTGCAGTTATTGCAAACTCTTCATTGTTTTCAAGTAAGTAATCAATAATATCTTTTATTTGTGAATTTATTAACTCTTTATAACTATCTTGTTCTATAATATTGCTAATCATTAAGATTTATCCTTTTTTATAAATTAACTTGTTATTATAACTTATGAAACAGATAATCTTACTTATTTTAATACCTTTTTTTATACTTGAAGCAAAAAACATTACTCTTTCACAAGAAGAGTATAACAATATCTTAAAAATGCAAAATGCTTCACAAATATCAGCAAGATTAGTAAAATATAAAAGACTACTTTCTAAAGCAAAAGATTTTTCAACAATAAAAAAATTATCATATACAAATAGTTTTTACAATAAAATTCTACCAATAAATGATGAAACCAAATATCAAGTTGATGATTACTGGGCTACACCAAAAGAGTTTTTGATTGAAGGAAGAGGTGATTGCGAAGATTATGCAATAGCAAAATACTTCACACTACTAAGCTTAGGAATAAAAGAAAATAAACTATTTCTTGCAGTTGTTAAAGTTAAAAATGCTACAAATTATCACATGATTTTATTATATATTGAAAATAAAAACTCTATGCCTTTAGTTTTAGATAACTTAAGTTTTAAAGTAGTGCCTTTAAATAAAAGACCTAAATTAAAAGTAAAATTTATTTTTAATGAAAAAGAATCTTTTATTTTAAAAAATAAAAAGATTCATAAAAAAGTAAAAATTGACTGGGGAAAAGAGAATAAATGGGAAAATATTTTAAAAAGAGTTTATGAAAACAATGAATAATCTTCTAAAATATCAAAATCTATCATAGCATTTAAAAGTGCAATTTTTTTTGCATTTTTCAACATCGCTAATGTAATATCTGCCTCTTTTATAAAACCACTATTTATGTATCTTTGCCTTGTTGTTCCATTTAATAAAGGTTTTTTAGGAGTAATCCAACTATTATCATAATAAATTGCAATATTTGCAATTGAAGTATCAGTTAATAAAGAGTTTTTAAATATCATTATTTCATCACATGATTCTTTTTGTTCAAAAAGCTTATTTAAGGAATCTCTATTTAAATATTTTTTTGAATACTCTATCTTGTCATTTTTTATTATTTTAAAATTTTTTATCTCTTTCTTTCTGTACTCAAAATATTTAATATCTATAATTTCATCACTGTTATAAATTACTTTACATCTTAATAACTTTTCATTTAAAGGAGATATATATTCACTTAAATCAAAATTTCTTGCAATTGTTTTTGCGATTCTTTTATTATGATATGATAAATTAAAAACTTCATAATCCTCACATTTTATTGTTTCAAAATAATTTATTGTTCCATTCATATAGTTTTTATTTAATCCTTACTTTTTTTAGTTTTGTTATAATAACAAAAAAAATTTTAGGATAACTAAAAGTGGTAGAGATAAAAAAAACAATTAAAAAATATGACAATTTTGAAGACACTTATAAACAAGGTTATATTGGTTTACCAAAGGGATTTGAGGGAATAAAAGAACCAATATTTTTAACTATTAAAGAGTTTAAAAAAAAATTTAAATCACTTAAAAATAAGAAAAAATATCCAGTTTTATTTTATATGCACGGCTCAGTAGGACTTGCATATGGAAAAAAATACAAAGATGCTGTGTTAAAAGAGAATTTTATTTTCTTTGCCCCAAACTCATATAAATTAAAAGATAGACCAACATATAAAACACCTACTAAAATTCAAAACTATGAACAAGTACATAAAGTAAGAGTGGCAGAGGTTTTTTACAATATTAAAAGATTAAAAGAGTTTGATTTTTTGGATTTAAAAAATATTTTTTTAATGGGAAGTAGCGAGGGAGCATTAGCAGCTGCACAATACAAAGGAAAAGACTTTAAAGGAAGAATTGTTGCAGCATATGCATGTGAAAATGGATATTACAGTCGCGACTTTAAAATAGGTGCACGAAAAAAAGACCCTTTTTTAAATATAATAGGTACACACGACCAATATTTTGGAAAATATTCTCCATATGAAGAGAATAACAATAATGGTCATTGTGCAATGGCACTACTTGAATTTAAAAATGCAAAAGTAGTTTTACTTCCTAAAACAAAACATAATGTAATTGAAAATAAATATACAATTCCAGAAGTTGTCAATTTCTTGAAATTTCACACTAGCAAGTAATTTAACTTACTGCTTGTGAAATTAAAATATTATCTAAATCTTCTATGATTGTATCTTTTTTAAAAATTTTAGCTACTTCTTTTGCATACTCTAAATGAGTTGTTATACCAACACAAGAACAATTCGTTTCACTTAAAACATAAATATCATTTTGATTTTCATCATAATCTAAAATATAATCCATTGTCCAAAGAAGTGGAAAATCATGTCCTTGGCAATATGGCTTAATATCCTTTAAACCTTTTAATGTTAAATCAATTACATCTTTCCATTTTGCTTCATTTGGTGATTCATAATTATATTGTGCTCCTGAAAAAAGAGTTGCAGAAAACTCACCATCTTGTGGTTTTTTATGCACAACAGAAATAGGTTCATTATTTACTAATAAAACTCTAATTTCTCCTTCTTTTATTCTTTTTAAATATTTACAAGAAACAAAACCTTTTTTTTCTTTAAAATATACTGCACTTTCATTCTCTTCTTCAAATTTCCAAGAAAAATCAGTTATAAAATCATCTAATGTTTTAAAGTGTATTTTTTCATTATTAACAGCTTCTGTAGAAGTTACACTATTATCTTCATTTAAACAAACTAAATAAACACCCTCACCTGTTGAGCCATAGTTAGTTTTTAGAACTCTTATCTTTTCTTTTTTTAATTCATAAGGGAAGCTTCTTTGAAAATCATCAAATTTTTGATAAAACATAGTGCTTTTTTCACCTAAGTAAGTATCCTTAAGTTTATAAAGAATATCTTTAAAGTCAAGGTTAATCATAACATCAGGGTGAGTATGAACATAAATATTTTCTTGACTAAGTTTATTTAAAAATTGAAAATATTCATCGATTTCTTTTAAATTACCTGGATTTATTCTGCTAATAACTGCAACTGCATGTTTTTTTAAATAATCAAAAAGCTTGTGCTTTTTATTGGGAATATAAAAAACCACTTCTGTGTCATATGAAGTATTATTTTGAATTTCTTTCAATATAGGCTTAGTATCAGGTCTAAATCCATCAAAACCTTTGTCACTTCCAACTGCGTATTCAATGATAAAAACTTTAGTTCTCATATATGTCTCCTGTAACATATTTAATGCTTAATTATAAATTACAGTGAGTTTATAATATAACAGTTACAGAATAATTACAGATTTAAGAAGGAATATAGATTTTGTCTTGTAATTCTTCATACTCTAAATTTATATTTGAATCACAGGTGATTCCACCTCCACTTTTGTAATAATAGATATCTTCTATTTTTTCTATAAACCTAATAAGAACAAAACTATAAAGTGAAGTTCCATCATAAATACCTGCTATACCAGTATAATAATCTCTTTTATAGTTTTCAATTTCATCAAGAATTTGTACAGTTTTTTTCTTAGGAGTTCCAGTTATTGAACCAGCAGGTAAAAGTGAAGTTAAAATATCTCCAATATTTTTATGCCAATCTTTTTTTAATTCACCAGATATTTTAGAACTTATTTGTAAAAGCTCTTTTTCTCCTGCATTTATTTTATCACAATATCTAAACTTATCAACTCTTACTTTTGAAGAGACAATTGATAAGTCATTTCTTAACAAATCAACAACCATTGTATGCTCAGCCATCTCTTTAGTATCCCTAAGAATTTTTGCTTGAGCATTAGGAACTTTTGCATCAATAGTGCCTTTCATAGGATATGTATAAATTTTATCTTTTTTTATTTCAATAAATTTTTCAGGAGAAAAACATACAAACTCATCTTTATATTTTAATTTAAATAAAGCTTGAGCTTTTTTATAAATCTCATCTAAACTCAAAGAAGTATCAATCTTAGTTTTAAAAGTAAGATTTAATAAATAAGAATTTCCTTCTTTTATATGATTTTGTATGGAAGTAAAAGCTTTTTTGTAAGCACTATAATCTATTGGAAATTTTGATAAAGTAATCTTTTCAAGGCTTTTAAAATTACTATTTTTTGATAATTCAAATTTAATATCATTTGGTAATTCATTTAGTTTATAAATTTCATATCTTGATAAATCATATGATATCATAAAAAAAAATGGCTCATTTAATGAGCCATTTTTATTTAGTTTTTGTCTAATTATTTCTTTTCTCAAATAAAACTTACTTTATTAATTTCTTTAAAATTGCCATTCTAATAGCAACTCCATTTCTAACTTGCTCTAAAACTTTACTTCTTGAATCTTGCAACATTTCATCACTAATATCAATATTTCTATTTATTAATCTTTGATATAATAACTCTAAAACTTCTTCATTCGAAAAGTCTGAAATAGATGTCAAGTGTTGCATTTTCTTCCTTTAATTTTAGTTTTGATTATATCTAAAAGCAATTGAAAAGTAGAATACATAAAAACATAAAATCAAAAAAAATGATTTTTCTTGATTAACAATTTGTTCAATAAAATTAGATATAATCTATTTTAAAGTTAAAATTAATATTAACAGGAAAAAAAATGTCAGAAGAGTTAAAAAACATTGATAAAAAATATGTTTTAAACACATATTCAAAAAATTATACAAATTTTAAAAGTGGTATTAATGCTACATTATTTGATGATAGTGGCAAGGACTATGTAGATTTCACTTCAGGTATTGGAGTAGTATCAGTAGGACATGGAAATAAACAAGTAGCAGATACAATATATAAACAAGTAAGCAATATTACTCATACTTCAAATCTTTATATGATTGAACCTCAAATAAAATTAGCCCAACAAATAACAAAACTTGCAGGATATGAAGTTGGGACTTTTTTTGCCAATAGTGGTGCTGAAGCCAATGAAGGTGCAATTAAAATCGCAAGAAAATATGGTGAAAAAAACTTTGAGAAAAAAAGATACAAAGTAATTACATTAGAGCACTCATTTCATGGAAGAACTATTACTACAGTTAAAGCAACAGGACAAGACAAGTTTCATGCTCCGCATTTTGCTCCATACCCAGATGGTTTTTCTTATGATAATACAATTGACGATATTTACAATTCAATTGATGATGAAACAGTTGCAGTTATGATTGAGTTAGTTCAAGGAGAAGGTGGAGTTCAGCCTTTTGATAAAAAAGATATTCAAGAATTAGCAAAATTTTTAAATGATAATAAAATATTATTAATAGTAGATGAAGTACAAACAGGAGTTTATAGAACAGGAGAGTTTCTAGCTTCGAACCTTTATGAAATACAGCCAGATATTATAACTTTAGCTAAAGGTTTAGGTGGAGGAGTTCCTATTGGAGCAGTTATTACTAAACATAAAGATATTTTAGAACCAGGAGATCATGGTTCAACTTTTGGAGGAAATTACTTAAGTACAGCAACTGGATTAGAAGTTTTAAATATTTTAGAAGATTATAAAGTAAGTGGAAAATTAGATGAAGCAATAATATACTTTGAAGAGAAATTAGATACTTTATATAAAAAATATTCAAATCTATTTTTAGAAAGTGTTGGATTGGGTTTAATGAGAGGACTTAGAGTAAGAGATGAACAAACCTTAGCTTCTATTGTATCAAAAGCTTTTGAGAATGGTGTTTTAGTATTAAAAGCTGGAAAAAATACTTTAAGACTTCTACCTGTGCTTACAATTTCTAAAGAAGAAATTGATGAAGGTTTTAAAAGGTTAGGTGATGCCCTTGAAGAAATCTCTTAGAAAAGGACTACTTCTTAGTAGTCTTTTACCTATGTTTTTAAATGCAAATACAGATGAAAATATATTATCACAAGATAGGCTAAAGCAGTTTGAATTAAGTGAAAAAAAGGTAATTGAAGATAGTAGCAAGTTAAAAAAAGACTGGATTAATCCTATTACATTATCATACACAAAAATCGATGGAGAATATACAGACTCAGAAAAAAGTGTAATTAGAGTTGATCAACCAATCTTTAAAAGTGGTGGAATTTATAAAGCTATTAAATATGCCAATGCAAGTGAAAAATATTCAAATTTGGATATAGATGTACAAAGAAAAAATCTAATAAAAGATGCCTATGAAACTCTTTTTAATATAAATAAAATTGAGTTTGAAATAAAAAAAGCAAATTATGTTGTTAAAAATGCACAAATTGATGTAATAAGAAAAAAAGAACAAGTATTAAATGGATTTTTAGATACTTCTTTTTTAGATAATGCAATTTTAGATGCAAATACTGCTAAAAAGAATCTAATAGATTTAAAATATCAAAAAAGTGAGCTAATCAATAGTTTTAATAATCTTGCAAGTAAAGACTATAAACTTTTTTCTCTTCCTACTTTTGAGCTTGTAAGTAAAAAAAAGTTTTTAAATAAAAACCTTGAATTATCAAAGGCAAAAGCAGATATACAAACTAAATATGAATATAAAGGTATGACTTTATCTAAATATTTGCCAACAGTAAGCGCAACTTTTGATTATACAAAAAACCATAAGTTTAGTCCTACAAATACAAATATAGATGATGATTCTGTACATAATGTAGGAATATCAATATCAATGCCACTTGATGTTAGAACATTCAATGATATAGAATCAACACAAATTGATTATTTAAAAGCTAAACTATCTTTAAAAAATAAGATTTTAGAAGAACAAAATTTTTTCAAAACAAAACTTGAAAAGATAAAAACAATAGAGAAAAAAATAGAAATAACAAAAGATGACTATAAACTTTACAACTCATTACTTGATACAATAGTTGAAGAAAAAAATGCTGGATTAAAAACAAAAAGTGATGTTGATACATTATTAAACTCATCTATGGTAAAAAAAATTGAACTTAAAGTTTATGAATTAGAAAAACAAATAGAATTATTAAAACTTTATGCTAAAATAGAATAACTATTAACGTAGGAGGATTTATGTTCAATAGTAGATTATTATTAACTTATTGGATTATAATTCTTCCAATTATTACTATCTTTATCACCTCTTTTTTATTTACTTACAAATTTATAAAATATGAAAAAGTAAAATTCGAACAAGAAAATAAACAACTTGAAAAAAACTATACAAAAGAGATTAAAGAAAGAACAAAAAAACGTATCCAAAGAGTAATAAAAATAATTGAAACAAATATTGAAATAACTAGAAATGAAGAAAAAGAGAACTTAAAAAATATAGTAAATATAGCACATGAAACAATCATAAAAACCTTTGAAAGATACAAAAATAGTTTATCAAAAGAACAAATACTAAATGAAATAAAAAAGCAATTAGAACACCATAGATTTTATAATAATCAAAGTGGATATTTTTTTATTATTGATTTAAATAATACTGTAATAATGCAACCACAAGTTAAAGAACATGAAGAGTTAAAATTAGATGATATTCAAGATATCAAAGGAAAGTTTTTTATAAAAGAGTTGACAAATATTGCAAAATCAAAGAAAGAAGGATTTAGCACTTGGTATTGGACTAAACCAAAAGAGAATAAGCATAAAAAGAAAATCGGTTTCATAAAAGTTTTTGAACCTTTAAATATTTATATAGGTACGGCAAGATATGAAGAAGATATTAATAACAAAATAGAAAAAGATGCTTTAAAGATTATAAATTCAATTAGGTATGGCAAAGATGAATATCTTTTTGCTTTGAAACAAAATGGAGTTACAATATCACATATAAATAAAGATTTTATAAATATACCATTTTCTAATTTATCTAAAATTGAACAAAAAATTATAAAGAACATTATATTAGAAGCTAAAAAAAATAATAGTGGTTTCATATATTATACACCTACTAGCTATAACTTGAAAGAAAATATTTCAAAAAAAATATCTTATGTATCAATAATACCTTCATTAAAGTGGATAGTTGGGACAGGACAATATACAACAAAAATAGACAAGCAAATAAAACAAAAAAAACTTTTATTAATAGAAAAACTCAATAATACAATCAACTCAATAATATTAGTAGCTACAATAATAACTATTATTTTAATTTTAATCATGACCTTAATTGCAAGAAAGATACAATCAAAAATTTTAGAATATGAAAAAGAGTTACATCAAAAAAATCAAAAACTAAAAGAACTAAATGAAAATTTAGAAAAAAAAGTTTATGAGCAAACTCAAAAAAACCTAGAAAAAGACCAAATTCTTCATCATCAATCAAAACTTGCTTCTATGGGTGAAATGATAGGAAATATTGCTCATCAATGGAGACAACCACTAAGTGCAATTAGTACAGCTGCATCTGGAATAAAATTACATGATGAAATGAATATACTAAAAAAAGATATTATGAATGACTCTTTAGATGCTATTATCTCAAATACAAAACTTCTTTCAAATACAATTGATGATTTTAGTAATTTTTTTAAAAAAGATAAAGTAAAAATAGTATTTGATATAAATAAGTCAATAGATAAAGTATTAAAACTTATAAGTGCAAATTTAAAAAATAAAAATATTGAAATAATAAATGCAACAAAACAATGTAAAGTTTATAATCTAGAAAATGAATTAATCCAAGCACTTTTAAATATTATCAATAACGCAAAAGATGCATTATTAGAAAATGATAACTTAAAAGAGAAATATATTTTTATTTCACAAGAAGAAGACAATACTCAAGTAATTATAAAAATAAAAGATAATGCAGGTGGAATTAATGAAAGAATAATAGATAAGATTTTTGAACCATACTTTACAACAAAATTCAAATCACAAGGTACAGGAATTGGATTATATATGTCTCAAATAATAATTGTAAATCATATGAATGGAGAATTAAATGCAACAAATAAAATTTTTGAGTATAAAAATAAATCTTATAAAGGTGCAGAATTTAAAATAATATTAAAAAAGAACAGTTAAAAAATTGTTCACAAGTTTTTAGAACTTTCAAAGAATTTATTTAGAAATAGTGTTAAAACTAAAATATGATAAAATTACAAAATTAATATTTAAGGATTTATTAAATGCCATCAATAGAAATACTTCTTACTTTTACTTTAGCTACATTGATTATGCATATTTCACCAGGACCATCAAATTTATATGTAATGGCCAGATCAATTTCACAAGGAGTATCTGGAGGAATTGCTGCTGCAATTGGCTTAGCTGTAGGAGGTCTTTTTCATGTTCTTGCAACAGTACTAGGCTTAGCGACAATTTTCAAACACTCACCTACTTTATATACTGCTGTAAAACTTTTGGGTGCTGTTTATTTGATTTATTTAGGTATAAAATATTTTAAAACAAACTCTAGTGATGAAGATATAAAAGTAAAAAAATCAAAGTATAAACCTCTTTCAAGAATTTTTTATGAAAGTGTTTTAATAGAAATTACAAATCCTAAAACTGCACTATTTTTTATCGCATTTTTACCTCAGTTTGTAAATCCTGAAATTGGTTCTGTATCATTTCAATTATTTATTTTTGGAATTATAGTTGTTGTTTCTGCAATTCCTATTGATACTTCAGTTGCTATTTTCTCTAGTAAAGTTGCTTCTTTAATCAATAAAAGTAAAAAAGCACAAGTTATTCAAGAAAGAGTTTCAGGCTCAATTTTATTTGGTTTGGGTTCATTTATAGGCTTAAAAGAAATAAAAAATATTTTATTAAGATAAATTAAGTAGTTCATTCTCTTTTATTAATTTTTATTTTTTTGTATTTATATAAAGATTTTGATTTAAAACCTACCTTTATTAAAATATAATTCAAGGTAGGTTAAAAAAGTAGAGTTTAAATTATAATTTTTTACTTGGTAAACTTAAATAATATTTAATTTCACTTTGTGTTAAAATTTTAATCGTATTTGTGCTTCCTGGTGTTCCTACTGGATATCCTACAGTTGCAACATAAGGTCCTGTTTTGTCAAGTAAGCCTTTTTCATCAAGTGTCTTAAGCATTTTTTGAAACATTTTAGACGCTTGAGACTCTTTAATTGTACCAATTGGATAAATACCCCATACAGCAGTTAATGAACTTAATATTCTTTTTTTATGTGCAAAAGTATAAATTTTAGTTTTTGGTCTATATCTTGACATTCTAATAGCAGATTGTCCTGAGCTTGTTAATGCTAAAATACCTTTTGCATTTATATCATCAGCTAACTTTGTAACAGTTGCTTGTATAACATCAAACTCATCAATATAATGCATTTTTGATTGTTTATCAAAAGCATAAATCTCTTCTGTTTTAGAAATAATATTTTTCATTGTTTTTACAACATTTATTGGGTCTTCTCCAACTGCACTCTCTTCACTTAACATAACAACATCAGTTCCATCTAAAACTGCATTTGCCACATCAGAAATTTCTGCTCTTGTTGCTCTTTCATTTTGTGTCATTGATAAAAGCATTTGTGTTGCAGTAATTACTGGTTTACAAGCAAGATTTGCTTTATGAATAAGATTTTTTTGAATTGTAGGTACTTCATAATAAGGAACTTCAATACCTAAATCTCCCCTTGCAACCATAAGTCCATCACTTGCTTCTAAGATTTCATCAATATTTTCAACAGCATCAAATTTTTCAATTTTTGCAATTAATTTTCCTTTATAATTTCCAAGAAGTTTTCTAGCATTTTCCATATCATTTTTATTTTGTACAAATGAAATAGCAAAATAATCAACTTTATTTTCTACTCCCCATTTTATATCTTCTTCATCTTTTTTCGTAATTACATCAATATCAATTACAGTATTAGGGAAGTTCACACCTTTTCTTGAACTTAAAACTCCATGATTTTCTACTTTAGCTTTTATCTCAATTCCTGTTTCAATAACTTTAGCTCTAATAGTTCCATCATATAAGTAAATATATTCACCCTCTTTTACTTTATCAAGTAATTCTGGATAATTTATAGATACAACATAACTTTTATTACTCTCTTTATATCCTAAGATATCTTCTTTTAGAAAAGTTATTATATCTCCACGATGAAGTTCAAAAGGTTCTTTTATATCTCCAATTCTTACTTTTGGTCCAGAAATATCTTGTAATATACCTACTGTTTTATCTAAATTCTTCATAGCTGTTTTTATATTTTTCAATGTTTGTAAGTGATACTTGTGATCACCATGTGAAAAGTTTAATCTAAACATATTAGCACCAGCTTTCATAAGCCCTTCAATTACCTCAACGCTATCACTTGCTGGCCCTAAAGTTGCTAAAATTTTAGTTCTTTTTATCATGGGCTTCTCCTTTAATAATTTGTTTTCTTTGTAGCATTATACCTAAAATCTATTACATTGAAGTAACACTTTAATTAATGATAATAAAAACAATCTAACATAGTTTTAGATAGAATCTTAAAATGAAAAAATTCAATGATTATATGAACTCATGGCTTTATGAAAAAAATGGTTATTATGCAAAATACAAACAAATAGGAAAGCAAGGAGATTTCTTTACTTCTGTATCTACAAGTAGCTTTTTTGGTGGAGCAATAGCAAATAAAATAGTATCTTTAATAAAAGAAAAAAAGTTAGACAAAAGTACATCAATTGTAGAGATTGGAGCGCATCATGGATATTTACTTGCTGATATAATACAGTTTATATATACTCTTGATTCAAAGCTTTTAAAAACTCTAAATTTTATAATTGTTGAAAGATTTGAGTCTTTACAAAAGATACAAAAAGAGTATTTGCAAGACTGTTTTGGTGATGAAATAAACTTAAGCTTTTATCAAAGTATTGAGGAAGTAAGATTAAAAGAAGCATTTATTGTTGCAAATGAAATTTTTGATGCTTTTGCTTGTGACTTAGTATATACAAAAAATAATACTTTGCAACAAGCTTTTATAAAAAAAGATAAGATTATATTTGAAACGTGTACAAATGAAAAGATATTAAGCCATTGTAAAAGATATAATATACAAAAAGGCGAAGTCTGTTTAGAATATAAAACTTTTGTAGATTCAATTATGAAAAATATAGATGATTTTTATTTTCTAACTTTTGATTATGGAGATAAACTTGTAAGAAATGACTTTTCTTGTAGAGTATATAAAAACCACAAAGTTTTTCCTATCTTTGAGCAAGATTTACATTTAAAATCCTTATATAAAAATAGCGATATAACATATGATGTTCATTTTAACTATTTAAGTGATTTATTTAGTAGTTGTGAAAATGTTGATTTTAATACACAAGCAAATAGATTAATTGATTTTGATATTACAAAACTTTTAGAGATTTTAAAGCAGCATGTTTCAAATGAGACTTATTTAAAAGAAGTTCAAAAGGTTAAGTTACTAATTGAACCAACAGGTATGGGAGATAGATTTAAGTCTTTATTTATAAAAAAATAAAGACTATTTAGCATCTTCTAAATTTCTATATTCTTCATCTGTAAAAATTCTTGATATGGTTAAAAACTGATAACCTAAATCTATTTCTAAAGAAAAAGAGTTACCAAAAGCTGTCTCTTTTTTCACATCAATAGTTATATGTGAATGTTTAAAGTATTCAAACTGATCTTTATCTATAAAAAATTCACACCCACAAATTTCACCAAGTTTTACATTTCTACTTGGAACATAAAAATCATCTTTTGCATAACACATAGGTGCTGTTCCATCACAACATCCACCACTTTGATTAAATACAAGTTCTCCATGCTCTTTTTTAAGTTTTTCAATAATCTCACAAGCTTCAGGAGTTACATCAACTCTTTTTACTTCCATGATCTCTCCTTTATTTCATAGGGATAAAGCCCCTATGAATAATATCTATTAAAAGAATCCCATTGCGTTTTTGCTATAAGAAGTTAAGATATTTTTTGTATGTCTATATGAATTTAACATCATCATATGTGTTTCTCTACCAATACCTGATTTTTTATATCCACCAAATGAAGCATGTGATGGATACATATGATAACAATTTACCCAAACTCTACCAGCTTGAATTCCTCTACTTGCTTTATGTAATTGGTGCGCATCTCTTGACCAAACACCTGAACCCAATCCATAAACTGTATCATTTGCAATCTCTAAAGCTTCCTCTTCATCTTTAAATGTAGTTACAGCTAATACAGGTCCAAAAATCTCTTCTTGGAAGATTCTCATTTTATTGTGACCTTTAAAGATTGTTGGTTTAATATAGTTTCCATTAGGGAATGTTTTACTACTATACTCTTCACCACCAATTAATAACTCTGCACCCTCTTCTTTACCAATTTTAATATACTCTAAAATTTTCTCTTTTTGAGAAACAGAAGCTTGTGCACCCATCATATTATTTGGATCTAATGGATTATCTTGAGTGATTTTTTCTACTCTTTCAAGAACTCTTTTCATAAATGGTTCATAAATTGATTCTTGAATTAATGCTCTTGATGGACAAGTACAAACTTCACCACTATTAAATGCAAATAAAACTAAACCTTCAATTGCTTTATCAAAAAATTCATCATCTGCATCCATGATTGATTCAAAGAAAATATTTGGTGATTTTCCACCTAATTCCAATGTTGAAGGAATAATATTTTCAGTTGCGTATTGCATAATTAATTGACCAGTTGTAGTTTCACCAGTAAAGCCAACTTTTTTAACATCTGGATGAGTAGAAAGAGCTTTTCCAATTTTTCCACCTGCACCATTTATAATATTAATTGCACCTTTTGGTAATACATCTTGAATTACTTCCATAAGTAATAAAATTGACATTGGTGTAGCACTTGCTGGCTTCATTACAATACAATTTCCAGCAGCTAATGCAGGTGCTAATTTCCACGCTGCCATTAATAATGGGAAATTCCATGGAATAATTTGTGCAACAACTCCATATGGTTCAGTAATCTCTTGAGATACAGTATCTTGGTCTAAATCAGATACACTTCCAGATTCACCTCTAATAACAGAAGCAAAATATCTAAAGTGATCAACTACTAAAGGAAGATCTGCATTTAATGTTTCTCTAACTGTTTTACCATTATCTAAAGTTTCTGCAACAGCAAGTCTTTCTAAATTTGCTTCAATTGCATCTGCAACTTTATTTAACATTGTACTTTTTTCTATAACTGAAGTATTTTTATAAGTTTCAAAAGCTTTTTTTGCAGCACTTACAGCAAGCTCAACATCCTCTTCATTTGATCTAGGAATTCTTGTAAGTACTTCTCCATCTACAGGTGAAGTATTATCAAAATATTCCCCACTTTTTGGAGCAACCCACTCTCCACCAATAAAATTTTCATATTGTTCTTTAAATGTTGGTTTTGAATATGCCATATTTGTCCTTTAAATTTTTTTGTAAAGGAAATTCTACAAGAAAAGTATAGCATGAGTTTAGCTTTAAAATAGCAAGAAAATAGCGTTCTATAAATGCCTATTTAAAGGCTCTTTGGCAATGTCTTTTAAAAAGATTTATTAAAAACTTTTATTTTTATGCTAAAATCTATCTATGAAAACATATAATTTTAGTATTGATAATCAAAATATAAACAATATAATCAACTTTTCAAAATTTAAAATATATGAAAATATTTTAGTACAAATATTTTGTGGAGACTCCAAACTTCAATATTACACAAATGAAATTTTAAAAAACCTACCAAATGCAAAATGTATTGGTGCAACAACAGATGGTGAAATCATTGAAAACAAAGTTACAACAAACAACACTATCATAAGCATTTCAATATTTGAAGATACATCTATTAAAACCAATTACAGCACAATAAAAGACTCTTTTAAAAATGGTCAAGATTTAGCAAGAAAACTAATATCAGAAGATACAAAACTTCTTATTACTTTCACAGATGGAACAATTACAAATGCAGAAGAGTTTTTAAAAGGAATTGAATCTATAAATAACAAAGTTATTATTTGTGGTGGAATGGCAGGAGATAATAGTGAATTTATTCAAACATATATCTCTTGTAATGAAAAAATATTTAAAAGAGGATCTGTTGCAGTTGCTTTAAATTCAAAAATATTAAAAGTATATAATGATTATAGGTTTAACTGGTCAACAATTGGAGTTGGACATACTATTGATAAAGTAAAAGATAATAGAGTTTATAGCATCTCAGGTATGAAACCAACAGATTTTTATGCAAAGTATTTAGGGCATGAAGTTGCAAAAGAGCTTCCAAGTACAGGTATTGAGTTTCCATTAATTATTGAGAATGGCTCACTAAAAACTGCAAGAGCAGTTTTGAAAAAACACGAAGATAAAAGTCTTAGTTTTTCTGGAAATTTCAAAGAAGGTGATATTGTAAAACTAGGTTTTGGAAATGCAGAGATGATTATGCAAAACCCAATAAATGAGTTAAAAAATCTACTTGAAGAGTTTAAACCAGAAAGCTTTTTTTTATACTCATGCATGGCAAGAAGAAGATTTATGCCAAACTTTATAAATGTAGAGATTGAACCTTTTTCAAATATAACTTCAACAAGTGGATTTTTTACATATGCAGAATTTTTTCACAATAAAGGGCATAATGAACTTTTAAATCAAACCCTTACTATCATTGCATTAAGTGAAAATATCAATAATGAAAAAATAAAAATTAAAGAGACTGATAATAAAAGTGATACTAAATATGCAAGAACAATAAAAGCACTTGCACATTTAATAGAACAATCTTCACAAGATTATGATGTACAAACAAAGAAATTACATAAACAAAAAGCATATTCAAATAGACTCTTAGCATCACAAAGACAATTTTTAAGGCATGCAATACATGAAACAAATACTCCTTTATCAGTAATTATGGGGAATATTGAGCTTTATGAGATGATTAATGGTAAAAATGAATATATTTCAAATATCGAAGTTGCCATGAAAAACATCTCTTCTATTTATGATGATCTTAGTTTTTTAATAAAAAAAGACCAATTAGTGTATAATAAAATTCAAATTGATTTAGTTGATTATATTAGAAGCAGAATTGATTTCTTTTCACAAGTTGCACTGCAAGTGAAGTCCAATTTTATTTTAAATACAAATCAAGAAACAATGCCAATATTTTTTAGTGAATCAAAACTACAAAGAATTATTGATAACAACCTAACAAATGCAATTAAATATACTTATGAAAATGAAAATATCTATATTGATTTAAAAAATGAAGACAATAATTATATATTAAGTATATCAAGCCACTCTTGTGTGATTCAAGATCCTAAAAAAATTTTTGAAGAGTATTATAGAGAAGAAAAAACTAAAAAAGGTTTGGGTTTAGGTTTAAACTTAGTAAAAAAAGTTTGTCAAGAAGAAAATATTCAAATTGATGTTATTTCAGACAAGAATAATACTTGTTTTACATATACTTTTAAAGGAGAAGCTAGTGAAAATCTTATTATTAGAAGATGACATTATGCTTAATAATGCAATAAAACAGTATTTAGAATCAGTAGGTCATGCAATAGTTTCTACAAGAGATGGAAGAGAGTGTCTTGAAATAGTAGAGAAAAAGAAGTTTGATTTACTTATTTTAGATATAAATGTTCCCAATATTGATGGACTTACTATTCTTGAAGTATTACATGAAAAGAAAAAAGCAGTTCCAACTATTTATATATCTGCATTAATAGATATTGAAGATATATCAAAAGCTTTTAATATAGGATGCAATGACTATTTAAAAAAACCTTTTCATTTAAAAGAGTTACATCTAAGAATTAATAGACTTTTACAAAATAAAGTTATTCCTTTACAACATAAAAGATTATCAAATTATTATAGTTTTGATTTAGAAACGATGACTTTATACTTTAACAATGAACCTCATATTTTACCTAAAAGACAACTTCTAATAATCGCTTTACTTGCAAAAAATAGAAGTTTAGTTGTAAATTATGATATGTTTAGAACATATGCATATGAAGATGATGATGTAGATATAGGTACAATTAGAGCAGAAGTAAATAGAGTAAAAAAAGTTCTAAAAGAAGATTTTATAATAAATGTTAGAGGTGTTGGATATATGGTAGAAAGACCAAATTAGAAAATTATTTAGCAAATTTTTTTGATTGACAATAAAGATTAATTAGCTAAAATTTTATGTAAATTATCAAAAGGTTTAAAATGACAATTATAATTAATGGAGAAACAAAAGAGTTTAATGAAGATATCACTCTTATTGAAATAATAAAATCTTTACAAGTTGAAGATAAAGTTATGGCTGCTGCTGTTAATATGGAGATTGTAAAAAAAGATCAGTGGAATAGTTATACTTTAAATAACGAAGACAAATTAGAGTTACTTCAGTTTGTTGGTGGTGGATGATAGGCAAAACTTTGAGTAAAAACAAAGGAAATATAGCTGAAAATAAAGCTTGTGAATTTTTAATATCACAAGACTTTAAAATAATTGAAAAAAACTTTTATGCCAAAAAACTTGGTGAAATTGATATAATTGCAAAAAAAAACAATATATATCATTTTTGTGAAGTAAAATCAGCAAATGATTATGAAACTGCTATTAATAATATAAGTAAAAACAAAATTTCTAAACTTACAAGAAGCATAGACTACTACTTACAAATTAAAAATCTAAACACAGCTTACACTTTAGATGCAATTATTGTTATTGATGAACAAATTACTCATTTAGAAAATATTACTTTTTAAGTATAAAGCAAAGCTTTATACTTTTAATTTTTACCTTTAAACTCTTTTTCATTTGTTTCTTCTACAATTTTCGTAGCAACTCCATCTGTTTGCATAGCAATTTCTTGTGTTTGTGTTGCTATTGAAGCATTTTTTTGTGTTTGTTGATCTAGCATTGTCACAGCATCATTTATCTGTTCAATTCCACTTTTTTGCTCTTTTGAAGCGGCATTAACTTCATCAATTAACTCTATTGTTTCATTTATATTTTCATTTAATGATTTATACCCTTCAATCATTTTTGTCGAAATTTCTTTACCTTCATTTGCTTTAAGTGTTGCACTTTCAACTATACTTTTAATCTCAGTTGCAGCTTCTGCACTTCTACTTGCTAGATTTCTCACTTCTGCTGCTACAACTGCAAAACCTTTTCCAGCTTCACCTGCTGTTGCTGCTTCTACTGCTGCATTTAAACTTAAAATATTTGTTTGAAATGCTATTTGGTCAATTACTGTAATTGCTTGAGCAATTAGTTGTGTTTGCTCATTTATTTCATCCATTGATTTAGTTGTTTCAGAAGCCATTTTTTCACCTGCATTTACAGAAGTAGTTAGCATCTTTGCATTGTCATTCATTTTTTGTACATTATTTGAATTATTAATTACTGTACTTGTTATCTCTTCTAATGCGGCTGCTGTTTCTTCCAAACTTGCAGCTGCTTCATTTGCACTAGTACTTAAAGTATCTACATTAGATAATAGTAAATTAGAACTATTTTTTAAACTTTCTCCACTACTTTTATTTTCTACAAGCATAGAAGTTATCGAATCTCCTAAATTGTTTATTCCACCAATTAATTGTGCCAATTCACCTTTTAACTCTTTTTTATCAACACTATTTAAGTAGTTATAGTTTGAGTACTCATTTAACACACTCAAAATATTTTCAAAATTTCCTTCTAAATTATCAAGCATACTATTTATAAGATTTTTTAACTCATTTAAACCTTGATTATTTGAATCAAGACTTATTCTATTTGTTAATACACCTGAGTTTACAATATTAATTACACTACTTGCATCACTAATTAGTGCTTTTTCTTCTTCTAATCCTATTTTTACTTTTTGGATATTATTATTTACTTCTTTTGCCATCATTCCAATTTCATCATTTGATGAGATTTTCAATTCTTCAATATCATCTGCTTGTTTATTTAAATATTTAAAAAAGCCTAAAAGTGATACTTGAAAACTTTTAAGAGGTTTTACTATTATTTTATTAATAAAAAATAGTATAACAGCTGATACTAAAATTATTATTACAATAGATATAATTGCTATTAAATTTCTTAAATCATATGCTGGTGATAAAGCTTCTGATTTATCAATTTCTGCAATAATTGCCCAAGAAGTAGTTGAAAAAATATCTATTTTACTAGATATACTTAAAACATCAATACCTCGGTAATCTTTAATTATTTCTTTAAAAGTTCTATTGTTATCTAAACTATTTAAAGCATTTTTAGTTGAAGTTGTTTTTATTTCCCAAACACCAATTGTAGAATTTAATTCTTGTACTATTTTATCATCAATTGATTTTATAAATCTTGAGTTATTTCTCATCTTATAATCACTACCAACTAAATAAACTTCTCCACTTTCACCTAAACCTGCATCTTTATATTTCCCCTCTAAAGCCATTATTGCATTAATTCTATCTACTGGCATTTGAAAAATAAGTACACCTTTTTTTTCATTATTTATATATATAGGTGTTGCAATAAAAGAAGCTGCTGAATTATAACTTGGTTCATAAGGAGCAAAATCTTCAAAAGCCAATTCATCTTTATTTAAATTTAATGCCTTTTTATATACATTTGCAATTCCAGTATTATTATATACTCCTGTTTTTAAGTTTGTTGCAAAATCTTTTTCTTTAAAATCTGTATAGATTAGATTTCCATTTAAATCCACCATGAAAATATCATATAATCCAAATTCTGTTAAAAACTTATCAAAACTTTTATGATATTTTTTATGCGCACTCATATAAGAAGAATCATATTTACTATTATAAACCAAAGAGTTCTTTTCACCCAAACTCTCTTTATTATCTGTAATAAATATATATTGTGCAATTAAAGCACTATTTAAAGTAGGTAAATAGTTTCCAATTGATTTTTTTGATTGTGAATTTGGAACATCATAATTTACAGAATCCAAATAATTTTTTGAAAAATCTTTTTTTAATTGATTTTTCACTTCATAAATATCTAAATCTATCTCTTCTTCTAATTTATAAAAACCATCTTCAAACTCTAAAAAAGAATTTTTTGTAGTTTCAGAATTAGCAAGAGAAACTAAAAGAGATTTTAAAGATATAAAATAATCAGACACTTCTTTTTTCTTTACAGTCTTTAGTGTCATTAATTTATTAAATTCAGCATGTAATAAAGCCTCAGTTGATTTATTTACAGATATTACTGTAATCAAAGTACCTAAAAAAATCAATGCAATCACAGTTGCAATTGTAAGTTTTGTTTTTATATTTATATTTTTAAACATTTTGAATCCTTTTTTATTCATTATGAAACTATATCATTTCATGGTAATAGAAAAGTATTATTTTAAATCAACTATAATTTTATGAGTATTTTTTTATAATAAATACACTTTTCATTCATTTAATAAGAAAATTCATAATCTTCTTAACTTTATAAAATATTTAGCAATATGCTTTTTATTCTAAAATACTCTTAAAGTTTTAATTTGACACTAATTGTAATGTTTGATTTACTAAATGTAGAAAGATAAAGTAGCTAGAATATCTAGCTACTTTAATATGAGGAGGAGTACTAAAATTAGTACAAAATTATTATAACTTTGCACTATAGCAAAACAGTAGCACATGAAAATTTTAAGTAAAATTTAGATATTTTTAAATATAATACTAAAACTTTTAGGAGATGCCTTGTATTCTAAAGAACTTAAATCTATCAAAAAATCTAATCGTTTTAGAACAAGAGAGATTTTTGATGAAAGTCTAATTGATTTAGCTTCAAATGATTATTTAGGTCTTACTACGAATAAACTACTTTTTCAAAAAGCTTATGAAAGAGTTTTAGAAGAAAACTACACAGCACCAAAAGCTTCTCAATTAGTAAATGGCTATAATAAAATTCATAAAGAGTTTGAAACCCTACTTTGCAAAGCAAATAAATTTGAAAGTGCAATTACAGTTGGTTCTGGTTTTTTAGCTAATATTTCACTTATTGAGGCACTAGTTAGAAAAAAAGATAGACTTTTTATAGATGAACAATATCATGCAAGTGGAATACTTGCAACTAAACTTCTAAATAAAAATCAAGTAATAACTTTTAAACACAATGATATTGATGATTTAAAACAAAAATTCAAAGAATTTTCAGACTCTAGAAATATTATAGCAATTGAAGGTGTTTACTCTATGCAAGGAGATTTAGCCCCTAAAGAGATTTTTGATTTTGCTGATGAAGTAAAAGCTTTACTTATTGTAGATGAGGCTCATTCAAGTGGAGTAATAGGAGAAAACTTACTAGGTATTTTTGATTACTATAAAATTCAGCCAAAAGAAAATCATATAAAAATGGGAACTCTTGGAAAAGCTTATGGAAGTTATGGTGCTTATATTTTAGGAAGCTTTCATATAATTGAGTACTTACAAAATAGAGCAAAAGCCATTATTTACACAACTGCTCCCTCACTATTTGATATTAGCTTAGCTTTGCAATCTTTAAAATATATTTTAAATAATAAAGTAAATTTAAAATCTTCTATAAAAGCAAGACTTAATATTGTAAAAGATGTATTAAATATAAACTCAAAGAGTTTAATTATTCCAATTGATATTGGTGATAATAAAAAAGTTTTAGAAATTCAAGAAGAACTTAAAAAACATGGTTTCTTAGTTGGTGCGATACGTCAACCTACAGTAAAAAGTGCAATTATTAGACTTATTGCAAAAATTGATATTAATGAGAAAAATTTAAAGTTTGTATGTAACTTTTTAAAGGAGAATAGATGAAAAAAATAGTTTTACTTTGTTTTATCACACTTTTCACTTATGCTAAAGACAATATAATACAACCTAAAAAATGTGAGATTGTAAAACTTTCAAATTTTACAACTTTAGTTTCTTGTCATAAACTTGATTATATAGTTCAAACTAAAGAAGCAAGAAGAGATGATGAAGATAATATAAAAAAGATAACTGTTTTAACAAAACAAGACAGCAAAATTATAATAAAAAAAAGAGACTAAAATGCAAGAGTTAATAAAAGGGAATAAAAGATTTAGAGAAGATAAGTTCCCAGAATTAAAAGAGAATGTTGAAAAACTAGTAAAAGATGGTCAAAAACCTGAAGTTTTATTTATTGGATGTTCAGATAGTAGAGTTACTCCTGATATAATGCTTGATGTTAATCCAGGTGATATGTTTATTTTAAGAAATGTCGGTAATTTTGTACCTCCTTTTAAGTGTGATGAAGATTATCATGGTAGTGCTGCTGCTATTGAATATGCTGTTTCAGTTTTAGAAGTTAAGCACATAATAGTTTGTGGTCATTCTCATTGTGGTGCGTGTCAAAGTTTATACACTGAAATTCCTTTAGAAAAAGAGAAAGTTGTTCATGTTAAAAAATGGCTAGAGCTAGGTTCAAAAGCAAAAGAGAGAACATTAAGCCTAATTAAAGACCCAAATGATAAGGAAAAGCTTTATAGACTAACTGAAAAAATATCTGTAACTTATCAATTAAAGAACTTATTAACATATCCTGATGTAAAAAGAAGGGTTGATAATGGAAGTTTACAAATACATGGATGGTATTATAAATTAGAAGATGGTTCAATTGATTGTTATGATCAAGAAACTCAAAAATTTAAAAATTTAGAAGAGTGTATAAATGGAAAATGAAGTCAGAAGAATACCCAAAAAAAGTAAAATCATAATCTTAATTTTAGCTCTAATTGCTATTATATGCTTTTTATTGTTAACTTACTTAAAAGAATTAAAAGTAACAGGGATTTTAAACTCTCTTGGCTATAAACAAATTAGTAATGTAACAGTAATAAATAAATTAAGTGTTGAGAACAAAGAGACAAGAAGAAAGGGTTCAGTTTATAAAATCCTTTTTTATAATGATAAAACAAATCAAGAGTGTATTGGTTTTTTACATAAAGATAATTCAAATCAATATTACGAAGACTTTGATTGTAAATAGTAGGTATAAATGAAAATATTAGAAAAATTAGAAAATAATGAAAGATTAGATTACGAAGATGCATTAAAACTTTACGATTTAGATTTTTTTGATCTTTCTTTTTATGCAAATAAAAGAAGAGAAGAAAAACATGGTAAAAAAACATATTTTAATATAAATAGGCATATAAATCCAACAAATATCTGTAAAGATGTTTGTCAATTCTGTGCATATAGTGCAAGTAGGAAAAATCCTAGTCCATATACTATGAGTCATGAAGAAATTTTGAATGTAGTTGATAATTCATCAAAAAATGGAATAAAAGAAGTTCATATAGTATCAGCTCATAATCCAGATACAGGGTTACAATGGTACTTAGATGTATTTAAAAAGATAAAAAATAATTTTCCAAATATTCATATAAAAGCATTAACAGCAGCTGAAATTCACTTTTTAGCAACAGAATATAACCTAAGCTATGAAGATATTATAAATAAAATGCTTGAACATGGTGTTGATTCAATGCCAGGTGGTGGAGCTGAAATATTTGATGAAAAGGTAAGAAAAAGAATTTGTGGTGGAAAAGTTACTTCACAACAATGGCTTGAAATTCATAGACTTTGGCATAAAAGTGGAAAGAAAAGTAATGCAACTATGTTATTTGGACATATTGAATCAAGAGAACATAGAGTAGATCATATATTAAGATTAAGAGAATTACAAGATGAAACAGGTGGATTCAATGCTTTTATTCCTCTTGTTTTTCAAACTAAAAATAACTATTTAAAAGTTAAAGAGCCAATTACAGGACAAGAGATATTAAAAACATATGCTATTGCTAGAATTTTGCTTGATAATATTCCAAATATCAAAGCTTATTGGGCAACTTCAACAGTAAAACTTGCTTTAATAGCTCAAGAGTTTGGTGCAAATGATTTAGATGGAACAATAGAAAAAGAATCAATACAAAGTGCAGCAGGTGCTCAAAGTGCTCATGGAGTACAAGTTCAACAATTTGTTGATTTGATTAAAAATTCTGGCTTTACTCCAGTTGAAAGAGACTCAATTTATAACGAACTAAAAGTTTGGTAACTAGTTTGCTAGAATTTATTTCAAATTCTAGCAAACTAATTTAAATTTACTTTGGTTGATGAAATTGTAAAATAAAGTCCATCTCAATTCCAGCTTCTGTTTTTACAAAATTAATTGGATATGAGATATGAATAGAGTACAACTCATTATTTAGCATATCAACAATATCATAAAATGCCATTGGGCTAGTAACTGTCATATTTATTAAATAATTAAAAGTAACAACATCAGATTTAAAACTTGATTTAAAATTGATTCTAGCATTTTTTGGAAATAATGTTTTTAATTGTTCTGTTACTCTAATAATAGGTATAAACTCATCAGTTATATATGTTTCTTTATAAATTTTCATCGAAGTAGATATGGGTTTAGTCCCAATATTTTCTACAATTCCTTCATAAACTACATTCTTATTTTCAACAAATTCAACTGAAGACTTATTGTAAAGTTTTAAAAATTGTGGTTGCATAGCTTTTATATATGTATCATCACTTAAAAAATTTGCATGAAATGAAGAACCATTTTTTCTTATTTCTAAATCTTTTAAAACTACATCAAAAGGTATAATATCAAATATATCTTGAACTCTTTTTTTTGCTATTAAATTTTTTTCAATATGATTTGGTAGTTTAAATTTCTTTTTAACTTCAACTGTTTGTTCTTGGATTTTTTTTCTATTTTCATTTAATAAGTCATTTATTGGAATAGTTAAATAAGCAATTAGACCTATAGCAATAATTGATAATATTGTAAGCCAAATTTTTGAACTATTTTTACTAGGTTTTTTTCGTGGTACAATAAAACTTTTATGTTGGTGTTTATCTTTTACTAGTTCAAATAACTCTTCATTTATTGAAATTGGATGATAAAAAACATCAAGCATCAATTGATCTTTTATCTGTTTTATTTGCTCATCATCAAACTGTTTTACAGTGTATAATAATCTAATTTCTTCTATAAAAATATCATTTGTATTTGTATAAAATTCATTTATTATTGCATGTATATTATCTAAAACTTCAAAAAAATGAATTTCATCAAATAATTTTTGACCAATAACATCGCTTTCATAAAACTTGCTATTTTTCACATCTTCAAAAGATGTAAATTCAACAACTTTTGCGAAAACAATTTCACCTTTTGAGTTAAGTATTACAATATATGCTTTATTATTAAAAAATAGTGATATTAAAGAGTTTGTATAAGGGTTTTTTTCAATAAAAAGATTTAGCACATGAAAAATTGAATAAACATAATCAATACCAGTAGATTCAAAATAGTGTCTTGTTTCAAAAAGTTTATTTTTTAAAACAGCAACATCATATTCGTTATTTAAATTTGTGGTTGCATACTCTTTTAGTCTTTTAGAAATATTTCTTTTAACTAGCTTTGTATCATCACTAAGTAAAAGTGCTGAAATATATGTTTTGTCTATTTCATTTTGTAGCGCATTTATTTTATGGCTAGCATCTCTTGGTAAAATTTCATCTTTAGATAAAAATACTGATTGACTTGAATCTATTATTTCCGCTTTTTCTAACTTTTTAAAGTTAAGTTTTAAAGAGTTATTATTTTTAATAGCATTTATATATAAAGAGTGTTTATTAAACATTTCTATTCCTACACTACTGCATTAATAAGCATTTTTTCTTTTATTAATGCTTTTGCTTGTTCAGTATCTAAATCTGTCACATCTAAAGGCTCTTGAATAAAAAACTCAATAGTTCCAAAAGGTTTTGGAACTACAAATTTATCCCATGATTTCATTTGCCAATATTTACTTGGTTTACAATTAAAAATAACGATTTTGCAAGCACTTTTCTTTGCAATTGCAACTATTCCATCTGCAACGCTAAACCTTGGACCTCTTGGACCATCAGGAGTGATAGCAATGTCGTTTTTAGCTTTTAACTCTTTAATTGTACTAATTAATGCTTTAGCTCCACCTTTTGAAGAAGACCCTCTAATTGAACCAATACCTAAATATTGCACAGTTCTTGTTATTGCTTCACCATCTTTGTGTTGGCTAATCATTGCTTTTACAAGTGATGAGGGTCTTAACTTTTGATAGTTAAAGGGTTGCATTAATAGCTCACCATGCCAAAAAGCGACAATTATAGGTTCATCTGCTTTGATATCAGCATGGTGAAAAACTTTTTTATTTGTAAGATAAATAAACCTTACAAGTAATTGCATAATAAAAGGTATAACTTTTATTGAGATAAAAGTTTTGATTCTTTTTTTCATATTTATTTTATTATCTCACCTTTTAATGCTGTTCTTGTAGCATTAAGTACTTTTACTTTAACAAATTTTCCTAAATACTCATCACTACCTTTTGCAAATACTTGCAAATAGTTATCTGTATATCCAGAAATCTCACCATTTGGTTTTAATGCTTCAACTAGTATAGTTACAGTACTTCCAACAAATTTTGGCATTTGCTCTTCTAAATATCTTTTATGAAGATCAATTAAAGTTGTTAATCTTTGACTACCTATCTTATCATCTATTTCTAAATGTTCAAAATTTAAAGCTTCTGTTTCTGGTCTAGGAGAGTATTTAAAGTTAAAGATTTGATCAAATTTAACTTGATTTACAACATCTAATGTATCTTCAAAATCCTCTTGTGTTTCACCAGGAAATGCTACAATGATATCTGTTGTAATTCTCAAACTAGGAACCAAGTCTCTTAATTTCTTAGCTCTATTTAAAAACCAATCTTTTGTATATCCTCTTTTCATAGCTTTTAAAATAGCAGTTGAACCACTTTGTAATGGCATATGAATACATTTTGAAATTTTTGGATTTTTTGCAAACTCTTGAATAAATTCATCATCCATATGCAATGGATGTGGAGAAGTAAATCTAATTCTTTCTAATCCATCAACTTTTGAAACATCTTGTAGAAGTTTTGTAAAACTATATTTTTCTCTTTTATCAGAAAATCTTCTTCCATAAGAGTTTACATTTTGTCCTAAAAGCATAACTTCAATAGCTCCATCATCAACTGCTTTTTTCACTTGTTCTACAATCATTTCAGGAGGAATAGATATCTCTTCACCTCTTGTATTAGGAACAATACAATAAGTACATTTTTTATCACAACCAATAGAGATATTCACACTAGCTCTATATTTATTTGTTTTTGCAGGAGCAAATTCATATGTTGATTCATCATTGTCAATTGAAATTTCAATTGCACCTTTTACATCAACAACATCTTTTATTTTTGAAATATTTCTAGCTCCAACGACAAAATCAACATAAGGAGCTCTTTTAATAATATCTTTTCCTAAATGACTTGCAGTACATCCACATACTCCAATTTTTGCACCATCTTTTTTCTTAGTATTAAATTGTCCAATTTCAGAAAAAAGTTTTTGTACTGGTTTTTCTCTTACTGAACATGTATTGATAATAATTAAATCTGCATCTTCTATATTCTCAGTTTTATCATAATCTTTGTATTTTTTTAATTCTGCAGCTATATGTTGGCTGTCAGTATCATTCATCTGACAACCTAATGTTTGTATAAATAACTTTTTTGATTCTTCTTTACTCATTTATTTGCCTACTTAATTAAAAGTGCATGTACCTCATACATATACTCATCATCGGCTAACCCATATTTTACTTCTCTAAAATAAACATTAAATCCTTCATCTTCTAAAGCATCAACCAAAGCCATCATATCTTTATGAGAGTTATCTCTATCAAAATAAAATATTTTTTCACCAGATTTTTGTAACTCATCTTTAATTTTGTCTAATTGCACTTTTTTTGGTTTTTCATTTAACTCATTTCTTGCAAATAATAATTCCATATAACTAAACCTTTTTTATCTTTTAAATTAGCTATATATTTTAGCTTAAAATGGCTTTAATTTCTATAAAAGAACTTTTAGATATAATATGACTCTAACAACAACATTGAAAATCAAAACATTCATTTCAATGTCAACAAACAAAGGGTTTTAATGGATAAGATTATTGATATTTTGGACTCAATTGCCTATGAAAAAGGTCTAAAAGTTGAAGATGTAGAGCAGGCATTAAAAGAGGCACTAATAAAAACTGCTCAAAAGATGGTTGACCCATCATTAAATTTTGATTCGCAAATAGATAAAGTAAATAAAAAACTTGAGCTTTTTCAAAAGTTAGAAGTTGTTGAAAATGAAGATGAAAGATTACTTGGTAATTCATTGGATCAATATGACAACTTAATTAACCCTGAAAATTTCATCAGTATTGATGAAGCAAAAAAAATCGATTCAGATTTAGAAGTTGGTGACTCTGTTGATTACGACTTAGAATTTGAAAATATGGGAAGAAATGCAGCAACAATTCTTCATAATAATTTTGAATATAAAATACAAAGATTTATAGAAGAAAATCTTGTAACAAAATTTAAAAATAAAATTGGAAAAATTGTAAATGGTTCAGTAACAAGAGTTGATAGAGCTGAAAATACATTTATTGAAATTGGTGAAGTTAAAGCAATTTTACCAAGAAAGAATAGAATAAAAGGTGAAATATTTAAAGTTGGTGATCACTTAAAAGCTGTTGTAAAAGCTGTAAAAATAGATAAATCATTAGGATTAATTATTGAAATTTCAAGAACTTCACCAAAGTTTTTAGAAGCATTAATAGCATTAGAAGTTCCAGAAGTTAAAGATAACAGAATTACAATTGAAGCAAGTGCTAGAATACCAGGAAGCAGAGCAAAAATCGCACTTTCAACAATAGAGCCAAATATAGATCCTATTGGTTCAGTTGTTGGGGTAAAAGGTGTTAGAATCTCTTCTATAAGTAAAGAATTAAATGGAGAAAGTATAGATTGTGTTGAATACTCTACTGTTCCAGAGATGTTTTTATCAAGAGCACTATCACCTGCTATTATATCAAGCGTAGTTATTGAAAAAAGCGCAATTCCAGGAAAAAATTCAAAAGCTGTTGTAACAATACCAAGTGATCAAAAATCAAAAGCTATTGGAAGAGTTGGACTAAATATCAGATTAGCTTCAATGCTTACAAAAACAGATATTGAATTAAAAGAAATTGAATCTACAAATACACTTTCTGGTTTTGCCAATGATGGTGAACACAATAAAAAATCATCTAGTCCAGTTGATTTGGAGGCACTATTTAAATAATGAAAAAATTACATCTATTTGACTCTGTAAAAAAAGAAAAAATCCTTTTTGAACCAATTTTAAATAATGATGTAAAAGTTTACGTGTGTGGGCCTACTGTGTATGATGATGCACATTTAGGTCATGCACGTAGTGCTATTGCATTTGATTTGCTACATAGAGTCTTAAAAGCAAATAACTACAACGTAACAATGACAAAAAACTTTACAGATATTGATGACAAAATCATCAAAAAAATGAAAGAAACAAAACAAACCCTTGAAGAAATTACGCAATATTATATAAATTCATACAAAAGTGATATGAATAAACTAAATATCTTAGAAAATACATTAGAACCAAAAGCCACACAAAATCTTGATATCATGATTGAAATGATTGAGGATCTGCAAAAAAAAGATATTGCATATATCATTAGCGATGGTGTTTATTTTGATACATCAAAAGATAATGATTATGGCAACATCAGCCATAGAGCAAGTGATGAAAATTCACAAGCAAGAGTAGAAACAAATAGTGAAAAAAGAAATTCTAAAGATTTTGCTTTATGGAAATTTCAAAAAGATGAAAATGAGATCTCATACCCTGCTTCTTTTGGAAGAGGAAGACCTGGTTGGCATATTGAATGTTCAGCTATGATTGATAAACATTTAGCATATAAAAATGAAAAGTTTGCTATTGATATTCATGGTGGAGGAGCTGATTTAATTTTCCCTCATCATGAAAATGAAGCTGCGCAAACTAGATGTTCTTCTAATCAACATCTTGCTAAATACTGGATGCATAATGGCTTTGTAAATATTGATGGTGAAAAAATGAGTAAATCACTTGGAAACTCATTTTTCTTAAAAGATATACTTAAATCATATTTTGGTGAAGCGGTAAGGTATTATCTTTTAAGTGCCCATTATAGAGCTGATTTTAACTTTAATGAAGAAGATTTAATTGTAAGTAAAAAAAGACTTGATAAACTTTATAGAGTTAAAAAAAGAGTTTATGGCATAGGAAAATCTTCTGTAAATAAACAATTTAAAGAGAATTTGCTTGATGCTTTAAATGATGATTTAAATACATCAAAAGCTATTTCAATTGTTGATGAAATGGTTTCAAATGCAAATGACACACTAGATAAAGAACCTAAAAACAAAGCCTTTAAAAAAGAGCTTGTTGCAAACTTTGAATTTATAGAAGAAGTTTTAGGTGTTGCTTCAAATGATGCTTTTAAATATTTTCAATTTGGTATTTCAAAAGAACAAATTAATAAAATTGAAGAATTAATATTAAAAAGAGTAGAAGCTAAAAAAAATAAAGACTTTGAACAAGCCGATAAAATTAGAGATGAATTAAGTAGCTTTAATATATCAATAATGGATACATCAAATGGTGTTGTTTGGGAAAAGGTATAGTTTTTAAATCATAAAAAAAGAAAGAAGTTTTACTTCTTTCTTTTAAAATTACTTATTTGTAGCTAATGTGTGCTGGTTCAGTAACTTTTTTAGTATCAACAATATATGGAACTAATGCCATATGTCTAGCTCTTTTAATAGCTTTTTCTACCATTTCTTGAGCATTTTTAGAGTTACCTGTAAGTCTTCTAGGCATAATTTTACCTCTTTCACTCATTGATAACTTTAATAAGTTAGTGTTTTTATAATCAATGAAATCAATTTTCATTTCAGTATATTTACAATATTTTTTTCCGTATTTTCTTTTTTCTGCCATTATTTATCCTTGTTTTCTAGAAAGGTATTTCATCTTCATCAATATCGATTTCAGGTATTTTATGCTCAGGAGCACTATTTTGTGCCGAGTTCATACCACCATAATTATTCTTTTGTCCATAATCATTTTGAGTACTTGAAGGGTTGTATTGGTTTTGTTGAGGCTGTGGATTTGATGCATTTGCATTATAGTTATTATAACCATTATCCATACCACCTTGTTGTTGTTGACTATCACTTTTTGAATCTAACATTTTCATAGTATCAACTCTTAATGAGTGTTTACTTCTGTTTGTTCCATCTTGAGCAGTCCACTGTTCTAATACAAGTCTTCCTTCTAATAGTACTTTTGAACCTTTTCTTAAATATTGATTAGCAACTTCTGCAGATCTTCCAAAGATATTAAAGTCTAAAAAACAAACTTCATCTTTTTGCTCACCACTTGATGTTTTATACTTATAACTAGTCGCAATTGCTGATTTTGCTATTGCTGCACCACTTGGTAAATATCTAAGCTCAATATCTCTTGTAAGATTTCCTACCATTACTATTTTATTATACATTTGAAGGTCCTTATGTGTTATTAGTTAGCTTTTTTAGCTGCCTCGTCACTCATTTTTGTCCAAGCTGTAATCTCTTTTTTGTTTTCATATTTAATAAATAAAAATCTTAAGATTTGCTCATTGATTCTGTAAGTTCTTTCTAACTCCAAAATAGCATTTGCAGGTGATTTAAAGTAAATTACGAAGTAATAACCTCTTTTGTTTTTTTCAATTTCATAAGCTAATTGTTTAGAACCCATATCATCACAAGATACGATTTCTCCACCATTTTTTTCGATGTTAGCTTTAACTTTTTCGATTTCTGCCACAGTCTCTTCATCAGTAAGAGTTGGCTTAATAATAAACATTGTTTCATAATGCTTTAATTTTGACATTTAATTGCTCCTTATAGTTTGTGCCGGTATCTTTACATAAATATCAGCAAGGATTTTTTGTAAAGTTCGTGATTTTATCTAAACATAACTGTAAATTTTCTTAGACTCGCCTGTAAAAATAGATTTTCTTTATTAATTTTTGTAGATTTTAGTTTTAACTCTAAATCAAGTAGAAATTCAAACATTTCTTGAAATACTTCTGGTTTTATTGAAATTGCTAATTTACTCTTTTTTTCCCAAATATTTTTAGGAGGAACATATCCTAAAATCTCTTTTGCATTTGGAGTACCAAATGCTCTTGTGTAAGCGCTTATCATAAATAATTGTTGAACAAATGATGTAATTTGATTTAATAAATAAATTTCATTCATTCCCTCTTCTAATAAAAGTTGTAACTCTTCTGAGATGTCGTTTCCTAATATTAAATCATTTAAAAAATCTTCAAAAGATACATTTCCAATACCAAAACAATGAGAATTTATAAGGTTAGTATTGATTTTTTTATCTAGTATAACTAATTTTTTCAAGTCATTTATACACAAACTCAAATCATGCCTATGCATAAAATATAAGTGATTTAAAGCAGACATTTCATAATCTAAACCTATTGCTCTAGCTTCTTTTTCTAAAAGCTTTAAAGCTTCATTTATATAAGGTGCAAACATTCTAACACTAACTGAATTTGTTTTTGCACTAAATGAACTACTCATTGTCTTAAACTCAATATCTCCTAGGCAAGAAAAAATAAGTGTAGAGTCAGGATTAATATTGCATGCATTTATTAATTCTGTAAGTTCTTTTTTTTGTATCTTTTTTTCTGTTTTGATAATTATTAAATTAGTAGATGAAAAAAGCGATGACTGTAAAAGTTGCTCTTTTATAAATTTAAAGTCATACTCATCAAAGTATATTCTTTGAATATCACTTTCATGTGCAATACTTTGTGCAACTAAATTACTATAATAATCAATTAAGAAAGTAGATTGCCCATAAAACATATACGCATCAAACTTTTTATTTTGCTTTAATAAGTTATCAAATTCATTTTTATACATAAAGATATAATATCTAAGATTAAGTTATTTTTTAATAAAATCCTTAAGCTTAAAATCAAAAAGGCATAAAGTTGTATGAAGTAAAAGTTCCTATTTTAGGTTTTGATAAAATTAAATACATGAATATAGAAAAACTAGACAAAGATTTTTCTATTTTACAAATTGATGAAAAAGACAATACTAATATGCATATGATTTCATCAAACTCAATAAAAAGTTTTGATATTGAGTTTGATGAGAGTTTCTTAAAAAAAATGCAAATTGATGAAGATACAAAAATTTCTTTTTATTTTTCTATTGTTATAAATAATCCAGTTGCAAATTCAGTTGTTAACTTAACTGCACCAGTAGTTATAAATGAAGATAAAAAACTTCTAGGACAATATATTATAAAAAAATCAACTTCTTTTTTTACTACAATGTCAGAACTTAGTATTTAATAGAAGCCACAATTTGTTTTGTAATTATATTTACAGATTTTATAATAACTTTTAACTTTGAGTATATTACTTGTCCTTTATAATTATCTAATATAAGTCTCATTCCAGGCATTTTATCATATGTTTTTGCTAAACCTCTTTCACTATCAGTAATATAGACTCTAAACTCATCTTTAATATGTTTTTTTGCAAATCTAGCATATTTTCTATCTTCAAAATCCCAAACAAGTTGATCAATTTTTCTTTCTTGAATAGAGATATAATCACATATATCATCTATATTATCAGGTGTTTGATTGCTTTTTAACATTCTATGTAAAACTAAATCTGAATATCTTCTAATTGGACTTGTAAAATGAGAATATGAGCTAAATCCTAAACCAAAATGTCCTAAATTCCTTGAAGAGTATTTTGCTTGTGTTTGAGCATGAATTATAAGTTCATCAATCTCTTTTGATAAAGTAGTATGCTTTGCTTTATTTTGTATATGATTAATTGTTTCATGAATTGTAGATTGTAACTTTACATTTACACCTAAACTATTTACTTCATCAACAAGTTTTGTAATAGCTTTAAAAGGTGGTTCTTCATGAATCCTATATATACCTACACTATTAACTTTCTTACTAGCTTCAATATTTGCAAAAAGCATACACTCTTCAACTAATTGATGTGATGCAGTTGAGTTTTCTTCTTCAATAGATTCAAGTTCACTATTATGATTTAATTTCAATCTTAATTCGCTTGATCTAAATTCATAACCTTTTTCTAGCCTTTTTGCTCTATATGCTTTAGTCACATCATATAATTTAACAACAGAGTCAAATATTTGCTTTTCTAGTGTTGTATATTTATCAAGTTTGCCATCTAAAACCCTATCAATTCTTCCATATGAGAACTTTCTTTTTGATTCAATTATTGCTTCGTATAGTTTTGAGCTTTTTATTTCTAAATTTTTTGTATCTAAATGTATTTCAAAGACATAAGCATATCTTTTCTCATTTTCTCTTAAAGAACACATATCTTCACTTAACTTTCTTGGAAGCATTGGTAAAACTTTTGAGGGAAGATAAATAGAGCTTGATTTCATATATGCTAGTTTATCAAGTTGTGAATTCTCTTTTACAAAATATGAAACATCAGCAATTGCTACATATATTATTTGTTTTTTTTCATCATAATAGATTGCATCATCATGATCTTTTGCACTTGCTGGATCTATTGTACAAAAATTCAAATGTGTTAAATCCACTCTTTTATTAGTATCATTCATTTTTGCATCAATTTCAAGTTCAGACTCTAATCTTATTAATTCATGGTATAAATACAAAGAGATAAACTCATCAACTTTAGGATCATCTATATGTCCTATATTTTTTATAGTTTCAAAATCTTTACTATTTACTAAGAGTATTTGCCCATCTTGATATTTTTTGTTTACTTTAAAATCTAACTCTATGCTCTCTTTTACTGTAAATAAACTATTTTCTTGTACATAAACTAAAAGCTCTTTTACTTTTGAAGAGAAAACATGTACTATTTTTGCTTTAATTTTACTTCTTGGATTAAAAATTCTTTTTGCTACTACAAAATCACCTTCGTATGCTCCATTTAAAAGATCAAACTCTAGCTTTATATTTTTGTGTTCGTTACTTATATCTTCTAATAATGCATAATTTTTTTCAAATTTAACTTTTGCAATTTTAAATTTTGAATTTATTTCAAATTTATCTTCTTGTTTTGTTAAAATTGAATCTTTTAATAGCTTATCAACTACTTTTTGTTCTTCTTTATTGAAAGTATTATTAGAATTTATTATCTTTTCAAATAGTTGTTTATACAATTTTTTTCCTTAAGTATGTTATGATAGTATCTTATCTAAAATCCTTTTAAGGCTTATTGTAATGTTTAAACAATTTTTTATTTTAATATTTACTACTTTTATAATTAACTCAACACTAATGGCAAAGCAAAAACCAACTTTAATTTTTTATTGTGGAATAACAATGGTTAAACCAATTAAACAAATGGCTAAAATTATTGAAGAAAAATACAATTGTAATATCAAAATCTCACAAGGTGGGTCAAAAGATTTATATGATGCATTAAAATATTCAAAAAAAGGTGATTTATATCTTCCTGGAAGTGATTCATATAGAATCAAAAATAAAAAAGATTCACTTATAATTGATAGTGCTTTTATAGGATATAACCAAGCAGCTATTTTTGTAGAAAAAAACAATCCTTTAAAAATAAAAGATTTAGAGGCATTTATTAACTCTATGAACTCTTCTATTTTATGTAATCCCAATTCAGGTAGTATTGGAAAAATGACAAAAAAAATATTTCTTGCATACAAAGGTGAAGATTTTTTCAATGAAGCCTACGACAATGCAATTGAGATTGGAACTGATTCAAGGAATTTAAACAGATCTCTTATTGAAAAAAGAACAAATATAACTATTAATTGGAAAGCAACTGAAATGTGGAATGAAAACTCAAAACATATAGATGTAATTGAAATTGATGAAAAATATGCTCCTAAAAAAAGACTTGAAATAAATCTTTTAAGTTTTTCAAAAAATAAAAAGATTGCAAAAGCTTTTATGGAGTTTGCAAAAAGTAAACAAGGTCAACAAATAATGAAAGAATATGGATTTTAAATTAGGATAAATTTTGATAAAACTATCACTTGCAAATAAACAAAATACCCTTTCAAAACTAATTTTATTAGTTAGTATATTTTTAATAGGAATTATAAGTTTAATAGTACTTCACTTTTTCTTTTTAAATTTATTAGAAAACTTAGATGATAAAACAAAAAATCAAGAAGCAAAAATACAAATTGGTGAATATATAGTAAATGATTTATATAAAATCCGTTCAGATTTTTATGAAATTGCAACAACCACAACAAATAAAAGAAGTAGAGAGTTAATTTTAAATAGATTAAAACAAAGAGTAAAAACAATAAAAAACGCCCTTGACATTTTAGAAAATGGTGGAGAATTAAAAAGAGTACTTAGACTTAATATTGTTGGTCATAATAATACAATAAAAAAAATAAATTATATAAAAGAGAATAAAAGTATTGTCTCTTTAGAATCAATTGATTTAAGACCAAAATTAGAACAACTTATTAATATGACAAATCAATTAAAACTACTTTTAAATAAAGCAGAACTTTACAGATCTTCAAAAAATCATAAAGAGTTTGAGAAATTAACAAAAAAAATTACAAGATTTTATAAATTAACTCCTGCATTTTTTATTAGAATTACAGAAAATACAAGAAGATTGCAATATGAAGGTGAGATTACACTTCAAAAATTACAAAATCAAATTAAAAAAGAGAAAATGCAATATCAAAAATTAGAGCTAATTCTTATTGCTTCAATTATATTTATTGTTTTAATACTTACTTATTTTATAGTAAAACAAATAAATAAAAATGCAAAAACTCTTTTTGATTTAAATACACAATTAGAAAAAAAAATGCAAGAATTAAAAATGCAAGAAGCTGCAACAAGAGGTATATTAGATGGACAACCTAATATAGTAGTTGTAAGTAATGGCGAAGAGATGCTTGATGCGAATAGTGCTTTAGTAGATTTTTTCAATGGCTATAATACATTTGATGATTTTAAAGATGAGCATGCATGCATTTGTGATTTTTTTCAAGATATAAATAGAAAAGACTTTATATTAGATATTGATTATGATGGCTTAATGTGGTATGAATATATTTTACAAAATCCAAATAAACTTCATAAAGTAGCTATGAAAAATCTAAATGGCTTACACTATTTTTCAATAGTAGCAAAAAAGAAACTCTTAAATGATAAGAATTTTATAATCATAATATCACTAAATGATATTTCAAAAGAGATAAAGGTGCAAGAGCAATTAGCAAAACTAAATGATAATTTAGAAAATATTGTTGATTCAAAAACAAAACAACTTCAAGACTTAAATGAAACCTTAGAAAAGAAAGTTCAAGAAGAGTTAGAAAAAAATAGAGCAAAAGATAAAAAAATGATTCAACAATCAAGATTTGCAGCCCTTGGAGAAATGATAGGAAATATTGCTCATCAATGGAGACAACCTTTATCAGCTATATCTTCAACAGCTTCATCAATGCAACTTCAAATGGAACTTGGCATTAATCAAAAAGAAGATATTGAAAAATCCTATGAATCTATAATTACATATGTCGAGTTTTTGACTCAAACAATAGAAGACTTTAGAAACTTTTTTAAAGAAGATAAAGAAAAAAGTGAGTTTGATATACAAAAAATACTTAAAAATAGTCTTAGCATAACAGCAGCATCATATAAAGATAGAAATATTGATGTACTAACAAACTTCAAAGAAGATATAAATATCACTTTTGGATTCCCAAATGAACTTTCACAAGTTTTTTTGAATATTTTAAGTAATGCAAAAGATGCTTTTACAAACAACAAAATAAAAAACCCACAAGTTACCATAAATATTTTTGAAAAAGATGCATATAATATCATTGAAATAATTGATAATGCAGGAGGAATTGATATAAAAAATATTGAAAAAATCTTTGACCCTTACTTTACAACAAAACATCAAACACAAGGTACTGGAATTGGTTTATATATGAGTAAAGAAATTATACAAAAACATATGAATGGTTTATTAAATGTTGAAAATAGGATAATAACAGTTAATAACACTACTTACAAAGGTGCTTGTTTTACTATCTTATTACCAAAACTTTAGATTCTTTTGAGTATAATGCACGCAAACTAAAAATACAGAGGGAAAACTATGGCATTAAATGTTTACTATGATAAAGATTGTAATATTGATTTAATAAAGTCAAAAAAAGTAGCAATGATTGGATTTGGTTCACAAGGTCATGCACACGCTGAAAACTTAAGAGATTCAGGTGTTGAAGTAATTGTTGGATTAAGAAAAGGTGGTTCATCTTGGGCAAAAGCAGAGGCTAAAGGTTTTACTGTAAAAACTATAGCTGAAGCAACTGCACAAAGTGATATTGTAATGATTTTATTACCAGATGAAAATCAAGCTGATATTTATAAAAGTGAAATTGAAGCAAACTTAAAAGATGGTGCAACTATTGCATTTGGACATGGGTTTAACATTCACTATGGAAGAATTGCTCCTGCTAAAAATATCAATGTAATGATGGTTGCTCCAAAAGCACCAGGACATACTGTAAGATCTGAATTTCAAAAAGGTGGAGGAATTCCAGATTTAATTGCAATTCATCAAGATCCATCACAAAACACTAAAGATATAGCATTATCTTATGCAAGTGCAATTGGTGGAGGAAGAACAGGTATTATTGAAACAACTTTCAAAGATGAAACTGAAACTGATTTATTTGGTGAGCAAGCTGTACTTTGTGGTGGTGTTTCAGCATTAGTTCAAGCTGGATTTGAAACATTAACAGATGCTGGATATCCTGCTGAGATGGCATATTTTGAGTGTTTACACGAATTAAAATTAATTGTTGATTTAATGTTTGAGGGTGGAGTTCATGATATGAGATACTCTATTTCAAATACTGCTGAATATGGTGATATGGTTTCTGGACCAAGAGTTATTAATGAAGAGTCTAAAAAAGCAATGAAAGATATTTTAACTGAAATTCAAAATGGTAAATTTGCAAAAGATTTCATTTTAGAAGGACAATCAGGTTATCCAAGAATGACAGCTGAAAGAAATAACTTATTTAATCATCCACTAGAAGTAACTGGTAGAAGATTAAGAGATATGATGCCTTGGATTAAAGCAAATAAAATTGTAGACCAAGAGAAAAACTAATAAAAGTAAGGTTCCCCTTACTTTTATGTTAACTGATATATATGACAAAAAGAAAACCAAGAAAAAATAACCCAAGAAAAAACGCTTCACCTAAAAATAGAAAAAAGAAGACTCAAAAAAACAATAATAAACTAAAAACAATAAACCTAATTTTATTAATACTTATATTAGCACTAGTTACATCAGTATTAAGTTATTTCTTTTTATTAAAAAAAGATAACAAAGAACTCAAAAATACAAAAAAAGTCGAGATTAAAAAAGATTTAGATTTAAATAATTATACAGATAAAAAAATTGAAAAATATTTTATGGATGAATCAAATAAAGTAAAATATGAAGAGTATACAAAAGAGTTTGACAAAGAGTATATACACAAAAAAGCAAAAAATTTAGAAAAAAAAGAAATTAAAAATGAAGTTTCAAAAACAATAAAAAAAGAACCAAAAAAAGATAAAAAATCTAAACTTGTTATTATAATTGATGATGTTACACTTCAAAGACAAGTTGATAGTATTTTAGATATTGGATATAAAGTTACAATGTCTTTTTTACCTCCAACAAAACAACATCCACACTCATCAAAAGTTGCAAAAGGCTTACCTTTTTATATGATACATTTTCCTATGCAAGCTCAATCTTTTAAGTTTGAAGAAGAAAATACCTTACATGTTGGTGACTCATATAAAAAAATTGAAGCAAGAGTTAAAGAACTAAAGCAAGCATATCCAGACGCTGTTTATACAAACAATCATACAGGAAGTAAATTTACTTCAGATGAAAAAAGTATGGATTACTTATTTAAAGCATTAAAAAAACATAACTTAGTTTTTGTAGATAGTAGAACAACAGCTAAAACAGTAGCAAAAAAATATGCAAAGAAATATGATATGCCATATATTGCAAGAAATATATTTATTGATAATAAAAAAGATTTTAATTACATTCAAAATCAATTAAAAAAAGCTATTAGAATCTCTAAAAAAAGTGGTTATTCAATTGCTATTGGACATCCTTATAGTATTACATTAAAAGTACTAAAAGAGTCTAAACCACTTTTAAAAGATTTAGAACTAATATATTTAAGTGAACTTCCATTTTTACCAAAACCTTGATATAATAATATAAATTATTATTATCGAGGTTTTATGACTGAAATTTTAGATTTTCATATAAAGAAATTAGACTCATTAAAGAAATATCCAAATGAACTCTTTTTTAGAGGAGATATAAATTTATTAGATAAACCTAGTATCTCAATAGTTGGCACAAGAAGACCTATAAACTATACTAAACAGTTATGTTATGAATTATCATCAAAACTATCTCAAAGAGGAGTTTGCATTATAAGTGGTGGAGCAATGGGAGTTGATGCCATAGCTCACCAAGGAGCAGGCTTTGATAATACCATATGTGTATTGGCAAATGGACTTAATATAAAATATCCCAAAGTAAATAAAAATATTTTAAACTCCATTGAAAAACAAGGTTTACTTTTAAGTACTTATAAAGATGATTTTAAAGCTACTAGATACACCTTTGTACATAGAAATGAAGTAGTAGTAGCTTTAGGTGATATATTAATTATAATGCAAGCAGATGAGAACTCAGGAAGTATTAGAAGCTTAGAGTATGCTCTAAAAATGAATAAAAAAGTATATACAATCGCCCATAGGATTGAAGATAATAAAGGGCTTATCAAATATATTAAAAAAGGTTTCGTTGAAGTAATTTATGATATTGATGAGTTTGTAAATAGCTTTAAACATCAAAATTCTAAACAAGAAGATGAAGTAATAAATTATCTAAAAACGAAACCTACATATGAAGAAGCACTAATAAAATACAATGATAAAATCTTTGAATATGAATTAAACTGCATTTTCAAAGTAGAAAATGGAGTTTGTGTACTTCTTTAATCATATATATATTTTTAATACATATGTACCAATTTGTTCCTTGCTAATATTGTATATTGGAGTATATAATAAATAATAATTTGATTTTTTTATATATCCTGTATGTTCAAATCTTTTATTATCCAAGAAAGAAAAATTTTCTATTTTATTGTTTAATATGACATAATTATTTAAAATTTGTTCTTTTTTAAATTTAACTTTTGTAGGTATAGATAAATAATCTTTATTCATAAGTACATAAAGTTTGATATCTTTTTCTTTAAAATGTTCAATAATTGAACTAAAATCTATAATTGCTTCAATTGATCCTAAATATTCTCCATTATCAACTACAGGACTAACTCCTCTAATTAACATGGAAAAACGACCAATTTCAATACAGGATTTTGCTTTTTTTTCATTTTTTACTATTTTCAAACAGTATCTAAAATCTTTTAATGAATCATTTTTACTATTTTTTAAATCCCATAATCTAAAAAAACTTTTTAAATCTTTTCTATGCAAATGAATTTTTATATCTTTAAACAATGAAGTACTAACTAAACTTCGTTTTGATTTTTGTAAATATTTAATACAGTCTTGTTTATTATTAGTTTTTAAACACCTTTTTATATCATCATTTTTTGAAATTAAAACAGCAGAAGTTAATACTAACTCTTTATTTTTTTTTATCTCTTTTGCTAAATCATTAAGATATACATCCATTGTATCTTCATTACTGCTTTTTTGTTCATAAATCATATAATTATTAAATGCCCAAAATAGAAAAAACGAACTAATTGCAACGAATAGTATTAGAAAAACAAAATTCTTATTAATTGTCATCTTCAACTCCATCTAAAAACTTCTTTTTATAATTTCTAAATTCATATATAAAGGTACTACCCTCATCTACTTTTGTCTCAACATCTATTTTTATTCCATTTTTATTTGTAATATTTTTTATAATATTTAACCCAAGTCCAAATCCTCCTTGAACCTCATCTTGTCTATCAAATCTATTAAAAGCTGACTTAAGATTTTTGATACCATGGCCATAATCTCTAATACTAAGTTTTGATATATCATTTTTATTTTCTAATTTTATTTCGATTTTATTTTTTGGATTTGAGTACTTTATTGCATTACTTAATGTATTATCAATTATTCGTTGGAACTCTAAAGAGTTCATAAATACATAACATTCATTGTCAATATTTACATCAAAATAGATAGCTTTTGAATTTGCAAGATCCTCAAAAAAATCTATTCTTGAATGCAATAAATTTGATATATTAAGTTTTTCTTTTATATATTTTACTTTTTTATTTTTTATATGATATTCTATATCTTCATAGGTGATTTGTATTTGCTTTAATGCAGTTTTCATTCTTCTTGTATATTTATTTGCTTCACTTTTTTGAACAAGTAAATCTAAATTTATATTAATTACACCCAAGGGAGTTTTTAATTCATGCATAGTATCATTAAAAAAAGAGTTAGTATACTTTTGCATTAACTCATAAGGTCTTGCTGTACTTTTTATTATAACTTTATTTAGAATATATATATTTGCAAGTATTACCAAAAAAAGCAAACTTGCAATAAAAATCATTTTTGCATAATTTATTTGTACTTCACTAATTATATATCTTGCATTATATTTATTTTTATATTCTATTTCTTGCTTGTAATACATGTAAGGATAGTCAATATATGTCTTAAAATCATAATAGACTATTTCTTTAGATAAATTTGAAGAGATTAATTGCATATTTTCATCAAAAAGTGCAAACTTTATTTTTACACTTCTTGACAAATCCATATTTTCAGAATATATCTTTCTTTCTAAATCATTTGTAAATTTTTCAAGGGCTAACTCTTTTAAAATAAGCTCTTTTTCAAAAGAGAAAACAACTGCAAAATATGTAGGTATTGAAAAAAGTACCATCACTAAAAAAGTATAAAAATAGGCTACTTTTTTTTCATTAACTTGGTATTTCAATTTTATATCCCAATCCTCGTGAAGATACTATGAACTCTTTACTAGTTTTAACTCTAATTTTACTAATATACATTCTAATATCTGCATAATGTATCTCTTTTCCTTCCCAAACATTCTCTCTTAAATTTTCAATTTCACAGTAACAGTTTGCATTTTTAATTAAAAACCTTACTAACTCTATCTCTTTTGATGTTAATTCTATTTCAATATCATCTTTTCTTAATATTCCTGAAATAAACTCAAAAGTATAACCATCTTTTAGTTTATATGTTGAGTTTTTATCTGTATTATATTTACTTCTAATTAATTGATTTACTCTTAACTCTAACTCTTTTAATTCAAATGGTTTTTTTAAATAATCATCACAACCTAACTCATATCCAATAGTCATATTATCAATATCAACCAAAGAAGTCATTATAAGTATTGGTGTTTTATTTCCCATTTCATTTATATATTTGATTAATTCGTGACCATTCAATTTTGGAACTTTAATATCCAAAATCAACAAGTAGTAACTATTTTCTACAATAGCATCTAATGCTTCTTCCCCATCATAAAAGCTATCAACTTGAAACCCTAAATCTTCTAAGTATTCAGCGATACTTTCATTATAATTATAATCATCTTCTAAAAGTAATATTTTCATATGTTATTATATAACTAGAAAGGTTAAAAACCTCTCTAGTAGTTATGCTCCTGTAAACAATTGTCCAGCATATACCACATAAAATCTAAGTAATATAACACCTGCTAATACAATCATTGAGTTTATTAATATAAATCCAATTTTATAAGCATGGTTTCTTAATGCAGTAAATGCTATTAATAAAGGTGAAATCAATCCAAAACCAATAACTCCAAACCAGAAAATAGAAGCCCATTTTCCAACAGTTAATGCTTGAATTGCTGCAACTTCAGCATTTCCACCTGCATAAAGCATACCAACAAATAGTATAATTAATAGAGGTATTTCTAATAAAATAACTCTTAAATCTAAAATCAACAAATATTTAATACTCTCTTTATTGATACTACTTTTAAAGAAAAGCATACCAACCAAAATATTTCCTGCAATACCTGCACTTATACCAGAAGCTAAGAATAAAATAGGTAGTACAGGTGAATTCCACAATGGATATGTCATATTAGCTGATAATAAGAACCCTGTATAAGCTCCTACTATTAAGGCCAATCCAAACAATACATACTCAATTCTTTTTGCATAAACTTCAAAACTTTTAATATATGAAATTATTGGTGAAAAAATAGATAAAAGTTTATTTTCTTTAATCGTATCTTCAAAAATCAATCCCATAAAAACAAATGCTAAAGGTGTATAGATAAATAAAGCTATTACACCAAGTGTCATAACTGATGTAAAGTTATAACTTATTAATAACCAATAAAAAGATAAAGGTTTCCCTAAATCAACAATTAAAAGCAATAATCCAACACAAATAGTAAGAGGAGAGATTATCGCACCAGCTTTAACCATAGCATCCCAAATAGATGAACTATCTTTTTCATGTCTATTCCATTTTACAAGAAGTGCAATGATTATAGAACCTGCACTAAGTCCTGCTAAAAATAGATATACTGCAATTGGCCAAGGCCAACTTATAACCTCATATTGAGCTGTGCTTCCCCACATATTATTCATAACTTACTCCTCTTTTATTAGGAACAAAGGCTACTTTAGGTTTAGTTCCTAAATGTGCTTTTGGATACAATAAATTATTCTCATTTGCTTTTTTATAAACTTCAGAACTTGTATCACTTATATCTCCAAATACTAATGCATCTGTTGGACAAACTGTTACACATGCTGGATCTAAACCTTTTTTTACTCTATTTGAATAACAAAAAGTACATTTATCCACTGCTTTAGTAACAGGATTCATAAATCTTGCATTATAAGGACAAGCAACAATACAGTATTTACAAGATACACATGTGCTTTCATCAATATGCACAACTCCATCATTTGTCTGAAATGATGCTTTTGTTGGACAAACCTCAACACATGGTGCATCTTCACACATAACACATGATTGTCTTCTCATATCCATTTTTAAATTTGGAAAAGTTCCTTTTGTTTCAACTCTTACTTGTAGTCTAAAAATATCATCTGGAACATCGTTTTCACTTCTACATGCAACACTACAAGCTTGGCAACCTATACATAAATTTTCATCATGAATCATTCTATATTTTTTACTCATAACTTACCCCTTAAGCTTTAGTGATTTTTACGCCCACATTTGTAACCATTGTTGAACAAACAGGACCTTTAATTAATGGTAATAGTTTAGATTGATTTGTTCCAACACCATTAGCTCTTTTTAAATCACTTGACTCTCTACCAAATCCCATATAAACAAAAAATGTATCTGGTCTAATTCCTTCAGTTATAAAAACTGTACCTTTCTCTTTTCCTATATCATTTTCTAAATAGATTTTATCTCCATTTTTCAAATTCTCTTTTTTAGCTGTTTGAGGATTTATCCAAACAGGGTTATCACTCATTAACATATGTAAGTAAGGTACATTATGTGTATGACCATTTGTATGAATTGCACTTTTCCCTGATGTTAAAATATAAGGGTAACCTCTAGTTACATCCATATTATTATCATCTCTTGGTACACCATAACCTTTAAACTCTTCTTCTACTTGTTGTGAGAAAATCTCAATTTTTCCACTTGGAGTTTTTAAGTTATCTAACATACTTCCCATTAATCCATCTTCATCTAAATATTTTTTAGCATTTGGATATTTATTTACAAAATCTTTTATATATTTCTCTTCTCTATAATATAAAGTTGGAATAGAGTATGATACATATCCTTTTGACATAAGCTCTTTTAGTAATTTATCATTACCTTTTGCTTGTTGTACTCTATATTGTAAAATATTATCCCATTTATAGTCTTTATCAATTCCCATTTTTTTAGCTAATGTTCTAAAAATCTCATGACCTGCTAAAGTATTGTTAATAGGATCAACAATTTTATTTCTTATCATATATGTTGGTTTAGATGAACTTTTATCCATAATTCCTTCATCTCTTTCAAGATAAGTTGCTTCTGGTAAAACTACATCTGCCATTAATGCAGTTTCTGACATATAAATATCAGTTACAACAATAAAATCCAATTTATTCATAGCTTCTTTCATTGTTTTAGGATCAGCAACTGTGATTAATGGATTTGTTCTTATCATAAACCACCCTTTTACTTCGTAAGGGTCTTTATTTAAAATTGCTTTTGGTATATCCATTAATACACCTTGATTTCGAGCTATAAAAGCATTGTCACTACCTTTTTGTGAAGCTCTATCAACTCTTAATGTTTTAGGAGTTTGGAAATGTTTATCAGGGTTTGTTATAGTTGGCGCAATATCAATACCTGCAAGTTTATTACATGTTTTTGCTTTTTTCTTAAAAAATAATCCACCCTCTTTTTCTATATTACCCATCAATGCATTTGCTATTAAAATAGCTCTTGTTCTTTGATACTCACTTTGACCAGTTGTTGTTTTATGTCCCCAATCAATAATACAATTTGGAGCTGCTTTATATAATTCATTTGCAACTCTTTCTGCAACATCAGCTTTAATACCTGTAATTTTCTCTTGCCATTGAGGAGTTGTAGTTTTAGTACTTTCAATTAAATGTTCAATACCTACTGTATATCTTTGTACAAACTCTTTATCATATTTTCCATCTCTTAACCAAACATGCATTAAAGATAATACAAAAGCTAAATCAGTTCCAGGTTTTACACTATGCCACTCATCTGCTTTTGCTGCAACTATTGAAAATCTAGGTTCTAAAACTACAAGTTTTGTTTTCTCACTTGCAGCAGCTTTTGCTAATTTTTTTGTAGAGCTTACATTAATACCCTCAAATAAATTATGCCCAAAATTTAGAATATATTTTGATTTAGAAAAGTCTCTTTTTAAACCTGTTCCATATGTATGTTTAAAAGCAACTTTATATGCTATTGGACAGTGACTATGATGTGAAAATAAGTTTGGACTTTCAAATGCTTTTGAAAATGTACTCAAATGAGAAAAATGTTCACCTGTTTTTGCAGAAAATAAAACTGCTTGAGGACCATACTCTTCTTTGATATTCATCATTTTTTTAGCAATTAAATTTAATGCTTCTTCATAAGTTGCTTCTTTCCATTTTCCCTCACCTCTTTTTCCTACTCGAATTAGTGGTTTAACTAATCTTTGTGGATCATAAAGTTGTGAGTGTCCTGCTGCACCCCTTGCACATACTGATGTACCCATTCCTTTTGAATATTGGTTTCCTTGGATGAATACACTTTTACCATCAACTACTTTACCTTCAATTTGACATCTACTAGTACACATCTCGCAGTAACTTTTGACAAATTTAGTGCTTCCACTTATAGTTTGAGCACCTAAACTCCCAAGAGTTCCTGTCATACAAGATATCCCAGCAATAGCAGTCGAGCATGAAGTAACTTTAAGAAAATCTCTTCTTGTATAATTACTACTCATTTGTTATCCTTTACATAATTTCTTATATACTGAAATAGTAATATTAAAGTATAAATTTTATGTAAATTTAATCTTTTAAGAGAAAAAGCCCTAAAAAGGGCTTAAAAGAAGGAGTTTAAAATTATTATTTAACTCTTAATTGGTAAGTTATGTCTCCAGCGCCAACGCCTAAAACAATTCCATCTGTATATGTGTAAACTATTTTATCATCTTTAATAAGTTCTATTTTATTATCGCTTGTTTTAATTTTATCTGCAAATATTGGATTATAAGAAGAAAATTCTTTTTCAAAGTCAATCTCTTCAATCTCTTCACCAGCACTATAAACAGGTAAAATTACAAGTGCATCACAGCCATTGAAGCATTTTTTAAACTCTTCAAGATTATTAACTGTTCTACTATATTTATGAGGTTGCCAAACTACAACAATCTTTTCCATATTTTTTAAATTTGAATATAAGCTAACAGATTTCATTGTTGCAGCTATTTCTGTTGGATGATGTGCATAATCATCAATTACTACAAATTGTTCACTTTTTTGAACAATATCAAATCTTTTTTTAATTCCTTTGTAATTTTTAATATTATCTTTTATTTCAACTAAAGGAATTTCATTTAAAGCTGCCAAAATTGCTAAAGAAGCATCAATTGCTATATGATACCCAAAGCCCCAAACTTCAAATTCACCTAAATCTTTTAAGTGAAACTTTGTATAGGGTTCTCCATTTTTAAGTGTATATGAAACTTCTGTTATATCAATACTTGGATGAAGTTTTATAGCTTCTATATCTAAACTTCCTAAGAATTCATCTTCTGCATTTATAACTCTTACTTTTGCAATTTTCAAAAATGATTCATAAGCTTGATAAAACCTTTTTAAATCATAGTTATAATACTCCATATGTTCTGGTTCTGCATTTGTTACTATTGCACAATAAGGATTTGAAAGTAAAAAACTCCCATCACTCTCATCTGCTTCAAAAGCAACTAAGTTATCAACATATCTAAAGTTTGAATCAAACTCTTTTGAAATTGCGCCAATTAAGGTTGAGCTTTTTAATATTGAAGCTAAAATAGCAGTTGTTGTACTTTTCCCATGAGCTCCTGCAACACAATAGTTTTTCTTATCACCTAAAACTATTGGCAAAGCCTCTTTTCGTGGAATAGTCTTTATTCCATTTTCAACTGCTTGTAAAATTTCAACATTGTTTGGTTTTACAGCTGCTGAATGTATTACTATATCTTGGTTATTTATAATTGAAGCATTATGAGGAGTAATTACTTTAATTCCTTCACATTCAAGCTGTTTTGTAATAGGAGAACTTTTAATATCCGAACCACTTACATAATGACCATCATGTTTTAAAAACCTACCAAGGGCTGATAGCCCTATTCCACCAATTCCAATAAAATGTATATTCATATATTAATCCAATAAATATTTTAAGTTTTCATACTCTTTTTCTAAAACAGTACTATTTTCTTTTAAAAAATTTTTTATATCAAATTTAAAGTTAACTATAAAATATCCATGTGAATCATCTTCTAATACACTATTTTCATCAACTTTTTTCTCATAAAATGTATCTAAATCCATAGCTTCTGAAAGTGCAATTACATGAATTTTCAAAGCATCTTCTAATAGTTCATCATCAATAATATTATAAAGTACAAAAAACAGTTGTTTTGCTCCATCGATATTTTGAAAACTCCACTTTTCAATAGCATGCTCATAAAAAGATCTTATATAATAAAGTTCATTCTCTTTAAGTTTTAACTTTTTACCATCATTTACTATTTTTTCAACTTCAAAAAAAGATATCTTTAAAATCTCTTCATAAACTTCATTTATCTTTTTTTCATCTAAATCTAAGATAAGCATTGAGTCAAGAACTTCATAAAGTGCCGAAATATTTTGAGTATTTAAAGCATCAATTCTTGTTTCTTCTAAATACTTTATAAAATCCGGGTTTGTCCTAGCTTCATTTAACTCTTGCTTATTCATTAATAAAATCCTTCAATCTATTTAATACCTCTCTTGTTTTATTTACATTTTCAACCAAGGCTATTCTTACATAACCTTTTCCAATGCCTTCTCTTCCTAAAAAACTTCCAGGAAGAACTTTTATATGTTTTTTTTCATATAGTTTTTTTGTAAATTCTAATTCATCTTCAACTTCTAGCCAAATATAAAAAGTAGCTTTAGGTGGATTTATATCTAAAATCTCTTTTGCAAGTTGGAAATTTTTTTTATAAATTTCTCTAAAATTTTGGACATGTTTTTCATCATTCCATGCAATAGCTGCTGCATTTTGTAAAGGAACAGGACTAGCACAACCTATATAAGTTCTATATTTCATATACTCTTTTAAAATTGTTGAATCACCTGCAATAAAACCACTTCTAAGTCCTGGTGCACTACTTCTTTTTGAAATAGAATTCATAACTAATACATTTTTAAAATTTTCATTTCCAGCTTTAATACTAGCTTCTAGAAGTGATACTGGCTTATCACTTTCATCAAAATATATTTCACTATAACATTCATCATTTATTAATATAAAATCAAACTCTATAGCTTTTTTTACCCAAGTTTCAAGTTCCTCAATACTTATATTAGAAGAGGTTGGATTATTTGGATAATTCAAAATTACTAAATCACATTTTTTTAAATTTTCATCACTCAAATTTGCTTTAAAATCATTATGTTTTGTTAAGTCTATATGAATAACTTCAGCTTTACTAGCTACTGCTGCACCTTCATATATTTGGTAAAAGGGATTAGTAAATGCCATAACTGGATTTTGTTTATCAAATAATGCAAATTGTGGGAAGTTAAACAAAACTTCTCTTGTTCCAAAGGTTGGAATAATCTGCTCATTTTCTAAAGAAACATTAAATCTTTTTGATACAAAATTTATCATTGCCTCTTTTAATTTTGGAAGTCCAGCACTTGCTGGATATTTCTTTAAAAGTTCAGAACTATTTTTCAATTCATCTTGAATAAATTGTGGAGTTTCAAACTGTGGTTCTCCTATTGTAAGTGATGACAATTCATATTTTGATGTTGGAATAACATCACATAATAGTTTATTTAATTTTTCAAAGGGATAAGCCTCAAATTTCATTTATTTCCTTTAATCTTCTATAATAGGTATAAGTAATTGATTATATTTTGCCATATCAAAAGATATCAAATCTGAGTTTGTATAAATAAAACTCCAAGAAAATCTTTTTTGAAACATACTTTTTTTAAGTGGCAAAATTTGTAAAATATTTTGTTCTTTTCGAAGTTGTCTAATTGGATTTTTATCACATGAAATAATCTCTATTTTTTGACTAAATATTTTTGAAAGATTTTCAAAGTGATCAAGTAATTTCGATTTATCATCGAATCCATTAGGATCCATATCAAAAATTTTTGTTTTTGTTTTTATTTGACTTGATACGTCAAATACAATTGGTGAAATTTGTTCATATGATTTTGTATCATTTAAAACAATAAGAGTATTTTTAGTTGCACCAACTGGTTCTTTCCCAAGTTTAAATAAAGGAACTTTTGTATTTGCTAGTTCTATAGCTATTTCTTTATTTTTAAACATTTCACTTGATAATATTATCATTCCTATATCAAGCTTTTTAAAATCCATTTTTCTAATTTTTCTAAAGCCTAAATTATGATAATCTATATTTATAATAACTGATTCATCATCTCTAAATTGCTCTTTTATAAAATTCATTATACCAACTGTTGTTGGTCTAGTAATTCTAATAACAAGTTTTTTATTTTTTAAATACTTATGTAGATATTTTGCTTCATGAACAGCTTTTTCAACTCTATGCTTTTTCATTAAGTATAAATCTAAATATAAATACAAATTATGTCCAAATGGCATAGGAAATTGTCCTCTTGTTTTACCAATAGCACTATAAACTTGCATTAAAACTTTTGGCTCACCAATTACTAAAATAGTATCATTTGGTTTTAAAATCAAAGAAGGTTTTAAATCTTCGAGTTTTTCATTTCTATATAAGGCAAAAATTCTCCAATTTTTTTGTTCAATTGAACCTATATATCTATAAGCATATGAACTACCAAAAGGAATTCTAATCTCCATTATTTCGCCATGCTTTAAACCAATATTTTGAGCAACTACTGGAATATTTGGCAGTCTTTCTACCATCCCATTTGCTAAAACTTCAATACCTTTATAGACATTCACATAGGGATCATCAAGCTCTAAATTCCAATAATCTAAAATATTCAGTTGAAGATTATGCTTGTGTGATTTGATATTTTCAATAACACTTAACATCTCATCTTTTGAATTAAGTACCACAAGTACTTCTGTATGAATATTCTTATCTAAAACCATTGCAAGTTTTGATTTAGAAGTTGGATCGAACTTGTAAAATGTAACATTTGACAATTTTTGATCAGGAACTATTGCATCATTTACATAAACAATATCATAATAGTTTTCACCCGTATTAGTTTCAACTATTCTTTGCATTAAGTTTTTAGCGACAATTCCATCTAATATAATAAGTATCTTTTTCATAGTAGATATTATATCTTTTTAACTCTAATCATTTTCTTTACCAATTTTTTGATACAATCACAAGAAGATTTTATAAGGATTTTTTTTATATGCAATTTACTATAGATGCAACACAAAATAAAGCAAGAGCTTGTACAATAAAAACAGCTCACAGTACAATACAAACACCAGTATTTATGCCCGTTGGAACTCAAGCAACTGTAAAAGCACTTGATGCAAATGATCTTTTAAGTATGGGTGCAAAAATCATACTTGGTAATACTTATCATTTATACTTAAGACCAGGGAGCAAATTAATTAAAAAGTTTGGTGGACTTCATGGTTTTTCAAAATTTCCAAACTCTTTTTTAACTGACTCTGGTGGTTTTCAAGCATTTTCACTTAGTGATAATTCAAAACCTGATGAAAATGGAATTATGTTTAGATCTCACATTGATGGAAGTAAACACTATTTTACACCACAAAGTGTTTTAGATACTCAATATGATTTAGGTAGTGATATTATGATGATTTTAGATGATTTAGTTGCCCTACCAAATACAAAAGAGCGAATTAAAAAATCTATTGAAAGAACTACAAAGTGGGCAAAAGAAGCCATAACTTATCACAAGCAACAACAAGAAAAAGGTATTGGAGTTAATCAAAATATTTTTGCGATTATCCAAGGTGGAACAGATAAAGAGTTTAGAAAAATGAGTGCTCAACAACTTTGTGCATTAGAGGATTTTGATGGATATGCAATTGGAGGATTAAGTGTTGGTGAACCAAACCAAGATATGTATGATACAGTTGAGTGGACTACAACATTTATGCCTGAAAATAAACCAAGATATCTAATGGGAGTTGGAACACCTGAGGATTTAATAGAAAATATTCACAGAGGCGTAGATATGTTCGATTGTGTGATGCCAACTAGAAATGCAAGAAATGGAACTTTATTTACAAGCTTTGGAAGAGTAAATATCAAAAAAGCTATGTATAAAGAAGATGCTTTACCAATTGATGAAGAGTGCGACTGCTACACTTGTAAAAACTTCACAAAAGCATATTTAAGCCATCTATATAGAGCTGGTGAAATAACATACTTTAGACTTGCTTCAATACACAATATAAACTACTATTTAACTCTTATGAGAAAAGCAAGAGAGGCGATTTTAGAGAATAAATGGGAAGAGTTTAGAGAAAATTTTTATGAAAAAAGAGCTAAAAAATAGATTAAATTATTTTATAACATTAAAAACTCTTTTTTGTTATAATATTTAAATTTAATAATAAAGTTTACAAATTTAAAAGGAATAAAATGACAGTTGATGATAAACTAATAGAAAAATTAGCAAAGCTTTCTAGCTTAGAAATTGATGAACAAAAAAAAGAGAGTTTAAAATCTGAGTTAGGAGATATTATCAATTTTGTTGAGAATTTAAATGAAATTGATGTAAGCAATATCGATGCTACATTTAACACAGTTGAGGGAGGAACTCCTTTAAGAGAAGACGTCTCAACACAAGATTTACAAAGAGCTAAACAAATTATTGAAAATGCTCCAAAATCTGAAGATGGATACTTTATAGTACCAAAGATTATAGAGTAATATTATGATAAAAGTTCACGGTATAAAAAATTGTGATACAGTAAGGAAAGCTCTTAAGTTTTTTAAAGAAAACTCAATAGATTATGATTTTTTTGACTTTAAAAAAGAAGAAGTATCATCAAATATGATTGATTATTGGGTTAAAAACTCATCAATTGACAAACTATTTAATAATAGAGGTGCTACTTATAGAAATCTAAAATTAAAAGATTTAAACCTTGATGATGAGGGTAAAAAAAAGTGGTTAAAAAAAGAATCTATGCTTTTAAAAAGACCTATAATTGAGTATAACAATAAAGTAATTGTAGGTTTTAATGAGCAAGAGTATAAAGATATTTTCTTATAAATAAAAAAGAGGAAAACCTCTTTTTTATATTACTAAATCTTTTCTAGCTTCTTTTAATGTATCTGCTATCATAAAAGATAACTCTAATGCTTGGTCTGCATTTAATCTTGGATCACATTGAGTATGATATCTACTAGATAATCCCTCTTGAGTAATAGCAGAAGAACAAGAACCTGTACACTCAGTTACATTTTGTCCTGTCATCTCTAAGTGAATACCACCTGCATATGTTCCCTCAGCCCTATGAATTTGGAAGAACTGTTTTACTTCTGATAAGATTGATTCAAAATCTCTTGTTTTAAATCCATTATCAGCTTTAATAGTATTTCCATGCATTGGATCACTTGACCATAAAACATTTTTACCCTCAGCTTTAACTTTAGCTAAAAGTTTAGGAAAATAATCTGCAATTTTTTCTGCACCCATTCTAACGATTAAGTTTAATCTACCAGCTTCATTTTCTGGATTTAACTTATCAATAAGCTTAATTAACTCATCTTCTTGCATTGAAGGTCCAACTTTACAACCTATTGGATTTTTAATTCCTCTAAAGTACTCAATATGTGCATCATCAAGTCCTCTTGTTCTATCACCAATCCATAACATATGAGCACTACAATCGTACCAATCACCTGTTAGTGAATCTTTTCTTGTCAAGGCTTGTTCATAATTTAATAATAATGCCTCATGTGAAGTATATAGTGTTGTTTCACTTAGTTGATGTGTATTCTCAGATGTAATTCCACAAGACTTCATAAAATTTAATGTTTCAGAAATTTTATCTGCTAATTGTTCATACTTTTCTCCTAAAGTATTACCTTTAACAAAATCTAAATTCCATGAATGCACTTTATTTAAATCTGCCATACCACCTCTTGCAAATGCTCTTAAAAGATTTAGTGTTGATGCACTTTGATTATACGCTTTTAAAAGTTTTTTTGGACTTGGATTTCTAGCTTCTTCATTAAAGTCAATTCCATTTACAATATCACCTCTATATGAAGGAAGTGAAATACCATTTATCTCTTCAAAATCAGAACTTCTTGGTTTTGCAAACTGACCTGCTACTCTTCCAACTTTTACAACAGGACAACCACCTGAAAAAGTTAAAACAATTGCCATTTGCATCATTACTTTAAATAAATCTTTAATATTATTTGCATTAAAGGCATTAAATGACTCAGCACAGTCTCCACCTTGTAGTAAAAATGACTTACCATTTACAACATCTGCTAATTTACTTTTTAATCTTCTTGCTTCCCCTGCAAAAATAAGTGGAGGATATGAAGATAATTCAGCCTCAACCTTAGCTAATTTTTCTAAGTCATTATAGTTTGGTTGTTGCTTTATAGGAAAATCTCTCCAACTATTTGAACTCCAGTTATTCATTATAAACCCTTTATCTTATTCTAGTGTAAGTAAAGTTTAGCAAAAACTTTCTTAAGAAAATAGCCTTTTTATAGGCTATTTTGTCAACTTAGCTAATAAATCGCTAAATGACACTTTAAATGCTTCTAAGCCATCAGTTAAAAGTTTTGAATAAACATCATCCATGTTTATTCCAACTTTTTCAAGCTCAGCAAAATATTTATCACATTTTTCTTCACTTGGAATTTTTGAAGCTTCTTTACTTCCATCAACTATCCAATCCTCAATTGTTGCCAAAGGAGCAGTATTTACTGAATTTGGATAAAGTAAGTTATCGACATAATAACTTGCTGTTAACTCATCACCTTTAACTCCTGTACTTGCAAAAAGTGTTCTAATATTTTCATTTTCAAACTTATTGATTTCATGATAACATTTAGTTGCGTTCATTATTCCTAGTTTTGATTTTTTAAGCCCTTTTGCAACTAATTCTTCATCACAAAGTCTATCAAATCTAGAAACAAAAATTGAAATAACTGCTTTTGTATCAATATTTGATTCATTAATACCTTCATTTAAAGCTTTAGCACACTCAATTGCTTGCTCCACTGAAAATATTAAAGTTGCATTTACATTTATACCTTGACTAGTTAACTCTTTCATAGCAACATATCCAGCTTTTGTTGCAGGAACTTTGATCATTAAATTATCACAATTTATCATTGAATTTAATCTAATTCCCTCTTCAATTGTACCTTGTGTATCATCACATAATGTAGGATCAACTTCTAATGAAACAAAACCATCATTTGTATTATTTTCATATAAAGGCTTTAAAAGTTCAGCTGCTCTTTTTATATCTCTTACTGCTAAATCTTCATATATAGTTTTTGCATCATTTGCTTTTAACATGTCAAGTTGTTGTTTATAAGCAAGTGAACTTGTAATTGATGATTCAAATATTGCAGGATTTGAAGTTGCACCATAAATAGTCTTTTCTTCAATCATTTCTTGAAATCTATTTTCTAAAAACTCTCTTTCAATAAAATCACACCAAAGTGAAAAATTAATATCTTCTTTTAAACTCATTGCTCTCTCCTTAAATACTTTTTAAGATTTGTGTTAAATCTTTTTTATCGACAATTATATTTGCTTCTTTTTTTAATACATCTTTTGCACAAAAAGCTACTTTTTTTGATGCATATTTAAACATACTAACATCATTTGCTCCATCACCAACAACTAGTGTATTTTCAACTGATACACCAAGCATTGATTGAACTCTTTGAATCATATCACCTTTTGAAAATCCAAACATCATATCTCCACCTACAAGTCCTGTTAAAACTCCATCTTTTTCGTGTAAAATATTTGAAAAATCTGCATTAAGACCAAGTTTTTCCTTTGCAGGAGATGTTCCTATTCTAAATCCACCAGAAAAACATATTACTTTATAACCCATCTTTTTTAATTCACTTACTGTTTCATAAGCTCCTGGCATTAAAGGTAAATCTTTACAAATTTCAACTGCTTTATTATATTCAAGCCCTTTTAATAAAGATACTCTTTGAATTAATGACTCAAAAAAATCAAGTCTTCCAGCCATTGCTTCTTCTGTGATTTTTGCTACTTTTTCTTCAAGTCCTAAAGGCTTTGCTAAAAAGTCAATAGTCTCTCCATCCATAAGTGTTGAATCAAAATCAAATACCGCTAATTTCATATTTTTCCCTAATTGCTTTAATACTTTTATACTTTAAAGGGTATAATAATATCTAAAATATACTAAAAGGATAGTTTTTTAATGTTTGAAACACTTATTCAAAAGTTACAAGAAGACAAGTATTTAACCCTAGAAACAACACCTCAGCATGAACCAATTATGCACAATATTATAGAAAAAGTTAAAAAATTTGATCTTCAAAATAGAGTTGATGGATTTTCTGCAACAGACAATCCACTTGCAAAATTAAAATACAATGCACTTTTTGCAAGTTTAAGATTACAACAAGAGTTTAAAAAACCTGTAATTGCAACAATGAGTATGAGAGATAGAAATAAAATTGCACTTCAATCTGATTTATTAGGTGCAAATGAGTTTGATGTAAGAGCTATTTTAGCCTTAACAGGTGATCCTGCTAAAATGAGTGATCAACCACACTCAAAAGGAGTATTTGAATCAAACTCTTCAATGCTTTTAAAAATGATTAAATCTTTCAATTATGGTATGGATATTGCAGGAAGACCTTTTAAAATTGAACCAAAACAAATATATCCATTTGCAGTTACTAACTCATATGCAAGAAGCTTTACATCTTTAGAAAAAAAGATGCACAACAAAATACAAAATGGAGCTATGGGAATAATCACTCAACCTGTATTTGATGTAAACAATGCAAAAAAACTTTTAGAAATTTTTGAAAATGCAAAAGAAGACGTAGTTGGCAATAAGAAAAAAGCACAACTAATTTTTGGAATTTTCCCAATAACAAAACTAAGAACTGCACTATTTTTATCTGCGCAAGTTCCAGGAATTCATGTTCCACAAGATTGGGTTGATAAACTTGAACTTGCAAATCAAATATCTGAAGAAGAAGAGTATAAAGTAGGTATGCAATTAAGTAAAGATCTTTTTTACGAGATTAAAAAACTTCATCCAAAAATTCATTTAATGACTGCAAATAAATTTGATTTAGCAGATGAGATTTTAGCTTGAAACTAGCAAGTATTGATATTGGGCTAAAAAGAATTGGTGTTGCAATTAATATTGCTTCTGATATTGTGACACCACAAAATGCCATTTTAAGAAAAAACAGAAATCAAGCAGCAAATGAAGTGAAAGCTTTTTTAAAAGAGTGGGAGATAGATAAGTTAATTGTAGGTTTTCCAAGCGCAAGTGAAGAAATGCAAAGAAGAATAAAGCACTTTGTAACTCTTCTTGATATTGATATTCCTATTGAGTATTGTGAAGAGAATATGAGCTCAATTGAAGCTGAGGATATGATGAAAGGTCAAATAAAATACAAAAGAGATGGAAGAGTAGACTCCCTTGCAGCAAAAATCATATTAGAAAGATATTTGAATAAATAACTTATTTATCTATATATTTTTTTCTAATTTCATCAAATTCATCAAAATTTTCAAAAAAGATATCTACTAATAAAGGGTCAAAATGTTTGCCCCTTTGTTCTTTAAATAACTTAAATATCTCATCTAAAGACCAAGCATCTTTATATACTCGTTTACTTCCTAATGCATCAAATACATCTGCAACTGCGGTAATTCTTCCATAAATATGAATATCTTTACCTTTTAATTTTCTAGGATAACCTGTACCATCCCATTTTTCATGATGTTCATAAGCAACGATTGCAGCAGTTTTGAGTATTTTTTTATCTGAATTTTTAAGCATATTAAATCCCAACTTTGAGTGCGTTTTCATAATTGAAAACTCTTTAGGTGTTAATTTTCCAGGTTTATTTAAAATCTCATCTTTAATACCCACTTTTCCTATATCATGCATGGGACTAGCAAGTTTTAAAAGCTCTGCTTCTTCTTTACTTAAACCATATTTCAAAGCTAAAATCTCAGAATATAAAGCAACTCTTTTTACATGATTCCCTGTTTCGTTACTTCTTGTTTCTCCAATAGCTCCCATAGTATACACAATATCTTTTTGGGTATTTATAATCTCTTCTTCTGCTTTTACAACTTCTGTGATATCTGTAGCATAAGCTAAAATATAATTTATTTTAGAAACACCTTGAAGATTAATTAAAAAATACTTCCCAGTTTCAGTTTTATATTTTATGTCAACTGATTTATTTTCTTTTATTATTGTTATAGGTTCATCTTTGAAAAATTTTAATAAATCATCTAAACCAAGCTCTTTTTTTGCAGGATTGTTTCTAAAAACAATATTCCCAATTTTATCTAACATCAAAATAGGATTTGGATTATATTTTGGAAGATATTTTAAATAAAGAGATTCTAAAACAATCTTTTTGTTTAAATTAAAAACTCTATAAAAAGTACAATATCTAATAACTCCTGTATATGCAAAAATAACAGAAAATATAAGTATCCCATTCCAATTATTTATTAAAGATAAAATAAATAGTACAACTCCTACGAGAATTCTTAAATAACTCTCAGTTGTACTCATATTACAAATACGATTAGAATTATATGCTTTTAAACTATTTTTTAATGTTGTTAACAACTGCAATTGCAAATCCTTCATCATGAGTTATAGAAAGGTAAGATTTTTTTATTTTAAATTTCTTTCTTATATGTTTTTTATATTTCAATTTTGGAGCACCTAATTTACTTTTTTTTATTTTTATATCATGAAAAGAACACTCTTTTCCAATACCAGTTCCCAAAGCTTTACTAGCAGCCTCTTTTGCAGCCCAAAATCCAGCAGCAGTTTCAACTTTTTTAACTAATAAAATTTCTTTATCACTTAAAAACTTTTCATAAGCTTTTATTCCAAACCTATCATGCATTTTTTTTATTCTATTTATAGAAGCTACATCAATTCCTATCATAATTAAACCTATCTTTTGTATAATACTTTTATGAATATTGTATTTAAAAAACTATTATACCTAATTGTTATGCTTATTATTATAAGCCTTATATCTTTTTTTGCTATAAATTTAGCTCCAAACTCATTTTTTGCAAGTGGAGAGCTAAATCCTAATATAACAAAAGAATCAATAGAGCAACTAAAAGCTGTTTATGGTCTAGATAAACCTTTATATTTACAATATTTTTCTTGGTTAAGTGCTATTTTGCAACTAGATTTTGGAATATCTTTTGCAAGTGGAACAATGGTAAAAAATGAAATTATTACAAGATTACCAATTACACTTATTTTAAATATAAGTTCAATGGTTCTTATTTTTATTTTATCACTTTATCTTGGAATAAAATCAGCTTTTAGCAAATCAAAGCTCTTTGATAAGTTTGCAACACAACTTTCACTATTGAGTTTTTCTATGCCATCTTTTTATTTAGCACTTATTTTAATCTTAGTATTTTCTGTAAACTTAGAACTTTTTCCAATAGCAGGATTACATTCAGTTGCAAATGATGGAAGCTTAAATTACTACTTAGATTTTCTTTGGCATTTAATTATGCCTATATTTGTAATAGTATTTGCAGGAATTGGAAGCTTAACACTTTATGTAAGATCTCTTGTAATTGAAATACTAAAATCTGATTATATTTTTTTTGCAAAAGCAAGAGGTTTAAGTAAAAAACAACTTTTAAGATACTATATTTTACCAAATCTGTATCCACCAGTAATAACACTTCTAGGACTTTCACTTCCAGCAATTATTGGAGGAAGTGTTATTTTAGAATCAATTTTTTCTATTGATGGAATGGGACTTTTATTTTACAAAAGTGCACTTGCACATGACTATCCTGTAATTATGGGAATACTTATTATTGGTGCATTTTTAACGCTATTAGGAAATATTTTAGCTGATTTAGTTCTTTTAAAACTAAATCCAAATTATAATAATGAATAAGGAAAAAGAAATTGGAAATTTTAACAACTATTGAACAATTAAGAAATATACGAAAAAATATAACTGCAAGTGTAGGACTTGTACCAACAATGGGAGCATTGCATGATGGGCATATCTCACTTATAAAAAAAGCAAGAGAAGAAAATGATATAGTAATAGTATCTATTTTTGTAAATCCAACTCAGTTTTTACCAGGCGAAGATTTAGATAAATATCCAAAAAAAGATGAAGCAGATAAAAAAATTTGTGAAATTTGCAAAGTTGATTATATTTTCATGCCTGAAATATCAACAATGTATGAAGAAGATGAAGTCTTAATAAAAGCTCCAAGTAAAAGCTATGTTTTAGAAGGTAAAACTAGACCAGGTCACTTTGATGGTGTTTTACAAGTAGTATTAAAACTATTTAACCTTACAAAACCTACAAATGCATACTTTGGCAAAAAAGATGCCCAACAATTAACACTTATTCAACAAATGGTTAAAAATCTATTTTTGGATATTAATATTGTTCCATGTGAGATTGTAAGAGAAAAAGATGGTTTAGCGCTTAGTTCTAGAAATATATATTTAAATGAAAAACAAAGAAAAGATGCACTTTTAATTTCAAAATCTTTATATCAAGCTGCATCACTAGTAGGAAAAAAAGAAAGAAAATCAAAAGTTTTAAAAGCTAAAATGTATGAAATAATGAAAGATTTAGATGTGGAATATATAGCAATTGTAAATAGAGATTTTATTCAAAGTGAAGAAATTGAATTAAAAAATACAATAATATTAGTAGTTGCAAGATTTGGGAATACAAGATTACTTGATAATATTTGGATTTAATACTTTTTAGGTGTACTTTTAAAGTACACCACTTTAAATTTTCCTATCAAAAATGACAATGAAATAGAAATTGTATTTATAGAAAAAACTTTTTAATAGCTATCTAGTTGCTCAGTTTTTTCAATTGTCTTTTCAATAGAAGCATCTAAAAGAGTTGTGGTAAAAGGTTTTACCATCCACGATGTTGCACCAACTTGATAACCCTTTTCTTTCATTTCATCACTGCTCTCAGTTGTTAAAACTAAAATAGGTGTACTCATATAATTATATTTATTTCTTAGGTTTTCAATAAACTCAAAGCCATTCATATTTGGCATATTAATATCTGTAATAATTAAATCAAACTCTTCATCTTCACAAAGAGCTAAAGCTTCTATTCCATCTTCTGCTGATTTTGTATCAAGATAACCTAATTCAATTAACGAACTAGATAACATATCTAATATAGTTGTACTATCATCTACATATAAAATTTTTAAATTCGCTCTACTCATTTTTTATCCTCCTGTTTTTATCATTTTCTTGGGTGAATGTAAGCTATACTTTTAAAAGTATACTGCTTTAAATTTCGCTATTTCTTTTTTGTTTTTATCAAAAAAACTCATAAACTCACCTTTTATTTCATATGTTTTTACATTTTGAAGTACTTTAGAAAAAGCATCTTCTGTCTTGATATTTGGACACATCATCTTAGTACTAGCTATTGCTTGAAAACTTATTGTATTTTTTTCTTTTTTATAGCTTCCAAAAAAATTATTGCAACCTAAAGATCCAACAACTTTTCCATTTTCTTGAAACTTTATATGTGGTTCTTTATTGAAAACCACTACTTTTTTATCATTTAAAATTAAAGCTTTAAAATATGTATTTGTAAATGAAACATTTGCTTTTATAGATTCATTTTGAATAGTTATATTACTACAAGCTGTAAAAAAAACAGTTACAATGAAAAATAATGAAAAAACAATTTTATTTTTCAAAATCACTCCTTTTAATTTATTTTGAAAGTGTATTATATATTATTTACCTTAAGGAGTAGGATGTATCCTTTCATTATGAAATAATTTGATTTAAAAATTAAAGCTTTTAACTCTTAATATCTCTATTTTATCTAAATGTACTAAAAAACAGTATAAACAACTTGATGATTAATATTTACAAAAAATTAAGATTATGCTAGAATTCGCAAAAAATTAAACAAAGATAAAAAATAATGAAATTTAGCGAAACAAAACCTACAAAAACTTTACACTTAGTAAGTTTAGGCTGTACTAAAAACCTTGTTGATTCAGAGGTTATGCTTGGAAAATTAAATCAATACAAATTAACAAATGACAATGATAAAGCTGATGTTATTATTGTAAATACATGTGGATTTATTGATAGTGCAAAAGAAGAGAGTATAAACACAATTTTAAATCTTCATGAACAAAGAAAAAAAGATTCAGTTTTAGTAATGGCTGGTTGTTTAAGTGAAAGATATAAAGAGGATTTACAAAAAGAGTTACCAGAAATTGATGTTTTTACAGGTGTTGGAGATTATGATAGAATTGATGAGCTAGTACAACAAAAACAATCAAACTTTAAAGATGAAGTGTTTTTAGTAAATGATACTAATGAAAGAGTAATTACAGGTTCAAACTATCACGCTTATGTAAAGCTAAGTGAGGGTTGCAACCAATCTTGTTCATTCTGTGCAATTCCTAGCTTTAAAGGGAAACTTCACTCAAGAACTTTAGAATCACTTGTAAAAGAAGTAAAATCTTTGGTAAACAAAGGCTATATTGATTTTTCTTTTGTATCTCAAGACTCTTCATCATTTCTAAGAGACTTAGGTTATAAAGATGGACTTATTTCACTAATTAATGAAATTGAAAAAATCAAGGGTGTAAAAACAGCTAGAATATTATATTTATATCCATCAACTACATCATTAGAATTAATTGACAAAATTGCAGACTCAAAAATATTTGTAAACTACTTTGATATGCCTTTACAACATATCAGTGCTTCTATGTTAAAGGTTATGAAAAGAGGAAAAGGTGTTGAGAAATTAAGAGAACTTATGTCTCATATGAAATCAAAGCCAAACTCTTTTGTAAGAACTACTTTTATAGCAGGTCACCCAGGAGAAACACAAGAAGATTTTCAAGAGCTTTGTGATTATGTTGAAGAGTTTAAGTTTGATAGAGCAAATGTATTTTCTTATTCAGATGAAGAGGGAACAACAGCTTGCAAAAGCAATGAAAAGATCGAACAAGATCTTATTGATTCAAGAGCACAAGAGTTAGGAGAGATTATCACAAATACAACTTTTGACTCCCTTGAAAAGGAAATAGGAAAAGAGTTTGAAGTTTATGTAGATGGAGAAAGTGATGAGCACGAATATCTATTAAGTGCAAGAAAAACAATTTGGGCTCCTGATATTGATGGAGAAGTATTCATAAATGACAACGAGCTAGAAGAACAAATAGAGTTTGGAAAAATTTATAAAGTTAAAGCAACACAACTTGCAGGTGATAAAATTCTAGCAACAGTAGTAGAAAAATGCAATTAAATTTATCTGAGTTAACATCAAAGAAAAATTTACTAGCATTTTCAGCTGGTGTTGACTCTACTGCTTTGTTTTTTCTTTTACTAAAAGACGAAATAAAGTTTGATATTGCAATTGTGAACTATAACTTAAGAGAAGAATCAAAAGAAGAATTAGAGTATGCAAAGAGTTTAGCAAAAAAATATGATAAACAAATATTCATAAAAGAAGTTACATTAACAGGAAGCAATATTGAAAAAAATGCAAGGGATATAAGATACAACTTCTTTGAAGAAATTATCACGGAAAACGACTATGATAATCTAATTACTGCACATCAACTAAATGATAAATTAGAATGGTTCTTAATGCAACTTTCAAAAGGAGCTGGTTTAGTAGAGCTTCTTGGATTACAAGAATATATAGATAAAGAAAACTACAAGATTATAAGACCACTTCTTCATACTTCAAAACAAAAACTTGAAGAGTTTTTAAAAGAAAATAGTATCAAGTACTTTGTCGATAAATCAAACTTTGAAGATAAATATAGAAGAAACTACTTTAGACACGAATTTTCAAATAGATTTTTAAGTGAGTTTGAAAATGGTGTCTCAAAAAGCTTTGATTTTTTACAAAAAGATTTAAAATCTTTAAATATAAATTATACTCCTATATTTAAAGAGAAAAGTCTTACTATTTTTAAAAACTTACATGATGAAAATCTAAATATTAAAGTAATTGATAAGCACTTAAAAAAAGAGGGTTTTTTACTATCAAAGGCTCAAAGAGATGAGATATTAAAACAACAACAAACAGTAATATCAAATCAAGTTTCAGTATGTATTAGTGATGAGTTTATTTGGATTTGTCCATATGTTATAAAAACTATGAATAAGAAATTTAAAGAATTTTGTAGAATAAACAAAATACCAAAATTAGCAAGAGCATATATTTTTAATAGAAAAATAGATGAAAAAGAGATTGTTAAAACTATTTATTCTTAGCGAACTCTTTTAACTTTTGAGTCTGTTTTAATTCATCTTGTGTCTCTTTTCTATACTCTTTTAAAAAATCTATATTTTTAAAAAAAAGTTCTGAAAGTTTTTCTAAATCTTCCAGTGGCAAATCAAAGTCAGTAATTTTACAAGAAGTTAAATAATCCTTGTTCCATCTTACTAAAGCTTGAGCTTTATCGTAAGAATCAAGTGAGTCAATATAAACTAACTCACTTAAGGCTTTTAAAGACCAGTCTCGTCTTTCCATGCGTCAATCAAACCTTGAGTTACTTTCATAACCTGGTTTACAGAATTAACATTATCATCAATCCCTGCTGAAAATAATGTTTCTATTTGATATAAATACAATCCATCTAAGTAGTATGCAACGTCACCACCATCAAAATCCAATACATTTCTTAACTCATCAAAAATTGCTATTGATTTATTTATGTATGTAAATTTTTGTTCTATATCTTCATTTTCCATTGCACTTCTTACAAAAGATAAATATTTTAATAATCCCTCATAAAGTTTAAGTATTAATACATAAGGATCATCTGATATAGCACTTTGTTGTTGGTATGCTTCAATTCCCATTAAGTAACTCCAAAAGTCTAGTTCTTTGATATTTTAGTATATTATATATTAACTTAAAAGAAGTTATGAATAATTAATAGGTAAAATTTTTACCTATTAATTTTGAGATGTAGATTGAAGTATCATTTGCTTTAGCCCTGCAAAAGAAGCTTCCATTTGATTTATAATTGCACCATACTCAGCAAATTGTAATGCTAATTGATTATATTTGCTATCCAAGCTTTTAACTGCTTTATCTTTATCTTCTGTTAAAGTCTCTTTTCTATCTGTAAGATAAGTATCATATCTTCCAACTAATCCCGTTGATAGTGTTGAATCAGTTAAATACTCTTTTAATTGAGTTCCTAAGCCTTTAGCTTCTGCTTTACCAATAAATAACTCTCTTAATCCCTCAAAGTCATTATCAATTGCATCTTGAAATTTTGCTGTATCTACAGCTAGTCTTCCTTCTTTATCAACTTCAAAACCATAATTAAAAAGTGATTTATCATCACCAGTTCCATATGTCCCAAAAATCTTATCTTTAATTCCTGTTTGAAGAGCTCTTAAAGCAGACTTATCTGAAATTGGAGTATCTTGGTTTGCAAGTTCATCATCTATCATTGTTACAAACTCATTATACTTTGCAACAAAATCTGTTATTTGCATATTAATTTGTGCTGTATCATCATTTACATTAATTGATGATTCTCCAAGTTTTAAAGCAGTAATTTTTAGCCCACCATCAACTGATAAGTTATTTGTTGCTGTTTCATAATCAATTCCATCAACAGTTGCTTTCATATTTTTTGCTTCTAATATATGATTTGCTGCATTTTCAACTGTACCATCAGTTGTGTATCCTAAAACTGCACTTGCATCACCTGTTATACTCAAAGAGTTCTCAAGTCCTGTATCACCACTTTTAATTACCAATCTATAAGAATCACTTCCTACTTGCTCAACAGAGGCAGTCATTCCCTCTTTTTTGCTAATTTCTGCAGCAAGTTCATCATAAGTTTTATCTGTTGTATCAAAAGTGCTTGTAACGCCCCCTACAGTAATCTCTAGATCACCTGCACTTATTGCTGCATCTTTTGTAGCTTCTGTAACATTATTAGATTGAAAAACATCTTTTTGTGCTAATTGTGTAACATTAACTGTTGTAACACCATTATTAAGTTTAGATGCATCAGGTGCATCAAAAATCACTGAATCACCAGATGTCGAAGCCATCTTTTGTTCAAAAGCATCTGTTCCTGTACTAACAAATAAGTCAAAAGGTTTTACAGCTTCAAGTAATTCATTTAATTTTGTTTGAATTTCTCCAAACTTCTCTTTTTCTAAATCCCAAGTTTCTAAACTTTTCTCAATTGGTTCTACTTGAGCTTTTCTTTCTGCTGATTTTAACTTATCAATTAACTCTTGATTTAACGAAGCACCTTGTCCACTTCCTAGTCCTAAAATTCCCTCAGCCATAATAAACTCCTTCTATCTTAATCCTAAAATAGTTTGTAACATTTCATCAACTACTGTAACTATTTTAGCATTTGCTGTATAAGCAGATTGAAACTTTATTAAGTTCAACATCTCTTCATCTTTATCTACTTTTACTAAGTTGTCGTAACTACTCTCAACTGATTGTTTAACAGATTTTTGAGTTTTAAGTAAAAAATCACTTGTTTCTTTATCAGAAGACACATTAATTCTAACTTCTTGAAAATACTCAGAAATAGATGTAGCTTCTAATCCAGGAGTATCTTGTCCTTTTCCTTCAAAAGAGATATTTGTTTTCCATTGTAAAGTAGCCAAATAATCTAACTTTGTTTGGTCAAGATTATTTACTTCTTTTGAATTAAATTTCAATGTATTAACAGTTGATCCAGAAAAAAGATTGATATCAACAATATCATCTTGATTGCCTGTATATCTATCAGTTGATATTCCACCTTCAATATATGTAGTATCACCTGTTTTTACAAACTTACTAGTAATGTCACTTAAAGTTTGTGCTAATGCATCTAATTTATCTTTATAAATTGTAAATTTATTTGAAGGAGAACTTGTTGTTAAATTTTCACTTTGTGCTTTTAAAATTCCAGATCTTAACTCTATTGGTGCATCAAATGCAAAAATCTGTACACTATTTTCACCATCTTTACTTTGATATTCATCTCTAAATACAGTATTTTTTGAAGTTACACTAGTAGGATCATTTATATCTGTTTGCTCAGTTACAGTTAATCTTCCCTCAAACTTACCTTTTTCACCAGGATTTGCAGCTTCTATTAATAAAAAGTTATCTTGTGTATCCTTTGTAACTTTAGAACCATCTGGTTTTTCACTATATGTACCATTATAAGCAACAACAGTTTTTGATAACTCTGGGTCATTGTTTATCTTGCTAACTAAACCTCTTACATAGTTAGTTTCATCAACAGTAAAATCAGGATTACCATCACCATCTGTATCAATTGCTTCACCAAATTTAATTGATACTTCATTTTCATTATTTAGTTTATAAGTAATAGTATCATCATTATCAAATGTAACACCATCTAAAATTGAACTAGTTTTACCATCATCTTTTAGAAATCTATCAACTTGTGGAGAATAAGTATCTTCAACAGTAATATCTCTAATAATTGTATTATTACCAATTGCTACAATATCACCAATTTTTAAAGTATAAGTTCCAGCAAACTCTTCTGAACTTATATCTACATATTTTGATAATTGTAATTCTAATTGATCTCTTCTATCAAGTAAATCATTTGAAGCCATTTGGCTTTTACCTAATTGTTGATTGATTTTTCCAATCTCTTTTAGAATCCCATTTACTTTATCAATGTTTTCTTGCATTGATGCTTTTGTAAGTTCTTCTGCTTTTTCTATATCTCCATAAATTGTTTGCATATTTTCAACTAGCAAACTACCATGTGTAATTAAGTCAGATTTATATATTTCTGATGTTGGACTTGTTCTTAGATTTTCAACTGCTTGCAAGTATCTATTTATATCTTTAGATAATCCACTATCTTCTGTCTCTTTAAATGCTGTTTCAATATTACCAAGCATTTCTGATTTTTGTATAAAATAGTTTTCTCTTGTTGTCTCTCGTATTAAGTTTTGAGACATATAAATAGATGTAATTCTATAAGCAGAACTTGCTTCTACTCCACGACCATAAAATCTTGAATCTGAATGTTCTAGCTCTCTTTGATCAATTACTCTTTTCTTATATCCAGGAGTATTTTCGTTAGCTATATTATTAGAAACGTTTTCAACAGCCACTTTAGAGGCATATAGGCCAGATTGGGCAACATTCAATGAATTTAGCATAAATACTCCTTTTTACGATAACTTTACCAATTATCACATTACATTTCTTAAAACTAGTTTAAAAAGGCCAAATCTTTCTTAATAACTTTGTTCCCCATGGTGTTTTCAACGCATCTTTTTCTGCCCCATCTTTTTTATATAAGATTTTTAAGTTTGCAACTTGCGAGGATAATACAGAGTTTTCAGGTGTAATATCATAAGGTCTAATTACTCCTGTGATTATTAATTCTTGTCTTTGTCCATCAATTAATAGTTGCTTATTACCTTTTATAAAATAGTTACCATTTTGATATGTTTGTTCTATTATTACTGAAACTGTAGTTGAAAAAGACTCATCTAAAGTAGTTTTAACTTCACCCTCATTTGAACTATTACTTTGTGTATTAAAATTAACTCCTGCAACTTTATTAAATTTATTTGCATACTTATCAACAGTTCCACCTAATGTGTTTCCACCCATTGGAGTCAAAAGTCCACCACCAAGATTTGTTTCATCTGTTCTTGTTAATTCTCTTTTATTATTTGTATCAGAAGTTAATGATTCATCAATTCTAACTTGAATAATATCACCAATTTGTAAATCTTTTTTATCTGCAAATAAAGAAGGACCTTTTCTCGTATATAAAGAACCTTTTTTCTTCTCAATAACTTTCGTAGGTTTTGGAATTTGCATTTTTGGTTTTGTAAAGTCTAATTTTTCTTCAGTAGTAACACAAGCACTAAATAAAACTAATACTAAACTTATAAGAATTACATTTTTATAATTATTCTTCATTAAACTTACTCTCAACTATATATTTTAAATCAATTGCTATTTTTATATCTTCAATAGTTCTTTTTACTAAAGCTAAAGTACCATATCTTACTACTAATGCATCAATATTTGTATTTGGATCACAAACAATTAATATTTTATTTGAAATAATTTTTACATTTCTTACATTTAGTTGGCCTATTAAATCAACTGCACTTTCTACTTCTCTGTAAATGATTTTTTCTATTTTTGCTTTTCTTCTTTTTTCTTCAAGTTTTTTGTCATTTTGAATTTGTGTTAATTCTATTTGTTTTTCTTCTTTTGCGAATTTTTCACTTAAATGAAAATAGTAAGCAATAAACATAATTATTACTGCAATAATAGAAATAATCTTTATAATCATTCTTTTTTTTGAAGCTCTTTTTACTGCAATAATCATCTTAATACCTTTAATTAAATCTATTTAATTACAAAAGTTGTAAAATACAAATTTTTAATACTATCTTTTTGTATATCTTCATTTGAAGCTGTAACTTCATTTAAAACAGAGTTTATTTCATCAATTAGCTCTTCTTTTAAAAGGGCTTTCCCACCAACAGTTAAAAGTTCTTCTGAACTTCTTGCACTTATTTGAGAAATAACAATATCTACTATTTCTGGTTTATAATTTTCAACTATTGATTCGATTTTTTCTTCTGTACTTTTTAAAGTAAAAGATAGCTTCATAAGCTTTTCTCTACCTCTTGAATTTGTAATATTTAAAACTAAATCATTTATTGCAGTTTTATAACTATCGGCTTTATCAGTGCTTTCTTCTGTTTGCTCTTGTCCATTTGCATTATTGTTTGGTAAAGCACCTTTTGAAAAAAGGAAATATGCCATTCCACCAACAGCTAATAATAAAACTACAATTAGTATTATTAATACAACCATTAAACCTTTTCCACTTTTTTCTGTTGATTCGTTCTCTTCTGCCATACTTATCCTTTAGTCTTATTATCATTAAATTGTTTTAACATTAAAGTTAATTGTGAAGCATTTTTAATACTTAAATAACGCATTATTAGAGTAACTTTTTTCTCTTTAAGCTTCAAGATAATATCAAAAACTTCATTTATATTACCCTCATCAATCATTTTATTGAATATCTCTGCTGAAACTTTTGGTTTCATATTGTTATAAATTTTTGCAGTTTTTGTTTTTACTTCACCTTTTATGTCTTGAAGTATTTCTAAATTTTGATCTCTTAATTTTTGTATATTATTTTTCTCTTTTTCTATTTTTGAAAGTAAATCCTCTAACTCTTTTTTTCTTTGTTTGTATTCTGTTTCTTTTGTATTATAAAACTCATTTAACTCTTTTTTTAATTCCCTAATTTCAATTCTTTGTTTTATAAATTTTGAAGTTGTATCTTCTGCACTAAACAGTAAAGTTGAACTTAAAACAACGATTGAAAATAGTATTTTAAACAATATTTATCCTTTTAGCCTTATATATTTACTTTGCATATATTCAGATGAAGCTTCTTCTTCTGCTTTTAATGCTAATCTTATTTTTTCTTTTTTCTCTTCTTGTAATATATAATTAAATTGTTCACTCTCTTTTTGCAATTCAATTAATTCATCAACCACAAGTTGATGCTTTCTATCTAAATTTTTTCTTCTTATTTCTAAATTAAACATATGTTTTTTCATACTATTTTTATGCATTTGTAAAATTGCAAAATCTGAAATTGCACCATGAGGCTGAACTCCAGTCGTATTGATTTTTGTTTGTGTAATTGTAAGTTCAGCTTCAATTGCTGCTATTTCTTGCATCAAACGACCTTTTTCTACTAATTTTCTATCAATTTGAGTTTTTTTTAAATCATATAATTTTTCTATCATTTTATTTCCCAAAAATCAACATAATATCCCAAAGTTCTTTTGTATATGTAGTTATATGATCTCCCATCCAAGGTAATGATATAAGTACAAATACAGAAACAAAAATCATCTTTGGAACAAAAGCTAAAGATGCATCTGAAACTTGGGTAACTGCTTGAAAGATAGAAATCAAAAGCCCAATTACCATACTTACAATAAGTGAGGGCATTCCAAGTATCAAAATAATCTTTACAGTATTTTCTGCAATACCAATTAAATCCATTCCCATAACTAATCTTTAATCTTTACAGTAATCTCCAAAGTTTTATTATTTAATAATTGTTGAATTAAAGCAACAATATCTTCACTGTTACTACTATCAAGCTTTATTGTATTATTATCTTCTGTTTTATTTTGCGAACTTTTTACTTCTTCAATACTTGGCATTGAGTTTGTTGGCTCAATATTATCACTCAAGCCTTCAAGTGCTGATAAAACATCATTTTCATTTAAATTGTCTAATTCTGAAAACTCATTTGCCATACTTTCTCCTTTTAAAGATATATTTTCTTTAATATTTTCAATTTCATCTTTACTAATTATATCATCTTTTATATCACTTTGAATCTCTTCTTCTGGAAGATTCATAAGCTCATCAAGATCACTTAAATCCGCTTCAGTAGTTTCATGTTCATCTAAAGCATTTAAGAATTCATCTTCATCTAAACCTTGTGTATCTAAATTATTTTCTTCCAAATGAGTCTTCACATCTTCATAAGTTTGAGGTTTTTGTTCTTCATTTATATAATCTTCAAAATAATCTTTAGATGAAGTGGCAATTATATCATCATCTAATTTAGGACTTTTTTCAAAAAAATCTTGCATATCATCATCGTCATTTGGATCAATATGAGTCAATAATGAGCTTAATTCATCATCAAGTTCAGGATAATCTTCATCATTAACTTCATAAGCCTCATCAACTATATCTCTAATTGATTCTTCAACACCATCTTCAACCATACTATTTTGCTCATTATCAAGTTTATAAATAATATGTTTTGTTAATTCATCTAAAGAATCAACAGACATGTCACCTATTCCATGATCAAGTAAGTATTCTTGTTCTATTCCATCTTTAGGTCTTAAAAATTTAAATTTTGAATTTATTGATTTCTTTTTTATAATTTTTGAATCATCAATTAAATATATATCTTCAGGATTTTCTTCTATTGCATCTTTAAGTTCATCAATGTCTTTTAGCTCAATAATAGAGCTATTTTCATCAAGTCTGAATTTAACATTTGCATGAGAAAGAAGATTATCTATCTCTTCTTTAAAGTCGTCATTTCCGTAAATATATATATTCAAAAAGTACCCTAAAATAATTTTTATGTAGATTATACCTTTATTTTATAAAATTTTAGATAAAATTGAATGAAATTGTACAAGGGTGTTTCATTGAGAAATATATTAGCTATTTTATTATTATTAACATCATCAATTTTTGCACAAACAATTAAAGATATCTCAAATGTAGTTGGAATTAGAGATAACCAATTAATAGGTTATGGTTTAGTTGTTGGTCTTGCAGGAACAGGTGATAAAAGTCAATTTACAATGCAATCACTGCAAAATCTTCTTAGAAATTCATACATAAAAATCCCAACATCTTCAATAAAGTCAAAAAATATTGCAGCAGTTATGGTAACATCAAAACTTCCTGCTTTTGCAAGACAAGGGGATAAAATAAAAATTAAAGTTTCTGCAATTGGTGATGCAAAATCAATTGACCATGGACAACTTTTATTAACACAATTAAAAGGTGTTGATGGAAATGTATATGCTTTAGGTCAAGGTACAGTTGTAGCTGATTTAAAAAACTTAACAACTGGTTTTATATATAATGGTGCTACAATAGAAAATGAAGTTGATTTTAAACTAGGAAGTGAAGAAGAAATAACTTTAAGTTTATTTAAAAATAGCGCAAAACATGCTGATGCAATTGAAAAAAAAGTTAATGATAGATTTGGTAAAAGACTTGCAAAAGCAATTGATACAAGAACTATTAAAATAAAAAAGCCACCAACAATGTCTATTGTTAAGTTTTTATCAATTGTTCAAAATATTGAACTTGATGATTCATTTAAAAGAAAAATCATAATTGACATGAACAGAGAGATTATAATTGCGGGTGCTGATATCAAAATTGACCCCGTTACAATAAGTAGAGATAACTTTACTTTAAGAGTAAAAAAATCCAACTTAAATGAAGAAGATTGGAATGATAGAGCTATAAATAGAGGTGTTGACATTGGTGATGATGTAAAAGTTGGAAATAACCCAGCAGAAGTAAATATAGATAATGCCTTAATTAACACAAAAAGTGCTCCAACAATTTCTGATTTAATGAGAGCAATGAAAGTAATGAAATTACCTATTACAGATATAATTGAAACTATAAAATTAATTAAAGACTTAGGTTCAATAGATGCTGAAGTTGAAATAAGAGGATAAGAATGGCTGAATTTTTAAGTCAAGATGAGATTGATGCCCTTTTAGATATTGCCGAACAAGGTGAAGATATCGACACAACTGTCGAAGAAAAACCTATATCTAAAGAAAAAAACTATTCAATTTATGATTTTAAAAAACCAAATAGAATTTCAAATGAGCAATTTAAAGCTTTTTCTACTTTACATGATAAGATGCTAAGAGATTTAATTACTGATCTTTCAGCAATGCTTAGAAAAATTGTAGATATAAAACTTTATTCAATTGAGCAAATGACTTATGGAGAATTTATTCTTTCAATTCCTCAATTAACTTCACTTAATACATTATCAATTAAACCCCTTGAAGGAAGAATAGTAATTGAGTGTAACCCTGGAATTTCACATAAAATAATTGCAGAACTTCTAGGAAGTGGAGCAGTTGCTGCAAGTGATAATTTAGATAGGGAATTAACAGAGATTGAAGTAGAAATTTTTGACCACTTTTATAAAATGTTTGTAAAACATATGTATAGAGCTTGGGATGAAGTAACTACTTTAAATTTCAAAATAGAATCAAGAGATACAAATGCCAATGCAATCCAAATTATTTCTGATCATGAAATTGTCTTACTTGTTGTGCTTGAAATTACTATTGATGAAGAATCAGGTTTTTTGTCTATTTGTTACCCTATTTCTTATATTGAACAACTTTTAAATAAAATTGTTGAAAGAATTTTCTCTGAGGGGAAAAATAGAAAAATCAGTAGAAGAAGAGATATAACAACACTTATTTCAGGTGCAAAAATGCACATTCAAGCAATTATGGCAGAAACAGAGATGAATGTTGAAGATATATTAAACCTTAAAAAAGGTGATGTAATTGTATTTAATAAAAATGCAACTTCTTCATCTTCAAAACTTTATATTAATAACAAAGAAAAATTTGTTGGACTTTCTGGAATTTCAAATAATAGAAAAGCTGTTCAAATTGAGGCAAATATTGATCATGAAAAACAAGAAACTCTAGATATATTAAGAATAATGAGAGAAGATAGAGAACAAAAAGCAAAAGAAACAAATGCAAATATCAAGCGTTTACTAGCAGAAAAAGGTATTTATTAAAAGTAAGCAAAGGCTTACTTTATAATACTTTTAAAATAATAGATTTAACTAAATTTTAAATTACTTTTTGATTTATAAATTACTCATTTAAAATATCAATTTGAAAGGATTAGTTTTATTATTATCTGATATAATATAAATATGAAATTCAATTTTAATTCTTTTTTGATATTTACTTTACTTTGTATTTGCTTTGTTGAATCCCATGCAAAAAATAATATATTAATTATAAGTTCATATACTAAAGGGAACACTCTAAGTGATAAGATCACTAATCCTATATTAAAGAATTTAAATAAGAATAATATTCATTCAAATATAATTTATTTAAATTCTTTAAGAAAAAACAAAAAAGAGTATGAAGAACTAATAAAAAAATTATTTTTAATTGAGCTAGATACTATTAATTATGATATATTAGTTGCCATTGATGATGCTGCTTATGAATTCTTAAAAAGAAATTATAAAAAACCAAAAGAAAATCAGAAAATAGTTTTTGTAGGGAATAAAATAAGTAATCCTGAAAATACATTTTTTGACAAAACATATGGAATTATAAAAGATGTGGATATATTAGGAAATGTGTCTTTAATACAAAAATTTTTTCCTGATATAAAAAAAATACACATAATTAATAATAATTTAACATCTACACAAAATAGTAACTACAAAATTTTCAATATAAATAATAAAGAAATTAAAGTTATCTTTCAATTGTATGATAATCTCAACTCTTTAAAATACAGATTTAATAAATTTAAAAAAGATGAAGCAGTTTTGTTTATTAAGTTACAAAAAGATGAAAATAATGAATTATTGCTTTTCAATCATATTAAAAAAATCTTAAATTCTTTTAAAATACCTATATTTATAACTGATACAATATATAGTGGGCAAAGTCCAATTGGAGGTAAACTAATTGATATAGGAAGTATAGGAGAACAGATATCTTCACTTCTTATTAAAATATTAAATAATAAAAAAATAGAAGAAAAAATTACATTTAATAAAGATTATATATATATTTTTGATTATGAAAAAGTAAAAGAATTTAATGTAAACCCTTTAATATTGCATAAACCTTTTACTTATGTAAATTCTTATTTATCAATTTTTGAAAAAGACAATATTCTAATAAATTTTGTTTTTATAATATCTCCTTTTTTATTAATAGTGATTTTTTTACTTTTATATATTCTTTTTTTTAAAATTAAAAATAAAAAAATAATCGAACAAAGGCTTAAAGTAGACAAAGTTTTATTAGATGCAATAAAGACTCCTGTTGTATGGCAAAATGACAAAGGTGAAATAATAAATTCAAATTCTGAGTTCTCAAAATTTCTAGAACTTACTTTCTTAAAAAAAACAACGCTAAAAGAATTCTTAAAAAATAATAATTTTAACTTACTATTAGAAAAATTAAGAACATATAATAAATATAAGAATAATCCTGATGAAATAGCATTAATAAGTGATAATACTTATAAAATATATTTTATTAATGAAACTGAATATTATGAAGGTATATTTAACACAAAAGGTAAATTTACAGTTTTTGCTGATATAACAAAAGAGAGGCTAACATTAGAAGAGAAAATAAAGAATCAAGAGTTTATGATACAACAATCAAAGTTAGCAGAAATAGGAGAGATATTTTCATCAATTGCGCACCAATGGAAGACACCACTTTTAGAGA
>ERZ794982.22-NODE-22-length-169485-cov-11.854123_pt1 | contig 169485 bp, 154 predicted proteins | sample MGYA00433071_ERZ794982 | MGnify/ENA primary metagenome ERZ794982 (study PRJEB30140, sample SAMN00862574) | bioreactor metagenome | study: EMG produced TPA metagenomics assembly of the Bioreactor inoculated with sediment Metagenome (bioreactor metagenome)...
CTGTTAATCACTTGGCCACTGGTTCGAATCCAGTATCCGGAGCCATAACTTTAATGAAACTTTATATTAGATATATTCCGGATTAGCTCAGCGGTAGAGTAGGTGACTGTTAATCACTTGGCCACTGGTTCGAATCCAGTATCCGGAGCCATAACTTTAATCAAACAACTATTTCATTTTAACTATAAAAAACAAAGTAAAAATATGATATCTTAATTTATCTTTTTAATAAGGTTTATTTTGGATTTAGATTTTTTTATAGTTGCATCTATTGTGCTTATTATAGCTGCTTTTGTACATGGTAGTATAGGTTTTGGTTTTGCTTTAATACCTACTCCTATAATAGCAATTTTTACTGATATTCAAACTGCAATTTTACTTACACTTATTCCTACTTTAGTAGTTAATCTAGTTAGTTTTCTAAGTGAGGGTAATATACTTGATGGTTTTAAAAAACATATGCCCCTAGCCTTGCTTACAATGCTTGGAAGTGCAATAGGTACTCAGCTATTAATTATGAGTAATTCTGAGCTTTTTAAGCTTCTATTGGCTTTTATAATACTTATTTATCTTTTTGTAAATAAAGTTAACATGTCAATCTCTATTTTTAAAACTTATCCAAAAAGCTCTTTTGTTATTTATTCACTATTTACAGGAGTTGTAGGTGGACTTACTAATGTAATGGGACCTTTACTTATGATATATGGAATTGAACTTAAGTATTCAAAAGCAGAACTTATTCAAGCTATGAATATCTCTTTTTTATTTGGTAAAATCATTCAAATAGTGGTTTTTTTAATAAATGGAAGTTTTACAAGTGAGCATTTGTCATTTTCTTTTATGGCAATTTTTATAATCTCATTTTCACTATATTTAGGAATTAAGTTAAAAAAGAGAATGGATACCAAAGTTTATTTAAAAGTAATTAGAGCTGTATTATTTATTATTTCATTGATTTTAATCGCACAAGTGATAATATAAAGTATCAAATTAATTTTTTAACTTGATACTGTTTATTTTTTAAGTTTTGTTTTTTCATCTTTTTTTATACCGCAACTTTTTTTACCACAATTACAACCTTTATTTTTAGAGATTGAATGATAGATATAATAAACTGCAAAAAGTGTTATTACTATTAATAATATTTTATCCATATAATTTTCCTTTTAAGTATGAGCTTTTGCTCATACTTATTATTTCATAGGTTTAGCTTCAACCCAAATAACCGCATCTTGGCTTAATTCTTTACCTTTATACTCTTTATCTGGTCCTACACCAAGTGCGCAAAATCCCCATTGACCAGCTTTTGGAATGGCAAATGTAAACTCACCATCTTTATTTGCTTTTATTGTCATTGTTACAAATGAGTCTTGTGGTGCAGTAACTATATCTTTACCCATTTTATTATTTTTTGTATCTACATCTCTATTTAGATATTCAACTTCAATTTCAGCATAAGGAACAACTTTTCCTTTTGATTTTACAATCCCTGTAAAACTTCCACCTTCCCAAATAGCATAAGGCTTTGTCAATGGAACAATTTCAGCTTTTAATCCAAGCTCGCTATCCCAATCAGTTGGTGTACCTGCAACATTTATTATTGTTTTAGTAATTTGTTGAATATATGCATCTTCATTTTTTTCATAATATGGTTTTGGCTTTAATACTAAAATATGGTCACCCATTCTTCTAGCTTTATATTTTGATTCATATGCTTTTGCTTTATTATGATTTCCTTGAAAAGTAATAGAATTTAGACTTTTCATTAAATCTTTTTTCTTGCCTTTATTTATTACATAAAACTCTTCAACTCCTGCCATATCCATTGTATGTTCATCTGCAAATGGGTGTGTAAATACTTGAGTTAATTCAACTGTTTTTCCTTTAGGAAGTGCCATATTATCAGTGTAAAGCATTTGAAAGTGTGCAAATGCACTTGTTGATAAAACTGTTGCTGCAATACTGCTAATTAAAATTTTCTTCATTTTATTTTCCCTTTTTATATATTAATATTTATAGTCATTATCAATTAATTATTAGCTTTATCTTCAATAAAGAAGATAAAGTTTTATTTTATTCTGTTATATCAGAACTTTTTATTTTTACTTGATGTCCTTCACCTGCATCAAAGATTGCAGTATAATCTCCACTTGGTTTTTTGAAATTAACTTCACTGTATTCATTCATTTTAGTGTTGAATACAATTTTTCCATCTTTTTCAACTTTAAATTTTACTCCTGTGGCACTACTTCCATCACTAAAACCACCTTCACAAGTGATTGTTCCATCTGCGTTATCAAAACAACTCATTATTGCACTATGTGCAAACATTGAACTTATCATAAAGCTTAATGCTAATACTATTTTTTTCATTATATTTCCTTTCTTTTTATTAAATTTTATTTTGTTAAATTAGACTTTATTTAGTCCTCCTTTCCAGTTTATACTTTTACTTGGATAAAAAGCCAAAATAAGAGTAATAAAAACTATTGCAAAATAGAATGCTGCCATTGCTTCTACTCCACTTAAGGAGAAAATATTTCCAACTGTAAAAGTTAAAGAAGACATTGCAATTCCTAAAAACACAGGGAAAAATATTGCAAATACCATCCATTTGTAACTATTTGTTTGCATTTTTACTACAATCATAGTTGCAATACAAGGTGGAGTAAGAATCATGAAAATTATAATTGCAGCTGCATGTAATGGAGTATAACCACTATTCTCAGCCATTGCTTCTTCTGCTCTTTTAGAATCGGCTTTGTTATTTTCATAAATACTTCCAAGAGTTGCAACTGCACTCTCCCTTGCTGCAAAAGAGCTTAAAAATGCTACGTTTATTTTCCAATCAAACCCAGCGTATTGAGTAATTGGTTCTAAAGATCTTCCAGTCATTCCAAGTATTGAATTTTCAATTTTTTCATTTTTCATCTCTCTTAAAACTTTTTTTCTATCTCTTGAAAGTTTTCTAATAGCTCTGTTTATTTTTTTTGCTTCTTTATTTTTTCTTGGTTTTAAGAATGTATAATAATCTGCATTTATAAGTTTGAATTTTTTATCAAGTTGTTTTGCATCTTCTTTTGAAGTAGCTGCCATTCTTTTTGCTCTATATCTATCATAATAATTTAATAAATCAGATACCTCATTTTTTGTATCTACTAATTGATAATATTTATTATTTTTAATTTGTTTATCAAATTTCGCTAAGTATATTTCTGATTGTTTTTCATACTTTAAAATTGAGTCTTCACTTAATCCTGGAAACTCTAACATTGCAAATAGTATAACTGCTACTGCTAAGACAATAGTTACAACTTTTTTAATATATATCCACACCTTTTGAAAAGATCTTATAAAAACACCTTTAATTGTTGGAACATGATAAGGTGGTAATTCCATTACAAAAGGAGCTGTTTGTCTTGTTTTTAAAACTGTTGTTGTTAAAAGTTTTGCAATTAATAATGCAATAAAAATAGTAATTGTTGAAATGAAAAACATCATAAGTGCCATTTCTGGTTTGAAAAAAGCTCCTAATAAAAGTGTATAAAAAGGCACTTTTGCAAGACAATTCATATATGGAACTGTTAATATTGTAGCCATTCTTGCTCTTTCATCACTAATTCCTTTTGTTGACATAACACCAGGAACTGCACAACCACCTACCATTGCTCCACCTAATACTAAAGGAAGAGTAGATTGTCCATGTAAACCAAATTTTTTAAAGATTTTATCAAGAATAAAAGCCATTCTTGGCATATAGCCTACATCTTCCATAATAGCAATCAATGCAAATAGAATAAAAAATATTGGGATATAGTTTAATAATGCAATTGAACTATTTGTCATCCAGATAAAAAAATCTGTTATCATAGGAACTTTTGTAAAGTCAGCCATTGGCAATATATCAATAATAAAATTTTTCATTGAGGCTAATATTGGCCATGTGTAATCTGTAAGTTTATATCCATAAACAATTGATATTTCGTAAACTAAAAATATTATAAATAATAAAATTGGTATTGCAAATATTCTATTTAATACTATTTTGTCAATTTTATCTGTTAAGGTTTCTTTATTTATATTATTATTTTTTACACACTCATGATATATTACATCAGCAGAGTCATATCTAAATGTTGCTAGAAAAGAGATGGTATCTTTATCATGAAGTGTATGAAAACTCTCTATTTCTTTATCTATTTCTTCTTTTTTTATATTTGAGCCAACATGCTCTAAAATAGTTGGATCTTCTTCAAGTAGTTTGATTGCAAGCCATCTTTTACTTAGGTGGCTTTTACTATTTTCTAAAAGTTTTTCAATCTTTTGAATATGAACTTCTAACTCTTCATAGTTTATTTTAAACTCTTCATATTTAGTCTTTTTTTCAAAAGTATTTGCAATAGTTTGCATAAGCTCTTTTCCACCAATGCTTTTTGAACCACTTGTTTCAACAACTGGGCAAGAAAGCATTTTAGAAATCTTTTTAGAATCTATTTCTAATCCTCTGTTTTTTGCTATATCAATCATATTTAATACAACAATAACAGGAATACCAATTTCTAAAAGTTGAAATGTTAAGTAAAGATTTCTTTTTAAGTTTGAAGAATCAATTACATTTACAATAATATCAATACTTTTTTCTTTTGAATTAGGATTACTTTCATCAATTATAAACTTTTTTGCAACTTTTTCTTCTTGTGAAAATGAGCTAAAAGAGTATGTTCCAGGTAAATCTACCATTTCAACTTTGTAATCTTCATATTTGAAAAATCCAACTTTTTTATCTACTGTTACTCCTGGATAGTTTGCAATGTGTTGTTCAATTCCACTTACAAGGTTGAAAATTGTAGATTTACCACAATTTGGTTGACCTGCAAGACCTACTTTTATTTGTTTCATATTTTAACCTCAATTAAAGAAGCTTCACTTTTTCTAATACTTATGTAATAATTTTGTATTTTTAATTCCATTGGATCAAATAAAGGCGCTTCTCTAATAACTTCAATCTCACTATTCATAACAAAGCCCATGTCTAATAATCTTCTTAAAAGTTTTCCATCTGTTCTTATTTTTTTTATTTTTGCTTTTTGACCTTTTGATAAAGTATCAAGCATAATCATTTTTTTATTCAAAATATAACCTTTGGTAATTATGATAATCGTTATTGAAATATTAAGATATTAAAACTTAAAATATTATAATGTATACTTAAAAAAATGAAATTTCTTTTTTTAGAGATTACCGTAAAAAGGTTGTTTGTTATTAAAATGTCACAGAAATTGAAAAACTAGATTGAAGATTATTATAAGAAAAAATTATAATTTTAAGAAAATAGGTCATAGAACTACCCCTGAAACTCTTAAGATGTAAAATTCGCAATAAACATCTGAAGATAAAAATCAAGAAACAAAAAGGGACAATAAAAATGTTCCAGAGGCAGTTTTATGACCTAAGTATGCACTCCAAAAGGAGCGCATAAATTTAGAAACTATATACTAATGTAGCGTTTAATTGATTCATATCAGAACCAACCCAACCATTTACATCATCTGTATTAAAGTATGTGTATCCAACATTTGCTTTGATATTATCAGATACTTTGTATCCTAACCATAAAGTTGTTTCTTCAGCATCATACTCTTCTTGTGAGTCTGTCTTATAGTCGTTAAAGATTCCATAAATTAAAGTAGCATTTAAATCACCAAATGATTTGCTTAAACTTGCATAGTAAGTCTCTGCATTTCTATAATAAAAAGCATCACCTTCTTCAAATGGACTTAAAGACTCTCCAGCTGCTCCATATCCAATAAATGGGTCTTTGTCATCTCCAACTTTTGCATAACCAATAGCTGCATTAACTCCAAGGATTTTTGTACTAGCTTTTAAGTGAAAAAAGTCTGTATCATCTTTATTTAAATCATCATCCATTTTTTGTTGAACATAATCTGCTCTAATAGAGAATTTATCATAATCAAGATTTAATCTTCCACCTAATTTGTAGTGATTATCTGGTAAATATACATCATAAACAGTTGCTTTGATATTATCATTGAATTTATGAGTAATACCTAATTTATATGCACCTTTACTATCATTGATATTTTCCATAGGTCTATAATCTCTTGCATAAACTCTACCAATTTTTTTAGACCAGATTGCTTCAACTGCTGTATCACCAAATACTGCATCAAGTTTAACTGCATCATGTGTTTTTGCAAACCAATCAGAAACAATAAATTGTCTACCAGCTTTAAGTGTGAAATTATCATATTGGTATTTTACAAAGAACTCTTCAGCGTCAATGTCTTTTTCATCACCATTTTCATAAAATCTCTCACTAGCATCACCACTACCTTTCCAAGTTTCAAGGCTATCATTATCTTCAAATAGAGTTTTATATGCTCTAAATTTAGTAGTTAAACTAAGATTATTCCAAACGCCTGTCTCATACTTTAATGCAAATGAACCAACACTATAAGCAGTGTCTTGATAATAGTTTCCTACTTTTTCATCAACATTTCTTGTTTCATAAGTAACTGCAACTTCTCCACTTACTTTTCCATTTGTTAAAGCTTCTTGTAAACTATTTGCACTCGCGAATGTACATGCACTTAAAGCTAATGAAGCAATTAAGCTTAATTTGATACTTTTCATTGTTTTCCTTTTTCCAAAGTGTTTAAACTTTATTTTTACAGTAATTGGTAAAATTAAGTTTATTTTCAAATTATAATTAATCAGTGGGTCTAAAAAGTAAATTTTTTGTGTATTAAGTAAAAACTTTTAAATAGAGCATAGAACTACCTCTGAAGGAGATTATGAAGTTAAATTCGCTAAAAACTTCTTATAGTAAGGGAAACTAATAAAAATTATATAATTTTTTCAGAGGCAGTTCTATACTCTTAATATACTCCTTGGAAGGAGTATATAATTAAAATGAGTAAACTAAAGTTGCATTTAATTGATTTAAATCAGTAGTGTTTGCATCTTTATTATCTTCATTAGTTAGTGCATATCCTATATTTAGTTTAAAGTTTTTGTTAAATTGATATGTTGCCCATAAGTTAAACTCATCTTTATCAAAATCTTTTTCATAATCAGTAATTCCATATAAAGCTGTTAAACTTAAATTCCCAAAAGATTTACTTAACATTGCATAAGTAGTTTTTGCATCTTTTAAGAACATTTGATCACCTTCTTCAAAAGGAATGATAGTCTCTCCTGCAATATGGTTAAATGCAGCATCTTCATCAATTTGTACATATCCAAGTGTTGCTGTGTATCCATTAATTGTAGCAAATGTTTTTAATTCTAAAATATTACTATCTTGTAAATTAGCATCATTTTCATCTAAGTCTGCATAGTGTGCCATTGCGCCAAACTTAATATTGTTTATAGTATTTTTATAGTTGATTTTTCCACCATAAATATCTTTTAATGATGGTGCTGTTACTCCATAAGCTTTTATAGAAAATGAATCACTTAATTTTTGTGTAACACCTAATTTATATACACCACCATTTTCTTTGTTGATATGAGTCATAGGTCTATAATCTCTTGCATAAACCCTACCATGTCTACTTGACCAGATTGCTTCAATACTTGTATTATTGATATCATAATATAAGCTTATTGCATCTTGAGTTTTATTAATCCATTCAGTAGAGATAAATTGTCTACCTGCTTTAATATGTAAGTTATTTAAATCATATGCTAAAAATAACTCTTCTGCATCAATGTCTTTTTCGCTTCCAGTTTTATAAAATCTTTCACTAGCATCACCTTTACCTGTACTAGTTATAGATTTATCATCATCTTCAAATAGAGTTTTATAAGCTCTAAATTTAGCTGTTAAACTAAGATTATTCCATTTTGCTGTTTCATATTTTAATGCAAAAGAACCTACACTATAAGCAGTGTCTTGATAATAATTAGAGATTTCTTTATTTTGATCTCTTGTTTCATATGTTACGGCAAACTCTCCACTTACTTTTCCACTTGTTAATGCTTCTTGTAAACTATTGGCACTAGCTGTATTACATACAGTTGTTGCTAAAGCAGCAATTAGACTTAACTTAATAGATTTCATATCATTTCCTTTGTGTATAATTAAATAAAACTAAATATTTATAAGTAGTTTTATTTTTTATGTTTGGGAAGTATAAATAAAAAATGTAGAAAAAAAATCGAAAATATTAATTTACGGGATATTTACTTTGAAAATTCATTTTTTAGTTATATAATGATAAAAATTAGAATAAAGGATAATATATGACATATACATATCATAACCCAACATTAATAGAGTTTGGAAAAGAAAAAATCAAATCAATTTTTAATTATATTCCTAAAGATGCAAAAGTTTTATTTGTTTATGGTGGAGGATCTATTAAGAAAAATGGTGTTTATGAACAAGTTGTAAAAGCATTGGAAAAATATGAATCTTTTGAATTTAGTGGAGTTGAACCAAATCCTACAGTTGAGACTATGAATAAAGCAGTAAAAATAGTAAAAGAAAAAAATATCAATTTTATATTAGCTGTTGGAGGAGGCTCTGTTATTGATGGATGTAAATATTTAGCAGCAGCTTCATTATATGAGGGTGATGCTTGGGACTTTTTAGATGGAACTACACAACCTACAGAAGCTTTACCTTTAGGTGTGGTTTTAACTTTGCCTGCAACTGGAAGTGAATCTAACTGTGGTTCAGTAGTTTCAAGAAAAACAACAAATGAAAAAAGATTTTTCTTTTCACCTAAAGTTTTTCCTATGTTTGCAGTTTTAGACCCAAGTGTTATGATAACACTTGATGATAGACAATTATCAAATGGATTAATAGATGCTTTTGTTCATACATGTGAACAGTATCTTACATATCCAAATGACTCTTTACTTCATGATGGATATAGTGAAACTATTTTAAAAGGTTTAATTACTCTTGCAAATAATTGGAATAAAAGAGACACTTACCATTGGCAAGAGAATTTAATGCTTTTAGCAAATCAAGCTTTAAATGGATTTATTGGTTCAGGAGTACCACAAGATTGGGCAACTCATATGATAGGACATGAACTAACAGCATTTTATGGTCTTGACCATGCAAGAAGTTTAGCAGTAGTTCAACCTCAACTTTTAAGAGTAATGCTTGAAGATAAAAAAGAGAAACTTTTACAAATGGGACAAAATGTTTTTAATATAGATGATGCACAAAAGACAATAGAAAAAATAGAAGAGTTATATCACTCTTTAGAAGTTTCAACAAATCTAAATGATTATGAAATAGATGATAAAGTTGTATCGAATATTACAAATGCTTTAGAAAAACATGAAATGACAGCAATTGGTGAAAAACAAAATATCACACTTGATAAGATAGAACAAATACTTACACTAACTATGAAATAAATCTAAAGGGGGAATATCCTCTTTAGATAAATATCAACTACTATTTAATCTTCATAATACTTATTATATATAAGTAAAACTACCTTTTATAATAAATTAAAAAAAGAATATTTTTTCGATTTTTTTTCGATTTTTTATTGATATGATTTCAATATAAATGAAAAAAAGGATACCCCATGAACAATTCAAGAAGAGATTTTCTTAAAGTTGGTGCTGCTACATCTGCAGCTATTGTAGGAAGTGGTACAGTAACAGGAGCATTTGCAAATGAGTTTGCAAAAAGAACTACAAAGATACCAAGTGCTTCACACTTTGGTGCTTTTTATGCACATGTAAGAGATAACAAAATTGTAGATATTACATCACAGTTAGATTCAGATGCTAACCCAACAGTTATGGTAAAAGCACTTGCAGATAGAAATAGTTCAAACTCAAGAGTTAAATATCCAGTAGTTAGAAAAAGTTACCTTGAAGGTAAAGGAAGAGGTGACTTAAGAGGAAAAGAGGAATTTGTTAGAGTTTCTTGGGATACAGCAATTGATTTAGTTGCAAAAGCAATTAAAAAAGCACAAGATAAAGGTGGAAACGAAGCACTTTATAATGCATCTTATGGTGGTTGGGCTCATCCTGGTGCATTTAAACCAAATGCATTAGCAGGAAGATTTTTCAATCAAATTGGTGGAGCTGTTAGAACATCAGGTGAGTATTCAAATGGTGCAGCAGGTCAAGTAAATCCATCAGTTGTTGGAGATATGGAAGTTTATTCTATTCAAACAGCTCATGAACAAATTATTGAAAATACAGAAGTGATGGTTTTATGGGGAGCTGATTTATATAAAACAAATAGAGCAGGTTACTCTGTACATAATCACAGATGTTTTGATGCTTATGAAGAGTATAAAAAAGCAGGTATTAAAGTAATCTCAATCGACCCAATCTATACAACATCAGCACAAGAGTTCAAAGCTGATTGGATTAAAATTAGACCAGGTAGTGATGTTGCTTTAATGTTAGGAATGATGAACTACTTATATAAAACTGGTAAATATGACAAAAAATTTATTGAGAAATATACTTATGGTTTCGATAGATTTTTACCATATCTTTTAGGAAAAGAAGATGGTATTGAAAAAACACCACAGTGGGCAGAAAAATTAACAGAAATTCCAGCTAAGACAATTGAAAAATTAGCTGATATTATGGTTTCAAAAAGAACATTTATTGCTGGAAATTGGGCTATGCAAAGAGCACATCATGGAGAACAAGTAGATTGGTCAATTATTACTTTAGCTTCTATGATTGGACAAGTTGGACTTCCTGGTGGTGGTTTTGGATTTTCTATGCACTATGAAGGTGGAGGAGATGCAAACTCTGGTAAAAATACAATTGGTGGTATGAGTCAAGGTGGTGGAGATAAAGTAAGAATTGCTATTCCAGCATCAAGAATGAGTGATTTAATTAACAAACCAGGTGAGAATGTAACTTACAAAGGTAAAGTGATTAAATATCCAAAAGTAGAATTTATGTTAAGTGCAGGTGGTTCTCCAATTGGACATCAACCTAATGTAAATGAACTAATTGAAGCAATGAGAAAACTAGATACTGTAGTAGTTGTTGAACCTTGGTGGACACCAACTGCAAAAATGGCAGATATTGTTTTACCTGCAACTACAACTATGGAAAGAGATGATGTGGCAGGAGCTATGTCTTACTCAGCAGATAGAATCTATGCAATGAAAAAGATTGTAGATCCAAGATATGAGTCAAAAGATGATTATGAAATCTTTACAATGCTTGCAGATAAATTTGGAAAAGCAAGAAGATATTCAAGAGGAAGAACTGTAAAACAATGGTTAGAGAGACTTTATAAAAGATCTACTGCAAAAAGAGATATGGGAATTTCATTTGATAAATTCTGGGATATGGGAGTTATCAAATATGATATTCCTACAAGTGCAAGAAAATTTGTTAGACATGAGGCTTTTAGAAAAGATCCTATTAATAATGCACTTAAAACAGAAACTGGAAAAATACAAATTTTTTCTGAGAAGTTTGCATCTTATGGGTATGAAGACTTTAAAGGTCATGTTATGTGGTTTGAACCAGCAGAGTGGTTAGGAAATGAAGAGTTAGTGAAAAAATATCCATTACACCTAGTTTCTCCTCATCCAACATATAGAATTCACTCACAATTAGATAATACTTGGGTGCAAAATGTACATAAAGTACAAGGACGAGAGCCTATTAGAATATCTCCTAATGATGCGAAAAAATTTGGAGTAAAAGATGGTGAGATTGTAGAAGTTTTCAATGATAGAGGAAGTTTACTTGCAGGTGTTGTTGTGACAAATACAATTAGAGATGGTGTTGTAGCTATTGAAGAGGGTGCATGGTATTCTCCTGAAGATGCCCAAGCTGGTGAGTCTATATTTGGTGGAAATGATCAAAGAAAAGTAAGATGTAACTCTGGTCAAGTAAATGTTCTAACATCATCAAGACCAACATCAGCAATGGCACAAGCAACTACAGCAAATACTGTACTTGTAAGTATTAAAAAAGCTGGAACTGTAAGTCCAAATGTAGCTTACAATCCACCAAAAATTATAGGAGCATAAAATGAAAACAATTATAAGAAATACAATAATATTATTAGCTTTACTTGGAAGTTTATTCCAAGTAAATGCATCACAAAACTTTATCTATCAAGATTCAGTTTTAAAAGGTGATAATGGAAAAACTGCAAAAATTTTTGTAGGAGTTCCTGTAACAATCAAAAAAGAGATGGGAAAAAATGTAAAAGTTTCAATTAAAGGTTATATGTTTGGTGATGAGGTTTACTCTTCTAAAACAAAAGAGCTTTTAGTTGCAAAAGTGCAAAAAGGTTTTAATGTAAATAAAACAGAAAAAAATGAAGTTGAATTAATTGGTACCTTATCAAAAGAGTTAACTTCTTCTGATTTATTAGATGTGTGGGGTGAACATGAAGAGTTTTATTTTGAAATGTGTACTCAATGTCATGCAGGACCTGAAGTAAATCATCATACAATGATGGAGTGGGAAGCAGTTTTTGGAACAATGAGAGGTTTTGCAAAACTTGATGAAGAAGAGGCTAGTTATTTATTAAGATATTTAAAAGCAAATGCTTCAGATGGTTTTATTAAAGTAAAACATTAAAAACTTGTTATAATTATTATATTAAAAAGGAGTCTTCATGCAAAAAGAGTTTTTAGAAAAATTACAAGGTTTAACTATTCTTTATGCAGAAGATGAAGTAGGACTTAGAGAAAATATTGCTGATAGTTTGAGCTACTATGTAAAAGAAGTTTATGAAGCTTGTAATGGAGCAGAGGCTTTTGAAGTTTTTGAAACTAAAAAGCCTGATATTATATTAAGTGATATTCATATGCCTGTTTTAAATGGAATAGATTTTGTTAAAAAAGTACGAGAAGTAAATAGAACTATTCCTATTGTTATGATTACAGCACATACAGATAAAAAGTATTTGCTTCAAGCAGTTGAATTACATATGGAAAAATATATTGTAAAACCAATAGAACTTGAGGCTTTATTTGAAATTTTAGAAAAATGTGTTGAACTTCTTACTATAAATAAAAAAATATTTTTAAAAGTTGATGAAAATTATAGCTATGATTATGATAGAAAAGAGTTAACATATAAAGATGAAGCTATAATTTTAAATAAAAAAGAGATGAACTTTTTTGAAGTTCTTATCTCTAATCAAAACCGTGTTGTAACTTATGAAGAGTTGCAAGAAAAAGTTTGGGGTGATGACATTATGACTGATAGTGCATTAAGATCTTTAGTTAGAAATTTAAGAAAAAAACTTCCAACTGATATTATTTTTAATCTATCAGGGGTAGGGTATCGACTTGTTTAGATTACTGTTTTTAATCTTAATACTTTTTAATAGTTTATTTGCAACTTCTATTATAGTACCTGCATTTGAATTTCGTGAAGATGATTCTAAAAATAGAGTAGCAAAGAATCTTCACCCTAAATCTCATATAAATATTTTTCTTCCTTCAATTCCTTATTCTTATATTGCAAAATCAACAAATGCAGGACTTATTCGCTCATATGACAATAAAAAAGGTTGGGTTTATGACCTTGCAAAATCTCATAAAAGAGTGGATGATTATACATATATATTTACTTTAAGAGATAATCTAAAATTTCAAAATGGAAAGAATTTTACGATGGATGATGTTTTATATAATTTAGAGTTTTTTAAGAAAAATCCATTTTTATATACAAATATTGACAAAGTTGATTTTGATATTATAAAGCTTGATGAAAGAAGATTCAAAATTGTTTTAAAACAAAAATATGAGATGTTCTTAACTGATTTAGCTAGGGTTTATTTTTATACAAAAGAGTATATACAAAAGTTCAAACCAGTAGGAAAAGAGACAGGAACTGCAAATAAGATTGCAGGTGCTTTTGGAATGGGACCTTATATTTTAAAAGAAGGTTTTGCAGTAGGAGATGAACAAACAGAGAAGTTAGAGCTTGTGGCAAATCCATACTATTGGAATAAAGATTTTCCTAAGGTTAAAAGAATTACTATATATACTCAACTTGATATTAATGATGCTGTTGATATGATTACAAAAAAAGAAGGTAAGCTTGATTTGATGCCTATTCCTTTTAATAAAAAACTTGAAGTTTTACTCTCAAAATACTCTAAATTAATTATTTCAAAATCAACTGATAATTTTGTTATTTTTTTTAATTTGATAAATGGTAATAAAAAACTAAAAAATCAAAAAGTTAGACAAGCTTTAAATCAAGCTCTAAATCAAGAAAATCTATTAAATTTTGTTTATAAAAAAGAAGGAAAAGTATCTGATTTTACAGCTTCTATTAATTATGATATTGTAAATAAAATTTCAACTAAATATAAATTAAATGATTTGAAGTTAAAAAAAGAAGAACTTCATAAACTTTTAGATGGATTAGAGTTAAAAGTCTTTACACAAGATAGATTTATGTTTTTATTTAAAGGAATAGAATTTCAATTAAAAAAGTATGGAGTTAAACTAATTTATGATATCACGACAAGTGAAAAAGATATATATAAACAACTTTTAAATACTAATACAAATAAAAATACAAAACCATGGGATTTATTAATTTGGGGTGATGATGACTGGTATTATCAAAATCCTTGGACAGTATTTTTTATTTATGAGACAAATGGTGCTTGGTCTACAATAAATAAAGATGAAAAAATGCAAGAGTATATAAAAGAGTTTTTTATTACAAAAAAAGGTACTTTAGAATATGAGCAAATAGTAAGAAAAATACTTTTTCGAGCAAGAGATATGGCATATACTTTAAGAGTACCATCATTAAATAAAGTTTTTGCAGTAAATAAAGAGGTTATTTTTAAACCATATGAAGGTGGAATTATTCCTTTATGGGAGATTGAAATAACAAAAGAGCATTGGTCTATAAGAGCTGATAAAGAGTATAAAAGTCATCTAAAAAAAGCCATAAAACCAAAAAGAGTAAATAATGAGATTAATAAATAGCTTGAATATCAAATTTAAACTTGCAATACTGTTTTTTATTTTATGTACCTCAATAGCAGTTTTAGGGTACAAATCTATAAATATTAGTGAACAAAATAAACAGACTTTAAAAGTAGTACATAGTAAGTCTCAAACTGTACTTAGTTTACAAAATAGAATAATTACACCTTTATATAGATTAAGAGAGATAACTCAATCTTTAGTTATGGCACCAAATAAAGAAATAAGAGCAGGAATTGAAAAAAATCTTGATGAATTAGTAAAGAGCTTAGATATTCAGTTCAAAAGATTAAGCGATTCACAAATTAAAGTAAAGCAGATGTGGAAAAATTATAAGTATCTAATTGAAACTATTAAAGGCTATTTACATGAAGAGTTTGAAGAGGGCGCTTATGTAAATGTTACTACTTCAAGTAGAAAGCAGTTTCATTTACTTACAAATGAACTTTTAAGTATACAAAGTAGATATTTAAATAATGCAACAGTTGCATATAGTCAAGCAGTTTTAAAATCAAAAGAGATTAAAGTAGAGATATTAACATCTATTATTGTTATTTTACTTTTTGCAACAATTGTTGGTTGGCTTGTTTCAAGTAATATTATACAATCAATTTACAAAGTACAAAATGGCTTAAAAGAGTTTTTTAACTACTTAAATCATAAAAAAAGTGGAGTTAAAAAAATTGAAATTGATACAAGAGATGAGTTTTATCAAATGGCAACAATTATTAATCAAAATGTATCAAATATTCAAAATAATATTGAACAAAATGAAGCACTAATTAAAAATGCAACAAAAGTTTTAGAAAATATTAAATTAGGTAATTTAGGAACTAGACTTAGTCAAGAAACAAATAGTAATGCATTAAATGAATTAAAGAAGATGATTAATGATATGATTGATAATCTTGAAATAAAGATTCAAAATGAAATTGATAAGAGAGTTGAACAAGAACAAATTTTAATTCAACAAAGTAAATTAGCAGCAATGGGTGAAATGATAGGAAATATTGCCCACCAATGGAGGCAACCATTAGCTCAAATCTCTGCAATACATATGAATATGAAAGTTACATATGATTTTAATAAATTTACAAAAGATTATTTAAATAATAAAATAAAAGAAGCAAATAAGTTAACTTCTTATATGTCTCAAACTATTAGTGATTTTCAAAACTTTTTTAAGCCTCAAGGAGAAAAAGAGGAGTTTAGTGTAGAAAAAGCTTGTAAAGAAGCTTATTTTATAATTGAATCATCTTTAAAATATCATGGAATAGAGCTTAGTTTTGATGTAAAAGAAGATGGTAAAGTCTATGGGTATAAAAATGAGTATTCACAAGTTATATTAAATGTTTTAAGTAATGCAAAAGATATCTTAATTGAAAGAGGAATTAAACAACCAGCTATTAATATAGAAATAAAAAGTGGTGATAATTATGAAATTGTAAAAATAGAAGATAATGCAGGTGGAATAAAAGATAGCATAATAGATAAAATCTTTGATCCATACTTTACTACAAGACATAAAACTTTAGGTACAGGAATAGGTCTTTATATGTCAAAAAATATAATAGAAAGAAATATGAGTGGTCATATAAATGTAAGAAATATAAATAATGGTGCTTTATTTACAATAAAAGTTGAAAAATCCAATGTATAAAATTAATATTTTTTAAATAACTTAGTATATTAGAAAATATACTAAGCTAAGAGTTATTAAAACTTATAATTAAGTCTTAAAGTTGCTGATCTTGATGCTCCTGGCATTGTACTTGATCTCCAATAATCTTTATCAAATAGATTTAAAATACCAAGTGTAATATTTACATCTTTATATTTCCACCCTAGTAATGAATCTACTCTATTGAAACTATCTAAAGTACTTTCATTTCCACTTCTATCATAGAAGTATCTTTTTCCTACATGTGTAACTCCAAGTTCTGTATAGAAGTTTTTTGATGAAGGTGCATATCTTACAAAAATATTTCCATTGATATTTGCAGTATTACTTAAGTAATTACCTTCATTATCAGGATTTGATTTATCTTTTATAACTTTTGCTTGCATTGCCCCTATAGAAGCTCTTAGATAAAAGTCTTCATAAACTTGACCAATTATACTTAGTTCTGCTCCTCTTGATCTCTCTTTCCCTCTTTGGTACCATTTTGTTAAATCAGTTTCCCAATCAGGTCTATATCTAATATTAAAATGTTCAATTTGATATAAAGAAAAAGTACTACTTAGTTTGTTATCAAACCAATCACTTTTAATTCCTACTTCATACTGTTCATTATATTCTGGTTCATCATTAAAAGTACTAGAATCTTTACTTGCACTTACTCCTAAATAGTTATTTCCTCCATATGGTGAAAAGCTTTTATTATATGAAGTATAAATAGTGTGATTTTGATTAATATCATAAACAACTCCTACTCTTGGACTAAATGAATCACCATCATATGAACTATTATTATTTGAAATATCAGAAGAATTAAAAGAGTATTTATCAAACCTTCCACCTAAAACTAGTTTTAAAGAAGCAGTTAAAGAGATAACATCTTCTAAGAAAATACCTTTTGAAATTCCCTCATGCTCATTTTTTATAAGTGCATCTTTTTTTTGAGTTCTTGTCCATGAAGAAGAGTCAAAAGGATCAAAAAACTGGTTTCTTGTATAGTATAACTCTGGGTTTCTTTTTTCTTTACTATAATCAACTCCAAAAGTTAGGTTATGTAAAATATTACCTGTTCTTACTTCACCATTAAGTGTTAATGTATTTGAAATAGTTTTATTTTCTGTGTTTTGCCATGCATAGCTTTGATTTAAAAGTTTAGTAGAAGGGTCATAGCTACCTAAATAGTAATGGTCAAAATTTTGTTCTGCTTTTCTATATGCAGCTGCCCAGTTTAAACTCCATTTATCATTTATTTGATAATCTAAACTTGATCTTAATATTTGTAATCTATCTTTTACATAATCTCCATCATGAGCAAAAGCTTTATCATAAGAGATATCCATTAAGTCATATTGTGCTTTATTAGGACCTCTATCAGGTGTTCTTTTTGCATAATCATAAGTATATTGAGCTGTCCATTTCAAATTATCATTGTTTGAAATAGTAATACTTGGAGAGAACATTTTACTTTCATTTTCAATATCTTTTTGAATACTATTTCTAAATGTTTCACCTTTTGTCACATCACTTACAATTCTAATTGCAACATTTTCATTTACTACTTGATTTACATCTAGGTTTGCTCCTTTATTTTTCCAAGAACCTATTGAAACACCAACATTACTAGAATTATCAAAGTTTGCATATTTACTTACCATATTAATAACTCCTCCACCATTACTTCTTCCATAAAGCAATGAAGCAGGTCCTTTTAGTATCTCAACCCTTTCAATATTAGCAGTGCTTCTTCTTACTTGTCCACTTTCTCTAATACCATCTCTATAAATATCATTTGTATCAGCTCTAAAACCTCTAATAAAAATATTATCACTTCTCATATCATATGTAGTATCAATACCAGCATTTCCTTCTAATATTGAACTTAAGTCATTTGTTCCATAGTTTTTGTTTTTTTGAATATTTAAAGTATCAATAGTCATAGGAGTTTGTTTAATACTCATCTTATTTCTTGTAACTGAAGCATTTTCGTAATTTACATATCCTTTTGTTATATCGTCTTCTTTCATAGCTTCAATATAAACTGTTGGAAGGAGTGCGTTAAACTTCTCTTTTTTTTCATTGTTACTTTTTTTGTTTTCAAGGGATTTTGCATTAAGTAAGCTTTGTGCAGTTGTTAAGCTTAGCATTACTACAAAAGATGAAGTAACTAATTTTTTCATAAATTTCCTTTGTGTATGTATATAATATTAATAATAATTATCAATAATATTTTAGGGCGCGGATTATTACATAGGAAAGCTTAAAAAATTCTAATACACTTTAAAATTATTTAAATATTGAGAAGAGTTAAAGAAATATAAAAACTAAAGGGTGTATCCCTTTAGTTTTTTGTTGAGCAACAATTTGTGTCTGAGCAACAAGCATCTTTTTGTGTAGCACTAAAGTTTGTTATTTTTTGTTTTTTTTCCATATCACAACTATCATCTTGACAAGTTGATTGTTTTGGTTTATCTTTTATTGTTTTTAAAATTCTCATAGAGTTAAATATAGCAAGTAAAGCTACTCCAACATCAGCAAAAATTGCTTCTTTCATACTAATCATAGCACCAGCACCTAAAGCAAGAAATGCAACTTTAATTGCCATAATAAAAATAATATTTTGATATACAATAACTTTTGTTTTTTTAGCAATTTTAATAGCATCACTTATTGATTTAATATTATCATTTAAAATAACAACATCAGCAGATTTAACTGCTAAATCACTTCCAACACCACCCATTGCAAATCCTACATCTGAATTTGCTAGTGTTGGTGCGTCGTTTATTCCATCTCCCACAAAAGCTGTAATTTTATTTGTTTGTTTTTTTATGGCTTGGAAATTTGTTAACTTTTCTTGTGGTAAAAGTTCATATTTTACTTCATCAATTCCCAATTGATTTGCAACATTTAAAGCAACCTCTTTTTTATCACCTGTTAACATATATGTTTTATGAATATTTAAACTTTTTAGCTCACTAATTACTTCTTTTGCTTCAACTTTTATAATATCACTTACTACAATATACCCAGCAAATTTAGAATCTATAGCTATAAATACAACATTTAAATCTTCTTTTATTTCATCATAAGCAACTTTAAAATTATCTAGAAGTTTTTTATTTCCTACTAAAATTTCTTTATTGTCAATTGTTGCTTTTACTCCAAGACCACTTAACTCTTCATGTTCAGTTATTAGTTTAGAATCTACTGTTTTATCAAAAGCTTTTACAATTGATTTTGCTATTGGATGAGTTGAAAAACTCTCTGCATAAGCAGCAAATTTTAAAAGTTCATCTTTTGAAATATTTTTACTATTTATATTTGTAACTTCAAATACTCCATGTGTTAATGTACCTGTTTTATCAAAAATTATATTTTGAATCTCAGTTAATTTTTCTATATAATTAGCACCTTTTACAAGTACTCCTCTTTTTGATACTGCACCAATTGCACTAAAAAATGATAATGGAATAGATACAACTAAGGCACAAGGACAAGAAATAACCAAGAAAATAAGAGCTCTTTCTACCCAATCTGCAAACTGTGCATCTTCAATTAATAGTGGAGGCAGTATTGCTAAAAGTGCAGCTAATACAACAACTATTGGAGTATAAATAGTTGCAAATTTTGTTATAAATTTTTCTGCTTTTGCTTTTTTTGATGAAGCATTTTCTATAAGTTCTATGATTTTAGCAACAGTTGAATCTTTATATAGTGAAGTTACTTTTATATAGCAAGCTTTTGAAGTATTTATAAATCCACTTAAAACTTCTTGTTCTTCTTTAATATTTTTAGGTTTAAATTCTCCTGTTATTGCACTTGTATCAAAAGAGTTATTATTTGATAATAATACTCCATCAACTGGAACTTTTTCTCCTGCTTTAACTAAAATTATATCACCAATTATAACCTCTTCAGGTGCTTTTTGAACAATCTCTTCACCATCTTTTACATTTGCAAATTCAGGTTTTATATCAAGTAATGAATTAATACTATCCCTTGAGTTATTAACAGCAACTGCTTGGAACATTTCACCTACTTGATAAAATATCATAACAGCAATACCCTCAACATACTCACCCAAGGCAAAAGCACCAATTGTTGCTATTCCCATCAAAAAGTGTTCATCAAAAAGTTTTCCATTTGTTAAGTTTTTAACAGCTTTGTATAAAACATCCCAACCAACTAAAAAGTATGCTAATAAATATACTGCAAGTTGAAGTGTTTCATTTTGTATGTAGTTATATGAAATATATGTTAAAACAAGTGAAACAATAGTTATACCTAAAAGTTTTTTATCAAGTAGTTGCCAAAAACTTCTTTGTTGTTGTTTAATATTATCTTTTTCAATAACTACTTCTCTTTCAATTTTTTGAATCTCTTTTTCAATTTTTTCAAGTAAATTTTCTTCTACTGTTTGTTCAAAACTTAATGTTGAAGTTGAAAAGTTTAATTTAACATTATTTAGTTCATCTAATTCATTTAATCGTTTTTCAATTTTTCCTGCGCAGTTTGCACAATCAAGATTTTGTAATTTAACTTTTTGCATAATTATCCTTTTATTATATGCTCTAATCCCATATCGTATATTTTTTTAATATGTTCATCATCTAGTGAATAAAACATTTGCTTTCCAACTCTTCTTGGTTTTACAATTTTTGAGTTTTTCAATACTCTTAATTGATGTGAAACAGCAGATTGACTTACATTTATAAGTTCACTTATTGCTCCAACACATAACTCTTCTTCTTTTAAAATAGCAATTATTTTTATTCTAGTTGTATCAGCAAAAGCTTTAAATAACTCTGCCACATCATATAAAGTTTCATCACATATTAAAACTTTTTTTACTTTTTCTACCTCTTTTGAGTGATCACAACATTCTGTTGACATTTTATTCCTTTATTATATGTACATATGAATATGTAATCATATGATAACGATTCTTAAAAATAGATTAGATTTTTAAAATATAATTAAGTAAAATCAAATATAATTATTTAATTTATAAGTATATGAAATAATTAAATTATATTAGTAAAGTGGTCTATTTTATGAAAAATAATAAAAATATTAGATTATCAATTCTTTTTGTTTGCAATGATGATGATTGTATTTCTCAATCATTGAAGTTTTTAAAACAAGAGTATGATATAGATGATATTGTTGTTTGTAAATCAAAAGAAGAGGCTTATGCTTTATATTTACAAAGTAATTTTGATATTGTTTTAACTAACTTTTTACTCTCTGATGAAGATGGAAAAAAGATGGTGAAAAAAATAAGAAAAATAAATGAAGACCAAATTTTTATATTAATCTCAAAATTTAACAAGAAAAAAGATTTAATTAAAGCTATAAAACTTCGTATTAGATACTATATTCAATACCCAATAAAGAAAAAAGAGTTAAAAGAGGTTTTTGATTCTTGTATTAAAAGACTCTCTCATAGATATGAAATAAAATATGTTAATTCTATTTTACAACATTATAAACTAGCGGTTGATAACTCTACTATTCTTTCAAAAGCTGATAGAAAAGGAAGAATTACATATGCAAATGAAGAGTTTTGCAGAATCTCAAAATATAACTTAAATGAACTACTTGGAAAACAGCATAATATCTTAAGGCATGAAGATATGCCAAAAGAGACTTTTAGGCAAATGTGGGAAACAATTAAGCAAGAAAAAAAGACATGGAAAGGTATTGTAAAAAATAAAGCAAAAGATGGAAGCTTTTATATCGTAGATGCGACTATTATTCCTGTTTTAAATCAAGACGATGAAGTTGTGGAGTATTTAGGAATTAGGCATGATATTACAGAAATAGAAAGTTATAAAAACTTATTAAAAGATAAGCTAGATACTACTTCAAAAGGTTTAAGTGAAAAGGTACATTTAATAAAAGAGTTTGAAAAAGCAATTGATGTTAGTACTTCTTTTACAAGAACAGATACAAAAGGTGTGATAACTTATGTAAATGACAAGTTTTGTGAAGTGTCAGGTTTTAGTGAAGATGAGTTATTAGGAAGTACTTTTAAATGTGTAAGAGATGATGAAGTTTCTACAAGAGTTTATAAAAATATGTGGGAACAATTAAATTCAAAAAATATTTGGAGAGGCATACTTAAAAATAGAACAAAAGATAAAAAAGCTTACTATATGGATACTACTATTATCCCAATAGTAAATATAAATGATGAGATTATTGAGTATATAAGTATAAAACACAATGTTAGTGAGATTATATATTTAAATAAAGAGATTATTGATACACAAAAAGAGGTTCTTTATACTATGGGAACTATTTGTGAGGGCAGATCAAATGAAACTGGAAATCATGTAAAAAGAGTTGCAGAATACTCATTTTTGATGGCTAAAAAGTGTGGCTTACCAAGAAAAGAGTGTGAACTTTTAAAGCTTGCTTCTCCTGTGCATGATATTGGAAAAATAGCTATTGAAGATGGAATTTTAAAAAAGCCTGCTAAACTAACTGATGAAGAGTACACAAAAATGAAAGAGCATGCTAGACTAGGTTATGAAATGCTAAAAAATTCAAATAGAGAAATACTTAAAGCAGCTGCAATAATTGCTTATGAACACCATGAAAGATGGGATGGTAAAGGTTATCCAAGAGGTTTAAAAAAAGATGAAACACATATTTATGGAAGAATAACAGCAATTTGTGATGTTTTTGATGCATTAGCTAGTAAAAGATGCTATAAAGAAGCTTGGCCATTAGAAAAGATACTTAAACTTTTTAAAGAAGAAAGAGCAAAACAGTTTGATCCAAATTTAGTAGATATTTTTCTTAATAATTTAGATGAATTTTTAATTATTCAAAAAAATTATGAAGATGAGTTTTAATATACTACTTTTATGGGAAGATAAAAAGTTAAATCAAAATTTTCATTTTCATTTAGAAAATGATTTTTATGATAATGCACAAATGATGGCAAAGTTGTAGCCTCATATCCAGACTTTGGAAGCCAAAAGTGATAAACATATCTCAAAAAGACTAATACATCTCCATATACTCCTTTTAAATGAAAAGATGCACATAAGGTTTGGGGTATTTGCATAGTTGAAATTTCAAAGCTTAACTCTTTTGGAACTTCAATTGCTGCAACATAACTGCACTCATTTAAAGGTGTTATTGTAGGATTATCATGTAACAGTGCAAGTTGTGCATAGTTTGTAAGTTTATATTCATATGCTAGTGCTTTTAACTTTTGCCATATTTTACTAATTGATTTATCATAACCTTTATGTCTTATGTATACACAATATCTTTTTGGAACTAATTCAATTTGCATATTAATATCTTTAAAAGTTTTATTCTCTTTGATTAAAAATTTTGAGTATTCAATATGCCCTGATTTTCTCCATGAAGTAGGAGTATATGAAAATTTATGTTTAAAGGCTTTTATAAATGAAGAGTGTGAAGAGTATCCACATGTATTTGCAATTTCACTAATAGTTGAATGGGTATTTGTAATAAGTAAATTTGCCGCTTTTTGTAATCTTGTTGATGTTATAAAATCAAATAGATTTTGATTTGTTTCTTCTTTGAAGATTCTATGAAAATGGTATTTTGAAACACTATTTAGTTTTGCTAAATCATCTAATGTTATATTTGAATCAATATTTTTATAAATATAAAATAGCGTTTTGTTTACTATATTTGCTCTTTGTATTTTCGTATCTTTTTTCATAAAGCTATTATATCAAAAAAGCAATATAGAACAAAAAAATTGCAATTTAAGATAAAGAAATGGAATCAAAAATTATATATAATTTCATCGTAATAAAAATTGAGGGAAAAAAATGAAAAGGTCTTATATTAGAAAAATTTTAGATGCAATAGATAAAGATACAATCTCATTTGCAGGGGGATTACCAAATGAGGATTTGTTCCCTTTAAAACAAATTAGTAAAGCCTCTAAAAAAGTTCTTAAAGACAAAAGTTCTTTGCAGTATAGTAAGTCTCAAGGAATAGATAGCCTAAGAGAAAAGATAGCCAACTTTTATACTAAGGTTTATAATCTAAAGACGACAAAAGATGAGATTTTAATAACAACTGGAAGCCAACAAGCTTTTGATATTATATTAAAAAGTTTAAGTGTAAATAATTTAATTGTGGAGAGCCCTTCATATATTGGAGCATTATCTGCATTTAGAATATTGAAAAAAAATATAAAAGATTTTAAAACATTTGAACAATTAAATAATATATTAAAAAAAGATGAGGTTTTATATAGTATAAGTGATTATCAAAATCCATCAACTTATACATATACTAAAAAGCAAAGAAAAAATGTAGCAAATATATTAAAAGAAAAAGATGCCTATTTGATAGAAGATGCAGCATATAGCTTGCTTAACTTTGAGGGTAAAATAAAAAAGCCAATCTGTACATTTTACAAAGATAAGTCTTATCATTTAGGTACTTTTTCAAAAATTGTTGCGCCAGGACTTAGAGTTGGGTGGATTAGAGCAAATAAAGAATTAATTGAAAAGATAATTGTGGTAAAAGAGTCTTTAGATTTGCATACATCAACTTTTAATCAAATGATTTTAGATAAATATTTAGAAGATAATAATATTTTTAAACATATTGAAAAAAATGCAAAGAATTATAAAAAAAGAATGAATTATATGGCTGATTGCATGGAGAAATATCTTCCAAACTTTGAGTTTAAAAGACCAAAAGGTGGAATGTTTATTTATGGAAAATTCAATAATATAAATGATAGTATGGACTTAGCAACAAAAGCCTTGGAAAAAAAAGTTGCATTTGTTCCAGCACAAGTTTTTTATTTTGATGAACAAAAAAGTAATGAAGCAAGATTTAATTTTACAAATTGCAACTTCAAAGAGACTAAAAAGGGAATAAAAATCTTAGCTGAGCTTACAAAATAAGCTTAGCCCCTTTTTAGTATTAAATCTGCTAAATTTTTTGAAACTTTGTTTGCTACAACTTCACATTTAACTTTAAATAAAAAGAATATTCTATTATCATTATAACTTTCTAAACACTCAAAATTACCCATTCCTTTTGCTAAAATTAATGGTGAATTTTCAAATATTTGTAAAAACTCTTTTGATGCTTGTGACTTTTCCATCCCTGGAGTGTCAACACCTGTGCTTATTACTTTACAATGCTTATGAATACCTATTTGAATAGCTTCTTTTGTAGTAATATCATTTATAATAGGTTTACCTCTTGTTGCATATGTAATTTGTAAATTTGGATATAGTAGGTTTAATACTTTTATTAACTCTTTATCAAATACATTCTCACCTGCATTATCTGATAAAATAAGAAGCTCATTGTGTTTTTCTAACTCTTCTTTAAATATTTTGTAGTGATTAATTGAAAAAGGTGTATGAAAAACTGTTTTTATCTCATCTTCTAAGCTAAACTCTTTTGTTACAGCAAAATCTATTACATTTCCTGCAACTGCTGCTTTTATTGCTGTAAAAAGTTTATCCTCACTATTTTGTATTTGCTTTTTTATAATTGGAAGATAAGATATTGCATTTTTTATTGAATTTTGTTTTAACAAATATAAAGGGTCTTTTAAATTACTTTTTATTGAAAGTAGTTCATATACTTCTTTTGCAACAAAAGGTGGAGTTCTTGAAAAATCGAATTTTTTTGCTTTTTTATTTACTTCATCCATAAGTTCTTTGCTTGATTTATCATCAAAATCTAACAATTTTGTAGCTTTTTGTATTTGATTTATAATGCATTCAACACATGTATTTGTTATATTCATAATTTTTTTTACCTCTGTAAAGTTGTATGTTAGGGTGTTTTACTATTTTTTTAGTTATTATTAGCTTAATTTTTACTTTAGTTTATATACTATTTACGAAAACTTTAGTATAATTTCGCCTTTATTTTAAAACTTAAGGATTTGGTTATGAACCTCTTCAAACTCAAAGAGCATAACACAAATGTCAAAACAGAGTTTACTGCTGGATTTACTACTTTTTTGACAATGATGTATATAGTTCCTGTAAATGGTTTTATTCTTGCTGATGCAGGTTTACCTATGGACGCAGTTGTTACTGCTACTGCTCTTATTACTATTTTAGCTACAATTTTTTCTGGTCTTTGGGCTAACACTCCAATTGCAATGAGTGTTGGTATGGGATTAAATGCGTATTTTTCTTATGGACTTGTTTTAGGGATGAATATTCCTTGGCAAACTGCACTAGGTATCGTATTTTTATCAGGTGTACTTTTTGTACTTTTGTCTTTTACAAACTTTAGAGTTTGGATTATGACCTCAATTCCTATGAATTTAAGACGAGCAATATCTGCAGGTATTGGTACTTTTATTGCTTTTATTGGTTTAAAACAAATGGCAATGATTGTTCCTGATAAAGTTACTTATGTAAAACTTGGTGATTTTTCTGAACCAAATGTTTTAATCGGTGCTCTTGGTTTGATTCTTGCTTTTATTTTCTACGCATATAGATTAAAAGGTGCCTTTATCTTTTCTATTGGTATTACTTCAATTGTTGCATGGTTTTTAGAAATAAATCCAATGCCTACAAGCTTTTTATCTGCTCCTGCGTCTATTTCTCCAATATTTATGCAACTTGACGTTGTAAGTGCTTTATCTTTATCTTTATTGCCTGTTATTATTACTTTTTTAATTACTGATATGTTTGATACACTTGGAACACTAACAGGAATTGGAGCTAGAGCAAATATGTTTCAAAGTGGAAATAAAGATGATAAGTCTTTACAAAAAACTTTAGAAGCAGATGCTATATCAACAGCTGCTGGAAGTATGATAGGTGTTTCTACTACAACTGCTTTTGTTGAAAGTTCAACTGGAGTAGAAGAAGGTGGAAGAACAGGTCTTACAGCAATATTTACAGCAATGTTTTTTATAACAACACTATTTATGTTACCACTTTTTAAATCAATTCCATCAAATGCAATTTATCCTGTATTAGTTGTTGTTGGAGTGCTAATGTTTACTGAACTTGGTAAAATAAACTTTGAACAAGTTGATTTAGCTACAAGTGCAGGGGCATTTTTTATTGTTACTTTAATGCCTTTAACTTTTTCTATTACAAATGGTATCGCAGCAGGTTTTTTAGCATATACGATTATTAAACTTACAAAAAGAGAGTTTAGTGATTTAAATATTGGAATCTTAACAATTACATTAATAAGTCTATTAGTATTTATATTACAAGGTTAAATTTTGGAAAAATTTTATTACAGTTACGAAGAATTTAAAAAGGATACTCAAAAGCTAGTAAATAGTTGTAGGGAGTATGAACCTGATATTTTATTAGCAGTTGCAAGGGGTGGTTTAACATTATCTCATCTTATGGCACAAGCTATGGATATGAGAAATTTGTATGCATTAAACTCAATTCATTATGAAGGTGAATTGAAATTAGATACATTTAATATTTTTAATATTCCAGATGTATCACATGCAAAAAGAGTTTTAGTTGTTGATGATATTGTTGATTCTGGGGAAACAATGGAAGAGATTCTAAAAGTTTTAAAAGAGAAGTTTCCTAATGTTGAATTTAAATTAGCAACAATTTTTTATAAAAAATCTGCTGTATTACAACCTGATTATACAGTAAGAGAAGCAAAAGAATGGATTGACTTTTTTTGGGAAGTTGATGTAATATAACTCCATATTTTAGGGTATTTTACCCTAAAATGTAAAGCATTTTTTAATCTATATTTTATAACTTTTATATATAAATAATTATCTTTTACTTTAGTTTTAATTTATTCTTAGTATAATACTTTTAAATTAAAACAGGGAATAAGAATGACATTTATAGAATTCAAAAAATTACTACTTGATGCAGAACTAACAATTCCAAAATTTACAGCACTAATCAAAGTAAGTGAAAAAAATATTCAAGCTTACAAAAAGAAAAAAGAAGTACCAAATGCAATTGCAACTGTTGCTGCTTGTTTTGCAAAAATGAACCAAGAAGGAATTGATTTTAGAAATTTAATCAATGATTTGGATTTAAAGAAAAAAGAGAAAAAAGGTGCAGGCTTTTCTAAGAAAAAAGAAGAAAAATAAAAAAGTTAATTAAGACTTTTACTTAAACAGTTATTAACAATTTTTTGCTAAACTTCCCAAAAAAAATAGGGACTAAAATATGAAAATTGATGATAATGTAAAGCTATTCTTAGCTATTGCTTCTTTTATGATGGCCTTAGCTGTTGCAATAGGTGCTTTTGGAGCACATGGATTAAAAGCAATAGTTGAACCTTCTATGCTTGCTACTTATAATACAGGAGTTGAGTATCATTTTTATAATACTCTTGGATTATTTGTTATTTCTTTTATAATATATCTTAAACCAAATTGTAAAAAACTTATTCTTTCTGCATGGCTAGTGTTAATTGGAACTTTAATTTTTAGTTTTTCATTATATTTTTTAGTTGTGTTAAATATGCCATTTTTAGGTGCTATTACACCAATTGGTGGAACATTATTAATTATAGCTTGGTTACTGACATCTTATAGTATATATAAAAATTAGGAGAGTTTAATTGATCGAAAAGATTGAACAAATAAGAGATGCAAGGTGGTTTTCAAACCTTACAACTTTTATTATTATAGCTTATGCTTCTGTTTTAGGCTTTAAAACAATTGGTGATGTAGAAACAAACTATTCTTTGTTTTTGCAGTTTGCTGATGCTTTTGTAACTATTTATTTTGTTTTTGAAATAGCTATTAAAATGGTTGCAGAAAAGAAATTTGTTAATTTTTTCAAAAGTGGATGGAATCTGTTTGATTTTACAATTGTAGTTATTACTTTATTACCTTTAGAATCAAGTGGATACGCAGCAGTTGCAAGACTTTTAAGAATATTTAGAGTTCTTCGATTATTTACTGCACGACCAGAATTAAAAGCAATAATAGATATGTTAATAAAAGCAATACCTGCAATAATTGATATTGTTATATTAATGTTTATTATTTTTTATATTTATGCAATTGTTGGAAACTTTTTCTTTGAAAAACTTCCATCAGGTTTATGGTCTGATTTCTTAGTTTCAATGTTGACTCTATTTAGAGTACTTACATTTGAAGATTGGACGGATGTAATGTATGAAGCAATGGAAGTTTATCCTTGGGCTTGGGCATATTTTGTATCTTTTGTAATTATTGCAGCATTTGTATTTTTTAATTTATTTGTGGCTGTTATTATTGGAGAAATGCAAAAATTAAATGAAGCTGATATGAAACAAGAAATACATGAAGATAGTAAAAAGTTAGATATTTTATTAAGTGAAGTAAAATATTTAAGACAAGAATTAAACCAAATAAAAAAAAGTAAGGATTAACTCCTTACTTTGTATTAAAAGCTCTATCCCCTGCATCTCCAAGACCAGGTCTAATATAGTTGTTTTCATCTAATCTTTCATCAATTTGAGCAATATAAATATCTACATCAGGATGTACTTCTTGAACTTTTTGTATTCCATATGGTGAACCTAAAATATTTAAACTAATGATTCTTTTTGCGCCTATACCTTTTAAATAGTCAATGCCATCAATTAATGAACCACCTGTTGCAATCATTGGGTCAAGTAATAAAACAGTTTTATCTTCTAAGTTATCTGGGATATTTTCATAAAATAGTTTACTTAATGAAGTCTCTTCATCTCTTTTCATAGCTAAAAAACCACTTCTTGCATATGGTAAAGTTTGTAAAATTCCTGTAAGCATTGGTTCCCCAGCTCTTAAAATTGGAACTAAAACTATTTTTTGAACCTCTAACATTTCTACATCAAGAGGTCCTTGCCATGTATTAATATTTGTTGTTATTGTTGGAAAATCTGCTAAAGCCTCAGCAACTATCATTCTTGAAATTTCTTCAATTGTAAGTCTAAATTCATTTGAAGCTGTTCTTACATCTCTTAGTCTATTTATAAGATGTTTTACAACAGCGTTTGTACTCTCTTTATACATTAATATGTCCTAAAATTTTATTTAAAAGCTTAATTGTATCTAAAAAAAACTTATATAATTTACTAATTATTAATTGAAATTTTGCTACTATTTTCAAATTTTACATGCAAGAGGCTACATGAACAAACCTACAGATTATAAGTTTAGAGTTAAAGATTCAATTTTAGGTGTGCAATTTTTATTTGTTGCATTTGGTGCATTGGTTTTAGTTCCTATTTTAACAGGTCTTAATCCAAATGTTGCATTTTTTACTGCAGGTGTTGGAACTTTAGTTTTCCAATTTATTACAAAAGGAAATATTCCTCCAATCTTTCTTGCATCTTCATTTGCTTTTATTGCTCCTATTTCTCATGGGGTTAAAACATGGGGAATTGCTGCAACTATGTCTGGGCTTTTTGCAGCTGGACTTTTATATGTGCTATTGAGTTTTTTGGTTAGATTAAAAGGTGATAATTTTTTACATAAACTTTTACCTCCTATTGTTGTTGGACCTGTTATTATGGCAATTGGTTTGATTTTATCTCCTGCTGCTGTACATATGGCAATGGGAAGAACAGGTGATGGGGCTGTTCAAGTTATACCTGTTGAACAAGCAATGATAATATCTATGATAGCATTACTTGTGACAGTTTTTATTTCATTACTTGGAAAAGGTATTTTTAAATTAATACCTATTTTAGGTGGAATTATTATAGGTTATGCTGTTTCTTTATATTATGGAATTGTTGATTTTTCACCAGTTAAGCAAGCTGCATGGTTTATTATTCCAGAATTCACAGCACCTGAGTTTAATTGGCAAGCAATTTTATTTATTTTACCAATAGCTATTGCTCCTGCAATTGAGCATATTGGAGATATGTTAGCAATTTCAAAGGTAACAAAAGAAGATTATTTAAAAAAGCCAGGACTTAAGAATACTCTTTTAGGAGATGGTTTAGCAACTTCTGTTGCATCACTTTTTGGAGGACCACCAAATACAACTTATTCAGAGGTTACAGGTGCTGTAACTGTTACAAAAGCATATAATCCTGCTATTATGACTTGGACTGCCATTGCTGCAATTATTTTAGCTTTTGTTGGAAAACTTGGTGGATTACTTGCAACGATTCCACTTCCTGTTATGGGTGGTATTATGCTTTTATTATTTGGTATTATTGCATCAATTGGTATTTCTACACTAATTAAAGCAAATACAGATTTATCTTGCCCTAGAAATATGGCAATTGTTGCTATGATTTTAGTTTTTTCAATTGGTGGAATGACATTTAATTTTGGAGGAGTTGCTTTTTCTGGAATAGGTCTTGGTGCAATTGTAGGAATTTTCTTAAATCTAATTTTACCACAACCAAGAGAAAGTTAATCTTGAAAACTATTTCTATTTTAGGTTGTGGTTGGTTAGGTTTAGAAGTTGCAAGAACTTTTTTAAAAGAGGGTTTTAAAGTCAATGCTTCAACTACAAATAGTTCTAAAATAGATAGTTTAAAAAAAGAAGGTTTCTCTTCTTTTTTAATTGATACAAACTATTCAAACACTAACTTTCAAAGCTTTTTTAAATGCGATATTTTACTTATATCAATTCCTTCTAGTGTAGATAATTTTCTGAATTTTTTAGAAACAATTTATACAAAAATAGATTTAGCAAATACACATGTTATCCTTATAAGTTCAAGTTCTATTTATCCAAATGAAAATAATAGTTTTGATGAATCATATAAACTTAATGAAAAAAATTGTGGTAAAAAAAATGTTTATTTAATAGAACAATCTTGTAAAGATAAGTTTTCTAAACTGACTATTTTAAGATGCTCAGGGCTTATGGGATATGATAGATTTGCAGCAAAATATTTTGAAAATAGAATAGTAAAAGATGCAAATAAAAAAGTAAATTTTGTACATAGAGATGATGTAATTAATGCAATAAATGAAGTTATTAAATTTAAAAGCTATGACACTTTTAATTTATGTTCAAAGGAGCATCCCAATAAAAAAGAGTTATACTCATTTCAAGCAAAAAATAAACAAATAAAGATTTTAAACTTTGAATATACTGAAAATTATAATAATCGTATAATTTTAGGTAACAAAATAACAAATAAGCTAAACTTTAAATACAAATTTGATAATCCATTTACTTACTTTTTAGTATAATTACCCAATTTATCATTGGGAATTACTATGAAAAATATAACTATTAAAGCTAAACTAATTCTTCTTTTTATTCTTATTAAAGTAATACCTCTTTTATTACTTGCTTATATTGCATATGAAGGTGTAATAAAATTAGATGAGTATTTAAGAAATAGTACAAAATACCTTTTTAATCAAAGTAAAGAAATTATATTAAATACTGCAAATGCTTCAATAGATGATAGTGTTAAAAATCTTGATAAAAAATCCCAATTAGCAATAGAACGATTCTCTTTTGAAATTGCAAAGAATGTAGCTGACTTTTTATATGAAAGAGATAAAGATATACTTTTTTTATCAAATATACCTTTAAATAAAAATATTTTAAAAGAGTTTTATAAAAGTAAACAAAGAGAGATAATAGTACATGGAGAATACTATTATGATGAGAAAAGTAAAAGATGGAAATCAAGTAAGAGAATAAAAAGTATAAAAAGACAACAAAGAAAAGCCCAATTAAAAGATAATGAAAAAGAGTTTAATTATACAGACCCAAAAGAGTTGAAAAGAGTAAAAATACCAATCTATAAAGAAGTTAGCTACTTTGATATAAATGGAAAAGAGATATATAAAATATCACAAATAAATAAACAGTTGTTAGATATATCAAAAAAGAAAAATACATATGTAAACTCAGAAGAGTATTTTAAAAAAATAGAAGAGTTAAAAAAAGGGCAAATATATGTAAGTGATGTAATAGGGCAAAGTGTAAAAACAAATATAATAGGAACCTTTACAAAAAAGAAAGCAAAAGAAGCGAATATAGCATTTGAACCTCAAAATCATGGATATGCAGGGAAAGAGAATCCAAAAGGGAAGAAGTTTGAGGGAATAATAAGGTTTGTAACACCAGTATATAAAAAAGATAAAAAAGTAGGATATGTAAGTTTAGCATTAGATCATGAACATATAATGCAATTTACAGATACAGTAAATCCAGTGGATAAAAATCCAATACAAGATATAGCAGATGCAAGTGTAGGGAATTATGCATTCATGTGGGATTATGAGGGAAAGAATATTTCTCATCCAAGGGATTATTCAATAGTAGGATATAATCCAAGGACAGGACAAAGAACAATGCCATGGTTAAGTGAAGATGTGGCAAAGAAATATTATGCATCAAAAAAAGATATAAATGAATTTTTAAAAGATTATCCAAAGTTTGAAGAACAAAGCTTAAATAAAAAGCCAAATATGAAGCAGTTAATAAAAGATGGTAATGTAGGATTAGATTGTAAATACTTAAATTTTGCACCACAATGTCAAGGTTGGATGCAGTTAACACAAAATGGAGGATATGGATCATTTATAATACATTGGAGTAATATATGGAAACTATCAACAGCAGCAACAATACCTTACTATACAGGTAAGTATGCTAATAGTAAAAGAGGATTTGGCTTTGTAAGTATTGGTGCAAATGTTAATGAATTTCATGCAGCTGCAAATAAAACAAAAAGAGATGTTCGAAAAATACTGCAAGAACAAACAATTAATATGAAAGAGATTGTAGATGAGAATAATTTTGAAATAAAATCTTTTATTAAATCACTTATAAATGAACTTACAGTTATTACTTTTATAATGGTAGTTTTAGTTATAGCAATAGCAATTTGGATGTCAAATTACATTCTTTCAAAAATTGAGAAACTATTAACAGGAACTAAAAAATTTGCAAATAATGAGTTAGATTATAGGATTAAAGAGACATCAAGTGATGAAATAGGAAAATTAGAAAAATCATTTAATAAGATGGCTTCAAAAATCAAAAATCTAATTGTTGAGCAAAATGAATTAAATGAACATCTTGAAGAAAAAGTAAAAGAAAAAACAAAAGAACTTACTATTATAAATGCTGAGCTTGAAAATAGAGTAAAACAAGAAGTTTCAAACAATAGACAAAAAGATATGCATTTAGTACAACAAAGTAAAATGGCAAATATTGGTGAGATGGTATCTATGATTATTCATCAATGGAAGCAACCTTTAAATGCTATTAGTATGATAAATTCTGGAATTGAATTGAGGTTGAATTTAAAACAAAATGATGATGAATCATTAAGTAAAGATAATCAATCAATTAAAAAACAAATAAATCTTATGTCCAATACTATGAATGATTTTAGAGATTTCTTTAAACAAAAAGATAAAACTATTTATAAACTTGATGAAGTAATTCATAAAACTATTAATCTAATAAATGATATATATAAATCTCTTGGAGTTAAAATTAATTATAATACTACAAATAAAGAGTTAAAAACAGTTGGATATGAAAATGAACTTATTCAAGTATTGTTAAATGTATTAAATAATGCAAGAGATATAATAAAAGAAAAAAATTGTGAAATAAAAAGAATAGATATTGAAATTATATCTATGGGTGATGATATAATAATACAAGTAAAAGATTATGCAGGTGGAATTCCAAAAACTATAATTGAGAATATTTTTGAACCATACTTTACAACAAAATCTGATGAAAAAGGTACAGGTCTTGGACTTTATATGTGTAAATCTATTTTAAATAAAGTTAATGCAGAAATAAATGTAGAAAACTTTTCAGAAACTTTTGATGATAAAGAGTATTTTGGAGCAAATTTCAAAATAATTATACAAAATTACAAAGGTTAGAATATAATTAAGAGATTTTTTTACTTAAATTGTTAAAATACCTAATAAACTTTAAAAAGGACAATAATGGCAAAAGCAAAAGAACATCATTTTGATATTTCAGCAAAACTTGATATGCAAGAGATGAAAAATGCAGTTATTCAAGCTCAAAAAGAGGTTGATAATAGATATGATTTTAAAGGTTTAAAAAAAGAGATAGATTTAAATCAAACTACAAAAACTCTATCATTAGTAAGTGCAAGTGATAATAAAGTTGATGCAATTAAAGATATATTAATTTCAAAAATGAATAAAAGAGATATTTCTATTAATTCTCTTGAAGAGTTAAAAGCAGAAGATGCAAGTGGTGGAAATAGAAAAATTACATTTAAAATTATTGATACAATAGAAAAAGAAGAAGCAAAAACAATTCAAACTGAAATAAAAAAACTGAAATTAAAAGTAACAGCAGTTAATCAAGGCGAAGAGATAAGAGTAACTGGAAAAAGTATCGATGATTTACAAACAATAATGAAACACTTAAAAAGCTTAGAACTTAAAGCACCTTTAGTATTTGATAACTTTAGATAGTAGAAAGTTTTTTCTACTATTTATATAAACTTTAATTTAAATTAACTTTTAAGTGGTATGATATCTGCTTATTTTCTTACAAGTAGAGACAATGGAACTTCTAATTATAAAAGCAGTAACTGCTGTAGTAATCGTAATAACACTTTCAATTATCGCTGAAAAAGTTAGCGCAAAATTATCTGGAATTTTATCAGGACTTCCTTTAGGAACAATGGTAGTTTTGATTTTTTTTGCAATTGAACATGGAATAAACTATTCTGTTGAAGCATCTTTATACAATATTCATGGCTTACTTGCTTTATTGTCTTTTATAATAGGATATTATATTAGTACCTTTTATAAAAGAAAATTTGATATATTTGTAAGTATTATTGTATCTTTTGTTTTTTATTTAGTAGCTGCATTTATCCTAGCTCATGTGCCAATTCATGTTGTTTTTACACCAATTGCAGTAATTACAATAATTACATTGGTAACAATTTATTTTGCAAAAATACCTGATAATGCAAAAAAAATAAATACAAAAATCACATTTAAAGATTTGGTTTTAAGAACTATTTTAACAGTTGTTATATTTTTACTTGTAACATCAATCCCAAAAATTGCTCCTGTTAATATTGCAGGTATTTTTTCAGCATTTCCAAGTATGATGTTTCCTTTACTTTTAATAGTTCATTTTAATCATAGTGGTAATCAAGCAAGAACAATACTTAAAAATACACCATCTGGTTTAAGTAGTATAGTTATATTTTGTGTAAGTGTACATTTTACATATCCAATGCTTGGAGTATTTTTAGGTACACTTGTCTCTTTTATAACTTGTATTATTTATATTGTAATTCAGTTAAAACTTCTTGATTATTTTGGAGTTAATGTAAATGCAAAACAAAAAAAGAGTGATTTTAAAATTTCTTAAAACATTTTTTGATGTATGAAGTAAACTCTAAAAAGAGTTTACTTTTATATTTATTTTTATGATAAATCATATAAAGCTCTCTATCAAATTTTAGATTTTTCGTTTTTATTTCAAAAAGTTGTTTTTTTTCTAACTCTTTTTTTACTGCTAGTTTTGAAATACATGTAAGTGTATCTTTGTGTTGAAGTAATATATCTTTTATCTCTTCAAAATTTGATATTTCCATTGTGATTTTAAATTCATCAAGATATTTTAATTTACTTAAAAACACTTCTCTTGTGCCAGAACCTTTTTCTCTTAAAATCCATTTTTTACTATATAATTGGTCTATATAGTACTCTTTTTTTGAAAGAGTTTCATCACTTGTTACTATTATTAAAGAGTCACTTGCAATTCTTTCTTTTATGATATTTGAATCATCAAACTCTTTTTCAATAAAACCTAAATCAATAGTTGAATCTAAAACTTCATCAATTATCTCTTTTGTATTTTGAGAATATTTTGTAATACTTACTTCATGGTTTGAAATAAAATCAAAAATATATGAAGATAAATTAATACTATTAAATGTTTTGCTTGAAGCAATTTTTAACTCACCTTTTAATAAATCATCACTAAAACTATCTTTTAAATTTTTAAGTTCTAAATAAGGCTTTATAGCCTTATTTTTAAAAAATCTTCCTCTTTCATTTAATACTAACTTTTTTCCTACTCTATCAAAAAGATTTTCTCCAATTTTTTTTTCTAAGCTATTTAATGAAATTGAGATTGCTGATTGTGTTAAGTTAACTTGTTTTGCAAGATTTGAAATATGAGAGTTTTCACAAAGTTTAAAAAATATATCTAACTCTTTTAAAGTAAACATAATATTCCTTATTAAAAATATTTATGATTATAACAAAAATAATTAATTTTACAAATTAAAAAATAAATTATATACTTTCACAAATATTAAGGAAACTTATAATGAAAAATAATTTTAAGAATAAAAATTTTTATATTGGACTTGCTTTTTTAGCACTGCTTACTACTTTGGCAAAATATATTTCAAGTTTACAAATAGTTCAAAATTTGGGATTTTCTTTTTTGATTGTTGCAATATTGATTGGAATGATTTTTACAAATATCTTTAAAGTAAAAATTAGTCCAAAATTTGAAAATTCATTTTCATTTGCTACAAAGACATTACTTCGTACAGCAATTGTTTTTTATGGATTTAGATTAACATTTACAGAAATATATGATGTTGGATTTCAAGCAATTATTGTTGCAGTTATAGTAGTATTTTCAACTTTTGTATTGGGATATTTTATTGGAATAAAGATATTAAAACTAGATAAAGAAATAACAATTTTGACAAGTGCAGGAAGTGCTATTTGTGGAGCAGCAGCAGTTTTAGCAACAGAAGCTGTTTTAAAAAACAAAGCTTATAAAAGTTCAATTGCAGTTTCAACTGTAGTTTTATTTGGAACAGTTGCAATGTTTTTATATCCATATTTGTATAGTATTGATTTTATAAACTTTTTACCAAAAAGTATGGCTATGTATATAGGAGGAACTTTACATGAAGTTGCTCATGTAGTTGGTGCAGCAAATAGTATTTCAAATGATATTATTGTAAAAGATGCTGTTGTTGTTAAGATGATAAGGGTTATGTTAATAGCTCCTTTTTTGATTATATTAATGTTTTTTTTAGCAAAAACATCAACATCAAAAGAAAAAACAAAAATTACAATTCCTTGGTTTGCCATATTTTTTATATTAGTTGCATTATTTAATTCATTTAATTTTATTGATAGTTCAATCATAAATAAAATAAACTATATTGATACTTTTTGTTTAGCAATGGCTATGATGGCATTGGGAATAAATACAGACTTTAAGTCTTTTTTTAAAGTGGGATTAAAACCTGTTATTTTAGCTTCTATACTATTTATTTGGTTAAGTGTAGGTGGATATTTTATAGTAAATTTTGTTATAACACTTTAATACACATATTATAAACAAAATTTGTATAAAATATGTTTTTAAAAGGAAGTGGCGTTATGAAAGTTTTATTATTAGAAGATGATAGTGCTTTAAGTGATTTACTTAGTTTTCATCTTGAAGATAAAGGCTATGAAGTTATTGCAAAAACAAATGGGCAAGATGCTTTGGAATATTTAATTGATAATAAAGTAGATTTTGCACTTTTTGATATAAATACTCCTTTAATATCAGGTTTAGAAGTTTTAAAAGCATTAAGAGAAGATTACAAAAATAGAACACCAATAATTGTATTAACTGCATATCAAGATACTAAGCATTTAAAAGAGTCTTTTGAAAATGGAGTTGATGATTATATTAAAAAGCCTTTTGATTTAGAAGAGCTTGACCAAAGAATTATGAAACTTTGCAAGGTATTTTTTATTAATCAAGATGAAGAGTTAAAACTTTGTGAAAATATAAGTTTTTTCCCTAATTCTTGTGAACTTAAAATTGATAATAGTATAAAAAAGATAGCCTTAAAAGAAAGAGATATTTTAAAATATTTTTGTGCACATAAAAATAGAGTTATTTCAAGTGAAGAGTTGCTTCAAAATGTTTGGACTTATGAAGATATGCCAACAGATGCAACAATAAGAGTTTATATAAAAAACTTAAGAGAGTTGCTTGGAAAAGATAGAATAAAAACAATTAGAGCAGTAGGATATAAATTTGAATAAAGATGAAAGAAAAGCACTTATTAGTTTTTTATCTATTTACGTGGGTTCTGTAATACTTCTTGTTGGATTATTATTGTATTTTTATTATAAAAATGAATTAAAATCAGTTGCAGAACATTGTAATATGCAAATGTCAAATGCAGCAAATGAAATAAAATCACAAATATTAAACTCATACATGAATAAAGAAAAATTAAAACCAATAAAATTAAAACATAAAGATATACAATATGCACTTTTTGATGAAAATAAAAAATTAATTTTTTCAAATATGCACAAAGAACAAGAGCTTACTTTGAAAAAAGATTTATATGAAACTCAAGAGTATACATATTATGTGACATATCTTTATGAAAAGAATATTCCTATTAGATATATTGCAATACAAACTTGTACAGGAGTACAAGATAAAAATAAATTAAAAATTATTATGGGTTTAATACTTATTTTTAGTTCTATATTTGTAGGTTGTATAGCTTATTTATTAGCAAAACTTCTTTTAAAGCCAGTACGTGAAAAAGTTGAATCTATGGATAAATTTATAAAAGATTCAGCGCATGAACTAAACACACCTATTTTAGTGCTTATGACTTCTGTTTCTATGCTTAAAAAAGGTAAAAATCCTGAAAAAATGATGAAATATATAATAAGTAGTTCAAAACAAATCTCACAGCTTTATAATGATATACATTTTTCAACTTTTGAAAAAAATGATGAAAGTTTAGAAGAAGAGTTTTGTTTAAGTGAACTTATAAGTCATAGTGTTGAGTATTTTAATGATATATCTATCACAAAAAATATTACTATAAAAGCAAGTGTTGAGCCTTGTAAAATAAAAGTAGATAAAAATAAAATGCAAAAAGTAGTGAATAATCTAATTTCAAATGCAATTAAATATAGTCATAATAACTCTAATATAATTGTTACATTAAAAGATGCAGTTTTAACTGTTCAAGATTTTGGAATAGGAATAAGTAAAGAAGAACAGGCTCAAATTTTTAAAAGATATAAAAGAGGTAATAATAATGAAGGTGGTTTTGGAATAGGACTTGATATCGTAAAAGGAATTGTAAAAGAGTACAATTTAAACTTGAGTTTAAAATCTATAGAAAACGAAGGTTCATTATTTTCTATAGATTTTACTAAGGTTTTAGTATAAATCAATTAAAAGCATTGCTTTTAATTGTTCATTATTCCTACTTATTTTTAAGTCACTTCTGATTTTATGTTTATTTAAAGCTCCTTCTAAAGTTTGAAAAATATGCCAAAATCTTTCATTAAAAGGTGCATCTATCTCTTTTATTTCTCTTTTTAGTATAACTTCTACAATTGTTTCAATACAATGAAAATAAAAAATCTTATTTTTTGCCCTTTGGATTTTATATTCTCTCATTATTTTAAGATTATTAATAAATGTTTCTCTTTCTATATTGCTTAATACAAGATTATGTTCTATACTATCTTCTTCATTGTCTAAGTGAATTAAATAGTTATTTATCTCTTTGTTCATTGTTTCTTCTAAATGTGGATGATATTTTATTAAAATATCTATGATTTCTTGAGGAGAGATTCTTTGTTCTTTTAATTCATGGGAGTACTTTCTTTTTTTTTCATGTTCATGGTCAATTGCTAATAAAATATCAATTGCATATTCTAAGTAAGCAAATTTATCTTCTTTGCCATCTTTAAAACATACTCCATGCTCATTTATCATAGGTTTTAAACCTGCATACTCTAGTTTCATAACTAGTGTCTCCTTTTATGGTATGATTAATTGTAACATATCTATTTTTATTTTAAAATGTTTTTTAGAAAAAAGTATATAAAATAGATAAAACCCTAAAAAGAAGAGACATGAATACAAAAATCACCAACTTTAAAACTCAAATATTAAATGAGACAAAATTTGTACATCCTGTAAAGATAACCTTTGAACAAGATGGAAAAAGTAGAAGTTGGGAAGCCGTAAAAAGCTTTGATTCTGTTGCTATTTTACTATATCATGAAGAAAAACATGCTTTTTTACTTGTAAAACAGTTTAGACCTCCTGTGTATTTAAATGATAAATCAAAAACTTTTACATATGAACTTTGTGCTGGCTTAGTTGATAAAAATAAAGATTTAAATCAAATAGTAAAAGAAGAAATAGATGAAGAGTGTGGATATGATGTACCTTTGAAAAATATAGAAAAAGTCACTTCTTTTTATACAAATGTTGGTATAAGTGGAGGTTGCCAAAACTTATATTTTGCAGAAATTAATGAATCTATGAAAGTTCATGGTGGTGGAGGAATAAATGATGAACAAATTGAACTTATTTTTATACCATTTGATGATTTTAAAGATTTTATTTACGATGAATCAAAAGCAAAAACTCCAGGATTGATGTTTTCTTATTATTGGTTTTTAGATACGAAAATATCAAAAATTACTACTTAATAAAAATAATAAAGTTAAAAATTACTCTAATACTGTAAAATTTGAACTTTTTGTATCTAAAATTTGTAAAATTTCAGAAAAAAATTGATAACTTTTATCAGAAATAAATTAATAAAACATTAAGATAATAATAATTTATTTCTTATAAAATAATAATAAATAATACCTACAAATAATAAAGATATGGAAAGGAAATTTTATGTCATTTTTTAAAAAGTTTTTAAATATGAATTCAAATCCCACTGATAATGAATTAGTTGAAGCGATAAAACAAGATAATGTAAAAAAAGTTGAAAAGCTACTTGATATTGAGGATATAAACAAAGAAGATGAGGATTTTAAAAGACCAATTGATTTTGCATTGGAGTATTCAAGTGTAAAAGTTATGAAATATTTGATTGAAAATAATGCTATCTTAGAAGATACTATCCAAGGTGATACTATCATGTCTTATCTTATAAAAAAAGATGCATCTTTGGAAATGCTTGAATATATGCATAGTATAAATAGTAGTGATAGTACTGTTAATGGAAAAGTTTTGATAGAACTTGCTTTAAATAATACAAATAGTTTCGATACTTTTAAATTTATTTTTGAAAACTTTGGTGTAGAAAGAGAAGAGGGTAAAAGATATCTTATTCATGATATTGTTGATTCTAAAAAGTTTGATTTAAATTTAAAAGTTAAACTTTTAAAACTATTAATTGAAGAGTATGATTTTGATATAAATCATAGCCAAAATGAACTTCCTGCTTCTTCTAGAATTTTTAACCAAAGAGATATGGAGCTTTTAAAAGAATTAATAAAATTAGGTGTGTGTATAAACTCTATAGCAAAACAGCTTCCTAATTTCTTAGAACAAAAAGAGATAAAAAAATTAAGTCCTTATGTTTTGAAAAATAAACTTAACAAACCTGAGTATATTTTAGGATTATTGGATTTTGATTCATTTAAAGAGTATATAGAGTTTTTAGAAGATGTAAAAGATAAAGAGTTATTAATAAATATTAGTAAAAGTATGATGCTTCATGATAAAGAAAAAGTTAAATTAGCTCAACTTGCATTACAAAAGGGTGCAAATATAAATGAGTTAAATAATGATGGACACAGAGTCAATGCTTTATATACATATACAGCTTATTTTTCAGTGCAATCAAATACAACTTTTATAGATTTTTTACTGGAAAATGGTGCACAAATAGAATGCAATGGACACTCTGCATTTTTTAATGTAGTAAATGACAATGATATAAAATGTAGTAAGTATCTTATAAGTAAAGGTGCAAATATAAACTTTGTTAACTATTTTGATAATACAGTTATGAATTTTATTATTCATCCAAAAGCTAATTTTAAAAATGCACAAGAAAGAGTGAAAATGTTTGATTTATTGCTTGAAAATGGTTTAGATATAAATTTACCAATATCTCACTATCAAGATTCAAGTAGTAATACTACACCAATTTTAGAAGCTGTTGCTGATGTAGCACCTAGTGAACTTCTTGAACATATTATTGACAAATTCTCTTCATTGGAAGTTAATTCTTTGACAATGGAATATGTAATAAAAAGAAAAGATATACCTTTAGAAGTAAAAAAAAGAGTAATTGCAAAAAATCCTTATGTAGTATTTGAAAATGAAGAGTATTGTAAAGTTAGAAGTGAAAGTTTTGCTTCAAATATTTTAGGTATGGCTCTTTTTGAAAAAGATGAAGAGCTTGTAAATTATATATTAGATACATATATTGATATAAAAGCTTACTCAGAAGCAAACTCTTATATTATGAAAGCTGTTTATTATCAATTTGATATTCAAACAATTAAAAAACTTATAAAGGCAGATCCTGATTTAAATAGAGTATATTATATCTTCCCAGATGAACCAGAAACACAAACAGTTGTTTCAAGTTTAATACGAGGTTATGATAATTTTGAAATTGATGAAGATTTTAAAGTTGAAATTTTACAATGTTTAAAAGATAATGGTGCAATTATTGATACTTATCTTGAGCGTATTAATAAAACTAAAACACATCTTGATAGTGTTGGAATCTTAATAAATCAAGTTGTAAATAGATTAAAATTTGAACCAAAAGTTTTAGATTTTCTTTTAGATAATGGAGTTGACCCATATAAATCAGTATCTAACTTAAATGAGTCTCAAACGCATTCAATAATTAATAGATTTAGCTTAGCTTCTGATGAGCTTTGCTTACAGCATTTAGAATATTTTGAAAGCAAAGGTTATAAAGTAGATTTAGAGCATAAAAATAGCTTTGATACAGATATTTTCCTTGGTGCTTGTATGATGAATAGACCAAAAGTTTTAAAATGGCTAATAAACAAAGGTGCAAATATACATGTAATTGGAGGTTTTGATAATTCACCTGCATTACATAAAGCTATATCAAACTACAATGACAATGATAATATTGCAAGAGCAGAGAGTGTAAGAGTATTAGTTGAAGCAGGTTGTGATATAGAGCAAATTGATGTTGAACAATTTACTCCTTTAATGAGTGCTGCAAATTATGGATGTTTTGAAGCTTTACGAGTTTTACTTGAGTTAAATGCAAATGCAGACTTTTTCAATGAAGAGGGGCAAAGTGCAGCTCATAGAGCAATTTTAGGAAATGAAACATATGATGATGAAGAAAACCCTGAATTAATAAGAGCAAAAATGTTAGCTGCATTAAAAGATGCAGGTGCAAACTTAGATAAAGGTTCAAAAAATATAGTACCTGTTTTACATATGAGTATTTTAGAAAATAAACAACAAATATTTAATACTTTATTAAAACTAGAACTAGATTTAAATGCACAAGATATGAATGGAAGAACACCTATTATGATAGCAATTGCTTATGGTGATATGTATTATGTAAATAGACTTATGAATAATAAAGAAATAGATTTTAAAGTTATTGATTTTAATAATGAATCTATTCACTTTAGTGCTGTTATGAGATCTGATAAAACTAGTACAAAAATGTTGAAATTCTTCTTACAGCAAGGTATTGAAATTACAAGTGGAAGAGATGGATTATCACTACTTCATGTAGTTGGATACTATGCAAATGAGTATGTTTTAGATATTGTAAAAGAGTTTTTTGAAGATATGAATATTAAAGATTCACAAGGTTTTACACCTTTAATGTGGGCTTCTTATAGTAACTTAGATATTGAACAAGATAAAAGAGTTGAGGTTATTAAACAGTTCTTAGAAAATGGTGCAAATATAAATGAAAGATTAGATAATGGAATGAATGCTTTAGCATTAAGTGTTTTAGCTGGTTTTGTTGATGTAACAGATGAACTTATATCACAAGGTTGTGATATTCAAGTTGCTTTAAATAGTTTAAATCAAATAGAAGAAGTTCCAACAGACGCTTTAGAGTATTTAAAAAGTAGATTATAATGTCATTTTTAGATAAGCTGTTTAATGACAATAAAAAAGAAGAGGAATCTTCTTTTTTTGATGATTCATCTGCTTTTTTACATGAAGATAGTTTAGAAGATATCATAAAAAATAAGAGTATTGATTTTATAAAAACAAAAATAGATAGTTCAAACTTTGCAAAAGAAGATGAAGATAATAAAAAAGCATTATATTATGCAACAATACACAAAAGAATTGATGTATTAAACTACTTATTTGAACTTGGGAGTGATTTTCAAGATGCAAAGAAAACTAAAGGAAGTAGTGCAATAAGTACTATTATCCAATCAAAAAGTATTGATGTTTTAAGTACATTTATAAACTATGGATATAAAATAGAAGTAGAATCTTTAAGTGTTTTAGCAATTGCTTCAAAACTGGCACCTTTAGAATTTATCAAGTTTTTAATAAAACTTGATGTTCCTATGATTAGTTATGAAGATGGTTTTGATAAATTTACTCCTTTAGAGTGTGCTTTGATGAATAAAAGAGAGTATCATATTTTTAAAGCGCTTATACAAGCTGGATGTCCTTTAAATGAAGAAGATAACACTTCTTTTGTATGTCAATTGATATACTCAAATCTTGAGCCAAGCACAAAAGCAAAGGTTTTACATCTACTTCATAATCTAAATAAACTTGATTTAAACCAAGTAGATAAAGACAACAATAGCTTATTAAAACTTGCTATACGAAGTGGAGATACTAGATCTTTAAAAGAGTTGATTCTTTTAGGAGCTGATTATAAAGATTTTCACCATGAAATAAAAAGAATGCTTTGTGTGAAAGATTTAGAAGACATAGCCATAGAGTTTGAGAAAAAAGCACAAAGCATTGAAGAGTTTTTATCTTTATTACCAAAATCAAGTGTGGAAAACTATATTGATAAAACTAAAGATTTAAGTAATAAAACAACTGTTTATCAAATAGTTACAAATGCAAGATTAACTGAAGTTGAAAAACTCTACCTTTTACAAAAAGCAGTAAGTAAAAATGCAAGTATAGAATTGACTGAAAAAAAAGATACAAATGTACTTTATGAAGTTTGTAAAAGTTTAGATATTTCAAAAGATATTTGTGTTGCTAGGTTTTTACTTGAAAAAGGTGCAAAAATAGAAACTAGTGAACATAGTGCTCTTTTTTATGCAGTCTATAATTATCATCTACCTTTAATAAACCTTCTTTTAGAGTTTAAAGCTAATGTAAACTTTATAGATAAGAATAATGAAGGAGTAATAAAATATTTTTATAAAGAAAATAGTGTTGTAAATAGTATTAGTAAAAAAAGAGAAGTTTTAAAGCTTTTAGTTGATTATGGTTTAAATATCAATACAAAGTGTTCTTGTGAAGATTTTTTTAAAGAAACAAAAAAAGAAGAGGAAGAGTATAAAGAGGATTTTATCTCTTTTTTTACTCTTTTTATAATACACAATGAGCATAAAGTATTGGAGTATATTTTAGATGATTTAAGATTAGAAATAACAGATGATGATTCTATATTTTATGCAATTGTTTATCTAAGAAAAGATGAAATATTAAAAAAAATCATAAAAATAAATCCATACTATATAAAAAAAGATTTTTATAAATATGAAGAAAAAACAGAAGATGCAAATATAATACTTTTAGGTTCAATATATTTATCTTTAAAATCCCTTGAATACCTTGTGGATACATATAGCAATTTAAAAGCTTATAGTGAAATAAAACCAATTATTTTAGAGTTTTATGAGCATAGATTTTTTACTTTAGAGTTTATTGAAAAAATGATAAAAAAAGATTCTAATATAAATAGATACTATACTTTTAAAGATGAATATGGCAATTTACAAAAGCAAACAATATTATCTTATATAGTAAAAAAAGCTGTAACTGCAAATAGTGAACATAAAAGTTTAAAAGTAGTTGAACTACTTTTAAAAAATGGTGCAGATGTAAATTGTCATACAATTTGTGCAAATAATATTAACTCTATTAAAAATATATCTATTTTTATTGAAGCTTTTAATAAAGAAAAGTTTAATAAACATCTTTTAGATTTACTTTATGAGTATGGTGCTAGTTTAGCTACTCCTATAAAAGAAAGCCTAAATGAGATGCCTATTCAATCACTTATTCAAAGATACATTACAAATGATGATTTAGCTCTTGAGTATTTAGAATATTGTTTTAATAAAGATACTTTTGATTTAGAACATAAAAATAGTCATGATACAACTATTTTCTTATCAGCTTCAATGTCTTGTTTGCCTAAAACATTAACATATTTGGCAAATAAAGGTGCAAATATAAAAATAACTGGTGGAGTTGATAATTTAGATGCTTTACATAAAGCTATTGTAACTTATCCTCATGTTGCAACTCTTCAAAGAGCAAAAGCAGTTGTTACTTTAGTAAAACTTGGTTTAGATATTGAGAAATTTAGTGCAGAACAAAAAACTGCATTAATGGCAGCTTGTAATGTAGGTGCAAGGGAAGTTGAAAAAGAGTTGATTCTTTTAGGTGCAAATGTAAATGCTATAAATGATAGTAATCAAAATGCAGTACATCATGCAGTAATTGGTCAAGATAGCTATGATTTTTCTTTTAGATTTGAGACTAATAAAAGTAAAATCATAATTGACTTAGCAAAAGCTGGTGCAAATATAAATCTTTGTGAATATGCTGGTGCTACACCACTTATTTATGCAATAAAATCAAATTGTAAAGAGATATTTGATACTTTACTTAATCTAAATGTAGATATAAATACTTTTGATTATACTGATACTTTACCTTTATATTATGCACTTTTAATTAAAGACTTATACTTTATAAATATGCTTTATAAAACTAAAAAACTTGAGGTAAATAAAGCAAATAAATTTAACTATACAGTCTTACATCAACTTCTAGTTTTAGATTTTCATAATAAAATTTTTGAAGAGATTTTAGAAACTTTGATTAATATGGATTTTGATATAAACTATCATCAAGGTATTGAACCAGCTCTTTTGATGTATGTAAAAACTATGAATTTTGTAAGTCAACGTAGTGTTGGTTTTGTAAAAAGTGAAAAAAAACCAAAAGAGAATGAAGATAAAATAGCAAAACTATTTGTAAAATATAAAGCAGATGTTCAACTTTGTATTGATATTGCAAACAAGCAAAATGAATCAGATGATATAATAAACTACTTGCAAACTTTAAAAAACTTATAAAACTTATTGTGTTGGTTTGTAACCAACACAATTTGCCTTGATACTTAAATTATGTTAAAATAATTTATCTTTTATTTTTGATGGAGAAAATGTGAAAAATAATATTATTAAAGTATTAATACTTACACTATTTTTTAGTATTAGTTTATTTGCACAAGAAAAAATAACCTTACAGTTAAAGTGGTTTCATCAGTTTCAATTTGCTGGATATTATGCTGCAAAAGAAAAAGGCTTTTATAAAGAAGTCGGTTTAGATGTAGAGATAAAACAAAGAGACTTAGCCAAAAACTATATTGAAGAAGTACTAAATAATGAGTCTTATTATGGAATTGCAGATTCAATACTTTTATTATATAAAGCAAGAAAAAAACCAGTTGTATTAGTAAGTCCTATTTTTCAGCACTCTGCTAGTGTTTTACTATCTTTAAAAAATAATAAAATAGATTCTCCTTATAAACTTGATAATAAAGATATGATCTTTTATACAAATGATGTAGATGGCTTTACTATTTTAGCATTGTTAAAAAAACTTAATGTAAAACCAAATTTAATTAGAAAAAGAGAAAAAGATGATTATAAAAAAATAATTGATGGTAAAGTAGATATTATGCCTGCATATATTTCAAATGAACCTTATTATTTTAAAAAGAAAAATTTAGATATAAATATTATAAACCCTGCAAACTATGGTTTTGATTTTTATGGAGATATGATTTTTACAAGTAAAAAAGAGGTGCAAAATAATCCATCTCGTGTAAAAAAGTTCAAAGAAGCAACTTTAAGGGGTTGGAAGTATGCTTTAGAGAATAAAGAAGAGATTATAAAACTAATAATTCAAAAGTATTCAAAAAGAAAAAGTGTAGAGCATTTAAGATTAGAAGCAGTTGCCATTGATAGGTTGATTTCAAAAGATATTATTCCTTTGGGTAGCTTAGATAAGGGCCGATTAAAATATATAAATGATATTTTTAAAGAGTATTCAAAAGAAAAAATAAATGATTTAGATTTTGAAAGTTTTGTATTTGAAAAAGATTTTGATAAATTTAATTTTACTAAAGAAGAGTTAGAATTTATAAAAAATAATCCAGTTTTAAAAGTTCAAAATCTTAGCTTTTTCCCTCCTTACAATTTTGTTGAAAATGGCAAACCCAAAGGTTTTATTGTGGATTATTTAAACTATATAAGTAGTTTAACTAATATGAAGTTTCAATTTGTAAATAGTTCATCTTGGAGTAGTTATGAAAAGATGCTTAAGAATAAAGAAATTGATATAATCCCAAATATTGCAATAACTGAAAATAGAAAAAAATATGTTTTATATAGCAATTTTAATTACATTTCTTATTCACCTGCAATAGTTGGAGATAAAAATATAAATTTTAATAATAAACTTGAAGATTTAGAAGGTAAAATCATAGCTGTTTTAAATAACTCATTTTTACATAATCTTATTAAGGAAAATTATCCAAATTTAACTTTACTAGCTGTACCTTCATCAAGTAAGGCAGTCGAAATGGTTTTAGAAAATAAGGCTGATTTAGCTTTAGGTAATTTATCTACATTACAATATATTGTTCAAAAAAATTGGTACACGAATCTTAAAACCTTGAAACTTTCATCTAATATTATTCCTACAAAAGTAAATTTACATATGGGATATTTAAAAGATAATATTTTATTAAAATCAATATTTGAAAAAATAAATAATACAATTTCTATTTCAACAATAGATAAAATACAAGACAAATGGTCTAAACTTGAAATAGAGAAAAATAACTTAGTTTTAACTGAAAAAGAAAAAAACTATTTGGATAATAAAAAAGAAATAAAAGTATGTGTTGATCCTGAATGGATGCCTTTTGAAAAAATTAAAGATAATAAACTACTTGGTATGTCTTCTGATTATCTTAAAATCTTTGAAAATAAATTAGATATACCTTTTACTTTGGTTCCTACAAAAAGTTGGACAAAAACACTAAATAATCTAGAAAATAGAAGTTGTGATTTAATTCCAATGATTTCTGAAGAGGAAAAAAGAAAACAATATTTAGATTTTTCGAAAGCATATTTAAGCTTTCCTTTGGTGTTAGCTACAAGGTTAGAAGAGCCGTTTATAAGTAATGTATCTGATACTTATGGAGAAAAACTAGGATATATTAAAGATTATGCATATGTAAGTATACTAGAAAAAAAATATCCAAAAATTCAACTTGTTGAAGTTGAGTCAATGAAAGTTGGATTAGAAAAAGTAAAAAATAAAGAGCTTTTTGGTTTAGTAGGGATTCTTCCTAGTATTGGTTACTATGTACAAAAAGACTATTTTGGAGATTTGAAAGTTTCTGGTAAGTTTGATGATGACTGGAGTTTTTCTGTTGGAAGTAGAAATGATGAAACTGATTTAAATTCAATAATGAATAAAGTTCTTGAAACTATAACTGTTCAAGAGCATAAAAAGATTTATGAAAATTGGGTAGCTGTAAAATATGAAGAGAATATTGATTATAGAAAAATAATTGCAATAAGTAGTTTTTTAATGTTGATTATATTTATAATTTTATACAAAAATAGAACAATTAACAGTATAAATAGAAAAATGAGAAAGTATCTAGATATTATAGATAAAAATGTTTTGACAACAAGTACAGATACAAAAGGAAATATAACATATGTTTCAAAAGCTTTTTTAGATATTAGCCAATATAAAAAAGAAGAGCTTATTGGTAAAAATCACAATATCATAAGACATAAAGATATGGACAAAGCAGTTTTCAAAGATTTATGGACTACCATAAAATCTGGGAAAAACTGGAAAGGTGAAATCAAAAATAAGAAAAAAGATGGTGGATATTTTTGGACAAATACTGTAATTACTCCTGAGTTTAATAAAGGTAAAATTGTAGCTTTTACAGCAATAAGAGAAGATATAACAGATAAAAAAATAATCGAAGAGATATCTATTACTGATGGTTTGACAGGTATTTATAATAGACGACACTTTGATAAGATATTGCCAGATTATATAAATAATGCAAAAAGAAATAATGAGATTATAACTTTTGTGATGATGGATATTGATCACTTTAAACAATACAATGATAATTATGGGCATCAAAAAGGAGATGAAGTTCTTATTGATGTTGCAAAAGAATTAAAAGAGTATATGAAAAGAGCAGATGATTATTGTTTTAGACTAGGTGGAGAAGAGTTTGGATTATTGTATAAGTCAAATGATATTTCAAAATCAAAAGAGTTTGCACTAAAAATCTTAAATGGTATTGAAAACATGAAAATTAAACATAAATATAACAGTGTAAGTGACTATATTACTGTCTCTATGGGTGTATCTTGTCAAGAAGCATCAAATATAAGTAATGTAGATAATTTGTATAAAACTACTGATGATTTACTTTATAAATCAAAAAAAGAAGGAAGAAATAGAGTTTCTTTTAATACTTGATATATTTTATAGACTTTTATAATTACATAAAAACTGTTCGTGCTTAGCTACTCTAAAACACTTAGTGCAGTAAAACTTGGGTTTTTTTATCTCTTTTAAAATTTGTTTTTTTAAAGACTCAAGTTCTGCTTTTTTTATCTTGCATAACTTCTTCATTTTAAATCCTTTAGTTTAATATTAAGACAATAAAAATATAAAGAAAATAAAGATAGAAAACTAATTTTTCATGTAATAAAAAAATAGTGTTAAATTTGCTAAAATATTCAATCTTAAAAAAAGGGTAACTTTGCCAAGAAAAAAGTTGAAAAAATTACTACCATCACATGAAAAAGTAAAACAACAAAAATACTTAAAAGTTTTTGGAAAACTTTTGCATAAAACTGAAATTTGGGGATTATCAAGAAGAAAAGTATCAACTGGTGTTTTTATTGGTGTTTTTGTAGCTTGTTTACCCATGCCTTTTCAAATGATTTTAGCTTGTCTTTTAGCAATTGTGTTAAATGCAAATTTACCCATAAGTTTTGCTTTAATATTTATAAGTAATCCTATTACAATGCCACCACTTTTTTATTTTGAGTATCAAATAGGAAAACTAATCTTCCAGCCTGAAAATCCTGTTGAGTTTAACTTTGATTCTATGTACGACAATTTTGAGCAAATAGCTTTGTGTTTATGGAGTGGAGCAATAATATTAGGAGTAATAAGTGCTTCTATATCAATGTACCTAATTAGTTTTATATGGATTAAAACAGTTAGAAAAAATAGAAAAAATAAAGGCTCTTCTAACTAGAAGAGCTTTGTTTTATTTTTTTTAGTAAGTTTAACTTTGTCGTCCAAAGTTTTTGGGATAAATCAACATAATATTTGTGAGGATTCTCAAATCTTAACATCTCATCCCATAAGTGATTTAACTCATTTTTTGTATGTTCTTTTATTTCTTCTATTGAAGGTATTTTATATACTAACTCTCCATTTTTATAAATAGGTAACTTTAAATCTTTTAAAATATAGTTTTCAAAAGTTTTTATTTTCCAAGTATGCACAGGATCAAAAATAGTCAATGGCTCTTTTTCATCATATACTTCATCATGCACAGTAATTAAATCAGCTTTTGCTTTGTTTGTTTCTTTGTCATAGATTCTATATAGTTTTTTAAAGTGTGGAGTTGTTATTTTTACTGGATTATCACTTATTTTTATTTTAGGAATAATCTTTTCATTCTCTTCTATTGCAGCAAGTTTATAAACACCTCCAAAAACTGGATTACTTTTTGCTGTTACAAGTCTTTCTCCTACTCCAAAGATATCTATTGGAGCACCTTGATTTAGTAATGTTTCAATTAAAATCTCATCAAGTGCATTACTTACAACAATCTTACAGTTTTCAAGTCCTGCTTCATCTAACATTTTTCTTGACTCTTTTGATAAGTATGTTAAATCTCCTGAGTCTATACGAACTGCAAAATCTTTGATACCCTTTGGCAATAACTCCTCTTTGATTACTTTTATTGCATTTGGTATTCCACTTCTTAAAGTATCATATGTATCAACTAATAAAGTTGTATTATTTGGATAAGTTTTTGCATAAACTCTAAAAGCCTCTTCTTCACTTTCAAACATCTGAATCCAAGAGTGAGCCATAGTTCCACTACATGGAATACCATATAAACAACTAGCCAAAGTATTACTTGTAGCATCAATCCCTGCAATATAAGCTGCTCTTGAGCCACTATTTGCACTACTAATTCCATGGGCTCTTCTTGCTCCCATCTCTAGTACAGTTCTACCTTTTGCTGCATTTTTAATTCTACTAGCCTTTGTTGCAATTAAAGATTGGTGATTAAAGCTAAGAAGTAAAAAAGTCTCTAATATTTGTGCTTGGACAATATTTGCCCGTACAGTTAAAACAGGTTCATTTGGAAAAATTACAGTACCTTCTTTTACACTATAAATATCTCCTGTAAATTTAAAATCTTCTAAGTAGTTGATAAATTCATCACTAAAAAGATTGTAGCTTTTTAAATACTCTAAATCCTCTTGTGAAAATTTTATATTCTCAATATAATTTATAATACTTTCAAGTCCTGCAAATATAGCATAACCACCATTGTCAGGTACTCTTCTAAAAGATAAATCAAAATAGACAATTTTATCTTTTAGTTCTGAATTAAAATACCCATTTGCCATTGTAAATTCATAAAAATCTATTAACATTGTTTCATTTTTGTTATTCATTATTCTCTTTCTTGGTTATTTTAGAATGCAAACTTAATTTACTTTTGCATAATTTTATTCAAAGATAGATTAAAATCTATCTTGAAAAAGCGATACCTATACCTATTTTATTTATATCTTCATCATAATCAATCAAGCTATCTGCGTATCCACTAAATACTTGAAAGTATCCAAAGCTATTTGGTAGATTAAGAAAGCTTGGTAGTGGGAAAGTCCAGTTGAACTCTACTGCGCCTTTATTATCTTCACTAAGTCTTAGGTTGTTTCTTAGTTTTAATTCAAATGTGTGTTTTTTGTATGGAAAAAATAGGGTTAAATCTCCATATCCTAGATATTTTTGAATGTCTTTATTGTCATCATTTCTTTCTTGTTCAGGAATTCTATACCAAACTCTTGGAACTACAAAGAGATTGGAAAACTGAAAGAAACTCTCTAAATACAATCTATTCCATGATCTTGATTTTTCACTATCTTGTCCATTTGATTCATGAAGTAAAGATATTTTATATGCTTTTAAAGATGAGTTTTCTTTTTTATATGGAAATGTTAAAAATACTTCTGGTTGATAGTTTGATTCTCTAAAGGGTGCAGATTCTTTTGAGGTTTGCCAATAAGATTTTTGTGTATATGCAAAAGATAGTGTTTCATCTAAACCAAATATATTATAAGTTAGTGGTTTTTCAAAACTTAATTGAAATTTTGTTTCATATTGATTTCTTCCATCTTTATTTTTTGTATCATAAGTTACAGGAAGTAGATAGTTTGTTTTATATGTATATAAACCAAAGTCTTTGACAATCAACTGCTCTATTGTATTTGCTGTCTCTTTATCTTTTATCTTATCAATATTTCTTTTGAAAAAGTTACCTCTTAAAGCTTTGAATTTCTCTTCTTTTTGTAAAAGCTCTTTTTTCACCAATGTTTCTTCTAATGAAGTTTTTTTAATGTTTGTATTTTTATCTTTTAAGTTCTTTTTTGCAAGTTGTTTATAGATTTGCATAGCTTTTTTAAACTCACCGTTTTTTTCATAAATAGAAGCTTTTTTATAAAGTTCTTGTATGTTATTGCCATAAAGTGTAGTTACAAAAAATGTAATTACAAAAAAACTATATTTTTTCATGTATAGTTCCAATTGTATAGTTTAAGTTTGCCAAGTTTGTTAAGTATGCATAGTAGATATTTACAAGTGAACTTTTTGCTTGTGTGTATTCAAGTTTTGCATCATTTAACTCAATTAAGTCATTTAATCCTGCTTTATATCTCTCATCAGCCAAGCTTAGATTTTCTGTTGCTAGTTTTACATTTAAAAGTCCAATATTTAAACTATCAATGCTCTCTTTTACATTTAAATAAGCAGATGTCACTTCTTGTTTTATATCAAGGATTTGTTGTTGAAGTTGTTTTTTTGCGCTACTTAAATTTGAAAGGGCTATTTTATTATCTGCAACTGTTGAAAGACCTGTAAAGAAGTTCCATTTTAGATTTAATGCAACTGATGATTGTTCTATATCTTGTGTTGCTATTTTATCTGATTGACTATTTGTATATGAAGCATCTACATCTATTCTTGGAAGATAATCAGCACTTGCTACATTTTTTTGTTCTTTTGCTGTTTGGATTTTTGCTTTGTATTTTTTTATTTCATCTCTTTTTTCTAATCCTAATGTTATTAGTTTTTCTAAAGAGTAGTTTTTATATTCTGTATTTCTTACAAGTGTTGTAATATCCTTGTTGTGAAATTTGATATTTATGCTACTTCCTAAATCCTTACCTAAAAGTGATACAAGTTTTGTTTCTGTTGTTTTTAAATTGTACTTTGCTTGTATAAGTTTTAATTTTGAGTTTGATAATCTAAGCTTTGCATTTGTTACATCAATTTTTGTTCTAACACCTGCTTTAAAGTACTCATTTGCTTGATTTAATTGTAGCTCATCAAGTTTTACAGACTCTTTTGCAACTTCTATTTGTTGATACTTATTTAAAATATCATAATATGTAGAGGTAACTTGAAAAATAGTTTTTGAAATAGTTGCTTTTACATCACTTTTTGATTCATCATAACTATATTTTGATGAGTCAATGTTACTTGTAGTTTTTCCAAAATCATAGATTAATTGATTTGCATTAACTGCTACACTATTTACATCATCATCTATTTTATTTCCTTGTTGTTCTATATCGTTCCTTGCTGTTGAAGCATTTAGTGATAAGTTTGGTAAATAAGTTGAAGTAGCTTTGTTTATTTGCTCTTTTTTTATATTTGATTGTTCTTTTGATAATTCAATATTTGTATTGTTTTTTAAAGCAATTATTATTAAATCTTCAAGGTTTAAATCATTTGCAAAACTTGATGAAACAACTAGGCTAAAAGAAGCAATAATTGATAGTTTTTTTAATAATCTATTATTCATTGATTTTTCCTTTTTTCTCTCTTAATCTTTGAAGTACTACAAAAAGTACAGGTGTTAAAAGAAGTGTTAAAAATGTTGACATTACCATTCCTCCAAATACTGCTGTACCTAAAGATTGTCTTGAAACTGCACCTGCGCCACTTGCAAAAACTAAAGGTAAAATACCAAGTAAAAATGAGAAAATAGTCATTAAAATAGCTCTTAATCTTAAAAGTGAAGCATTTATAGCAGCTTCTACTATACTTTGTCCTTGTTCTCTTAAATCTTTTGCAAACTCTACAATTAAGATTGCATTTTTTGAACTCATTCCAATTAAAAGTACAAGTCCTATTTGGGTATAAGTATTATTTAAAAGCCCTGCAAGCATATTTGCTCCTAAAGCTCCAAACATAACAGTTGGAATTGGAAGCATAATCATAAAAGGCATCATCCAAGATTCATATTGAGCTGATAGAAATAAAAATACCATCAAAATAGATAAAAGGAAAATATACATTGCTGCATTTCCTGCTTCTTTTTCTTGTAAACTCATACCTGCAAATTCATAGCCTACTTCACTACCTAAAGTCTCTTTTGCAATTTGTTCAATTGCACTTATAGCATCACCTGAACTATATCCACCTTTTACATTATGAACACCATTTATTGCAATACTTTGATATGAGTTAAAGTGTGTAATAGTACTTACTCCACTTGTTCTTTTTATATCAACTATTGCACTTAATGGAACAATATCTCCTTTTGTGCTTTTTACAAAAAAGTTATTGATAGAGTTTTTTTCAGTTCTATAGTCTTGATCTGCTTGTAAAAACACTCTGTATGTTTTTCCATATTTATTAAAATCATTTACATAAAGTGAACCAAGATATGTTTGAAGTACTGAAAATACTTCATTTAGTTTTAGGTCTAAGGTTGCGACTTTATCTCTATTTATATCAATATAGTATTGAGGATAACTACTATTAAAACTAGTATATGCCATCATAATAGCTTCGTGTTCATTTAATTTTTGAATAAAATCTCTTGCTTTTTTCTCAAAATCTTTTATATTTATTGCTTGAAGATTTTGAAGTTTTACTTCAAATCCACCAACAGCTGAAATTCCAGGAATTGATGGCATATTAAATACTCTAACACTTGCAGTTTTAATTTGCTCATTTGCTTTTTGATTTACTATATTAGTTATTGCATCAATAGATGTATCTTTTGTTGTTCTTTTTTCCCAATCTTCTAAAACTAAAAAAACTGTAGCACGAGAAGAGTCTAAAGCACCACTAATTAAATCAAATCCAGCAACTGAAATAACATCTCTTACACCTTTTGTCTCTTTTATAAGTTGCACAATTTTTTCTGTTGTATCTTCTGTTTTATTTAGAGTTGTTCCAGCTTGTAATGATACAGAAGCTACAAGGGTACCTTGGTCTTCATTTGGTATAAAACCAGTTGGAAGAGTCTGAAATGCATAATAAGTTGCTCCTAAAAGTAAAGCATACACAAGTGCTGCTATATACCAAAATTTGATAAGTTTTTCTAAAGTTTTTTTATAGACTTTTTTAAAACTCTCTAGGGCATTGTCAAATTTTTCAAAAATAATGCCTTTTTTATCTTCTTGTTTATTTTTTTGTTTCCTTTTTAAAAGTGTTGCACAAAGTGCTGGTGAAAGTGTAAGTGCATTTATTGAAGATATAATAACTGCAAAAGCAATTGTTGTTGCAAATTGTTGATATAAAGCACCAGAAATTCCAGGAATAAATGTAACTGGTACAAATACAGCTAATAGAACCAAGGTTGTTGAAATAACAGGTGCAAAAACCTCTTTCATCGCTATTTTTGTTGCTTCTTTTACACTCAAATCAGGATTCTTTTCCAAGTTACTCTCTACATTTTCAACAACAATAATAGCATCATCAACAACAATTCCAATAGCAAGTATAAGACCAAATAAAGTTAAAGTATTGATTGAAAAGTCCATTGCTAAAAGTAGGGCAAATGTACCTATTAAAGATACAGGAATAGCAATTGCTGGAATAATTGTTGTTCTAAATGATTGTAAGAAAAAGTAAACTACAAATAGTACTAAAAGTAAAGCTTCAAATAGAGTTACAATAACTTCTTTAATAGAAATTTCTACAAATTTTGTTGTATCATATGTTGGGTTTACTTCAACTCCATCTGGGAATCTTTGTTTTAACTCATCTATTTTTTTAGCAACTTCTTGGGCTACTTCAAGTGCATTTGCACCTGGAAGTTGATAAATACCTAAAAGTGCAGTAGCATGATTGTTTAGTTTTGCTGACCAACTATAGTTTTCAGCTCCTAATTCAACTCTTGCTATGTCTTTGATTCTTACTTTGCTTCCATCGCTATTTTGTTTTACAATAATATCTTCAAACTCTTTTGCTGACTCTAGTTTTGTTTTAGATGTAAGAGTGTATTGGAATTTATTTGATGAAGAGTTTGGACTTGAACCAACAGAACCAAGAGCTGCTTGTGTATTTTGCTCTTTAATTGCTGCTATTATTTCATTGATACTAAGATTTAAGTTTGAGAGTTTATCTGGGTTTATCCAAATTCTCATAGAGTACTTTCTCTCTCCTAAGTTTTGAACATCTCCCACTCCATCAATTCTTTTTAACTCTTCTGCAATATTTATACTTGCAAAGTTTGATAAAAATAAAGCATCATGTTGTGGATTTGTTGATTCAACTGTTAAGATTTGTACCATTGAAGTTGATTTTTTCTTTGTCGTTACCCCAATTTTTTTTACACTATCAGGTAAAATAGGTGTTGCAAGAGCAACTCTATTTTGAACATCAATAGCTGCAACATCTAAATCATATCCTGATTCAAAATATAAATTTATAGTAGATTTACCATCTGATGAGGAAGTTGAATCCATATAAATCATACCCTCAATACCATTTAACTGTTCCTCAATAGGTGTAGTAACGGAAGTTTCAACAACTTGTGCACTCCCTCCTGTATATGTAGCACTTACTTGAATTGTTGGAGGTGTGATTTGTGGAAATTGAGCAATAGGAAGTAAATAAAGAGCAATAACACCAACTATTACTATAAAAATAGAAATAACTTTTGCAAAAATAGGACGGTTTATAAAAAATATTGAAAACATAAAAAAATCCTATAATTTTATTGGGTTTGCAACTTCTGTAGTTTCAGCCGTTACACCATTTTTAAGTTTAGTTATATCACTTACAATTACCTTATCACCTTCTTTTAAGCCTTTTGAGATGATTATTAAATCTTTATTACTATAATTTAGTTTAAGTTGTCTTGTCTCTATTTTATTGTTTTCATTTACAACTAGTACATATGAACCTAATTGGTTTTGACCAATATTATTTGGGCTTACTGCAATTACTGGTATTTCATCAGTAATAAATAGATTTATCTCAACAAAAGTTCCAGGAAGTAAAAGATTCTCATCATTGTTTATTATAGCTCTCATTGCAACTGTACCTGTTGTTTCACTTGTCACATTATCAATAAAATCAACATGTCCTGTTGTTTTTACTGTATTGTACTCATTTTGTGATTGTATTACTTCAACTTTTGGTTTATTTTCTGATTTATACTTCTTAATTAGTGAAACTTCATCTGTACTTGGATTAAAGTTTACATATAAAGGGTTTGATTGAACTATTTTAGCTAATTTTGTAGAAGAGGCATTTATCATATTTCCAATATCAACTAAAGGTTTTCCTATAACTCCATCAATTGTAGCTTTTATTAGTGTATATTCCACATCAAGTTTTGCTTGTTTAAGTGCTGCAAAATCTGCATCAACTACTGCTTTTAACTGTTTTTGTTCTGCTATTAGTTGGTCCAATTTTTCTTTTGGTGCAAGACCTTTTTTTACTAAGGGTGTATATCTTTTTACATTTGCTATTGCTAGATTTAAACTTGCTTTATCTTTTTCTAAAGTAGCTTGTTTTTGTTCTACAATATTTTTGTATTTTGTGTCATCTATTTTAAATAATAGTTGATCTTTTTTTACAAAATCTCCTGCTTCAAAATATCTATTTTCAAGTTCACCTGTTACTCTTGAAGTAATAGCTACATTTTTATATGCTTGTGTTTTTCCTGAAAAATTAACCCAAATAGGATAAGTTTGTTTTTTTAATGTATGAACATCAACTTTTACTGTTTTTACTTTTTCTTCAGTATTTTGATTTTGTTTTTTATCTTGGCATGCTGTTATAAATATAGCTAAGATAAAAGTAAAAATAAGCACAGTGATTCTTTTTGATAAATACATAAATAAACCTTTTTTATATTTTTAATTATTATTTGTATGTTATAATAGTATAGTTTTGTTGAAAAAGGAAATAAATATTGCAAAATAAGTTGAAAAATATAGTAGTTTGTAAAGATTGTGCCTTAGTTTTAAATAAACCACAAACAGATTACAAACATCAGTTTCATTGCCCAAGATGTAACGCACTCATTTATAAGTTTGGTCAAGATTATCAAACTGTACTATTACTTGCAATTACTTCTGTTATACTATTTTTCCCTGCAATACTTTTACCAATACTTACACTTGAAGTTTTAGATTTAAAACAAACAACAACATTAGTTGAAACTTTGTTGATTTTTTTTAAAAGTGGATATGTGGCTATTTCAATTTTTATCACATTTATTGGTGTTGTTGTGCCTTTTTTTATGCTTTTGCTTATTTTATCTATTTTAACTCCTTTGAAATTTGGAAAAAATTCAAAGTATGTATCAAAAATTTTGAAATTATATGAACACTTATTAGAGTGGCAAATGGCTGAAGTTTATATGATAAGTATTGTTGTTGCTATTATCAAACTTCAAAAAATGGCAACTTTACATATTGGTTTGGGATTGTATTTTTTCTTTGGATTTTTAATTATGATGTTTTTAACAATGTCTTTATTTAATCCACAAGATATTTGGAATGAAGAATGAAATATAAAAATGATAAAGATTTAGGCTTAGTTCTTTGTATGCATTGTATGAAGGTTTTAGAAAGTAAGCAAAAAGTATGTCCTAAATGTAATAGTAAATTAAAGCAAAGAGATGAGTATTCATATTTAAAAACACTTAGTTTTAGCCTTGTTGCTATCATATTTCTTTTTCCTGCAAATTTATTGCCAATGATGGAAGTTACAACCTTGGGTGTAGTGGAAAAAAGTACTATTTTTGATGGGATTTTATATTTTTTTCAAACAAAATCTTATTTTATTGCAATAGTCATTTTTATAGCTAGTATTGCAGTTCCTATATTTAAGCTTGCTGTACTTTTATATCTTTTGTATGTTACAAGATATAATAAAATTTCACTTGCTAAAAATGCTACAAAATATTATCGAATTATAAAATTTATAGGAAAATGGTCAATGCTTGATATTTTTGTAGTGGCTTTAATGATTGTAATGGTGCAGTTTGGAAATCTTACTAATATAAGTGCAGGTTTAGCAGCAATTGCTTTTACTGTTGTTGTAATTTCAACTATGTTAGCAACACAAAGTTTTGATACTAGATTATTATGGGATAAGGATTAATATGATTGAACAAGTAGAACACAATAGTGTTAAAAAAAGTAGTAAGTTTGTATTTATTATTTGGCTTTTGCCTTTTATTGCCTTGCTTATTTCATCTTGGATGTTATATAAACATTTTGATGACCAAGGAGAAAAAATTAGTGTTTATTTCAATAATGCAGAGAGTTTTGTAGCTGGAAAAACACCTTTGAAATATAAAGGCATAAAAATAGGTATTATTTCAAGTATTGAAGTTGATGAAAAAAATATAAATAGATTTTTAGTAAAAATAGAAGTACATAAAAAAGCCTTACCTTTAGTTGCTACAAAAGGAGCTAAGTTTTGGAAAGTTGAACCAAAAGCTACAATTACAGAAATTTCAGGACTTGATACAATTCTTAGTGGAGTATATATAGAAGCAATGCCAATGGTTCAAAATATAGAAGAGATAAAAAAATTGAAACCTCAGTATGTTTTTGAAGCTGTTAGTGAAAAACCAATAAACTATTTTGATGATGGAGTATTTTTGACATTGAAGTCTGAAAAGGGAACTTTAGAAGTTGGTGCTTCAGTCTTATACAAAAGTTTTATTGTAGGTAAAATAGTAAAGAAAAACCTTATTAAAAATGATATATTCTATACAATATTTATAGAAAATGATTATAAGGATTTAATTAAAGAAGATAGTAATTTTTGGAATATAAGTGGTGTTGAATTAAAAGCTTCATTAAGTGGTATAAAATTTAAAATAGATACATTAGCCTCACTAGTTGCAGGCGGAATAGAGTTTGATTCAGATGACTTTAGTCCTACTTTAAAAGATAAAACAAAAGTGTTTAATTTATATGATAATAAAGAAGAAATAGAATACTTAAAAGATTATGTGATTTTAGAGACTAAAAAAGAGCATGGCTTACAAAAAGAGTTTAGTAAAGTTTATTATAATGGCATAGAAGTAGCTTATGTAGATGATATGAGCTATATGTTAAATGATAATAAAGGCTATTTATTTATAAAATTCAAAAAACAGTTTGCTTCTTTATTGGAACATAATCCATACTTTCAATTAATCTCACCAGAAATTTCCCTTGAAAAGTTAGAAAATATCTCTTCTTTGATAAAAGGAAATCATATAAAAGTTTTTAAAACTTCAAGTAAAAAACAAAATAAAAAAGAGATTTATAGCTTACATTCATTGCCAATGGCAAAAGAGGTTTATACTATTATTTTAAAAAGTGATGAAGGAATAAAGGTATCAAAAAATGCACCTATTTATTTTAAAGATATAAAAGTTGGAAGAGTTAAAAGTAAAAAACTTCATAAAAATTCAGATGAATTAAGACTTGAAGTAGAGATTTTTAAAAAGTATCAATATTTAGTAAATCAAACTACAAATTTTTATATGCAGTCACCAGTTGAGTTTAAGGCTTCACTAGAAAATATTAGTTTTAAAACAGCTCCTTTAAGTGGTTTTATCAACTCATCTATTGCCTTTGAAACTAGTGATGTAAAAGCTAAAAAACTTTCAAATAGATTTTATTTATTTGAAAGTTATGACAAGATGTTAAAAGATAAATATCTTCAACAAAAAGGTGAAAAATTTACAATAAATATAGATGATGCTTCAAAAATATCTCAAAAAAGTAGTGTTTACTATAAGGGTGTAGAAGCTGGAAAAATAATTGATAAAAAATATAATGAAAAAAGTAATAGCGTAGATGTTGAGGTTTTTATATTTGATAAATTTGCAAAACATATAAATGAGTCTACTAAGTTTTATTCAATTGGAGGAATAGATGTTGATTTTTCATTGAAAAAAATAGATATAAAGACAACTTCTTTAAATACTTTAATAAAAGGTGGAGTATCTTTTGTGACTTTAAATGAAAAAGCAAAAAGTGTAAATAGGTATTTTAATTTTAGTTTTTATGATAGTTTAAAAGATATTTATAAAGAACAAAACTTTAATAATGATGGTTTAAGAGTTATTGTAAAAGCAAAAAGAAAAAGTTCTTTAAAAGTTAATTCTCCTGTTTATTATAGACAATTTAAAATAGGGCTTGTTGAAAAGTTTGAACTTTCAAATGATGGAACACATGTGAAACTTCAACTTTATATAAATAAAAAGTTTAAACATCTAGTTAGAGAAAACTCTATTTTTTATAATGCAACAGCTTTTGGTATGGATATTAGTTTGTTTGGAGTAAAAGTTACAACTGAAACTTTAGAAACTTTAATTTCAGGAGGAATCTCTCTTGTAACACCTACAAAATATGAGAAAAAAGCACAAAATTTACAAGAGTTTATTTTGTATGATGATGTAAAAAATGAGTGGTTAGAGTGGAATCCTAAGTTTGAAAAGCTATAAAAGATTAAAATAGCTTTTCAAGAAAAACAATGGTATAATTTCCTTAAAAATTTTATTAAAGGTATTATTTATGCTTGTTGCACCCTCTATATTATCAGCAGATTTTGGGAAATTAGATGAAGAAATAAAAGCAATTTGTGATGGTGGATGTGATTTGATTCATGTTGATGTAATGGATGGACATTTTGTTCCAAATATGACAATAGGCCCTGTTGTAGTTACTCCTGTAGCAAAGGTTGCTACTAAACCACTTGATGTTCATCTTATGGTTGAAAATAACACATTTTTTGTAGATTTATTTGCACCATTAAAACCAGAATATATATCTTTTCATATAGAAAGTGAAAAGCATCCCCATAGACTTATTCAAAAAATTAGAAGCTATGGTATAAAACCGGCAATTGTTTTAAATCCCCATTCAACTCCTGAAAGTATAGAGTATTTGCTTGAAGACTTAGATATGGTTTTACTAATGTCTGTAAATCCAGGTTTTGGTGGACAAAAATTTATTTCAAGTGTTATAGAAAAAACACAAAAATTAAAGCAACTTATCAATAAAAGAAATCCAAACTGCCTAATTCAAGTTGATGGAGGAGTAAATGATAAAAATATCCATGAACTTAAAGATGCTGGTGTTGATGTAGTTGTTGCTGGAAGTTATGTATTTGGAAATGGTGATTATTCAAAAGCTATAAAAAGTTTACAAATTTAGTAAGATAGTTTAAATTAAATAAAAAATGATATAATCCAAAAAAATCAATGAGAGTTTAGAAACATGAGAGTGAAAATTTGTGGTATAACAAACTTAGAAGATGCCTTAGAAGCTATCAAAGCAGGTGCAAATGCACTTGGATTTGTTTTTTATGAAAAAAGCCCAAGATATATCTCTGCACTAGAAGCAAAGAAAATAGTTGATAAACTTCCTCCTTTTATACAAACTGTAGGTCTTTTTGTAAATGAATCCTCAAAACATATAAATGATATATGTTTTCTTGCTGGAATGCAATTAGCTCAAATAATTGATGATGAAGATAAAACTGAGTTTGATAATTTAAATGTTAAATATATTGAAGTAATAAGAGCAAAATCAAAAGAAGATTTAGAAAATTTAGAAGAATCTTATTATTTAATTGATGCTTTTGTTGAAGAGTTTGGAGGGGCTGGTAAAAGGGTCGCTTTAGAGTGGTTTGACAAAATAGATTGTTCAAAAATTATTTTAGCAGGTGGATTAAAAGCTTCAAATTTAAAAGAGTTAAAAAACTATAATTTTTTTGCTGTTGATGTTAGTAGTGGAGTTGAATCATCAAAAGGTAAAAAAGATAAAGAAAAAATGAAAGAGTTTATACAAAAAGCACATGAGATCTAAAAATAGAAAAAATAGAAATAGAAAAAGTACTCACGTTTCAAATATCGATAAATTAATAGCAAAATTAAATAAAAAAGATATGCCATTAGATGAGTTTTTAGCTACATTAGATAGTTTTAAAGATACTTTTTATGAAAACGCAGAATTAGAAATGGAATTACTATTATCAAATGGTTTGCCAATAGAACTTGAGGGTGAAAATATCTTTTTAAAGACAAATAAAACACCTTTTAAAGAGCAGACTTTTTGTATAGTTGATATAGAAACAAATGGTTCTGATGTAAATAAAGGGCAAATAATTGAACTTGGTGCTGTTAAGTATAAAAATGGAAAAATAATTGATAGTTTTGATTCTTTGGTTTTTGCAAAAAGTATACCAAGATATATTCAAGAAGTTACAAATATCACACCTAAAATGTTAGAAAATGCACCCGTTGTTGAAAAAGTATTAAAAGAGTTTAAACTTTTTTTAGAAGATGATGTTTTTGTTGCTCATGATATAAAATTTGATTACAATTTTATATCTGATTCTTTAAAAAAATATCATTTGGGTCAATTAGAAAATAGAAAGCTTTGTACTATTGCTCTTGCACGAAGAACAATTGATGCTCAAAGGTATGGTTTAGATTTTTTAAAGGAACTTTTACATATAAAAATAGATAATTTACATAGAGCTTACAGTGATGCTTTAAGTACAACATATATATTAAAAGAGTCTTTAAAAAGTTTACCAAATAATGTTTTGACAACAGAAGAGTTAATAAACTTTTCAAAATCTGATAACATTATAAATAAAGGAAGATAATATGTTTTCTCAAGAAGAGTATTTAAAAGCTTTAAGATTTGCAGCAAAAGCACATAAAGAGCAAAAAACACCTTATGATTTGCCGTATTTAACACATGTTACAAGTGTAGCAATGGAAGTGATTCATGCAAGTATAGAGTCAAAACTTGATGATGATAAAGCAAATAAAGCAATATCATGTGCACTTTTACATGATGTACTTGAAGATACATCTTTTACTTTTGATGATATTTTTGATGAGTTTGGTTTAGATATAGCTGAGGGGGTAGAGGCTTTAAGTAAAAACTCTGATTTGCCCAAAAAAGAGCAAATGCAAGATAGTTTAAATAGAATTTTAGAACAACCATATGAAGTACAATTAGTAAAACTTGCAGATAGAATAACAAACTTACAAAAGCCACCAAAACATTGGGATAATGAAAAGAAAAAAGCTTATTTAAAAGAGGCTAAATTTATTCTTTCATGTTTAAAAAATTCAAACCTTTATTTATCAGCAAGATTAGAAAAGAAAATAGAAGATTATAATCAATATATTGATTAAGATTTAAGATAAAGCTTTTAAAAGTAGTTTATTTAAAAGCTTTTGTTCTTCCTTGTCTAATTTATCAAAATATTTATCTTCAAGTTCTACTATTTGTTTTAAAGATTTTTTTGTTATGTCTTTACCCAGATTTGTTAGTTGTACAAGTTTACTTCTTTTATCTAATATATTATCAACTCTTCTAATATACTCTTTTTGTTCAAGTTTTTTTAGTACTTTTGTCATTCCACCTGAAGAAAAAAACATCACATCATATAAATCTGTAGGACTCATAGTAAAGTTATTTTCAGCCTTATAATAAAGCGTTGATAATATATCAAGTTCACTTTGATTTAATAAAAAGTTTTTCTTTAAAAACTTATCTCCATGTTCAAATATTTTTCTATGTAAAATAAAAAATGGAATAGTAATATTCATACTGTCTTTATAAACTTCTGGTGTTAATTTTTTTACATTTTCAAGATTGGTTTCAAAGGATTTTAAATTCATAAAGAGATTATAACATAAATAAATTTATCTTTCCTAGAAAGGTAAAATTAAGTAAAAATATAATATTTTTCCAAGAAAGATAGATATTTAAAGGAGAATCTATGTCAGCATGGATTTATTTGATTTTAGCAGGTGTTTTAGAAATAGGTTTTGCCTCAATGCTAAAACTAACAGAAAATTTTACAAAACTTATACCAACTTTAATTTTTGTACTCTTTGCCTTAGGAAGTTTTATTAGTCTAACAAAAGCATTAGAGTCTATTCCAATAGGAACAGCTTATGCAATTTGGACAGGAATAGGTGCATTTGGTACTATTATAATAGGAATTTTATTTTATAAAGAACCAGCTAGTATGATGAGACTATTTTTTTTATTTACACTTATTTCATCAATTATTGGTTTAAAATTAGTAACAAATTAATTTAGAAGCTAATTGCTTCTAAATTAACTATCTTTTATTGCTTCTTCTGCGTATTTTAAGCCTAAATCAAAAGCTTTATTATTTATATCATGTACTTTTGCTGGAACTTTAGAAAGCATTGTTTTTCTTAATATTTCATTATTAACTGTATTATTTGTCATGTAGTTTGCAATTGATAAAGCTATTACTGATTGTGTAATTACATTGCCTACTTCTTCTTTTGCAATTGTAATAATTGGAATTTCATATATTTTGAATATTTTTTTATCTTCTGGTGTTGGTTTTACAAGATTTGGTTCAATTACTATAATTCCACCAGGTTTTACTCCATTTTTAAATTGATCATAAGAGATTTGCGCAACTGAAAGCATAAAATCAATCTCACCATCATTTGCATATGGAAATAAAATAGGTTCATTTTCTAATGTAATATCAACAACTGTTGGACCACCTCTTACTTGTGATGTATAAGTTGCTGTTTTTAATCCATAGCCTCCAGCTTCAATTTTAGCAGCAGCAAAAATTTCTCCTGCTAGTAAAACGCCTTGCCCACCAACTCCTGTAAATCTCATTAATGTTCTAGCCATTTTATCTCCTAAAGCTCAACTTTTGTATTGTTTTGATGTGCTAGTTTTACTTTTTCATAAGAGTCACAATACTCTAAAGCTTCTGTATTTTGTTTTAGCACACCTGTTGGAAATTTTCCTACTTTATCTTCATCTTCTAGTTTATCAAACTTTGTTTTTGCAAGAGAAATAGAATCAATCCACTCCAAGTTTTGCATTGCAGTACCCATTTTGTTTTTTCTTCCTAAATTTATATGACAATTAGAGAATATATCAAAAAATGAATAACCTTTATGTTGAAAACCTTTTACAAAAATTCTTTCAAGTTTTTTTGGATCAAGCATTGTTTCTCTTGCTACAAAACTAGCTCCTGCACCAATTGCTAAATTACATGCATCAAAAGTAGGATCTATATTACCTCTTTTTGCTGTAACTGTCCACATACCTTGTGGAGTTGTTGGGCTTGTTTGTGAATTTGTAAGTCCATAAATAAAATTATTTACAACTATGTGATTTAAATCAATATTTCTTCTACACCCATGAATAGTATGATTCCCACCAATTGCTAATCCATCTCCATCACCAGTAACACAAATTACATGTTTATCAGGGTTTGCAAGTTTTATTCCTGTTGCATAAGCAATAGTTCTTCCATGTGTGGTATGAACTGTATTACAGTTTATATATGATGAAAATCTACCAGAACATCCAATTCCTGATACAACACATACATCATTCATATCCCAACCAATTTTTTCAATGGCTCTAATTAGTGCTTTTAAAATAACACCATCACCACAACCCCAGCACCAAAGTGTTGGCATTTTATCTACTCTTAGGTATTTATCATAATTAAAAGCCATATTACATTCCTTTGATTTTTTCGATTATTTCAATTGGAGCTATTGGTCTTCCATTTGCTTTAAATAAAGTTGCAAAATCTTTTCTTTGACTTGCTCTTTGTATTTCTTGAAAATATTGACCTTTATTTAGCTCTGTTACTAAAACTTTGTCTATTTTTTGACAATATTCATATATTTTTTCTTCAGGACTTGGCCAAAGAGTAATTGGTCTAAATAGTCCTATTTTTATACCTTCTTTTCTAAGCCTTTTTATAGCTTCTTTTGCAGAAAGTGCCACTGAACCATATGCTATAATCATAATTTGTGCATCATCAAGCATATACTCTTCATATTGATTAACTTCATCTAAATGTAAATTAACTTTATCAAAAAGCCTATCTATTAGTTTTTGACAAGTATCACCATCTTCTGTTGGGTGGCCTGTTGGTCCATGATGCAATCCTGTAAAGTGATATTTGTATCCTTTAAACATTGGATTTAATATAGCAGGTTCATCATGTGGTACATCATAAGGTTTATACTCTTTTGGATCACCCTCATAAACTCTTCTTGGTTTAATTGAAGCTTGAATCTCTTCTAAATCTGGGATTACAGCTTTTCCACTCATATGTCCAATAGTTTCATCAAGTAGTAAAAAAACAGGTTGCATAAATCTATCTGCTAAATCAAAAGCTTTAATTGTTTGTGTATAACACTCTTCAAGTGTAGAAGCACAAAGTGTAATAGAGTTATAATCTCCATGAGTTGGTGCTTTTGCTTGAAGAATATCACCTTGTTGAACTCTTGTTGGAAGACCAGTTGATGGGCCTCCTCTCATAACATTTATAATTACAAGTGGAACTTCAGCAATATAACCTAATCCAATATTTTCAGCTTTTAGTGAAATTCCTGGACCACTTGTTGCTGTAAGTGCTCTTTTCCCACTCATTGCTGCACCTAGTGCTGCACATACTCCTGCTATTTCATCTTCCATTTGGATAGCAGCTCCACCATTTGCAGGTAATAAATCTGAAATTGTATGCATTACTTCACTTGATGGAGTAATTGGATAACCTGCAAAAAATTCACATTTTGCATCAACTGCTGCCATTGCAGCTAAATTATTTCCCGTTGATATTATTTCTCTTGCCATTTAATAAATCCTTGTATTAGCTAAGTATTCTATAGTTGTTATTTTTTATTGCAATACTTCTTTGTTTTGCTTCATCTGATAATTTTGCAAATTTAAACTCTTTTTTATCTGCTACAAAAATCGCAAAATCAGGACAAGACAATTCACAGTCCATACATCCAATACATGAATCTTTATTCTCAACACTAACCATTGAGCCTAGTGTAGAGCCAGGCTCAAGTCTCATTGCCAATACTCCAGCAGGGCAAACAGATACACAAACATCACATGCTTTGCATCTACTTTCATCTACCCAAACAGGTGTATTTTCTGGCGCCTGTATAGTTTCCATATTATTTTCCTCTTTTGTAATAATTAATTGTAATTATTTCTAAATTTTATAAAAGTATAATAACTTAAACCAATTATAAATAATAATTAAACTTTAGACAATACATACTTAAAAGATACTTTACTAGAGCCATTTTTAGCCAATAGTTTTACTCAAGATTAAGTAAATATTTACTTTTTTTATCCTTCTTTAGTTCTTTAAATCTATTATTTGGTTTATTTGCTATAATACAAAAAAATTTAAAGGTTAAATATTGCTTCTTTATCAGCCAAAAGATGGTTATTGTTACAATAGTGACACTCATTTTTTATATGACTTTATAATAAGAAATTTAAATCAATTTAAAAATATTAATGGTGAAATTTTGGATATTGGTAGTGGTAGTGGGATACTTGGTCTTTTAGTTGCAAGAGATAATCCAAAGCTTAGTTTAAATCAGTCTGAAATTCAAGAGGAGTTTCAGTTTTTAAGTCAAATAAATAGCAAATGCAATAAAATAGAAGCTAAAATGTATAAAGGTTCATTTTTACAACAAGAGTTTGACAAAAAGTTTGATATTTGTATTTCAAATCCGCCTTTTTATCATAGTAATGTAATAAAAAGTGAAAATGAAAACTTGAAAATTGCAAGATATAATGATTCTATGCCTTTAGAAGATTTCATATCAAAAACAAACAGAGTTTTAAAGCCAAAAGGGAAGTTTTTCTTTTGTTATGATGTAAAACAAATAAATGAGATATTGTTACTTTTAAAAAAATATAAATTCAATGTTGAAAGTATGCAGTTTGTTCATCCTAAAAAAGACAAAGACGCAACTTTGGTTTTGGTTTATGCAAGAAAAGATTCAAAATCTTTAACAAAAGTTTTATCTGCAATGACTGTTTTTGAAAAAGATGAGTTTTCAAAAGAGGTTTTAAAGATTTATGAAAAATCTTTAACTCATAGTATAAAAGTAGAAATATGATATTAAAAGAAAAAGGTTATAATTATTGCTTTGACGCAAATGTTTGTTCAAGTTGTCAAGGTAATTGCTGTATTGGTGAAAGTGGTTATATTTGGATAACTAAGGAAGAAATAGATAATCTAAGTAAATATTTAGATATAAGCTTAGAAGAATTAAGACTAAAGTATTTAAAAAAAATAACATATAAATATAGTTTAAAAGAGATAAAACTAGAAGAGAATAATTATGCATGTGTTTTTTTTGATTTAGAAAAAAGACAATGCTCTATTTATGAAGCAAGACCAACACAATGTAGAACTTTCCCTTTTTGGGACTATTTTAAAAATAATGAAAAAGAGGTGTATGAAGAGTGCCCAGCTATAAAACCCTTGTAATAATAATCTTATCACTGTTTTTTGTATCTTGTGTAGGAAATAATAATTTACAAAGAAAAGATATAAAACTATTTGAAGCAGAAGATCAGTATATACTTTTTGCATTAGAATATGAAAAAAATAGAGATTTTTATAAAGCAAGACAAGTATATTTTGAACTATTTGATAAAACAAATAGATATGAGTATTTATTGAGATTTTTAACTATAAGTATGCAACTTTCAAGATTTGAAGATGTAAAAGAGTATAGTTATAAATACTTAGATGAAGATACACCTTATTATGAAGATGTATTAAGATTTTATGCAATATCTTTATTGAAATTAGGTGAATTAGATGAAGCTTTAAAGGTATCACTACAACTTCTTGAAAAATTTAATAATTCTGATAATTATGAATTAACTGCAAATGTCTATTTTGAAAAAGAACAATATAAACAAGCAGAAGAGTATTTCGAAAGTGCCTATATTTCAAATGTTAGTGGAGATACACTTACAAATCTTGTAGATGTTTTATACTCATACTTAAATAAAAAAGAGAAAGCAATATCATATTTAGAAACACATATTAGACTTTATGGTTGCCAAGGTGGAGTTTGCACAAAACTTTTTTCTTTTTATTCAGAACAAAAAAATATAGATGGAATTATTTCAGTTCTTAAAAAGTCATATTTTGAAAATAAAGCAAAAGGTGATTTATTTTCTATGAATAGAACTTATAAGTATTTAATCGCTTACTTAGAACAAAAAAATATTGATGAAGCAATAAAATTTTTAGAAGAGAATAGAGTAGATGATTTTAAACTATTAACTTTATATCAAAAAAAAGATGACAAAAGAAATGCACTTAAACTTTTAAAAGAGCTTTATAAAAGTACAGGAAATATAGACCTTTTAGCACAAATTGCTATTTTTAAATTTGAAGTTGCAAAAGATAAAAGAAAAGTATTAAAAGAGGTTATTGAAAACTTTGAGAGTGCATTAATGATTTTAGATAATCATATTTATCAAAACTATTTAGGCTATTTACTAATTGATTATGAAGTTGATATAAAAAAAGGTGTTTTATTAATTGAAAAAGCTTTAAAAAAAGCTCCTAACAATGTAGCATACATTGACTCATATGCTTGGGGTTTATATAAAGAAAAAAGATGTAAAGAAGCATATATTCAAATGAAAAAAGTAGTAGATGCAATAGGACTTGATGAACCAGAAATTAAAATGCATTGGAATAAAATTAAGGAGTGTAAATAAGTGATTTTAGATGAAATTATTGAAAAAACAAAAGAGGATTTAGAAAGAAGAAAAGTTGAAATTCCTCTTGATTTACTTGGTAGAAGTTTAGCTTCAAATCCTTATGCCCCAAGAGATGTAAAAAAGTATCTTGCATCTACAAAAGATGAACCCATAAGAGTAATAGCTGAAGTTAAAAAAGCAAGTCCTAGTAAAGGTATAATAAAAGAGGATTTTGATCCACTTGCAATTGCACAAGAGTATAGTGCAAATGGTGCAAATGCAATTTCAGTTTTGACCGAACCTCACTATTTTCAAGGTGATTTGGAGTATTTAACTCAAATAAGAAGATATGTTTCAACACCACTTTTAAGAAAAGATTTTATTGTAGATAAATATCAAATTGTTGAAGCTTTAGTTTATGGAGCTGATTTTATATTACTTATAGCAAAAGCTTTAAGTACAAAAGAGCTAAAAGAGTTATATGAGTATGCTTTATATATAGGACTTGAGGTTTTAGTTGAAATTCATGATAAAGAAGATTTAACAAAAGCTATGAAATGTGGTGCAAATATAGTAGGAATAAATCATAGAAATTTAGATACTTTTGAAATGGATATGCAACTTTGTGATAAATTAATTCCAATGATACCAAATGGAAAAATTATAGTTGCAGAAAGTGGAGTAAGTAACACTGAAACTATCAAAAGACTTAGCTCAATTGGAGCAGATGCTTTCTTAATTGGGGAACACTTTATGAGAGTTCCATCTATTAAAGATGAGCTTGAAACTTTTAAAAATGCTATAAACTAAATAAAAAACTATAAAAGGCTTTTGTGCTTTTTATAGTTTATTTTAAAAAAACACTCAATTTTACTAAAAAATAAATTTTTACTTTAAACTTTAACTTTTCAAACCACCTATAAATTGGTACTAAATTGAAAAAAATTATATTTTGTACAAAAGTGATGAAAAACTCATTATAATTACACTATAGAATTTATGAAGGAAAAAAGCTATGAGAATATACATACTATCAAGAAATGCAAAACTTTACTCAACAAGAAGACTTGTAGAAGCAGGTGAACAAAGAGGTTGGGAAATTAGAGTTATTGATTACTTAAAGTGCAGTATTGAGATTATGAAAGGTGAATTAAAAATTAGCTATTTTGGTGAAGAGTTACCAAAACCTGATGCTATTATTCCAAGAATTGGAGCAAGTAGAACTTTTTATGGTACTGCTATGGTTAGGCACTTTGAGATGATGGATGTATTTACAGTTACAGGAAGTTTAGCTATTAAAAGAAGTAGAGATAAATTAAGAAGTTTACAAATACTTTCAAAAAAATCAATAGATATGCCAAAAACAGTTTTTGCTTCAAATGAATCAAGTGCAAAAGATGTAATAGCTTTAAGTGGTGGTGCTCCTCTTGTTTTGAAAATACTTGAGGGAACACAAGGTGTAGGTGTTGTATTAGTTGAGAGTGAAAAAGCAGCAAAATCAGTACTTGATGCTTTTTATGGGATGGATGTAAACTTACTTGTTCAAGAGTTTATTGAAGAAGCAAATGGATCTGATATTCGAGTTTTAGTAGTAGGTGGTGAGGTTGTAGGAGCTATGAAAAGACAAGGTGCTGAGGGTGATTTTAGATCAAACTTACATCAAGGTGGAACAGCAATGGCACATAAACTTACAAGAAAAGAAAAAGCTACAGCAATAGCAGCAGCAAAAGCTATGGGATTAGGTGTATGTGGAGTTGATATGATTCCCTCAAAAAGAGGACCTCTTGTAATGGAAGTAAACTCTTCTCCTGGTTTAGAAGGAATTGAAACATCAACAAACCTTGATATCGCAGGTAAAATTATGGATTATATTGGTCAAAATGTAACACCAAATGATGATTTACTTAGAAAAAGAAAATTAAAAAAAGATAATATTGGAGCATAATAAAATGGATAAAGATTTTATAACTTTAGGAGAACAAAATATTCCTAAAGGGGTAAACATCACAATAAATATAGAGCTTCCAAAACTTTATAATACTCCAACAAAACTTCCTATACATGTAATTAGGGGCAAAAAAGATGGTCCAGTTGTATTTGTAAGTGCTGCTGTACATGGTGATGAATTAAATGGTATAGAAATAATTAGAAGATTAAGAAAATTAAATATTTTAAAAAGATTAAAAGGTACACTTATTCTTGTTCCAATTGTAAATGTTTATGGAACTATGACTTTATCAAGATATATGCCAGATAGAAGAGATTTAAATAGAAGTTTCCCAGGTTCTGTTAAAGGTTCACTTGCAAGTAGGGTGGCTAATATATTTTTTAAAGAGATTGTTTCAAAATGCGATTTGGGTATTGATTTGCATACAGCTTCTATTCACAAATCAAACCTGCCTCAAATTAGAACAAATACAAAAGATGAGTTTACTTATAAACTTGCAAAAGCTTTTGAAGCACCTGTTGTTTTGCACTCAGAATTAAGAGATGGTTCTTTAAGACAAGTGGCACAAGAAGAGGGTATCCCTATTTTATTATATGAAGCAGGGGAAGCTTTGAGATTTGATGAAACATGTATTAGAATAGGTGTAAAGGGCATTGTAAATGTATTAAGAGAATTAAACATGCTTCCTATTTCAAAAAGAAAATCTAAAAGATTACCAGTTATTACAAGAAGTAGTCAATGGATAAGAGCAAGTGAAAGTGGAGTTTTAAGAACAATCAAAGCCTTAGGAGATATTGTAAAAAAAGATGAAATCATTGCTTTTATAGATGAATCATTTGGTGATGCTTCTTTTGAAATAAAATCAATATTTGATGGAATAATCATTGGAAAATCAGAAATACCTTTAGTTCAAGAAGGTGATGCAATTTTTCATATAGCTAAGTTTAAAAATCTAGAAGCTGCTGAAACAAAAATAGAGTATTTTAATGAAGAAATTTTAAATGAAAGTGAGTTTTTTGAACTTAATAATGAAGAGATAATTGAAGAGTAAAGATAGGGAGTGTTAGAAATTTTGTGTCAGTCTGATAGAATTTATTCTAGAGGATTTAACAGGTGCATTTGAACAATTAAAATCTGATGCAAAAGATACTAAATATGTAGTTTCAGCTCCTCTTATTAAACAGCTTACAAAAGTGATTTTTGTTATTCAAAAAGTCTTAAGGGTTTAAAAGAATCTATAAATTCTACTTATTGAACACTTTTGGGAACAAATTATATCTCTATCTAAAGGTTATAAAGCCAGTAAGTAAGATTTTCTAATTTTGCTCCAAATATAAGAGATTTAGTAACTTAACGTTTAAATGAGCCAATAAATTGCCCTCAGGGTAATTTATTGGTTCCTCTGTTTTTTTAAACTGCTTTCATAGCTATATTTCACAAAATCAATTGGTGAACACACAAACGACGTTTCAGCATTTTTTAAATAATCTAGCCAGTCTAAACTTCTAGAACTTAAATTAATTGCACACAGGTGATGACCATATTTAAAAAATAAAACTATTGAATTATACCCATGTATATCAAGAAGAAAAATATCAAATCCTGCTGCTAAAGCATGACTATGAAGATATTTACTTAAACTAAAAACACTGCTTAAAATATCAGATACACCAGCTGTTTGGATTAACACATAAGGCCATAGGTTATCATTTTGACCTATTACATATTTTTTGGCTTCTAAAAATTCAAACTTATCCATAGTAGGGTGTGCATATTTTGACTCTATCCCTATTTTTAGAAGAAGTTTAGCAATAAGATTATCATATTTGGAGTGAAATGGAAAAATTAGTTTTCCATTATCAAAACAATGTTTTAAAAAAGGATTTTTATCAATATCGTATTTATCTACCTCAAAACTATTTCTTCCTTTTCCTGGTGTTGCATTCCAATGTATCTTTCCAACTTTTGATCTTGAAGGTTTTCCTTTTTTTGTGATTACCCCAAGAAATGCTCTTTCCATTCCAAAAAAGGTATGGTTAATGACTTTAGCTTCAAATTGAGAACATACGTTATTACATTTATCACAGACCCAACCTTTATCTAAAATAAAAAAATTATTTCCTAGTGAATGCGGTACAATATGCTCAACCGATGAAAAGTTTTCTTCAGATGAGTTACAGAAAATACATTTAAAAGGAGCTTCTCTAACTATAATATCTAATATATTCATGTCTAATCCATCTTTGTTTAACGATTGACTTGAGAAGTATGAAGCCGCGCTTTGGCTTCATATTTCTCTCCAAAGATTTGTTATATTTTTAACTACTCTTTATTATCGTCATATTTTTCTGCTAATTTTTTCAATAGTTCTTGATATATTTCTTCGTTTTTAGTATTTTCAAAAGCATTAAGTTTATCAAGTAAAATCTTATAGTTTGAGTCTTTGATTTTCATTTTATTTTCATTTATTTTTTGCATGTATTTTGCTAGCTTATAAGGTTCGATTTTATTATTAGCTTCAGACAGTTCTTTAATCTTTTCAGAAAGAGAAGCATTAATCAGCTCATTTGTACTTTTTGAGCTTTTTCCACTTAATTCTTTGAGCTTTTTTAGTATATTTTCATCCATACGAACAGTATAGCTTTTTCGAATATTTTCATAGTTGTTTTTTGCTTCATTAATTGACTCTTCTTGTACTGATAGTTCCAATATCTCTTTTCCATTCTTAAGAAAGTCTGTAGTTCTTAGCAGTTCAAAAGATGATATACCTGTATCTTTATATACTTCATCTCTTAGTTCTGCTCTAGCTCCAATTTCTTTTTTCCCATTAGAATTAAGAATATACCACCAATCTTCTTTTACATCATCTGTAATAAATATTAAAGAGGTAAAGTCGTTGTCTTTTACTTTTTCTATAACTTGTTTCCATATAATTAGGTCACCATACATTGGAACATATTCTAAACCTGAGTACATAAAGTTTTCTTTATCTTCTTTTTCAGGTTTATCCATATATCCAGGAGGAACACTTAATTGATACCTCTTTTCACCTTCTTTATATAATGCGTCCAACCAATCTTGATTTTCAGGAGCTGTTCCAATTTTTTTATCAAATACTTCATCAATTCTTTTTCTAATCTTATCTGTTGAGCGTACATCTGGTTGTTTTGCATTCCAAAAGGCAATTTCTTTTTTTTGTACATCTAGTAATTTAGTGATATTTTCTTGCATTTCTTTAGTCTTAACATCAAGTTCTGGTAATCTCTGCTTTAGTTTCATTTCTTGCAGTTTTGATGTATCTAGAGTTTTCTCTATTGTATTAACATATTCTTGTAGATTTTTAAAAATAGCTTTTTCACTCTTTATTACGGTTAGTCTATTTCTTTGATATTCCAAACCAACATGATAAGGTATCCATACTTTTTCAGAAATATTATCAATTATTTGAAAAAAGTCATCTCTTGTTGTTTCTGTATAGCGATATAGATTTAATAGTACATTAGTATCAAAAACAAATAGAGTTTTTTTATCAGACCAAGAATTTTTTATTTCATCTTTGGTTGGTGTATAAAATCCATTGAATTGTTGTTTCACTTTAATATCCTTTGTAATATAACTATTTATTAAACATACATTATATATAAAACACCCTGAAAATCAATAAATAACATACACAAAATATGTCGTATATCAAAATGCCTACAAACATCTTAAATAAGGTGTTTTTGCAGATATTATTATAAAAAACATTGGAAATTGAGATGATTTTTAAGTTTATGATATGCTTTTTATGTATGTTTAATGTGGATATTTAGATGATAATAGTACATATTGTATATATATTAAGGTGATATCGTAATAAACCTGCAAAATGTTAAATATATTAAGAGGAGTAATGTTTATAAAAAATTGATGCAAATATGAGTTGTAAAAACAAGTTCAACAACCTGTAAAAAAAGAGAAAGACAATTAAAAGTCTTGACATTATAGAATAAATATTCTATAATTCTTAAACGGAGTTTATTATGGCAAGACCAGTAGAATATGATTTAAATAAAGTATTAAATACTGCGATGGAAATCTTTTGGAAAAAAGGTTTTGAGGGTGTATCCATGAACGAGTTAGTTACTCATACTGGATTAAATCGAAGAACAATGTATTCTTTATTTAAAGATAAAGAAGGGCTTTTTAGAGATGCACTTGAAAATTATTATAAAAAGCAGTCATCTAATAAATTAAGCGTATTGATAAAAAACCCTGGAATTAAAGGAATTGAGTTATTTTTTGAAACTTTCGTTTTTAGTAATAAATTTAAAGGTTGTCTTTTCTCAAATACAATAAGAGAAAAAGACTTTATGACTGAAGAGACTTATAATATTCCAAAAAATTATTTTGAAAGAATACGGAATCAATTTGAAATAAATCTACTTCAAGCAAAAGAGATGAATGAATTTAGTGGTGATGCAAAAGCAATGTCATTGACTATGATTACATTCATACATGGTTTTAATGTTTATGGTAAGTATAATCATTCTAAAGAGAATGGTGACGCAATAATAAAAAATTTCTTATCAATGATAAGATAATTTTTTTTATAGATTATAGAATAATTATTCTATAATAAATTTTAAAAGGAAATCTTATGTCAAGATTAGGTGAAGCAATTAAAGAATATCAAGAGGGATTTAAAAATAAAGTTCCAACAGATATTCAAAGAGTTATGTTAGAAGAAACAAAAAAACTTGAAAGTGAGAAATTAAGTAAAAATGCTTTAAAGGTTGGAGATAGATTTGAAAATGAAGAATTTACTAATATTGATGGTAAGAATGTAAAACTGTATGATTATTTTGGAGATAATGATTTTCTGATTATAAATTTTTATAGAGGTTCATGGTGTCCTTATTGTAATTTAGAATTAAAGTCATTACAAGGATATTTAGATGAGTTTGAAAAATACAACGCTTCTTTAATCGCAATATCTCCACAAACTCCTGATAACTCTTTAAGTACTAAAGAAAAAAATGAATTAGAATTTGAAGTTTTAAGTGATATAGGTAATAAGGTTGCAAAAGATTTAGGTTTAGTATTTTCATTAGCAAAAGAGTTAAGACCTATTTATGAAAGTTTTAAAATTGATATACCAAATTCAAATAATGATAAAACTTATGAACTACCTATGCCAGCAACATTTGTAATAAATAAAAAAGGTGAAGTTATATTTTCTTTTGTTGATGAAGACTATACAAAAAGATATGAGCCTGAAGAAATTGTAAAAATTTTAAAAGATAATCTTAAATAAAGCTCCATTATATTTTGGAAAGATAACATTAATACATACTTAGAATATAAAGTCTCTAAGTTAAAATAAAAAGTTCAACAAGCTGTAATATTTGGAACAATTTGACTAAGTAAGTTTAACATGCTAAATTTTTAAGATTATCAAACTTTGACACAAAATTCTGAACAGTCTCTAAAGATACAACTATTTAGTTGTATCTTTTTTTCTATTTTTAAGTAAAACGATTATTCCAAATAATCCAAGTAAAAGACCTAATACACTTAAAATTTTCATGTATCTTTCATAAGGTGTTTTTTCAAACTCTTTAACTTTTTGGTTTTCATCTATAGTAATTTTAAAATCTTTAATATGTGCTCCATGATCACTTCCTACATTTATAACTACTCTCCATTGTCCATGGCTATCAGGTATAAATGCAAAGTTTCCATTTACATCCGTTTTTCCTTTTGTAAATGGAAGTGAAGCTTCTGGTGCATAAATAGTAATATCTGCATCACTAATTGCTATGTTATTAGGTGCAGTTACTCTAACTCCAACTGATCCATCAACTAATTCATAAAATACACCATGTGCAAATGCACTTAGGTTTAATAATAATGCTGTAATTATAGCTCTTAAAATCATACTATTTTACTTCAAAAGAAATACTACTTTGAAGAGTAATACTATTAACATTTATATCACTTACTTCATCACCTACAAAAACAGCAGCAATAATTTGTAAACCTTTGTTTTTTACTGGGATATTAGCAATTCCAAATTTATTTGTTTTAACATTTAAATCACCATAATCAGAAGTTTCAAATGATGCATTTTCAAAAGCTTTTCCATCTTTTAATACTAATACTGGAAGTTTTTCTCCTACTTTGATATTTAGTGGATTAATTAAAGGAATTACTTCAAGTTTCATTCCAATTGGGTTTAAGAAACTATCACTCCATTGAAAATATCTTTTTCCGTATTTAATACTTTTTAAACTATTATAAACAATACCTTTATATTTTGATGGGTTTTTTATAGCTTCATAGCCATTATCTCCCTCAACCCAATAACCAGCATCAAAAGTTAAACTAATCATTGCAGGTTTTTTAGCAGTTAAAAGTGTAGTACCTTTTGAGTAATCAATTCCTGTTTTAATAATATTATTGTTTAAATCATAAGCAGTTGCACCTTTTAGTTGCTTTGCTTCAAATTTTTGATATTTCCCATGTGCCCAAAATTGAGCTTGGTAAGTGTTGTTCTCAGCTTTTTTTGCAGTAATTTGGTGAGCAAACATTGTAGATGTTGCAAGAACTAAAGCTAACGTGAACTTTTTCATAAAATCTCCTTAATTTATTTTTATAAGTAGATTTTAATCTATAAAACATAAACTATTCATAATAAAAGTTAACTCTTATGTATTTTTAGCACAAAATAATAAAAAAATATAAGAGAAAAATTTCTCTTATTTAAAAAGGCTTGAACCAACTCTTATCATATTTGAGCCACACTTTATTGCAAGTTTAAAATCATTGCTCATACCCATTGAACAATATTTTGCTCCAAGTGGTTTTAATTCATCAAAAATAATTTTTGTTGTATTAAAACTTTTTTCAATAATTTTTTCATCTTGTACATGTGCTCCAATACTCATAACACCTTTTAGTGTGATATTTGAACAATTTTGTGTAATTTGTTTATAAACTTTTATTGCATCTTCTGGCATAACACCTGCTTTGCTATCTTCTTTAGCAGAGTTTATTTGAAGTAAGCAGTTCATCTTTTTATCTTTTGCTTCAAGTTTTTTGTTTAATTCTTCTGCTAATTCAATTGAATCTAGACTTTGCATAAGTGTTGGCTTTAAATCAATAAGATTATTAATTTTATTTTTTTGTAATCTTCCTACAAAGTGCCATTCAAGAGGTAAATCTTCTAAATCAATCATTTTTTGTTTTAGATCTTGTACTTTATTTTCTCCAAAAGCTCTTTGCCCAGCTTTATATAAACTAGAAACATCTTCGCTTGAATTATATTTACTAATTCCAACTATCTTAACAATATGGTGTTCAGAAAGTTGAAGTCTTGCATCTTCAACATCTGCAATTAGCTTATCTAAGTTATCAATTGCTTTTTGTATTTGCATAATATTAACCTTTTAAAAATATTCTATTTATGTCGTTATATATACCTAATAACATCAGTGAGCCTAATATAAACCATCCTAAAAGTGTTAAGTACATAAATACTTTATCACTTGGCTTTCTTCTTGTAATTATTTCATATAAATTAAACATTATATGCCCACCATCAAGTGCAGGAATTGGAAGAAGATTTAATACACCAAGATTAACTGAAATCAATGCACTTATTGCTAAAAGCGCAATAAAACTTGATTCACTAGCATCTGATATTACTTTACCAATAGTTATAACTCCACCAATTTCACTACTTGGGATTATTCCTTGAATTAATTTTTGAACACCTTTAAAAATCATTGTCGATGATTCGATTGTTTTATCATATGCATATGAAATAGCTTCAATAGGTGAGTGATAAATAGTTACAAGTTTAGGTGCTGGAGCAATTCCAATCATTCTTTTTTTGATTTTTTCTCTAAAAATATTTTCTGAATCATTTATTTCAGGATTTATTACAAAAGTTCTAAGCTCATTTTTTCTTTGAACATAAAACTTCAAGGCTGTTTTTGTTTGCGTTATTGTTTCACCAATTTGTTTCCAAGTTTTTATATCAGTATCATTTATTCTAACTATTTTATCTTCAGTTTGAAGTCCAGCTCTTTGAGCAGGAGAATCTTTAATGATTTTTCCAATTGTTGGAGATAAAGAGTTTGCTCCTAAGATTGCTATTGAAAAGTATAATACTGCCGCTAATAAAAAGTTTGCTAAAGGTCCAGCAAAAAGAATAATAATTCTTTGCCAAGGTTTTTTGTTATTATATGAATCATTTCCATTTTCTACAAGACCTGGTTTTGTATCATCTTGACCTTTCATCTTTACATAACCACCAAGTGGCACTAATGCAAACTGCCATTCAGTTCCCATCCATTGTTTTGAATAAAGTTTTTTCCCAAATCCAATAGAAAATACATGAACTGTCACTCCAAAATATCTTGCTGCTAAAAAATGTCCTAATTCATGTATAAATACAAGAATTGATAGAACAATTAAAAAAGTAATAGTACCCAATATAATCTCCAATTAATCTTTATAATAATCTCTTAAATATTCATATCCAGAATATAAAGTTAGTATAACAGCCAACCATAAAAGCTGTGTTGCATATGGCCAATTCATAAGTAAAAATCCAATTGCAATCATTTGAACAACTGTTTTTATTTTACCTATCATCGTCGAAGCTACATTTCTTCCCTCATCAGCTGCTACAACTCTAAGTCCTGTAATGAAAAATTCTCTTGAAAGTATTAAAAAAACTGCCCATGCAGAGGCTCTATCTATTACCATAAGTCCTAGAAAACCTGCAAGAATAAGCATCTTATCTGCAAGTGGATCAAGAATAGCTCCAAGTTTAGTCATTTGATTCCAGCTTCTTGCTATATATCCATCAAAAAAATCTGTAACAGAAGCAATAACAAAAATTAAACCAGCAAAATAGTCTAACCATGTTGGATGCCAAGAAGAGAAAATTATATTTTCTCTATCTACTAAAAACCATAGCATTAGTGGGGCTAATGCTATTCTAAAAAGTGCTAATATATTTGGTAAATTAAACATAAACTATTTAAACGTAGTCCCACCATCTACAATTAACGTATGTCCTGTTACCCATGATGCTTCTTTTGTACATAAGAAGTAACAAGCACTTGCTAAGTCAGTTGGTTGTCCCATTCTATTTAGTGGAGATAATTCTGCTGTTTTTTCTCTAACTTCTTCATAGTTTGTAAATGCTTTAAGTGCATCTGTATCGATTGGACCACCACTTACAGCATTTACTCGAATTCCCATATCTCCTAGTTCTGTTGCTGCATATTTAACCATTGCTTCTACTGCTGCTTTATTTGTTCCATGTCCAGCATAGTTTTCAATATATACTAAGTTTCCAGTACTACTTAAACTAACAATTGAACCACCACCTGTTTTTTCCATTCTTTTTGCAGCTTGTTGTGCTCCACAAACAAAGGCATTAACAGTTGCAGTGTAGATATTATTTAGTCCTCTTGGTTTAAGTTTCATAAATCTACCATATCCACCAACAACTGCTCTTCCATAAATCATAGCATTTGAAATAAAAAAATCAATTCTATCAAAATCTTTGTCAATTTCTAAAAATAATTCTTTATATTTTTCAGGCTCAAGTATATTAAAAGGGTAACATCTACACTTTACCCCAAATTTTGATTCTACATCATCAGCTATTTCTTGTGCTACTTGAGCATTTGAATTATAAGTAAAAGCTACATTTGCTCCCTCTTGTGCAAATCTATAAACGCATGCTTTCCCTATACCTTTTGTTCCTCCAGAAATTACTAGAGTTTTACCTTTTTTGTTTTCTTTCATTATTTAATTACCTCATAACCTTTTAATACATCTTCTAATTTATTCATTGTCTCTCTACTTGGAGGAGTTAATGGTAATCTATACTCTAATGTATCAATCAGCCCAGCAAGATACATAGCAGCTTTTATTGGAATAGGATTACTTTCAACAAAAAGTGCTTTATTTATAGAGTATAAATCATCATTTATTTTTTTTGCAGTGTCAAAATCTTTATTAAATACACTATCAACTAATTTACTTTTATAGTTTGGTAAAAGATTTGCTGTAACAGAGATAATACCTTTACCTCCATTTGCAAGCATTGCATAATCAATTGAGTCTTCACCTGAGATTACACAAAAATCTGGTCTTTTTGAACTTAATTCAATAGCTCTTTCAAGTGATCCAGTAGCTTCTTTTATAGCATAGATATTTGATACATCATCAAATAATCTAATAGCTGTATCAGCTTCTATATCAACACCTGTTCTACCTGGTACATTATAAATCATAAATGGTATTTCTACTGAACTTGCAATAGTTTTGTAGTGTTGATATAAACCTTCTTGACTTGGTTTATTATAATATGGCGCAACAGATAAAAGTCCATCAGCTCCAACTTTTTGAGCATGTTGTGCAATACCTACTGCTTCATGTGTTGCATTTGAACCAGCACCTGCTATTACTTTTACATCTGTATTTTTACATGCAGCAACTGCTATTTCAATACATAATCTATGCTCTTCATGTGATAAAGTTGCACTCTCTCCTGTTGTTCCAACTGGAACAACTACATCTATACCTTGAGCTATTTGTCTTTTGATAAGTTCTTCATATTTTGCTGTATCTACTTTTCCATTTTTAAATGGTGTTATAAGTGCGGTCATCGCACCAATAATATTTTCCATTGAACGATCCTTTATATATTTGCTTTTTTTCTATTTTTAGTTGTAATCTTAAAGCTCTTCTTTTTCATCTTTCTCTCCCTTTTTTAAAATCACTGTTGTAGAGTTATCTTTTATAAGATATTTTTTAGCAACTTCAATAATATCACTTTTTTTCAGTTTTTCTATATCTTCTTCATATTCAAAAAGTGGTTTTATATTATCTCTTACAAAGTAACTTCCTAAAAGAGAAGCAACTGAACTTGAGTTTTCAAGTGAGAAAATAAAATCAGCTTTTGTATTGATTTTTATTTTTTCAATATCTTTTTTAGAAATATTTCCTTTTTTAATATCTTTTATTATTTTTAATATTTCTTTTTCTACAGTCTTTGTTTTAACATCTTGATTACAAACAGCAAAGAATAAAAATAATCCAGGGTCTTTAAGTTCAATATTATATGCATATATAGAATTAACTAATTTCTTTTCATCCACTAAAACTTTATGTAAAATTGAACTTTTACCTGAACTTAGTAATTCACTTAAGGCACTAAGTGCAACTTGATCTTTATGTTCAAAGCTTGGAATATGATAAGCCATAGCAAGCATTTCAACTTGACTATCTTTTTTTACAATTAATCTTTTTGCACCATCTTGTTTTGGCTCAACTGTATATGATTGTCTTACTATTTCTTTATCATTTTTAATATTGTTAAAATATTTTTTTGTTTGTTCAAAAACTTCATCTTTATTAATATCTCCAGCAACTACAACTATTGCATTTTTTGGTTGATAAAATGTACTATGGAAGTTTTTAATATCTTTTATATCCCAATTTTTAATATCATTCATAAATCCAATTGGAGTCCAATGATATGGATGGTATATATAAGCATTATTAAAAAGCCTAAACTGCATATATCCCATAGGGTTATTGTCTGTTCTCCATCTTCTTTCTTCTGCTACAACATCTCTTTCTGGTTGAAATTCTTCATCTTTTAAAGTAAGATTCTCCATAAGTTCAGCAAACAGTTCAAGAGATTTAGCCATATTTTTTGAACTTGATTTTATATAATAATGAGTGTAATCAAAACTTGTACTAGCATTGTTTACACCTCCAAAACCTTTTACAATCTCATCAAACTCACCAGACTTTAGGTTTTTTGTTGATTTAAAATTTAAATGCTCTAACATATGAGCAATTCCACTTTTGCCCATTTTCTCATCTTTGCTTCCAACTTTATAGAAAATATCAGTTGATACAACATTTGAGCCATTGTCCATAGGAATAGCTACAATTTGCAGTCCATTTTCTAGGCTTTTTGTATAATATTTTGGTAAGCTATTACTACTCATAAGTTCCCCCATAAATATAGTGAAAAACAGTAGATATAAAATAGAACTATTCGTTCTTTTTATAACATTTTTAAGTTTCATTTTTTTCACCTTTTAGTTATTTTTTAAATCTGCTCCAATAGCTTCACTAATGTGGCTATATCCATCTTTTTCCATAAGTTCTAAAATACCTTCATTTATATTTTTTACAGCCGAAGGTCCCTCGAAAATCATTCCAGTATATATTTGTACTAAACTAGCACCTGCTTTAATTCTTTTGTAGGCTTCTTGTGCTGAGCTTATACCACCAACTGAAATTAAAACAGTTTTATCAAATAGCTCATTTGCTATTTCTTTAAATAGTTCGTATGATTTTTGTGTTAATACTTCTCCACTTAATCCACCAAAATCTTTGCATCCTGGAAGTAAATCATAATCAATAGTTGTATTTGTTGCAATAATTCCAGCAGCACCAGCATTAACAGCTGTTTTACATAAGTTTATAGCTGCTTGTGCTTGCATATCTGGAGCTATTTTTAATAAAATCGGTTTATTTGTAAGCTCTTTTGCCATTTCAAATAATGCAGTGATAAACTCTTCATTTTGTAAATCTCTAAGATTTGGTGTATTTGGACTAGAGATATTAATTGCTATATAATCACTTGTTTTTTCAAATTTTTTAATTAATGTTTTATAATCACTTAAAGCATACTCTTCAGGTGTTGTTTTATTTTTTCCAATATTTACTCCAATTGGTAAAACAAAAGGATAAACTTTTTCAAGATTTTTAAGTACTGCATGTGCACCTTCATTATTGAATCCCATTGCATTTTGTACTGAATTATTTTTTGGATATCTAAACATTCTAGGTTTTGGATTTCCATCTTGTGGTCTTGGTGTCATTGTTCCAATTTCAGTATATCCAAAGCCAAGTGCTGGCATTGATTTTACCATAGTACAATTTTTATCAAAACCTGCTGCTAGTCCTACTGGATTTATAAATTTTACATTGAAAACTTCTTGTGTAAGTTTTGGATCACTTACAAAATTTCTTTTTGTCAAGTAATTTGTTATAATTCTGCATTTTGGAAGTGCTCTTAATCCAAGCTCTGCAATATTGTGGGCTGTTTCTGGTTGAAATAAAAATAGTACTTTTTTTAAATTTTTATAATTAAACACTATATTACCTTTTTGAAAATTTCATTATTTTATCCAAATTAGATTAAAAAGTCGTTTTAATATCATAGCAAGCCTCAAGATGAGGCTTGAAAGTTAGAAATTTGCTAAATTATATAGTCTTTTATACTCTTTACACTCTTCTTTTAGTTTTGATTCGTTACCAATACACACAATTTTACCTTTACTGAAAACTGCTATATTTGTTGCATGTTTTACTGTGCTTAATCTATGCGCAATTACAAAAGTGATTTTATCTTTACTTATTTCATCTATTACTTCTGAAATTATAGATTCGCTTTCATTATCAAGTGCTGATGTTGCTTCATCAAGTATAAGTATTTGTGGGTTTTTATACAAAGCTCTAGCAATTGCAATTCTTTGTCTTTGTCCACCACTTAAATTTGTACCAAACTCATCTAACTTAGTATAAATTCCATCTTCCATATCTTTTATAAAATCATATGCATGGGATTGTTTTAATGCTTTTATTACTCTTTGTTCATCTATTTCTTGTCCATAGGCAATATTAGCACAAACAGTATCATTAAAAATATAAACTCTTTGTGTAACTATTGAGATATTATCTCTTAGTGATTTTATATCAAACCCTTTAATATTTTTATTATTGAACTTAATTTCACCACTGTGTGTTTCATAAAATCTAACTATTAAATTTACTAAAGAAGATTTTCCTCCTCCACTATCACCAACAAGTGCAAGAGTTTCTCCTTGGTTGACTTCAAGATTGATATTTTTAAGTGCAGGAATATCATCATATTTTAAATTTACATTTTCTAAAGTTATTTTCTTTATCTCTTCATTTAGTATTTCATTACCAGATGGAATATTACTTTTTATGTCAAATAGTGAATTAATTCTATCATTTGCAGCAAGGGCAGCTTGCATTTTATTATATAAAGATGATAACTTTTTAATAGGTGTATAAAGCATAAATAATGCAGTCATAAAAGAGAAAAATTCACCAACAGTTAAATCCCCATCAATAACTTTAGTACCACCAAGCACAATAACAGTAGCAATTGCTAAAGCTCCAAGAGTTTCCATTATTGGAGATACTAACTCATTGGTTTTTACACTTTTTATTGAAATATCAAAATATTTTTTATTGTGTTTTTGAAATTTGTCTGTTTCTGTTTTTTCTGTTGAATTTGCTTTTATTATTTCTATATTGTTAAAAATCTCACTTAAATGACTTGTAATATCAGAAATACTTTCTTGCGAAGCATAAGATAGTTTTTTCATTTTTTTAGCAAGTCTTGAAAGGGGAATAACTGCAATTGGCATAATAACTAAACCATAAAAAGCAAGTTCTGGACTTTGATAAATTACAACAAAAATTAAAGCAAAAATAGTTAGTGATTCTCTAATTAGTTCAGCAATTTGACTAGATACAGCTGATTGGATTTTGTTTATATCATTTGTAATTCTTGATATAAGTTCTCCACCTTGTTTTTTTTGAAAAAAATCAATATCCAAAGTCAAAGTATGACCAAGTAATTTATCTCTGATTTTTCTAATTATATCTTGTCCTATATATGAAATATAGTAAGATTGAATATATTTCCCAAAACCTTTTGCAAAATATAATAAGATAACTAAAGCAGGTATTGTATAAAGTAAATCTAAATCTTTAGCTATAAAGATTTCATCAAGTAATGGCTTAACCACATAAGCAGAACCAGCAGTCCCTCCAGCAGCCAATGCCATACCTATAAATGCGTAAAAAAATTTAAGTTTATAGTCCTTGTAATATGGTATGTATTGTTTTAAAAATTGTTTCATAAAAATCCTAATCTAAAAATTAAAGCTGTAATTATAGCAAAGATTTGTTTGTAAAAAGATTGAGGAATTTACTTAGTCCAAACTCTTTAATAGTTAAATAAAATAAAATAAACCCACTAAGTGTACTTGCTAATGCAAGTCCAGCTGCTTCATAAGGAATAATTAAAGCTAGTGAAAATACAATATTCCAAGCTAATGCTTTCATTGATATTTTTGCTGCTAAAAACTGTTTTTCATGGGAATATAACCAAAGTGAAAAAATCTTAGCTATTCCAAAAGGTAAAAGACCTATTAAATACATAATTAAAATTAGGGCTGTATTTTGTGTATCTATTTGTGTAAAAGCACCTCTTTGAAAAAGTAACCATATTATAAATTCATTGAATATTATTCCAATTATTGTTGCAATACTTAATAAAATAAAAAGTATAGAAGTTGATTTTTTTAAAAGTCGCAGTGCTTTTTGTTCATCTTTATTTTTTATAGCTTTTGAAATCATTGGAAAAAGTGCAATTGATGTAGCAATTGCAAAAAGAGCTAAGGGTAGTTGAAAAACTCTATTTGCATAATAAAGATAAGAGATAGATCCACTAACTAAAAATGAAGCTAACCAAGTATCTAAAAATGCTGAAATATGCGCTGTTGAGCTTCCTATTGTTGCACCTAAGAAACTTTTATAAAATCTGTTTTCTTCTTTTTTCTTTCTATCAAAAGTGAAAATTTTTAATAAATTTTTCTTTTTAATTGCAATTATATGAGCTATAACTTGTAAAAAACCACCAATTAAAACACCATAAGATAAATAGTATGTTATTTGGTACTTATCTAAATCTTTTGAGATTAATAAAGCTGCTATTAATGCTAAATTTAAAAGAGCCGTTGAAAATGCAGTTGTAGCAAAATGATTCTTGTATTGTAATAAAGCAGCCATAAATGTAACTATGAATATTAAAGGCAAATAGTAAAAATTGATAGCTACAAGTGGTGCTGCTAGTTTTACAGTTTTTTCATCAAATCCTAATGCAATTGCTTTTGTTATTAATTCTGAAAAAAGTGTAACAAATAAAGATAAAATCAATAAAAAACCAATAAGTTGTAAAAAAATAATTGATGAAAATCTAATTTTATGTTTTGCTTTTGCATATGCTGGGATAAAGGCTTGTGTAAATGCACCTTCTGCAAAAATTCTTCTAAAAAGGTTAGGTAATTTAAAAGCAACAAAAAATATATCACTATAAATATTTGCTCCCAAAATTGAGGCAGTTAGTAAATCTCTTATAAAACCTAAAATTCTAGAAAATAAAATACCACTACTATTTGTAAAAATTGATTTAATTAACATTTTGATATATTAGCCAAATCTTGCTTTAGAGGTTCAAAGAAATTATTGTATAATTATATAAAATTTAAATAAGGAATGTTTTGTTTTGAGTTATGAAGAGATTTTTATTTTAGGTTGGTTAGCAAATATTTTTATGATATTTGCAAATATTCTAGTTGTTTTAATGGTTGTGAAGACAAATGATACTGAAAAATTAAAAGAGCAAAGTATTCAATTAAATGAATTAAAAAAAGAGTACGATATATATTATCCATATCATAAACAAATGACATTGTTGGCTTATATGCTTCCTTTTACAGGCTTTTTCAAAGTAGGCTTTAAGTTATTTGAAATGTTTTTATTTTTATCAAAAAATAAAGAAGCAAATGTTTATAATTTTATTGAATATAAATATACAAAAGAGATACAAAAAGCTAAAGATAGTTAATTAAGTATCTCAAAATCGCTTTTTTTATAAATTACAAGTTGTGGTTTTTGTCTAAAATAGCCAATATGAGCTTTTTTTAAAAGAAGTTTCGTATTGTCTTTTGGAATTAGTTCTTTATTTTTGAAGTATATGCTAATTTTATTTTTATTGAAATATGCATATCTTTTTTTATAAGTAACTTTTAACCCTTTTATTATTTCATTTTGAAATTTTATATTAGTTAAATTTTTTGTATTATTTAAATAATATTCATCAATATTATCAAGTTTATTTTTTTCATTAATAATAGCAAGGCTTTTTATCTCTTTTAATCCATGAAAACTCTCAATTGAAAAGATTTTTAAGTCATAATTATAAAACTCTTTTAAATTTTTAGCATTATAAACAAAAATTGCACGATTATTTTTTTGTTTTATAATAGCACTTTTCCCATTTTTATATATTACTACCGCATCTTTTATGATTAAAGGTTTATTTATATTATTTACTTTATATAAATCTTTTATTGAAGTTACATTTTGAGCTTCAGTTTTATATGCATTTACATTAAAACTTGCAATTATAGGAAGGTGATCTGAATAACCTTTATTTTGATGTACTCCTCTTTTTACTTTCCAATTATTTATTTGTTTATTTTTATATAAATAATTTGGTTTAAAAACTTTAAAACTTCCATTTATGTAAGATATTTTTTTTCCATCAAATAAAGAGTAGGGTAGAAGTATATTATCAGGTGTTGTATTTCTTCCTCTATATTTATAAGAGAATCTTTCTTGATATGCTAACTCTAACCAAAGATTATAATGAACTCTTTTTTCTTCTGTTTTAGTAGATGTTTTATTTATAAATGTATTATCTTCTTTTATAGTATTTAAAATATCGTTTATTCCAGTGATATTTAAACTATCATCAAGATTTTTATTTAAATAAAGTGTTTGTTTTTCATCATAATTTGAATTTAAGTCACCTAAGATTATATAATCATAATCTTTTGGTAGTTCTTTTATTCTATTTAAAAGTGTGTAAGCATATTTTATTCTATAACTCTCTTGTGCTTTTTTTGAAGGCCAATGATTATTAAAAATCTTAAATTTTATATTTTCATAATAAAAAGTTGTTTCCATTATAGGCCGAAAGATTTTATTATTAAATTTTACAGAAATTTTTTTATTGTGCAAGATTTTTATATCACTTAAAAAGCCAAGACCAACCGCACCATTTTTATATTTTAAAAGTGATGTATATCTATATCTTGGAAGTTGTTTTTTTAAATCTTTTAAAACTTGTATTGATTCAATTTCTTGTAATGCAATAATATTTGCATCCAAATCTTTTAGAACTTTTGCTAGATTTTTTATTTTGGTATTATATGTATTTTTATTCCAATTTGATTTTGTATTTGGTATGTATTGTTTGTATTCAGTTTTATCATATTTTAAATCAAAAAGGTTTTGAACATTATATGATGTAACTTTAAATTCATTTGCAAAACAAAAAGATAATAAAAATGTAAATAAAAATAGATATTTTTTCATGTTTAGTTTATTGATAATAAAGTAGAGAGTTCTCTACTTTATTTTTTTGTATTTTGTCTTGATTGATATTCTTGAGGGTGTTTGCATACTGGGCACATTTTTAAAGCTTTTTTACCTCTGTGTACATGTCCACATACTTCACAAATCCACTCTTCCTCATCATCTTCACTTTCAAACTCTTTTCCTGCTTCTAATCTTTCAAGAAGTTCTTTATACATGTTCTCATGTTCAATTTCGATTTTTCCAATCATTTCAAGCATTTTAGAGATTTGTCTATGTCCTTCTTCTTTTGCAATTTCTGCAAAATCTGGATACATAGTTTCATTTTCATAATTTTCACCTGCAATTGCAATTTTCAAATTACCAATAGTATCTTCAAACTCTTTGCCAGTTAGCAATTCATTACAGGCTTTAAGTTCAAGTTTTGCATGCATTTTTTCATTATTTGCAGCTCTTTGGAAGTGTTCTGCAATATCTCTAAATCCCTCTTTTTGAGCAATCTTCGCAAAGTATTCATATTTGTTTCTTGCCATTGATTCGCCAGCAAAAGCTTTCATAAGATTAACAGCAGTTAAATTCTGCGTAATCATCTCCATTTTTTCGCCACAGCAGTGTAGTTCACCTCCACCTACTGTTTGTACTTCAACAACATTTCCACATTTATTACACTTATAAGATTCATACTGTCTCATTTTAACTCCTGGTATATTTTATATAATGTTTAGATGAATATTCATCATTAGTGATTATAATTCATCTAAACTTAAAAAAGACAATATGATTAAGATATAGAGGCTTTAATCATCCAAATATTTTTTTCTAAATGTGCAATATTATCATCAGCAAATGCCACTGTTGTATTATCACCATTTTCATCTGCAAGTTCTGAAAGTTTTTTAAACTCTTTTAAAAATTTTTCAAAATCTTCTAATATATTTGATAATACATATTTTGCATCAAAATCTGTTTTTTTATCTTCTTTAATAAATGAGTTTTCAGTTATTTCACTTATTAATATTAGAGGTTTTTCATTTAATTGAAGCAATCTTTCTGCTGCATCATCATAAATTGTACTAAATTCACCATATAGTTTTTCAGTCATTTCATGAATTGCAAAGAATTGCAAACCTTTTATATTCCAGTGGTAATTGTGAACTTTAGTGTACATTACTAAAGAACTTCCTTGTATTAATTTTAGTTGTTTTAACAATTTTTTCATTTTGATTTCCTTTGGATAATTTTTTTCTTTAGATAAATTATATCAATAAAAACTTAAAGGAAAATTATTTTCCTTTAATAGTTTTTAATACTTATCTAATTTTTTTATTTTTTTAAATAAACTTATAATAACAAAAAAATTAGGAAATTAAAAGATATATATAGTAATATTTCACGAAAGGTATAAAAGGGTACAAAAATGATTAATTATACAATTTTACTGAAAGAGTATGATTTAAAAGTTACTCCTCAAAGAGTAGCAATAGTTGAAGAGCTTTATTCAAACGGTCATATGAATATTGATGACTTATATAAAAAATTATTAGAAAAGTTTCCATCTATTTCTTTAGCAACTATTTATAAAAATATAAATGCAATGATAGAAAAAGTATTTTTAAATGAAGTTAAAATACCAAATGCAAAATCAGTTTATGAATTAGTAAAAGATGAGCATTCACATTTAGTGTGTTCATCTTGTGGAAAAATAGAAGATGTAGATTTAGATATTTCTAATTTAGTGAAAGAAGCAAGTTCTTCAAAAAATTATACTATAAATCAAGCAAGTATTATTTTTGCTGGAGTTTGTCCAGATTGTTCAAAGTAGTTTAGTTTAAACTAAACTATTTTGAATTACAAGAGCTAATACTACAAGTAGTGCAATACCAGCAGATTTATTATAAAGTTTATTTGCTGTTATAAACACAAGCATTAATGATACTATAAATGCAGCTGCTATATCAAAAAAGTTTTTAGATAAATCTACATTTAATACACTTACAATAGAACTAACACCTAAAACCATAGTAAAATTTGCTACATTTGAACCAATAATATTACCAATTGCTAAATCAGCATTGTTTTTTAGTGCAGATTTAATAGAAATTGTAAGTTCAGGTAAACTTGTCCCAAATGCGATTAAGAATAATCCAATAGCCCATTCACTAATTCCAAATGTTCTTGCAATATTTGATGCACTATCAATTGCAAAATCAGCACCTACTACAACAAAAACAAATCCTATTAATAAAAGCACAATACTTTTTTTCCAATCAAATTTCTCTTTAGCAAGTTCTTCATCTATTTGTTCAACTTGATTTGAACCAATTAAGAATATAACATATCCTGCCATTAATAATAAAAATAAAATTCCATCAATAGCATTTAATTTTCCATCAATTGCCATAAGAATAAAAATTAATATTGGAAATAGTGACCAAGCAGAATCTTTTGCAAATAAATCTCTATCTGGAGATATTTTTTTAGCAACTAAAAATACTGCACCTAAAACAAGGGAAATATTAAATATTGTACTTCCAATTACATTTGCAACAGCTATATCTGCATTACCTTTAATAGCAGCAGACATTGATACTGCCATTTCAGGTAAACTTGTTCCTACTGCTACTAAAGTTGCTCCAATAACAAAATGTGAAATATTATAGTGAAGTGCGATTTTTTCACTTTGTTGTATAATAAAATCAGCACCATAAATAAGTGCAGCCATAGAGATAGTGAAAATTAAAAAATCCATTTTTACGAGTTCCTTACAATTAAACTATTTGGTAAATTATACTTTTTGATTAGTTCTTCTTCTTTTAATCTATGTTCACCATTATCAATTTCATGGTCATATCCTAAAAGGTGAAGAAGACCGTGTATAAATAAAAGAGTAAACTCATCTTGTATTGAATGATTATACTCTTTTGCTTTTTCTTGAACAAATTCATTTGATATAACAATAGAACCTAAAGGCATATTTGGCATATCAAACTCCAGTGGAAAACTTAAAACATCAGTTGGCATATCTTTTTGTCTATGCTCTTTGTTTATTTCTTGAATTTCATCATTATTTGTGATGATTAATTCAATATCTTTATTTGTTAAATCTAAAGTAATCTCTTCAATTTTTTTTGTATCTACTTCAAATTCTACACGATTGTCTAAATCAACCATTAATTGTCCTATTTTTTTTGAAATAATATCTAAAATAGATTGAAATAAGATTAAAAAAATATTTAAGCAGGATTTAACTTGATAAGCATTAGGCTTAGAAAGTTGTCCAAAAAAATAAAAACTAAAAAAGGAGAACATTATGACTAAAAAAGAACTTTATCAAAAAAAAATTGAAGGTAGACTTGAAGAGTTAAAAGACGAGATAGTTATTTTAAAAACAAGAGTTGATAATGCAAAAAACGATGTGCAACTTGAGTATATAAATCAAATAGAAAAACTTAAAAAATTAGAAAAAGAAGCAGAAGAGAAACTTAGTGAATTCAAACAAAAGGGTGATGATTCTTGGGAGAGTTTTAAAGAATCAGTTGAACACAATTGGGATAAACTAAGTGATGAAATAACAAATTTAAAGAAAAAATTCAAAGATGAGGAGTCTTCAAAATGAGAATATTAAAACTATTTTATTTTTTAGTTGTTAGTTTTGTTGTGATTGCTATTCCTTTAAGTGCAAATGATATTACTATTAAGGATATTAAGCAAGATACAAAAGAGTTGGTAAGTACAATTAAAAACTACTCTTTTGATAAAAAAGAACAATTAGTAAAAAAGAGTGAAAAAAGTTTAGAAAAACTAGATAAAAGAATAGATAACTTAGAAAGTAAAGTTGATAAAAACTTTACAAAAATGAGTACAAAAGCAAAAGAAAAATCTAGAGAAACTTTAAAAGAGTTACGAAAACAAAGAGTTGAATTAGCTGAAAATTTAGGACAATTAAAATCTAGTTCTTTAGATGCTTGGCAAACTATTAAAAATGGTTTTGAACAAGCTTATAAAAGAGTTGAGCTTTCTTGGCAAAAAGCTGAAAAAGAGTTGGAAAATATAGATAAATAAAATTAAAAGCTCTTTTGAGCTTTTAATTATTAAAATAGTTCTAACATTTTTGTAACTTCATCAACAGCAAAAACTTTTATTTCAAGTTTTGTTGATGGCTTTTGTGCACATATTGCTTTTTTTATTCCTTGTGCTTGAGCCTCTTTTAATCTCATATCAATTGAATATACATCTTTTATCTCACCAGTTAATGAAACTTCACCAATAAATGCAGACTCTTTTGATAATGGTCTATCTCTAAAAGAGCTTATAATACTTGCAATTACTGCTAAATCAGCAGAACTCTCTTTTATTCTTATTCCTCCACTTATATTTACAAATACATCATAATGGTTTAAAGGTAAATCAATTTTTTTCTCAAGTAGTGCTAAAAGCATATTTAATCTATTTGCATCAAAGCCTGTGGCACTTCTTTTTGGATTTGGATGGGTACTTTCTGTAACTAAAGCTTGAACTTCAAGAATAAGTGCACGACTTCCTTCCATAGCAACTGTCAAAGCAGAACCACTTTGTGGTTTAGATTTATCAAAAAATTTTGAAGCTATATCTTTTGCACTAACTAATCCCTCATTTGTCATTTCAAAAATACCTATTTCTGATGTTGAGCCAAATCTATTTTTAAAACCTCTTAACATTCGTATTTCTTTACTTGCATCACCTTCAAAATATAAAACAGTATCAACCATATGCTCTAATACTCTTGGACCTGCAATTGCACCATCTTTAGTAATATGTCCAATAATAAACATAGCAATATCAGTATCTTTTGCTTTTCTCATAAGTTCAAAAGTAATCTCTCGTACTTGTGAAACAGAACCAGGAGCTGAAGTTAAAGCTGCTGAATAAATTGTTTGTATAGAGTCAATAATTACTACTTCATAATTTTCTCTTAATAATTCATCCATTATCTCTTCAAGTTTAATTTCACTTAATAAATATAAGTCATCATGATTTGCTTCAAGTCTATTTGCTCTTAGTTTTATTTGTCCTGCACTCTCTTCTCCTGAAACATATAAAACTTTTTTGTTACTTTGTGCGATATTTCCAGCTACTTTTAGAAGTAAAGTTGATTTTCCAACACCTGGACTTCCTCCAATTAATGTTAAACTTCCAGGAACTATACCTCCTCCTAAAACTAAGTCAAATTCACTGTTATTTGAACTAAATCTTGTGATATCATCTTGCTTGACTTGAGTGATTGATTTTGCTTTTGATGTTGTAGATACTAGTTTTGTTGTTTTTTTTAAAACTTCTTGTTGTTCTTCATTTAATTCTATAAAGCTATCCCAAGCACCACAATTAGGACATTTTCCTAACCACTTTGTTGCTTGTTCTCCACAGTGTTGACATTCAAATAAAGATCTTTTCTTTTTCGCCATTTTATATTACCTTTAGCTTTTCTATATGAAATAATACACAAAAAAATCTTATTAGAAATAAAATATTTCAAATTGCAATAAAATGATATGGTCAAAAAAAAGTTACACTTTTGTTACAAACTGAAGCACAACTTATAAAATACTATTAAATTTTATAATTTAAACTAAAATTTAATTTCAATATATATATGATACTCAAGCTAGGAGGAAAGAGATGGCGATGTTTAATAGTATAAAAAGTAAATTGTTAACACTTGTAGTATTACCTGTATTTTTTGCAATACTGATTACTACAATTATTACAATAAACTTAACATATAAAAATAGTGAGGAGACAGTTAATGATTTTGAAAGCTCTGTTGTAAATGAAAAAAAAGAGTTACTTAAAAATCAAATAATGACTATACATACAATAGTCCAAGGTGTTATAAATAGTAGTGATACAAAAAAAGAAGCAAAAGAAAAGGTTATAGAGCTTATATCAAAAGCAAGATTTCTAGATGGCAGTGGATATTTTTTTGCATATGAAAAAAAACAAGATGGATACTATTTTGGATTTCATGGTGCAAAGCCTGAACTAAACGGTACAAAAACTGATTTGTCAAAGACTGATATTAAAGGTTTTGCCTTTAGAGAAGCATTAGTTGAAAATGCAAAAGATGATAATCATTTTGTTGAATATTTTTATAAGAAACCAAATACCAATAAACTTATAAAAAAGATGGCTTTTTCAAAAAATATAGATAAATTTAATTGGACTTTAGTTACTGGAATTTATCTTGATGATGTTCAAGAAAAAGTAATTAAAATTGAAAAAAGAGTTGATGATAATGTAAGTAGTTTGATTATTACGCTTATTTCAATTATTGTTGTTATATTAATAATTTTAGTTTTAATAGTTTCATATATTTCAAAGGTATCATTAATACAGCCTTTAGAAGTTTTTGAAAAAGGTTTACTCTCATTTTTATCTTTTTTAAATAAAGAGAAAAAAAGTGTTGAACTTATTGAAGTTACAACAAAAGATGAAATAGGGAAAATGACAAAACAAATAAATGAAAATATCAAAAAAATCAAGCAAACAATTGAACAAGATGATATCGTTTTGCAAGATGTATCAAAAGTTGTTAGTGATGTAAGTTCAGGTATTTTATCAAATAGAGTTAAAGCAACAACATCAAATGCTGTTATAAATGAGCTAACACATGATTTAAATATAATGATTACTAATTTAGAAACTACAATTATGCATACAATTGAAGTGTTAAAATCATATGAACAAAGAGATTTCACAAAAGTTACTAATATGTCATGTGAGGGACACCTTTGTACTTTGATGAGTGGGGTTAATAATTTAGGTATTGAAATTTCAAAGATGTTAAATATAAACTTACACAATGGAGAGACATTAAGTGAAAGTTCAGACACCTTATCTTCAAATATGAATAGATTATCAACAAGTGCAAATGAAGAAGCAGTTTCTCTAGAGGAAAGTGCTGCAAATCTTGAAGAAATAACACAGACTATGAGAGAAAATAGTAAATATACAAATGAACTTGCAAAAAATTCAAATACTTTAAAAGATGAAGTATCAAAAGGTAAAGAATTATCAAGAAAAACAACAAATTCAATGGAAGATATAAATAATCATGTTCAAGCAATTATTGAATCAATTACAATAATTGACCAAATATCTTTTCAAACAAATATTCTTTCTCTAAATGCAGCAGTAGAGGCAGCAACTGCAGGGGAAGCTGGAAAAGGTTTTGCAGTTGTAGCTGCTGAAGTTAGAAACTTAGCAAATAGAAGTGCACAAGCTGCAAGTAAAATTAAAGAGTTAGTTGAAAGTGCAACAATTAGTACAACTAGTGGTAAAGAAGTTGTTGAGCAAATGTATAAAGGCTTTGAAAGTTTAAATGATAATATTATACATACAACAAAAATAGTTGAAACAGTAACAACTAATTCAAGTGAACAAATGAAAGGTTTAGAACAAATTAATAGTGCAATTTCCCAGTTAGACAAAACTACACAAGAGAATGCTTTGATTGCAACACAAACAAATGAAGTAGTAAAAACTGTTGAGGGTATGTCTAAGGAGATTGAAAATGAAGTTAAAAAGAATAAATTCATTCAAAAATAGTATCTTTTTTTAAGATACTATTTTAATTTTTATTTAAAATCTAACTTATAAATAAATCAAAAGTACTCTCTTATCATAATTTTGTTAATATTTAATATTTAATGGAGATTATTATTGAATAAAAACAATTATTTTATGCAACTTCATAAAGCGCTTAATACTTACTCCACTATTAGTGATGAAACCTTTAATGAATTTAAAAAGTTTTGCACATTAAATGTGATAAAAAAAGGTGAAACATTACTTTACTTAGGTGATAAAGCAAAATATATTCATTTTATATGTAAAGGTTTATTAAGAACTTATTTTTTAGATGAAAATGGTGCTTTATATAATAAAAATCTTTTTTTTGAAAACTTCTTTTCTGCATCTGTTGTATCCTTATTAACAAAACAAGAGTCTTACTTAGGTATTGAAAGTTTAGAAGATAGTATTGTTATTGATATTGATTTTGAATTGTATAAAGAATTGATAAATAAAAACAATGAATTAAAAGATTTTTATATTGCATATATTGAAAAAAATTGGATTATTGAAAAAGAAAATATCGAAATATCTTTAGTTATAGATGATGCAAAAAAAAGATATTTGAATTTTATTAATAAACACCCCAATATTGAAAGTAGGGTTGCACAACACCATATCGCTTCTCATATTGGTATATCAGCTACGCAATTAAGTAGAATTAGAAAAAGCATCAACATATGTAAATGACAAAAACTTTTTTATTTACTAAAATTTCAAAAAAATCAAGGATTATTATTGAAAAATACTTCAACTTTACAAGCACATATGTATGTATTATTTGCTACTTTTTTAGTAGCAGGTTCATTTTTAGCTTCACAAAGACTAGCAAATGTTGTTAACCCTTTGTCTTTAACTTTTCTTAGATTTATTGGAGCTATAATTATAATGGCACCATTTATTTTATTTAGAAAATCATTAAGAGATGGTATCTTGAAAACTTTACCAAGAGCACTTGTTATTAGTCTTTTTTATTCTTTGTATTTTATGGGAATGTTTGAGGCTTTAAAATTAACAACTGTATTAAATACTGGAACTTTATATACACTTGTTCCTTTAATGACTGCAATTTTAGCACTGTTTATATTTAAAGAAAAAATTAGTTTTAATAAATTACTTGTATATCTTATTGGTTTAATTGGAACCTTATGGGTTATTTTTAAAGGAAATCTTGAATTACTTTTATCTTTTTCTTTAAATGATGGTGATTATATATTTATAATAGGTTCTTTTTGTATGTGTTGTTACTCAATTTCTATTAAACTTTTATATAGAAATGATAATCCTTTAGTTCTTGTATTTTGTACATTAATTGGTGGGGCAATTTGGATGGCACTTGGAATGATGATTTTTCAAAAGCCACTAAATTGGGAACTAATTGAAGGTAACTTGATTTATCATATGCTTTATTTAATAATTGGAACAACAATTATAACTTTGTTTTTATATCAAAAAAGTACTGTGATTTTAGGACCTACAAAAGTTATGTCATATATATATTTAAATCCTGTTGCTGTTGCTATTTTACTTTTAATTATTGACCATAAAAGTATTGAAACTATAGTTATTCCAGGTATTATAATTACTTCTATTGCAACATTTTTATTACAAAAAAACAAAAGGCTTAAAAAATGATAATTTATATACATGGTTTTGGAAGTAGTGGACATGGAGGAAAAGCTACTTTATTTAAAGAGTTTTTTAAAAATGACATTATAACTCCTTCTTTATCTTATGTTCCTACTTTAGCAATTGATACTTTAGAACAATTAATAAAAGCTTTTCAATTAAAAGGTGAAACAATAAATCTTATTGGTTCATCTTTAGGTGGATATTACTCTATTTATTTAGCAAATAAGTATAACTTAAAGGCAGTATTAATAAATCCAGCAATCTTTCCATATAAACTATTAGGTAAAATTGGTATGGCAAAGAACTATTTTGATGAAACATCTTTTGAAGTAACTTCAACACATATGCAACAACTAAAACAAATAGAAGTTAAAAGTATAGATAATGAAAAGAATTTTTTAACATTGCTTCAAACAGGTGATGAAATTTTAGATTATAAACAAGCTATTAAAAAACTTCCAAATAGCTATTTGGAAGTTTATGAAGGAGGGAATCACTCTTTTTGTAATATAGAAAACTATTTTTTCAAAATTGATTCTTTTTTTAATAAATAGTAAGCGCTTGCTTACTATTTACCATTTTTGATTTTATTTAAGTCAAGTCCTAAAGCTTTAAAATTGCTTTCAACTGTGTGTTTTTCTTCAAATACTTTAGAGTTATAATAGCCCATTTCTTCTTTTGGTAGAAGTCTTTTCTTAAGATCAAATGAGTCTCTTTCTTGTGCATTCATATATAAAACAACATCTGCTACATCTTGATCACTCATGCTATTTCCTTGTCCTAAAGGCATATTTGATTTAACCCATGCTGCTGCTTTATCTAGTTTACTCATTCCTGCACCTGTATTATAACTTAACCAATTGCCATTTGCATCTTTACCCCATAATGGTGGAAATGTTGCAAGACCTTCCCCATTTACTCCATGACATGATGCACATTGATTTTTATAAACTTCTTTTCCTGCAAGATAATTTTCATGAGTAGCATTTTTTTGTATTTTTTTGAAATGTTTTACAGCTTTTGGATATAACTTAGTATTATGTTCACTCCAAGGACCTTTTGCATTCATTTTGATTTTACTACCTTCTGATAACCAAGTTATATAAGCAGCAATAGCAACACTTGCTTCTGTATCAATAATTGGTCTTTTCCCATTCATACTTCTCATAAAACAGTTATTTGATCTATCTTGTAGTGTTTGAACTGTTTTTTCTCTTTTTGACCATGCAGGGAATGTTGCTGCTGTACCAATCCAACTAGATATACCTTTTCCTGTACCCACTTTGCCATCTGCACCTTTTAAGTGACAACTTTTACATTGTAGTTTATTTCCTACAAAATCTTTTGTTAAAGGATGTGTATCTGTGTTATTTACAATATCTTCACCTAATTTAACAATTTTACCAATTTCTCCTTTTGGATAAGTCTTTGGTGCAGCCATTTCTTGTGCTGCATATGCAAATGATGAAAGTAAAGTAATTAATGCTGTTGTAACAACTAATTTTTTCTTATTCATGGTAGCTCCTTTTATTTATAAGTTATTATATAAATATAAAGTTACTTTTATGTTTACTTTTAATAGTATAAATTAAGTATTAGTTAAGAATGTGTAGGTAAAACTTGTACCATTTTCTTTTGTTGAACTTAGTTTTATTTTAATATTATTTAATTTGCAAATATTTTCTACAATATTCAAACCTATACCAAAGCCCCCCTTTATATGGTTTTCTTTATAGTATCTATTAAAAACTGTTTTAGTATCTTTTATGGGATTTGAGAAGTTATGTACACTAAAAATGGTATTATTTTTATCATCACTTTTTAAAGTTATTGTTATATTTGTATTTTTATAAGAGTATTTTATTGCATTTGAGATTGTATTATCTATGATTCTTTGTAGATGAGTTCTATTTATATAAATATTAATATTATCTTTTATATTTAAGATAAATTTTAAATTTTTTGTAACACTTAAACTTTCAAATTGATCAATTCTTTGTTTCAAAATATAGCTAAAGTCAACTTCTTCTTTATTATATTTCACGCTTTTTTGTTTAATTAAGTATTCTATATCTTCATAAACTAAAAAAAGATTTTTAACAGCATTAATTGAGCGATTTATCTCTTTTGTATTTGCTTGTTTTTCATCCAATATCTCTAAGTTTAACTGTATTACACCCAAAGGAGTTTTTAACTCATGCATGGCATCATTGAAAAAAGCGTCTAAATACTCATTTGCTTTTTTATATGGCTCAATACTTGCTTTTATAATTAAATATATAGATATGAATACAAATAATCCAATACATAAAATAAGTACTAAAATCTTTAAATATATTTCTTCATAAGAGAGTTGTTTTTCAACTTTTAGATATTTTGCATTTAATCTATTTTTTGCTAATTCTACTTTTATAGTTAATTTAGAGTTTTTATCAATATTTATATTTCTTGTTTTATATATATTTTCTTTTTCTTTTGAGATTAATGTCGCTTCAAATTTAAAAGATTTAGGAAAATTAAATGTATCGCTTTTTGAACTTGAAAAATCATATATTGCTCTTTGTATTTTTTGTGCATGTTCTATTAGAAGTCTATCTTGATTGTTTTTGTAATTTTCTAACTCTAAGTTTGTATAAAAATATATAGGAATGGCAATAAATATAAAAAATATTGTTGTATAAAAAAACGATATTTTAAATATAAAATGTTTATTCTTCTCTATCAATTTTATATCCTATTCCCCTTTGATTTATTATAAAATCTTTTGAGGTTTTATCTCTTATCTTCTTGATACAAACTCTAATATCTGCTTCACAAATATATCTATCATCCCAAACTTCACTTCTTAGTTTATCTATGCTTACAAATTGATTTTTATTCGTAATCAAACAAAAAACAACTTCAGATTCTTTTTTTGTTAACTGTATTAATTCTGAATTTTGAAAGAGTTGTTTTTTTAAAATATCATATGTAAACTCTAATTTTAGTTTTATTTTATCACTGTTTTCATTTGTATAAAAAAGTTTTAAAAGTTGTTCAACTCTATATTTTAACTCTTTAGGTGAAAAAGGTTTTTTAATATAATCATTGCAACCAAGCTCATACCCTAAACTTAGATTATTTATATCAGTAAGTGAGGTAATATAAATAACAGGTGTATTATCACCATTTTCTCTTATATTTTTTACTACTTCATAGCCATTTATATTTGGAACTCTAATATCTAAAATTAACAAATGATATTTGTTTTCATATATTGCACTTAAGGCATCTTCTCCATCATCAAAATCATCAATTTCATATCCTAAAGATTCCAAATAGTCTTTTATGCTAAGTTTGTATTCTAAGTCATCTTCAAGTAGTAAAAGTCTCATTTTATCTGCACCTTTGTGTTGCTATTAATTTCTTCATAATCAAAAGAGTTATTTAGATTTATTTTATTTTTATTTAGAATTGATGTAAATATATAACCTAAATGTTTATTGTCTAAGTCATAATATGAAAAGTATGCAAAGGAGTGTTTTTTTGTTGAAACGTATCCATAATCTTTTAAGTTATTCAAATCCAAGTCTTTTAAATCTTCTATATCTACACTGTTTACTAAAAGATAATTATCTATTTTGGGATTATCTTTTAAGTTAGTAGCAATATTCAAATATTTTTTATTTAATAATACATAAAGAGTAGAACCTTTTTGTTTTAGTTGCTTTGTCAAATATTTAAACCCAACAATAACTTCAAGCGAACCAATATATTTTCCATTATTTTTTATAGGAGATATGGCTTTTATATTTAATCTTTTACCAAGTTCTATTGAAACAATAGGCTTTTTTTCTTCTTTTACTTTTACAAGTCCCATCCTAAAGTCTGAAAGAGGAATATTTTTTATACTTAGATCCCAACTTCTTAAATATGTACTTAAGTTTTTATTATGGATTTGAACTTCTAAATTACTATTTTGAAGTTTTTTCAATGTTTTTATTTTTCTATTTACTACCTTAAAAGTTTCAGCTCTATTGTTATTTAAAAAGCTGTTTACAATCTCTTTATCTTCTGATAATAAAATAGATAATGATAAAGCATATCTTTTTTGTTCTTCAAAGAGGTTTTTGGTAGTATTTAAAGAGTTTTCTAATTTATTCAATAAGTCATCGCTATTATTTAAATGTTTTAAAAAATAAAATGTTAGTAAGATAAAAAATGAGGTTACAAATACAATTATTATTAAGTATTTATTTGCTTTAAAAAATTGCAATATTCACCTCATGTTTTATGTGTTATTGTTCTTTTGTATAGATTTCGTCCAATAAACTATCAACAAATTCATCAGGACTAAACTCTATTAAATCATCTTGTTTTTCCCCAACACCTACATAAAATATTGGTAATTCAAGCCTATTTGAGATAGAAAATAAAGCTCCACCTTTTGCTGTTCCATCAAGTTTTGTTACAATAATCCCATCTACTTGAACCATTTCATTGAAAGCTTGTGCTTGTGCAATTGCACTATTACCTTGTGTTCCATCTATTATAAGTAATTTTTGATGAGGTGCGTTTTCTTGTGCTTTATTGCAAACTTTTACAATTTTTTTAAGTTCATTGTTTAGGTTTGTTTGAGTTTGCAATCTTCCTGCTGTATCAATAATAACATTATCAATTCCTCTTGCAACAGCAGATGAAATTGTATCAAATGCAACAGCACTTGGATCATGACCTTGTTTTGTTTTTATGATTGGAACATCGATTTTATCAGCCCAAGATGAAAGTTGCTCAATAGCAGCAGCTCTAAATGTATCTCCTGCACCTAAAATAACACTTTTATTCTCTTTTTTTGATTTTGCAGCAAGTTTTGCAATTGTTGTTGTTTTACCTGCACCATTTACTCCAATTATCAGCCTTACAAATGGTTTTGGAAGGTTTGATAAATCTACATCAGGAGCATGTTCAAAAAGCATTACAAGTCTGTGTCTTAATTGTTTTCTTGTGATTGTTTCTGGAAGTCCATCCATAGCTTTTTCTATTATTTCGTATTCAACATCTGCTTCAATTAAAAGTTCTTCAATGTCATCAAAACTTATTTTCTCTTTTTTTTGAGGAACTATAGTTTTAATATTTGCAAAAGTTTTTTCTAATGCTTTTGAGAAAAAACCTTTGTGCTCCTCTTCTTTATTTTCTTGATTTTTTTCTTCATCTAAAAGTTGTTGAGTATTTTGTTCAACTTCTTCTTTTGGTATTTCTTCTTTAATCTCTTCATTTTTTTTCTTAAAAAAACTAAACATTATTTGTCCTCAAGCTCTTTTTTTATATCTGTTTCTATCATCTCTTCTGGAATAATACCTGTGTATTTTTGTTTAATGTTACCTTTTTTATCAATTAAAAACATTGTAGGAATAGTTTTTATCTCTCCTAATGCACTTGCAAGGTTGTATTTTTCTTCACTATTTACTATTTTATATTGAATATTGTATTTATTTTTAAATGATTCTAAAGCTTCATTTGTAGTTTGTTTTTCATTTTTTTTCTCCAAACTTACAGCAACAATTTCTAAATCTTCTTGATATTTTTTTATCAAATTATTAAAGTGAGGTATCTCTGCTATACAAGGATTGCACCATGTTCCAAAAAAGTTTAATAATACTATCTTTTTTTTAGGCCAATCAAATATAACCTTTTCACCTTCTTTATTTATTGTAAAAGTAGTTCCGTCAATATTGCTTAATTGAAATTTAGTTTGTATTTTAGCTTCAGTTTTACCATCTTCATTTACTTTTGAATCACCACAACCTGTGAAAAAAAGTATAGATAAAATTGCTATAAATGCTATATTCTTAAACTGCATTTTAATTCCTTTTGGTAAAATAATTTGCTGGGTAAGAATTTTATCCAAGTAAGGCTTAAATATGGAAGAGAGTCACAAGCGTGATTTTAGAAAATCGTGTATTAAAAGATTAGAATTTGAGAGTCGTTTTTCAAAGATTTATAAAGATAAAAAAGTAGTAAGAAATTTACATATATTAATAAAACAATATAAAGCAAAAAGTGTACTTTTATATATTCCAATGGGAATTGAAGTTGATGTTTTACCACTAATAAATAAACTCCGCAAAGAGAGGGTGTGTGAAGTTTATGTTCCTTATATGATAGGTGATAGTTTTAAAGCAGTCAAATATAGATTACCATTGAAGAAAAAAAAGTTTGGTATAAAAGAACCACCAAATTCTAACTTCAAAGCAAAAAAGATTGATTTAGCAATAGTTCCTGTAGTGGGAGTAGATGGACTATGTAAAAGAATTGGCTTTGGAAAAGGAATGTATGATAGGTTCTTTTATCGTTTAGGCTATACTCCATGTATGGTTTTTACACAACTGAAACTTTGTAAAACGCCAAAAATATTATCTAATGATTACGATATTCAAGCTAATTATATAATTACAAATTAAGGTTTTGAATATGGATTTAATAATGATGGAATCAATTGTTGTAGGTGTTATAACAGCACTTCTTACAGCTTTGATTAGTGTATTAATAGTAAAAAAGTTTTATAGTGCAAAGTTTGATATTTTAATCGAACAAGCAAAAGCAAAAGCAAAAGTTATTGAGCATGAAGCAGAAGTAATATTAAAAGATGCTCAAGTTAAAGCAAAAAGAGATTATGACAAAGAGTTTAGAGCAGCAAAGAAAGAGTATGATGATATGCTTTTTCAAATTGAAAAAAAAGAAAAAGAGCTAAATAAACATTTAGAATCTGAACTTAAAGTTATAAAAGAACAAAAAGCTGAAATTGTGGAAAAAAATAAAAAAATAACTACAATTAAAGAAGGCTTGAAAAAACAACAAAAAACTTATGATGAAAAAATAAGTAAAGCAATAAAAGTTCTAGAAAATGCCTCTGGACTTACTCTTGAAGAGGCAAAAAAACTTATGCTTGAAAAAGTTAAAGAAGATAGTAGAGCTCAAATAGCTTCTATTTTTAGAAGACAATACAAAGCAGCAGAAACTAACGCAAAAGATGAGATAAATAATATGTTATCTCAAGCAGTTACAAGATATGCAGGTGAGTTTGCTGCTGAGAGGCTGATTAATAATTTACCATTAAGTGATGAAGAAACTAAAGGTAAAATTATTGGTAAAGAAGGAAGAAATATAAAAGCTTTAGAGATGCTTTTAGGTGTAGATATTATTATTGATGATACTCCAAATACAATTACTATTTCTTCTTTTAATCTATACAGAAGAGCAATAGCTACAAGAACTATAGAAGAGTTGCTAGAAGATGGAAGAATTCAACCAGCAAGAATAGAAGAGATTTATAAAAAAGTAAAACATGAGTTTGATAAAAATATCTTAAAAGAGGGTGAAGATGTTATTTTAGAACTTGGAATTACTTCTATGCATCCAGAGCTTGTGAAACTAGTAGGAAGACTAAGATATAGAGCTTCATATGGTCAAAACGCTTTAAAACATACTTTAGAAGTTGCAAATTTAGCTGGATTATTAGCTGCACAAATGGGTGGAGATACAATCCTAGCAAGAAGAGCAGGACTTTTACATGATATAGGAAAAGCTTTAACTCATGATATGCCAGGTTCACATGTACATTTAGGTGCAGAAATGTGTAAACGATATGATGAAAATGAAACTGTAATCAATGCAATTTATGCTCATCATGGACATGAAGAACCAATAAATGTAGAAAGTGCAGCAGTATGTGCAGCTGATGCTTTAAGTGCTGCAAGACCTGGGGCTAGAAGAGAAGTATTAGAAAGCTTTTTAAGAAGAGTAGAAGAGGTTGAAAATATTTCAACTAGTAAAACAGGTGTGTTAAATGCATTTGCAATTAACGCAGGAAGGGAAGTGAGAGTTATCGTAAAAGCAGAATTGATAAATGATGATGAAGCGGTACTTCTTGCAAATGAAATTGCACAAGATATTGAAACAAAAGTTCAATATCCTGGCGAAATTAAAGTTAATGTTATTAGAGAATCACGAGCAGAAAGTTATGCTAGATAAATAACTTAAAAATATAATCTTATGCAAAATGCATAAGATTATATATATAAAAATAAAGCTATTAAAATAATTCCTAAAAGAGTTAAATAAACTCCCCTTTGTCTAAATCCATTTTTTCCTTTAACCATAAAAATAGCAGATATTGCTAAGAAAAAAAGTATTACTGAATATGTCAATGAAAGATATAACCATTTGTCTTGTGATGATGATTTATGGGCATCAATAAAAGGCTTAATAAAAGTAGGGTAAGCGCTAATAGAGTATATTACCTCTCCACTATTTTTATAATAAGTTATGGTTTTCAAATCTTTTTTTCTAGAAATTTGATATTTTATATATGTATCTGTATTTTCTATTTGTTTTAGTGAATCAATAACTGATTTTTTAACTACATGACTTGGTAAATTTGATTTTTCTTCATTTTTTATAAAACTATCTATGAAACTATCTTCTGGATTTTTTAGATTTTTTTCAATTTTACTTGTAAGCATATACTCTTTTTCAAAAATATGTAGATCTCTAAATGATAACATAATCCCTGAAAGAGAATATACAATTGTAATTCCTATAACTAAATAACCTAAATCTCTATGCCACTTTCTAAATGTTTGTGATAAATTAAATTTTTTTTTCACTTCTTTTTTACTCCTTGTTTTTTTAATTGTACATTTTTTTTCTTAATGAATATTTATTCATTTATTAACAAAGTTTAAACAGAAGCCATTTTATCTTGGGTGAACAACTTTTAAAGAAGGACTTGATATAATATAGTACTAAATGACAATTTACTAACTTAAAATGCTTGGTGCTATTTTTTAATAGCAAAAATTTATATGGAGAAATTATTAATGGATAAAAACTTTAACTATTCAAGGTTAAAATTAGGAATTATAGGTGGGGGACAATTAGGTAGAATAATGTCTCAAAAAGCAAAAAAAATGGGTTTTCATGTGACAATTTTAGATCCAACACCTAATTGTCCTGCTGCTCAAGTTTCAGATAAACAAATTATTGCTGGATTTTATGATAAAGAAAAACTAACAAAAATAGTAGAAGAGAGTGATGTTACTACATTTGAATTAGAGCATATTGATACATCTGTTTTAAAAGAGTTATTTGATAAAGGGCATAATATTCATCCTTCTCCTTATGTAATGGAGTTAATACAAAATAAATATGAACAAAAAAAACTTCTTAATGATAAAGGTATTGCTGTTCCTGCATATAAAGATGTAAAAACTCAAGAGGACTTAGCTTCTTTTGGTTTCCCTGTAATCCAAAAAACTAAATTTGGTGGTTATGATGGAAAAGGTGTTCAAATGTTAAAAACACCAGAAGATATGAAAAATTGTATAAAAACTGAATCATTTATTGAAGAATTAGTTGATATTGATAAAGAGTTGGCAATTATTGTTGCTAGAAATATTGAGGGTGAGATTAAATGTTATCCAGTAGTTGAAATGTTATTTGATGAAAGAGTAAATATTTGTGATAGTGTGATGGCTCCTGCTAGAATTTCAAAAGAGATTGAAGAAAAAGCCATTGAAATATCTACACAATCAATTAAAGCACTTGATGGTGTTGGTATTTTTGGAGTTGAGTTATTTTTAACTAAAAAAGGTGAGGTTTTAGTAAATGAGATAGCTCCAAGACCTCATAATTCAGGTCATTATACAGTTGAATCATGTGCTACATCTCAATTTGAACAGATAATTAGAGCTGTTACAAACTTACCTTTAGGTTCAACAAAACTTATATCTGCTTCTGTGATGGTTAATTTACTAGGAGAAGAGGGATATGAGGGTGAGCCATTTATTGAAGGAATTCATGAAGCACTTGCTATTCCTGAGTTATCTTTTCATTTTTATGGTAAAAGTGTAACAAAGCCATTTAGAAAAATGGGACATATTACTGTTTTAGATGATGATATAAATAAAGCTTTAGAAAAAGCAAATAAAGCAAAAAATATTTTAAAGATTAAAGGGAGCAAAAAAATATGAGTAAACCATTAGTTGGAATTATTATGGGAAGTGATTCTGATCTTCCAGTTATGAAAGCAGCTGCACAAATGTGTGAAGAGTTTGGTATTGAGTATGAAGTTACAATAGTATCAGCACATAGAACACCAAAAAAATTAGTGAAATATTCAGAAGGTGCAGAAAAAAGAGGACTTAGAGTAATTATTGCTGGTGCTGGTGGTGCTGCACATTTACCTGGTATGGTTGCTTCACTTACACCACTTCCTGTAATAGGTGTACCTGTGAAAGGTTCTTCTTTAGAGGGTATGGATTCACTTTTATCTATTGTTCAAATGCCAGGAGGAGTTCCTGTTGCAACAGTTGCAATCAATGGTGCAAAAAATGCAGGAATATTAGCTGCCCAAATACTTGGTGTAAAAAGCAAAGATACTAGAAAAAAAATCAAAGAGTATAAAGAAAAAATGCTTGATGAGGTACAAACAAAGATTGATAAACTAGAAGATGTTAAATACGAACAGTATTTAAAAACAATGTAATTTTAAAGATAAGTTTTAGGAAATATGAAAAATAATAATATATTAACAACACAAATAATAGCAGGAAAATATAAGGGTAAAAAGATTGAACTTCCATCTCTTGATGTTACAAGAAGTTCAAAAGCAAGATTAAAAGAGTCATTTTTTAATGTATTGCAGTTTGATATAATAGATAAGATTTTTATAGAAGCATTTGCTGGAAGTGGAAGTATAGGCTTAGAAGCAATTAGTAGAGATGCTAAAAGAGCATATTTTGTAGAAAAAGATAAAAACTCTTATTCAACATTAGTTAGAAATTGTAACTTAATAGAAGCAAGTAAGTGTCAAACAATGCATGCAGATACTTTTATTCAATTACCATCAATACTTAATAGTCTAAAAAATTCAAGTGATGAGTTAATTGTTTATATTGATCCTCCATTTGATTTTAGAGATGGGATGGATGATATTTATGAAAACTCTTTTGAAATTGTAAGAAATATAAAAAATGAAAATATTTATATGATTACTTTTGAACATGTAACAAGCTTAGAAATGCCAGAAGAATTAGGGCTTTTTAAACTTAAAAAAACAAAAAAATTTGGTAAAAGTTCATTATCATATTATATTTATAAATAAGAGTTAGTCAATGTTTAAAATTGCAGTTGTTATACTTGTATCACTGATATTAATGGTATTTTTTCTTCCATATATTTATACTACATCTGCATATGCATTAAATCCAAGTGAGATTTTGTCTTCACCTTCTCTTTCTCATCCTTTAGGAACTGATAGATTAGGAAGGGATATTCTAGCAAGGGTTCTTCAAGGTGGACAAACATCACTAATTATAGGGTTTTTATCTGCAATTATTACTTCATTGATTGGACTTTTTATTGGAATAAATGCTGGATACTTTAAAGGTAAAATAGATAAATCAATAATAATTTTGATTGATTTATTTTTAACTTTTCCTACATTTTTTTTACTTTTAGCATTGGTTTCATATATTCAAGCTTCAACAATAATCTTAATTATTGTTATTTCAATAACAGGATGGATGGGAATGGCAAGGCTTATTAGAAGTGAAAGTTTTGCTATTTCCAATAAGCCGTATATTAAAATATTAAAATTAGCAAAGGTATCAAATAGTAAGATTATATTTAAATATTTTGCTCCACTTTTAGCACCACTTTTTTTAATATCTTTTACTTTTACAGTAGGCGGTGCAATTTTAGCAGAGTCTGGACTTTCATTTTTAGGACTTGGTATTAATCCTCCAAATATGTCTTGGGGTAGTTTATTAAGTGATGGAAAAGCTGTAATTGATATAGCTTGGTGGGTTAGTTTTTTCCCTGGTCTTATGATATTTCTTGTTACTTTTTCTTTAATTCAAATTTCAGATTTTTTACAACAAAAAGCAAATACCAAAGATATTTTATAATAATCATAGCTTTTATTTAAAGTAATTGAAACTTACAAATAACAATTAAATGATTTTTATGTTAAAATAGCAAAATTTTTTAAACGGAGATTTTAATTTGAATAGATTAACAAAAAGCGTGTTGTTAGTAGCATTTTTACCCGTAATGCTATTAGCTGATAAGAATGCTAATGCTGAATTGTTTGGAGTGTGGACCTTACTTCCTCCTTTGGTTGCAATTGTATTAGCTTTTATTACTAGAAATGTGATTTTTTCACTATTTATGGGTATTTTTGTGGGAACATTTATGGTAAATGTAGTGGATGGAAATATTTTTCAAGCATTTGCAGGTGCGTTTGTGGATCTAGTTAGAAAGATGATTGGATCAATGGCTGACTCATGGAATGCAGGAATTATTCTACAAGTTCTTACTATTGGTGGACTAATTGCAGTAATTACTAAAATGGGTGGTCCAAGAGCAATTGCACAAAAACTTGCAAAAAAAGCAAAAACACCTGCTAGTGCTCAAATATATACTTGGTTAATGGGGTTTTTTATCTTTTTTGATGATTATGCAAACTCTTTAATTATTGGTCCAATTATGAGACCTGTTACAGATAAGTTAAAAATTGCAAGGGAAAAGTTAGCATTTGTTATTGATGCAACTGCTGCGCCAATTGCTGGTATTGCACTTATTTCTACATGGATAGGATATGAAATTTCACTTATAAAAGATGCTTATGTAATGATTGGACAACCTAATATAAATGCTTATGCTATTTTTGTTGAAACTATTCCATATAGATTTTACAATATTTTAATGCTAGCATTTGTTTTCTTCTCTGCATATTTTTTAAGAGAGTTTGGACCTATGAGAACAGCTGCAATTAGAGCTGCTAATACAGGTAAGGTTTCAAGACATAAAAGACAAGAAGAACACTTAAATCAAGAATCATCAACACTTGCTCCTAAAGAAGATGTTGAATATTCAATGTGGAATGCGATAATTCCTATTTTTTCATTGATTATTGTTGCATTTTTAGGATTTTATTTTAATGGAATGAGTTCTTTAGAGGGTGAAACATTAAAAGCTGTTCAAGCTAATCCATATGCATTTAGTTCAATTAGAGATTGTTTTGGTGCTGCTGATGCTTCTATTGTACTTTTTGAAGCTGCACTTTTTGCTTCAATTGTGGCTATTGCAATGGGAATGCAACAGAAAATATTTAATTTAAGTGAAGCACTTGAAACATGGGTATTAGGAGTAAAGGCTTTAGTTATTACTGCTGTTATTTTAATCTTAGCTTGGTCAATCTCTGCTATTATTAAAGATCTTGGAACATCAGTTTATTTGGTATCTTTATTATCTGATTCTACTCCTCAATTTATTTTACCATCTATTATTTTTATATTAGGTTCGATTATTTCATTTTCAACTGGTACATCATATGGTACTATGGGAATTTTGATGCCTTTGACTATTCCTTTAGCAAATGCTGTTGGACTTCATGTTGGTTTAGAACCTGTTGCTTTAGGTGATTATATTATTTTAAATATTGGTGCTGTTTTAACAGGTGCGATTTTTGGAGATCACTGTTCACCAATCTCTGATACTTCAATTCTTTCATCAATGGGTGCTAGTTGTGACCATATGGATCATATCTCTACACAGTTACCATATGCTTTATTTGTAGGTGCTGTTGCTATTATTTTTGGATATATTCCAGCGGCATTAGGATACTCAGCTACTATTTTACTTCCTTTAGGAATCGTTGTTATTATTTTAACAATTAGATTTTATGGGAAACCCTTTTTAAATCAAAAAGCATAAATAAAAAAAGAGTTTTACTCTTTTTTTATACTATACTCTATTTAATAGTTTATCAAGTAAATTTGTACTTAAAACTCTTTTTGCAAAACCTAAAATATGTGTAGCTTTAGTCACATAGTATCTAGGTTTTGGCTTTTTACTATTCATTATTTTTAATACTACATTTGCAACAGAAGTTGCAGGAAGATTAAAAGATGCTTTTGTATCATCAGTTGATTCTAACCTTTTTTTTACTTCATTTTTATATGTAGATTCAAAAAAACTATCTTCAATTATTATATTTTTATTAAACATTTTTAAAGCATTTTCTCTAAACTTTGAAGTAACAGGTCCTGTATTAATCAAACTCACACTTATATTACTTCCAATTAACTCTTGTCTTAAAGTATCAGTAAGACCTTCAATTGCATATTTACTTGAATTATATGCACCTCTAAATTTAAGTGAAATTATACCTAGTACTGAACTATGTTGAATTATTTTTCCAAAACCTTGTTTTCTAAATATCTTCATAGTTTGAATTGTCATTTCGTGTAAACCAAAAAGATTTGTTTCAAATTGTTCTTTTAAAACTTCTGTTTTTACATCTTCAACAGCTCCTGGTTGTCCATAACCTGCATTATTAAAAACAGCAGATAATTTTCCATCTTCTTTTAATATTTTATCAAGAATATCTTTTATATTTTCAGGTTTTGTTATATCTAATTTATAACTTATAAATCCTAATTTTTTTAAAATTTCTACATCTTTTTCTTTTCTTGCTGTTGCATAAACTTTAAATCCATGATTTTTTAACACTTTTGCAGTTTCAAAACCAATGCCTGTAGAACAGCCTGTTATTAAAATATTTTCCATTAATTTTTACCTAAATTATTATAAATAATAATTATTTTTTTTGTTTGTTTATATTTCATTTAATCTCTTTTTATATTATATCGTTGTTATTATACCAAATGAAAAACTTTTAATTAAGTTAATCAAAATATTAAATTAATTATTAGAAAAAATAATTTAATTATAAGATTTTTTGGCAAAGAAAATTTAATAAAAACTTGGATAAAATAAAAAAACTTAACACAAATAGGGAAAATTATGTCAGAAACAATAGGCTTGCCTATAATAGTACTTTTACCGTTTATTGCAGCACCCTTTGTTGCTTATTTAGCAAAGTATAATAGACTCGCTTCTGCATGGGGAGCGGGAGTTAGTACGATACTATCTTTTTTAGTATTACTACAATATATAAAGCTTCCTTTTGATGGTATTACTACAATACAATCTTGGGTATGGATTGAATCACTTGGATTAGATTTTGCTTTTAGACTAGATGGTTTAGGACTTTTATTTGCATGTTTGATTTTAGGTATTGGACTTTTAGTAATTATATATGCTAGATATTATATAAGTGAAAAAGATTGTATGGGTAGATTTTATTCATATTTACTTCTATTTATGGGCTCAATGCTTGGTATTGTTTTATCAGAAAATATATTGCAATTAGTTGTTTTTTGGGAGTTGACTTCTCTTAGCTCTTTTTTACTAATTAGTTATTGGCAACATAAAGCTGAGGGTAGAGATGGTGCAAAAATGGCACTTACTATCACTGGTGCTGGTGGTCTTGCAATGCTTGGTGGGGTTTTAATGCTTGGGCATATAGTAGGTAGTTATAATTTAACTGATATACTTGCAAATGCAGAACTTATAAAATCCCATGAACTTTATACCCCAATTATTTTTTTAATACTTTTAGGAGTATTTACAAAATCAGCACAATTTCCTTTCCATTTTTGGCTTCCTCATGCAATGTCTGCACCAACACCAGTTTCAGCATATTTACACTCTGCAACAATGGTAAAAGCAGGAATCTTTTTACTAGCTAGATTATATCCATCTTTAAGTGGAACAACAGAATGGGTTTTAATTGTTGGTATTGGAGGATTGTTGACTTTATTAATAGGTGCTTTTAGTGCTATGTTTAAACATGATATAAAGGGATTATTAGCTTATTCAACAATTAGTCACTTGGGTTTAATTACATTTTTATTTGGTCTATCAACTCCCCTTGCAACAGTTGCAGCAATATTTCATATTATAAATCATGCAACATTTAAGGCATCATTATTTATGGTTGCAGGAATAATTGACCATGAAGCAGGAACTAGAGATATGCGAAAATTAAGTGGACTTTGGGCATATATGCCTCATACTGCCACCCTTGCAATGGTTGCAGCATCTGCAATGGCAGGAGTTCCTTTATTAAATGGATTTTTATCCAAAGAGATGTTTTTTGAAAGAGCATTAAAAGATGCTGAATTATTTAATATCATTACACCTTTATTAGCAATATTAGCAGCAATTTTTTCTGTGGCTTATTCTTTAAGATTTATTCATGATATCTTTTTTAATGGTAAATTAAAAGATTTACCAAAACAACCCCATGAACCTCCAATATTTATGAAAATTCCTGTTGATTTACTTGTAATTACTTGTCTTGTTGTTGGATCTATTCCTGCTTTTACTATTGCACCTTTACTAGCAACTGCTGTTATGGGATCTTTGCAAACTCCTTTACCTGAGTATTCCCTTGCAATTTGGCATGGTTTTAATGCACCTTTAATTATGAGTATTCTTGCCTTTTTAGGTGGTATCTTTTTATATTCAAAAAGAGAAAAAAGTTATTTATTATATGAAAAATATGTTGCAAGAATAGATGCAAGAGTTCCTTTTGATGGAACAATTAATTTCATATTTTCTTTTGCAAGTAAAGTTACTTCATTTTTTGATAAAAACTCACTTCAAAGTATGATAAGTTGGTTCTTAGTCGCTTCTTTATTTGTAGGTTTCTTTGGATTTAATTATGGGGATTCTTCATTACTTGGGAATAGAGAATTTTTAAGTATAGATTGGGTTAGTATAGTTGCTGTTTGTATTTTGATAGTTTCTACTTTTGTAACTGCAATCTATCATCATAAAAAATTGCTTGCATTAATATCAATTGGAGTAGTGGGACTAATTGTATCTTTGATATTTATTAAATTTTCAGCTCCTGATTTAGCACTAACACAATTAAGTGTAGAAGTAGTAACGATAATATTAATACTATTAGCATTATATTATTTGCCACAAACTACTCCAAAAGAGTCATCAAACACAAGAATTAATAAAGATTTGATTATCTCAATTTTAGCTGCAATGGGAGTTTTTGTTTTAACTTTAGCAGTATTAAGTAGAGAATATACAACAATAGGGAATTTCTTTTTAGAAAACTCTGTATCAGGTGGTGGTGGAACTAATGTTGTTAATGTAATATTAGTTGATTTTAGAGGATTTGATACATTAGGAGAAATAACAGTTTTAGCAATAGCAGGACTTGGAATTTTTTCTATGCTTCAAGGTCTTAAACTTTATGCACCAAAATATGATGATAGAGGTTTTGCTTGGTCAACAGATATGCATCCACCTATGATGCAAACTGTAACAAGACTAGTTCTTCCTTTAATGTTGATGGTTGCTGTTTATATCTTTTTAAGAGGACATAATTTACCAGGTGGTGGATTTATTGCAGGATTAATTGCAGCAGTTGCTTTAATTGTGCAGTATTTAGCAAATGGAATTGATTGGACAAAAGCTAGATTAAGATTTGAAAAAGAGACTTTAATTTCATTTGGTTTGTTAATAGCAACACTTACAGGTTTAGTTTCAATGGTGATAGATTATCCATTTTTAACTACTACCTTTACTCATGTTCATTGGCCAATTGTAGGCGAGTTTGAACTTGCAAGTGCAATTGCCTTTGATTTAGGTGTATTTTTAGTTGTTGTTGGCTCAACTGTTTTAATACTTTTACAACTTGGTAAGTTAAGTAAAGAGTCTCATTTACAAAGTGAAGAAAATAGTAGTAAAGAAGGTGAAAACTAATGGAAATATTATTAGCATTAATTATTGCAGTACTAACAGGTGTTGGAGTTTTCTTAACACTAAGAGCTAGAACATTTCCTGTAGTTTTAGGATTGACTTTCTTAGCTTATGCAGTTAATTTATTTTTATTTGCAATGGGTAGATTAAATATAAATCAAGCAGCAATAATACAAGAAAATGTAGCAAACTATTCAGATCCATTGCCTCAAGCATTAGTATTAACAGCTATTGTGATTAGTTTTGGTATGACAGCCTTTGTGATTGTTTTATCTTTAAAAGCATATGGTGAATTAAAAAGTGACCATGTAGATGGAAAAGTTTTAGATAAGGATGGAGATAAATAATGACACATACACCAATAATACCTATTCTAATACCTTTAATAGCTGCTTTTTCAATTCTTATTACTAAAAGGTATGGATTTAAAGTAGGGCAAACAATTTCACTTTTATCTATCATAGCTTTAATTTTTGTATCTATTTTTGCATTAATAGATATCACTTCAACAGAAGAAGTTTTAGTTTATAAACTAGGTAATTGGGAAGCTCCTTTTGGGATTGTATTAGTTTTAGACTCATTGTCAATTTTGATGGTTAGTATTACATCACTTTTAGCTTTTGGTGCATTATGGTATGCAATAAGTGAAAAGATAGATAAAGAGGGAGTACATTTTCACTCTTTATTTCAATTACAAATATTTGGATTAAATGGGGCATTTTTAACAGGAGATATTTTTAATCTATTTGTATTCTTTGAAATCTTACTTTTAGCAAGTTATAGTTTACTTTTACATGGAAAAGCAGAAGGAAGAACAAAAGCAGGTTTACATTATGTGATTATTAATCTAATAGGTTCAACACTATTTTTATTTGCAGTTGGTACTTTATATGGAATTTTAGGTACTTTAAATATTGCTGATATGGCATACAAAGTTTCATTATTGGATTCAGAAAATATAAGTGTAGTAGCTGCTGCTGGTTTATTGTTACTTGTAGTCTTTGGATTGAAATCAGCTATGTTTCCTTTATATTTATGGTTGCCAAGTGCATATGGAAAGACAAGTGCTCCAGTAGCAGCACTATTTGCAATTATGACAAAAGTAGGTTTATATGCAATCATTAGAGTGCATGGAACAATATTTGGTGAAAATGCAGGTGAATTAGCATACTATTATATACCTTGGGTTTTAAACATAGGACTTATAACATTAACTTTAGCAACATTTGGTGTCCTAGCTTCAAAAGAGATTAGAAATCAAGTTGCATATTTAGTATTGACTTCTGTTAGTATTTTATTAATAGCAATTGGAATTAATTCTCAAGATGCTTTGGGTGGAGCAATTTATTATATGATTCATTCAACTTTTCTTGCAGCTGGATTTTTCTTAGTCGCAGATGTAATACTAAAAGCTAGAACTACAGGATATTTAGATAAACAAATGCCAATATTTAAAGAAGCAATTATTATTGGTGCATTATTTTTTATATTTGCAGTTGCAGTTGCTGGATTACCACCTTTATCAGGATTCTTTGGAAAAATAATGATTTTATCAGCTTCTTTAGAACATACACATACAGCAATAATTTTATCAGTAGTTCTTATTAGTAGTTTATTGATTATTATAGCTTTATCAAAAAGTGGTTCAGCAATATTTTATGATACAACTTTAGATGTAGAGCCTTTAGATGAGTACAAGCTATCAAAATCAACTTTAGCTTCAATATTCTTTTTATTTTTATTTGCTCCATTATTAGTAATATTTGCAAACCCAATTACAGAATTTACAAATACAATAGCAGCAAATCTATTTGATACAAGTAAGTATATAACAACTGTAATCAATATTGAAGAGGTAATAAAATGAAAAATAAAAATAGAATTTTACCCCACCCAATTTTAAGTATTATTTTAGTAGTGATTTGGCTTTTATTAAATAATACTATTGCACCTGGGCATATATTATTAGGTGCATTTTTGGCTGTATTAATTCCTTGGTTTACATCAAGTTTTTGGCCAGAAACAGTCTATATTAGAAATCCATTAACTTTTTTAAAGTTTTCACTTCTTGTGATTTATGATATAGTTGTTGCTAATTTAACAGTTGCAAAACAAGTAATTGGACCAAATAGTAATTTGAAACCAACTTTTTTTAATTTACCTCTTGATATAAAGCACCCTTTAGGTATTAGTACACTTGCAAGTACTATATCACTAACTCCTGGAACAGTTAGTTGTGATTTAAGTGAAGATAGAAAATACTTAATTATTCATGGTTTAGTTATTGATGATGAAAAAAAGACAATAAAAGAGATAAAAAAAAGGTATGAAAAACCTTTGATGGAGGTATTTAAATCATGTTAGAATTTGTATTACCAATAGCATTTGTAATGATTACAATAGCAATGATATTTAATATATATAGATTGATTGTTGGTCCAAGTGTTGCTGATAGAATACTTTCACTTGATACACTATATATTAATTCAATAGCACTTTTAATAATATATAGTTTACATCTTGGAAACACATTATATTTTGAAGCTGCATTATTAATTGCAGTTATGGGATTTGTAGGAACAGTTGCGCTTAGTAAATATTTGTTGCGTGGCGATATTATGGAATAACAGGAGATTTTATGTTTGAATTTATCATATCATTACTTATTTTTTTAGGTGCTTTTTTTACTCTTGTTGGTTCTATAGGATTAGTAAAATTACCTGATTTCTTTACAAGATTACATGCCCCTACAAAAGCAACAACTTTAGGAGTAGGTGCAGTTTTAGTAGCCTCAACATTGTATTTTACATTTACAACAGGAGAGCTTAGTTTACATGAAGTTTTAATAACATTGTTTTTATTTATAACAGCGCCAATTAGTGCTCACTTGATGGCAAAGTCTGCAATACATATCAAAAAAAATGAAGAAAAAATTAAAGAAGCAGAAGAAAAATAGATAAAATTATCTGTTTTTCTTTAAAAATAATAGTTACTTTTTATTACTACATATAAAATAAATTTTTTAGGCAAAATAATGCAAGATATCAAAAAACTTTTAGATAGTGAAGTTTGCACAAGAAATAGCGATTGTGAACTTTCATATGAAAAACCTGACCCACTTTTAGTAGCAAGTAGATACAAAGATGAATATACAATTTTATTATGCGCACTTTTTGGATATGGAAAAGCCTCTTTAATAGTAAAGTTTTTAGATAGTTTAAACTTTGAACTTTTAGATGAAAAAGAAGAAGTTATTGAAAAAGAACTTGATAAGTTTTATTATAGGTTTCAAAATAGTACTGATGTAAAAACAATCTTTAAAACATTTAGAAGATTAAAACAAACAAATAGTTTGAATGATATCTTTTTACAAGGTTATAAAAAAGAAAACAGCATTTTAGACGGTCTAGATATATTGATAAAACAAATCCATGAAGTATCAAACTATAACTCACAAGGCTTTACTTTTTTAGTATCAAGCCCATTTAAAAGAGATAAAAACTTACAAATCAAACAAATAGGAAACGCCCCATATAAAAGATGGAATATGTTTTTAAGATGGATGGTAAGAGATGATAACTTAGATTTAGGATTATGGAAAAAAGTTGATAAAAAAGACTTGATAATCCCCCTTGATACACACACCTTTAAAGTATCACAAAAATTAGGACTACTTCAAAGAAAAACATATGATCTAAAATCTGCAATATTACTAACACAAAAACTAAAAGAGTTCGATAATCAAGACCCAATAAAATATGATTTTGCACTATATAGAATTGGGCAAGAACAAATACTATAAATTGAGTTTTTCAACAACTCCTACTATTCACCAAAAAGAATGTTCTCTTTTTGATGAATCATTTTTGAAGTAAAAAAGCTAACTATTAGTATGGTTAGTACAGGAATAAAGAAAAAATATAGTAAAAGAATATCGGCTCTAAAATTCCAGTATGATTCAAAGAGTATTGTACTTATAATATAAGAGCCTATGCTTCCTAAAACTATTCCTAAAGTACTTGCACTAAAAGAGATAAGACCAAACTCTATTAAAAAAGAGTTTCTGATGGTTTTATTTTTTACTCCAATCATTTTTAGTCTTAGTATATTGTTTTTTTGTAAATTCATTTGGTATTGAATGATAATAAAACTCATAAGAAGACCAACGATGATAGAATATAAACTCATCTTCTCAGTTACATTAGTGACATTTTTTACAAGACTTGTAAAAGTTTCAAATAGATTTTTTACATCTATAACAGTTAAGGTTGGAAAAAGATCTGTGAGTTTTAAAAGCATACTTGAGGCATCATAATCTCCTGTTGATATTGTGGCTAAAATAGTTTTTGGTGCATCATCAATGGCTCCTTTTTGTAATATCAAAAAGAAGTTTGGTACAAATTCTGTCCAGTTTACTGTTCTTATATTGACTACAACTGCTTTTAGTTTTAATCCTAAAACATCAAATACAAGAGTATCTCCTAAGTTTATTCCTCTTCTGTTTGCATATCTTTCTTCAACACTTACTTCTATTGGTTTTGAAAAGTCTTTTGAGTTATAAACTCCTTTAAACTCTCTACCTTGAACAATCTCTTCGCTATTTTTTAATTTAGTTCTATATGAGAGATTAACAGCTGTATTTTCAAGCTCTTCTTTATTGTTTATTTTTACTACTCTTCCTCTAATCATGGGTGAGATATTTTCTAATTTTGCATTCATACTATTAACTGCATTTTTTATATCTTTAATCTGTTCTTCTTTTGCATCTATAACAAAAAAGCGAGGTCTTTCATCAATACTTTGAGTTAAAGCAGTTGATAGTGATGAGCCTATTTGTGGGATTAGACTAAAAAATGTTGTACATAAAACAATTGCAGTAAATAAAGTCAATGATGTTTTTCTTTGTCTAATAATATTTTTCAAGGCTAAAGATAATGATAAGTTTTCTAAATGTCCTACAAAATCAAATCTTTTTAAAATAAATGAGCCAATTGTAAAAAATAAAATAATAAGTAAAAGCATTGCTATAGCAAATATAAGTCCTACATTTTTACTAGGTGTTACAAAGTGTGATATAAGTAATAGTAGTAAAACAAAAGGAGTAAAACTAAAAATAGTTTTTGAAAATGATTGTTTTTCTCTTTGAAGTAGAGGTAAAATCAAAGGAAGTCCTATACTTAAACTTAAAAGCAATAATACTAATGAAGATTTTAAGAAAAAATAGTAATCCAATGATAAATTAAAATTAAAATCTATAAGTTTTTCAAGTATTGGACTTATAAATTGTGCAGATATTGCCATAAGTGAAAAAACAATAATACTTGAAATTGTTATTAGTATAAATAGATGAAGAATATATGTAATTGCTAAATTTTTTTTGCTCAAACCCAAATCACTCAAGATTGTAATATCTTTTTGATGTTTTCTTAAAAAACCTGAATATAAATAAATAAGCCCCACAAGTCCTAAAAAGAACGAAACAAGAGAGACTAAAGACAAAAAGTCTGTAAGGAAGTTTAAAACACGCAATAAACGGTCTTTCCCATCATTTGGAGAGAGTACTCTTAGGTTTTGTTCAATACTTTTTTCTAATTTATTTTCAATTTTTTCCAATGTGTCATTGTCTAGATTATCTTGGAAAAGAAAGTTTAGTTTGTATCTAGCAGTAGAACCAAACTGCAAAAGCTCTGTTTTTTCTAAGCCTTTTTCACTTATATAAATTTTGGGCATGAAACCAGAAAAATTTATTGTTTTTAAGCTATCTTCTTCAATAATTTTCTTTATGATAAAGTTTTCTTTACCTATTTTTACTTTTTCTAAAAGTTTTAAGCCAAGAAGGTCAATAACTTCTTGGGAAACCCAAACTTCATCTGCTTTTGGTAAAGGTTCACCTTTTGGATAGATTGTTTTGTCTTTAAAAACCAATCCTCCATAGTAAGGGTAAGACTCATTTATTTTTACAACTTCCATTAATCTAGCTCTTTTAGATGAAGAGATCATACTAACAGTAGAAACTCCTTGTGAAAAATCTTTTGTTTTTGGAAGTTTGTTTTTTATGTTTTCTATTTGTTGTGGTGTTATAGGAAATCTTGAAGATACCACAAGATCAGAACCAAGTAATATTTTTGCTTTTGTATCTAGTGAGCTTTCCATACTTCCTTTGAAAAATTGTAAATAAGAGAGTGATGCTATGGCTAAACAAAAGTTTAATATAAATATCAAGCTAAAAGATTTTGAGCGTGCAAGTGCTTTTGAAACAAGATCCAATACTAGCATTTAGTCAAATCTCCCAATACAAGTTCATAAGTTTCTTCACAACGTTTTGCAACATCTTTTGAGTGTGTCACTAAAATCAAAGTAGTGTTGTTTTTTTTGATTAGTTCAAAAAGTTTATCCATAACAGCAATGCCTGTTTCTTCATCTAAGTTTCCACTTGGCTCATCTGCTAAGATTATTTTAGGATTATGAATAAGTGCTCTTGCTATTGCAACTCGTTGTTTTTCACCACCACTTAGTTGTGAAGGAAGATGATTTAATCTATGCTCTAATCCTACATCTTTTAGAAGTTCTATAGCTTTTTCTTTTGGATTTGAAATACCACAAACTTTTGCAGGAAGCATTACATTTTCCAAAGCATTTAAGTAAGAAACTAAATGAAAATTTTGAAAAACAAAACCTATATTTGAAGCTCTAAAATCATTTAACTGGCTCTCTTTTAAATCTTTATAAGAAACTTTATCAAGAATTATATCTCCATTATTTGGCTTGATTATTCCTGATATCAATGAAAGTAGTGTGGATTTACCACTTCCTGATTTACCCATAATAGCAACTGTTTGTGCTTTTTGTACTTGAAAATTCAAATCTTGAAAAATATCAATAGTTTCTAAACCTTGAGAGTATGATTTTTTTAGTGATTTTATTTTTAGCATTATAACTCTTCCTTTAAAAACTTATAAACTTCTTTTGCGATATATTTGTGTCCTTGAGCATTTGGATGAATTCCATCTGATTGATTAAGCTCTTTTTCTCCAGCAACACCATCTAGTAAAAAAGGCATACTTTTAAGTTTGTATTTATCTTTTATCTCTTCATACATCTTTTTAAAACGTTTCGCGTATTCAGGACCATAATTAGGAGGTATTAACATTCCTGCTAACAATACTTTTGCCTTTGATTTTTGTGCAAACTCTACAATCTTTTCAAGATTCTTTTGACTTTGTTGAAGATTTAGACCTCTTAATCCATCATTTGCTCCAAGAGCAATAAATACTATATCTGGCTTTCTTTTTAAATACCATTTAAGTCTAGATAAACCATCACTTGTAGTTGAACCACTTACACCACCGTTTATAATTTTGATATCTTTTTTTAGTTTTGTTTTAATCATATTTTCCACTAAGTTTGGAAATGCATCTTTTTGTGCAACTCCTAAGCCTTCTGTTAATGAATCACCTAAAAAAAGAATTGTTTTAGTATTTGAATTTGCACTTACAATTTGCAAGGTGATTAAAAATAGAGTTAATATAATTTTTTTCATGATTGATACTATCCCAAATGATAATTTTTTTTATTAAGATAAAGTATATAAAGAAAAAGTTAACAGAAGTTTAAGACTTGATGTACAAACAAAACAATTATATGAGCAAAAAAGTAAAAGAGAAGAGTTTTGTATATAGAGTATTCTCTTTTCTAACATTTAAATGACTTTTGTATGATATCATTATACTGTCACTAAATTAAAAAGTTATTTTTTGAAAAAAAAGTAATAATAAAAAACTAAATATTACTATATCGTGTGTGAGTGTAAGTGATATTGTTACTAAAATATTATTTTTCTTTTCTAATAATATTTAGTAATTGTTTGATAAAATTCGAACTAATAGTGACATTATTATAGGGGAAATATGAAGAAGTTAATTATTTTTATTTTTATTTTTTTTAACACACTTAATGCTCAAAATTTAGATTCTTTACTTAAAAACTATAAAGAAACTTCAGAAAAATCTTTGCAAACTGTTGATGAAAATTTAGGTCATGTTTTTGTCTATTCACAAAAAGATATTAGACTTATGCAGTATACAAAATTAAGTGATATATTAAAAGAATTACCTTTAATTAACTTCAATCATAATAGATATGGTATACCAAGTCTTTCTTTAGCAGGTACAAAGACAACTGTTAGTGGCTTTTTTAGATTCTTTATCAATGACCATGAGATTTCTTCTGTTCATTCTCAATCACCTTTTCTTAGTTGGGGTAATTTGCCTTTAGATTTTGTGGATTATATTGAGGTTTATTATGGAGATAGCTCTTTTGCTTTGGGAAATGATACAGGTATTTATTTTATTAGAATCTACACAAAAAAGGCTTACAAAGAAAATGCAAGTGGGCTAAGAGTTAGTGCTCAAAAGCAAGGAACAAATTCACAATCAATTGTTCATTCACAAACTTTTGAAAATGGTTGGTCTTATCTTACTTTTTTGAAAAATTTAGATTCAAATAAAGATGCAAACTATAAGTCTGAAGAGTTAAAAAATCATTCAAAAAGAAGATATTTTTATCTTGATATTAATAATGATAAAACAGATATAAACATAGGCTATGCTGATGTAAAAAAAGACAACTTCATGGGACTTTCACTTGATGTAGTACCAAATGAGGGAGAAATAAAATCAAAAGATTTTTTTATTGATTTTACAAGAAAATTTTTATATGACAACTCTTTAAAATTATCTTTATCTTTAGATATAAATACTAGAAAATATTATGAAGAAAATGATGAAGGAATAGGCTTAATACCTGTATTAGATTTAAAAAATATGGGGATGACTATACCCAAAAAATTTAAAGAAGATTTAACTTTAAAGAAGTTTCATGCGCATTTATCTAAAACACACAATTATAAAAACAACTCCTTATTAGCAGGAATAAACTTTTCAAAGAAAAAATATGAAGTCAATAATAGAAAAACTGTAAATTTTTTAAATCAGACTACAAATGTAGGAGAATATCATGATTTTGATGAGGAAAATATTTATTCGTTACTTTTACAAGATAAGCTTAAAATAAATGAAAAATTATCTTTTGTTGCTAATGCAAAATTTGATAGATATGAACGAAGTGGATTTTTGGATGATACCTCAGAAGAACTTTATAGAATAGGTGCTATTTTTACTCCTTTTGATAATTTTGGCTTAAAAGCATTTTATACTAAAACTTTTTTACCTCCTTCATTTTATGATGTTGATTCTGCAAGAAAAGACAAGCCATATTTAAATACACAAAAATATAACTTTTATACATTAGAAGGTGTTTATACGACAACAAATTCAAAATATAGAGTGAAGTATAGTAATGTGAAAATTAATGATTTTATTTATTTTTTTCCTATTGGAACAATGAATATTGATCATACAATTAAAAGCGAAGGTCTTATTTTTAATTATGAATATCTTTTTGAAAATAATGATAAGTTTGAGATTAGTTACTATACTACAAAATTAAGTGAAGAACTAAATAATTCAAATAAAGGTGGATATGTAAAGTATATGGGTAAAAGAGATAAGTGGGAATATTTCGCTTCACTTATTTACAAAAATTCATATAGTTATTTGGATGTTGATGTTGATGCAAGTTATGATTTAAATTTAGGTGCTACATACTACTTTAGTGATGATTTAAGTTTAAGTATTAAGGGTATTAATATCTTAGATAAATCTACAGAATCTTTATATAAAGATGGTTTTCCAGGAGATGATTTTGCTTTTGAAGATCATGGTAAAAACTTTAATGTTTCTATGAAGTGGGTGTTCTAATGAGAGCTTTAATTTTAATGTTAACACTTATTTCATTTGCTACATCAGACCAATATACATTTTTGATAAATAAATATAATAAAGAAATGGAATTGGAAGCAAAAATTATTGCAAATATCGCAACTTTAGCAACCAAAGGTGAAATAAAGCTTTTTATCCCAAATATTTCAAAAGTTGAAAAAAAGGTATATTCGAAAATTTTCACTTTAGTTGATAAATGTGAAAAGTCAAATTTTGTTTTTGTAAAGAAAAATATAAAAATAGATCCAAAATGCTTAAATAACAAAAGATTGTTTTTTACAAATAATTATAAAAAATTATTAAATAAAGATATATATTTTGGGGCATTTTTTTGGAGTAAAAGTAGACCCAATATAGTATTTATAAAAAATAGACTAAGAACTAAAAAAATACTATTACCAAAAAGCTATAATAAATTTATTGAGGATTTTTAGTTTGAAAACTTTTTTTGAATTAAAGGATTCACATCTTTTAATTATATTTGCTGTTATTATATCGTTTATTTTATTTCTACTTCTTTTAGGAACAATAAAACTTGAAGAAAATATAGAAAAAAAGATGATTCAGATTTCAACTGCTGATCTTAAATCAATTGTTTTAAATAGTGCTAAGAGTATAAAAGAAACATTAGATAAAGATAAAAATTATGTTGAACAAATATTAGAAAATAGAAATTTTCATAATAAAATAGAAACAAACTTAGAAACTTTAGTTACGCAAAATATAAAATATGCATATTTACTTTATAAAGATAACAGGGGTGTATTTAGATTTTTAGTTGATGGTGCAAAAGGTCTAAATAAAGCTTTCCCTAATCAAAAGTTTGACATAGATAATAAAAAATGGCTAATGTTATTTGATACTAAAGCACCTATAATTATTCAAAATAAATATTTAAAACAGATTTCAATTACATATTTAGTTCCGATTATCCAAAATAATGAAGTAATTTTAATTTTAGCAATTGATTTTTCAATAAAAAAAGTTAAAGAGATAAATGATATTATCTCTATAATAAAAGATACTATAATTATAGTAATTTTTATACTTTTATTATTTTTATTTGTTTTATTAATTCAATCAAAAAGATATATTTCAGTCAAACAAAGTGCGTATACAGATAAATTAACAAATGTTTTTAATAGAAACTATTTACAAGAGTATGAAGAGTTTATAAATTTAGATGATTATATTATTGCAGCAATTGATATTGATAATTTTAAACTTGTAAATGATAATTATGGACATAATATTGGAGATAAAATATTAAAACAAGTTGCTGTTATTATTTTAAAATCTACACGAAAAAAAGATGATATTGTTATTAGATATGGTGGAGAAGAGTTTCTTATCTTTGCAAAAGTTAAACGAAATGATAATTTAATAGCTTTAAATGTCATTGAAAGGATATTTATAAATATTCAAAAAGAAAAATTTCCTATTTCAAATAAGTCTAATTTGGATATTACTGTATCTATTGGAGTTAATTTACAACCAGCAAAATCAAAAAACTTTGAAGAAGCTTTTAAACTAGCAGATAAAGCTCTATACTTAGCTAAAGACAAAGGTCGAAACAATATTCAAATTTACAATGAAAACTCTCAAGTTCACGATGATAATAAACTATCTATAAATGAAATAAAAGAAGCTTTAGATGAAAAAAGAGTCTTTTGCTTTTATCAAAAAGTTGTAGATACTTATACTAAAGAAGAAATTTTTTCAGAAGCATTATTAAGAATCAGAAAAAAAGATAATTCAATTGCTGAACCAATAGATATTATTTCTTCTATAAAAGGAACTTTTATTCTAAGAAATATTTCAAAAAGAGTTTTAAAAATTTGTTTTGAAAGATTAAGAAAGAATAAGACTATGTTTTTAAATGTAAATTTAAACTCTCAGGATATAAAAAATGATTCAATAATAAAATTACTTGAAAAGAATGCATTTTTAGATAAAGATATATCAAATAGATTAGGCTTAGAAATTATATTAAATGAAAAAATTGCAAAAGATAATAAAGTAAAAGAAAATCTTTTAAAATTAAAAGAATTGGGTTATAAAATATATATAGATAATTTTGGAGTGGGATATTCAAATTTACATTATCTATGTTCAATAAAAGTTGATTATATAAAAATTGATGGTGATATTATAAAATCTATTTTAGAAGATAAAATAGCTTATCTTTTTGTAAAAAATATTATAAATTTTGCAAAAGAAGCAGATATTAAAGTTATTGCAAAACATGTATTTTCAAATGAACTTTATGAAAAGTTAAAAATTTTAAATGTTGATTATTGTCAAGGTTTTTTATTTGATAAACCTAAATCTTTTGATGATTAGATATATAAAGATATATCTACTTCATCTATTTGTTCTTTTTTTAGATATTTTTGAGCATACTCTTTATATGCGCCTGAGTTTAAAAATAGTCTAAAAATATCTTCATCAATATGTTTTTCTTTTACCATAAGACTAAGTATACCAATAGCTTCACTTAATGTTTTTGCTTTTTTATATGGTCTATCTGATGCTGTTAAAGCTTCAAAAATATCAGCGATAGCCATGATTCTAGCTGGGATTGACATGTCTTGTTTTTTTAATTTTTTGGGATATCCTGTACCAATAAGAGTTTCATGATGTGCTCCTGCATATTCTGGAACTCTTTTTAAGTTGTCACTAAAAGGGAGTTGTTCAAGCATGATAATTGACATAATGATATGTTCATTGATTTTGTACCTTTCTTCATTTGTAAGTGTACCTTTTTTTATACTTAGATTATATACTTCTCCTAAATTATAAAGATCTTTTGGTACATCAATTTTAAAATTGTATTTATCATAATCTTTAATGTCATCTTTATTTCTTTTTATTATATGCTCTTTTTTATCACTTAATAAATACTCTTTGCATGGAGTTTGTATTTTATTTTTATCTACTCTTGATTCTTCATCTTGTGATAAACCTATTGTCTTATCAAAATATCTTGTCCATTGTTTTTTTGATATTTGTTTAATTTTTTCTATATCTTCATCACTCATAAATTCAGAACCAATATTTGCCTTCGCAACAATTTTATACTCTTCTTGTAGATTATTTAACTTCTGCTTTAAAAGGTTTTCTTCTTCTTTTTTATCTTTTCCATCTAAGATATTTTTGTACATTTGAATAGTCATATCTCTATAAATAACTTCAAATCTAGTTCTTATTTCATGGATTCTATTATATATAGTTTCAAGTTTAGTCGCTTTATCAACAACATATTCAGGAGTAGTAACTTTTCCACAATCATGTAACCAAGCGGCAATACTTAGTTCTCTTTTCTCCTCTTCATTTTTAAAAGTAAAATCTTTAAATATGCTTTCATTGCTTTGATGTGCCTTATTTGCTATTAACATAGTAAGTATTGGAACTCTTGCACAATGTGCCCCTGTATATTTTGATTTTGCATCAATAGCACTTGCAATAAGTTTGATAAATGAATCCATTAGTTCTTGTTGTTTATCTTCATATTCTTTAAGAGATTTAGACATATTTACAAGAGATTTTGAAAGTTCATCTAACTCTTTAATATTTGTATTTATATCTTCTACTTTTGTGAATTGTCTTCTTAATATTTTGTTATTTTGTTCTTCAAGTTTTTCTATTGGATTTACTAAAATTTTCGTAGAGTACCAAATAAGAGGTATAATAAAACTAAGAAGACCTATAGTCATCAAGAATGAATAAAAAATTCTATTTGTGTATGGTTGCATAATTATATCTTGAGGCACTGTAATTAGTAGATAATCTTTATTTTTATAAATTGATTCAATTTTAGAAAAATATATAAAATAATCAATATCATTGATTTTCATGCTAAAAGATTTGTAAGCTATTTGAGTATTTATTATTTTTGTTATTTTTTCTTTTAAAGTACTATCAATCTTTTTATTTTTTATCTTATTTCCTGCTTTTGAGATTATTTTCATATCTTTTTTAATCAAGTATATTCCTTGTTTATCAATATGAATTTGTTTTTTAAGAAAATCATCAAGGCTTTGAAGTGATAAATCAAGCCCAATTACAGAATTTGTATTATTTATTTTTTTTGCGTAAGTTACTCCTAGATTATTTAAATTTGTAAATAAATAAGGTGCAGTTCTTATTATAAAGGTATCTTTTATTGCTTCTTTATACCAAGGTCTTGAAGTAGGGCGATAACTTGTTTTACTTTTTATACTTCTTATTTGTATTAGCTTTTTATTTAGATATTCATCATATCTTATTTGAGTTCCATTCTCATTATAAATTTTTACAATAAGCCATCTTTCTTCTTTTCTTGCATTATACTTTTTTCTTAGTTTTTCATTTATATTTAGATTTATTACTTCATAAAAAGTATTATTTTTATGACCTACATATAAAGCATAGATATGCTTATTATTATCCAATGCAGTTGTTATGAGTTTTAGAAGAGGGTGGCGTTTATTTTTTTGTGGTGTTTGTTTTATTTCTTTGTAAAGTTGAAGTATGGATATTAAATCATTATGACGCTTATCTAAATTTTGTAGTCTCTCTTCAACTTTTTCAGAGATTTGTGAAAAATTTTCTTTCGTTGCGTTTTTAGCTAAGTCTAAAGAAAAATTATATTGTAAAAGTAAGGTTATAGATATAACAGAAATTATTAAAAATACCAAAATAAATGAGATTGTAGGTCTAATCTTTATGTAAAATTTCTTTTTCATAATAGCTTCTTTTATTATTTACACTATTTTAACATAATATAAACAATAAAAGTATATAAAACTATAAAATTATTTCTAAATTATGAAATTTAAAAAATAAGAATTAATCTTACTTTATATGACTGTATTATCTTCAAGTATAATTTTATTTCTACCTTCTTCTTTTGCTTTATATAAAAGCATATCTGCTTTTTGTATTGCACTATCATATGACTCATGGTCATTTCTAATAGTAACCCCAGCTGAAAAAGTGATTTTTATCTTTTTCTTTTCATAGATAAAATTATTTTGTGTAACTATACTTTTGATTCTTTTTAGATATTTTAGAAGTTCTCTTTTAAGATTAAAATGAATTATAGCAATAAACTCTTCTCCTCCATATCTTCCTACAATATCCATATCTCTTGTATATTTACTTAAGATTTTTCCAAAAGTAGATAGTATCATATCTCCGCCTGCATGACCATATTTGTCATTGATTGCTTTAAAGTGGTCAATGTCAAAAAATACTATTGCATACTGTGTATCATTTCTTTTATAATTCTCTTCTGTTTTCTTAGCTTCATATTCGTATGCTTTTCTAGTAAGTAATCCAGTTAAGTGGTCTTTTAAATTCTCTTCTTTTGTTTTAGAAAGTTGTTCTTCAAGCTTTTTTACTTTATCTTCAAGTTCTTGAACTTTATCTTTTCCCGAAGTCAACTTTTCTCCTACATTTGTCATCTCATTTTCTATTGACATTGCTGCATTTATAAGTTTACTTTGTAGTGTTGTTAATTCTTTTATTCCATTATCTGTAAGATTTATAGCTTGAATTTCATCTTTTATATTTGATACTTCAACACCACTATCTCCACTACTTGAAATAGCTTCATTTAAGTGCTTACCCATAAGTGTTACAAGCTTTGCAATTTCTGCTGTTTTTTCTTGAACTACTTTTTTATCAGCTTCAAATCTATTTGTGATGAAGCTTTGCATCTCTTTTTGAATCTCTTCTTCAAAAAGTAGTGCTGGAGAATTTCCTATTTTAACAGAAAATTTTGTTATCTTATCATCTAAACCAATTGAAATAGATGGTGTCATAGATTCTTTAAAAAGTGATGTCAAAGTTTTTAAGTTTTTTGTAGCAACTCTATTTAAAAGTATGGGAATCATATCTTCAAAAGTAGTTATATTTTTACTTTTTATCTCTTCTTGTTCTTCATTATTTAATCTACTTACTAATTCTTTAAATTGAGTGCATTCTTTCGCATTTAATTTATACTCTTTAGCAATTATACAAAACTCTTTATGATACTCATTTGGAGTTGGTTCAATATTTTTTATAAATAGATTTTTAATAGTTTTTTTTGCTACTTCTTTGATATCATCTCCCATAATATAATCCTTTTATGATAAAAGTTTTTTTACTATTTCATTGATTCTTTTTCCATCTGCAACTCCTGCAAATTTCTTTGTTGCTGTCCCCATAACTTTACCCATATCTTTGATACTTTCTGCTTTTACTTCTGCTATTATGTCTTTGATTCTAGCTTCTAATTCTGCATCATCTAATTGTTTTGGTAAGTATTGTTTAAATATATCAATTTGTTCTTGTTCTTTTTCTACAAGCTCATCTCTTTGTGCATCTTTGTATTGAATAATAGCTTCTTGTCTTTGTTTAATACCTTTTTGAATAAGTTTTAAAATATCTTCATCATTTAATTCTTTTCTTTCATCAACTTCAATTTGTTTAATCATTGTATTTATTGCTCTTATTGAGTCTCTTTTTACTAACTCTTTTGCTCTCATTGCATCTTTTAAATCAGTTTTTAATTGTTCTTTTAAACTCATGAATATCCTTGTTTTTTATTTATTATATCTTTTTATGAATTAAAGCTTTCTATTAGTTCTTCAAGCTCTAAAAATCTTTCTACTTTTGTTTCATAGACACTTTTTACTTCTTCTAATTCTTGTGATACTATGACAATACCTTTTTGTTCATAACATTTTGGATTTGCAAGGCAGTTATTTATCTCTTCAATTTTATTTTCTAACTCTTCTATCTCATCTGGCAGTTTGTCATATTCGACTTGATCTTTGTAGCTTAGTTTATTTTGCTTTTTTGGTTGAGATTTCTTTTTTTCTTCATTTTGACTTGTTTTTTGAAGCTCTTTTTCATAATCTTCTAAGTCTTTTATCTCTTTTTCTACTTCAAGATACTCTGTATATGGTTGATAACTCTCTTCAACTAGTCCATCAATTCCTCTAAATACAAATAGTTTTGTTGCAATTTTATCTACAAAATATCTATCATGACTTACAAATATAAGCGCACCTTGAAAATTTTGTAAATACTCTTCTAAGATATTTATTGTTGGAATATCCAAATCATTTGTAGGCTCATCAAGTATCAAACAATCATAATTTTTTGTAAATAAAAGTGCTAAAGCAACTCTATTTTTTTCTCCACCACTTAATAATCCAATTTTTTTATCAAGATACTCTCTTGGAAATAAAAAGTTTTTCAAGTATCCAAATACATGCATATTTCTTCCATCATCTAAAACAACTCTATCTCCACCATTTGGACAAAAAATATCCATAATTGTTTTTGAATCATCAAGCATTTCTCTGTGTTGGTCAAAATATCCAATAGTAAAATCACCCTTTTTAAATCTACCTTCATCAATTTGTAGTTTTTGTGTAAATAGTTTTAGCATTGTTGATTTTCCAGTTCCATTTGGACCAACTATTGCAATAACATCTTTTTGTAAAATTCTTGTAGTGAAGTTTTTGATAAGAAGTTTATTCCCTAAAGATTTTTTTATCTTATCAAGTTCAAAAAGCATTTTTCTTTTATTTTTATTTTGTCCCTCAGGTGCATTAAACGCTTTTTGTTCTCTTTGAAGTTCTAAAGACATCTTTTTTATTTGTGCAGGGTTTGATTTTGCCTTTTTCTTCAAATCAAAATATTCTGATTTTCTTCTTTCATTTCTTTTTCTTCTAGCTGTAACGCCTCTTTGCATCCAATGGGCTTCTCTTTTTACAAGTCTTATTAAGTTTTCATGCTCTTTTTGCATGTTTGATAATAACTCTTCTTTTTGACCTAAATAATCACTATATCCACCATTGAATTTTCTTAGGTTTCCATTTTCTATTTCAACAATATTTGTAGCAATATTATCAATAAAATATCTATCATGAGAGATAAATAGTAAAGTAAAGTTATTCTTCATTAGAAGTGATTCTAAAAACTCTACCATATAAACATCAAGATGGTTTGTAGGTTCATCTAAAAGTAAAACATCAGGTTTTTTAAGTAATAAGGTTGCAAGGCTAACTCTTCTTTGTTCTCCTCCACTTAAAAGATTTACATCTTTAAATTCAAACTCTTTTAATTGAAACTCTTTTAAGACTCTTTCAATCATATTGTCCAAATCCCAAGCATTGTGAAAATCTATATAAGTAGCTAGTTTACTTTGCTCTTGTAATAAATCATTGTTTTCATAATCAATTGCAAGTTCTTGTGCAACTTCTTCATATCTTTTTTTTGCTTCGTTTATTTCTGTTAGTTGTTGCTCAATTGCTTCTCTTACTGTAAGCTCTGGTTCAAATTTTGGTTGTTGAGCTAACATCTCTATTTTTATAGATTTATCAATTGATTTTTCACCAGAATCTACTTCAACCTCACCCATAATAACTTTTAGTAAAGTTGACTTACCTTGACCATTTTGACCAATTACCGCAATTCTTTGTCCAGGTGTTAAAGTAAAGTTTACATCTTTTAATATTACTTTTGTATCGTATTGTTTAGTTATGTTTTGTAAGTCGATTAATGCCATTTCTTCTTCTTCTTCTTTCTTTAAAATGCACTTTTAAAATTTATAAAATATTATATCTTTGTTGATCTATAAATTGAACTATCAAAACTCTATTTTTATAGATAAAATTATTAATTTAAGTAGTTGGGATGATATCTAAAAAACAGTCATATTATGCTTAATAATACTATGTCCTTTAGGATAGAATTTTAGTTGGATTTTACAATTATACTTATTCGTTTACTTTGAAAAATTCGCATATAGGTATATCAAATATTATTGATAATTTATGCAATTGATTTAAGTTAAATTTTTTATTTGATGTATTTGATTCTGCATTTGTAATAAATGATGGATTAGAAAACCCCAATGCTATACTTACATCTAATTGTGTTAATTTTTTTTCTCTTCTTATTTTTCTTACATTTTTTGAAATATTTTGATGAAATTTCACTGAATCTTCTTCAGTTATTTCTGACAACAACATTATTCTCCTTATAGTTTCACTGGAATGATATTACTTATAGGTAATATTTAATAATACCCTATGGTAATATTTGATATTATTGGATAATAATTGAATTCAGGAGTAAAAATGGGCGATATTAATAAATTATTTTTTGAAATAATTGATAATTTTCAAAATGGATTTATTGTTACAAATGAAAAGGGTGATATTTTATATGTAAATTCTACTTTCTGTGATTTATTAGGTTATGAAAAAAGTAATATTGTAAATAATAAAAAAATATGGGAATTAAATTATAATATTAATACCTATGCTTTATTTAATAAAAAAATACAAGATTTAGAACATATAAATAATTCTAAAAAATACTATACCTATATAAAAAAAGATGGCACCTTGTTAAGTTGTATGATACAAAACTGTATTTATAAAGATGTCAAAAGTGAAAAAACATATTACTTCTCAATAATCCACAATACTAGCACTACATTATATGCAGAAAACTATTTCTCTTTTAAAAAAGAAATTACTAATGATATAGAAAAGTTAAAAATCCCATTATTTACTATTATGACTTCAGTTAGCGCATTTAGATTAAAAGATGAATTAAATTTAAAACTAACAGATGATGATGTAAAATTAAATCTTGATGCCATAGAAAATAGTGCAAATAGATTAAATAATTTAATAAAAAATCTTAATACCTAGAATTCAATTAAAAATTTTATCTAAATTTTCTTATAAAAATGACACTTACGACACTTCTTTTTTTATTATCATAAATTTATTATTTTTTTTCAAATAATTTCAAAAAAATATTAAAGAAAAATGCTTTTATGTAAGTAATATAGGTTTATGTAGTTGAAGTAATTATATAATTTATTTTAGTATATAAAAAAATAATTTTTATAAAAGTGAGTTTAAAAGCTACACAAAAAGTGTAACTTTTAAGAATTATACGAAAAATTTAGTATCAAGTGTATCAACAAGCTCTTTTACAGAGTCAATAGATTTTGCAAATTTAGCTGTTTGTTTTTCATCAAGTTTTAACTCAATTACTTCTTCAACACCATTTTTACCCAATCTTACAGGAACACCAGCAACGATATCTTCATATCCATATTCACCCTCTAGCATAACTGCACAAGGATATACTTTTTTATTATTAGATAAGATTGCTTCTACCATAAGTGATGCTGAGTATGCAGGTGCATAATATGCAGAGCCAGTTTCAAGTAGTTTTACTATTTGAGCACCACCATGTCTAGTTTTATTGATTATTTTTTCAATTTGTTCTTCATTTAAAATTTTATCTAGTGGTTTTCCCTCAACTGTTGAGTAGTTTGCTAATGGAACCATATCATCACCATGTCCACCCATTACTGAAGCATCAATCTCACCTTCTCCATATCCTAACTCTTCAAAAATAAAGTGACTCATTCTAGCACTATCTAAAATCCCTGCCATTCCTAGAACTTTATTTTTGTCAAGTTTAGATGCTTTAAGTGCTGTATAAACCATCGCATCAAGTGGATTTGATACAATAATATAAATAGCATTTGGATTTTGTTCATTTATATCATTTATTACTGATGTCATGATTTTTGCATTTGTTAGAAGTAAATCATCTCTACTCATTCCTGGTTTTCTTGGTATTCCAGCAGTAATAACAATCACATCACAATTTGCAAAGTTTTCATTATTATGTGCAAAACCTACTTTTGTTTTTGAATTAGCTGCATTTGCAGATTGTGAAATATCTAAGGCCATTGCCTCAACAATATTTTCTCTTAAATCTTTAAGAACTATTTCATTACAAAGACTCTTTGAAGCCAAGTTAAAAGCTAAAGTAGCTCCTACATTTCCTACGCCAATGATTCCAACTTTTTTATTATTCAAGTTTTATCCTTTCTTTTATATAGTATTTTTTTCGTTTGATAAGTATTCATGCGCTAAGTAAGAACTTCTAGCATATGGAGTACTATGTACAAAATCAAAACCAAGATCTAAAGCAATTTGTTTATATCTTTCAAACTGTTCTGGTTTTACAAACTCTTTTACTGTTTCATAATCTCCTGATGGAGCTAAATATTGTCCAATACTTAAAAATTTGCATCCAACTTCAAGTAAGTCTTTAAACACTTGAACCATCTCTTCTTCTGTTTCTCCAAGTCCTACCATCAAAGCACTTTTTGTTTTGATTTTATCGCCACCTAACTCTTTTAATCTTTTTAAAACTTGTAAACTTCTTTTGTAAGAAGCATTTTTTCTTACACGATAAAGTGAGGGTACTGTTTCTACATTGTGTCCAATTATAACAGCGCCACTATCAACAACAGTTTTTAAAGAGTCCTCTTTTGCTTGAAAATCAGGTATTAATATCTCAACTTGTGTACCTGGAGATTTTTCTAAAATATTTTTAGTAACTCTATAAAACTGTTGTGCTCCACCATCTTTTAAATCATCTCTTGCTGGACTTGTAATAACAACAAACTTAAGTCCTAATTTAAGTACAGATTCTGTAACTCCATCAACTTCTGCTATATCAACTTCTGTTGGTTTTCCTGTGTGTACATTACAGTATGTACATCTTCTTGTACAGATATTCCCCAATATTAAAAATGTAGCATTCTTTTTAGCATAACATTCACTAATATTTGGACATTTTGCTTCTTGGCAGATTGTATGAAGTCCATGTTTCCCTAACAGTGCTTCCATCTCTTTTTGAGCTGTTGGAACTAGTTTTTTTCTAAGCCAATCTGGTTTTTTAAAATTTACTTTTTTTGCTACTGTCATTTGTTTTCCTCTAATAGTTTTACTAGTTTGTCATTCTCTTTACTTGTTAAAGAAGATTCTTTCAATGTTGCTTCAAAACTTTTTTCAAAGGCCTTGATTACTTTTTCTATGGCTTCTTCAAAACTAAGATTTATATTAAAATCTTCTAATGTTGAACCAATCTTCTTATCATTATTTACACCTTTTATTGGAATTGAACCATGTTGGAAAATTACTCTTTTTGTTCTTTTTTGAGCATTTCCACCTATTTTAGTTTCATTTACTAAAATATCATAAGCTTCAAATCCAACTTGACAAAACTCACTTTTACTTAGTGTAACATTTGGTGAGTCTTTTGCAAAACAGCTATTTAAACCTAAGTTTTTATAAAATAGTAATAAAAACTGACAAATTTTTTCATAACTTTGTTTTACACTCAAGTCTTGAAAATCACTACTTGGCAGGACTAAACTATATGATAAGTCATGTCCATGAAAAAGTACTCCACCACCTGTAATTCTCTTTGCACAGTTGTTTTTATACTCTTTTATATAAGTAGGATAATCTTCACATTTTTGAGATAATCCAACTGTAAAAGATTTTTGCCATGTATAAAGACGTAATATTGGTAGATTATCATTTTCAAATGAATTTACTAGGACTTTATCTATTCCCATGTTAATTTTTGCATTTTCATTAGTAGAAAGAATTAATCTAAAAATTTTATTTTTCTTCATGACTCACTTTCAAAATTTAAATTTCTCTTTTAAAAATCAAATTTTTTATGTAAAATTATAGCTGTTATTGAAGGCAAATGCATTAAGCCTTAGGCATTAGCAAAAAAATTTAATTTATGATTAAATTTATAGGCATTTTTAAACATAATAAATACATAATTTAACATTTTATAAGCATTATAACAAATCAAACTATTCAAAATGGTTACATTCTTATTAAATACTTAAATTTTTTTATTAATATTATAAAAAAAAGAAAATTTTTTTGATATATTACTGTTATGTAACCTTTGTTTCTTATAATGTTTTAATACTTTAAATAAATAACTATTAAATAAGTTAATTATTGTATTATTTTAATATTATTTGCTAGTGAACCCAAATAAAATTTAAAAGGAGTATATATGTCAGATATACAATTAAAAGATATTGACCCTAACGAAACTAGAGAATGGTTAGAGGCACTTGATACAATTATCGAAGAAGATGGGACAGATAGAGCTCACTACTTACTTGAAAAACTTATTGATAAAGCAAGAAGAAGTGGAGGATATCTTCCTTTTAAAGCTACGACTGCATATTTAAATACTATTCCTGTGCATCAAGAACCTAAGATGCCAGCAAATTTATTATTAGAAAGAAAAATTAGATCAATTATTAGATGGAATGCACAAACTATGGTTTTAAGAGCTTCAAAAAAGAACTTAGAACTAGGTGGACATATTGCATCTTTTGCATCTTCTGCAACTTTATATGATGTTGGATTTAACCACTTCTTTAGAGCACCAAGTGAAAAAGATGGTGGAGATTTGATATTTTTCCAAGGACATATTTCTCCTGGTATTTATGCAAGAAGTTTTGTAGAGGGTAGAATTTCAGAAGAACAAATGGATAACTTTAGACAAGAAGTAGATGGAAAAGGTCTTTCATCTTATCCACATCCAAAACTAATGCCAGAGTATTGGCAATTTCCTACTGTATCTATGGGACTTGGACCAATACAAGCAATTTATCAAGCTAGATTTTTAAAATACTTAACTGATAGAGGTATTAAAGATTGTAGTAATCAAAAAGTTTATTGTTTCATGGGTGATGGTGAGTGTGATGAGCCTGAATCTTTAGGTGCAATTGGACTTGCTGGACGTGAGGGATTAGATAACTTAATTTTTGTTGTAAATTGTAACTTACAAAGACTTGATGGGCCTGTAAGAGGTAATGGAAAAATCATTCAAGAGCTTGAGGGTGAATTTAGAGGTGCAAAATGGGAAGTTATTAAAGTTATTTGGGGAAGATACTGGGATCCTTTATTAGAAAAAGATAAATCAGGTAAATTAATAAAAGTTATGAATGAAACTGTTGATGGTGAGTATCAAAACTATAAACAAAAAGGTGGAGCTTACACAAGAGAGAATTTCTTTAATAAGTATGAAGAAACAAAAGAATTAGTTGCAAATATGGGTGATGATGAAATCTGGAGATTAAACAGAGGTGGACACGACCCTGTAAAAGTATATGCAGCTTATAAAAAAGCCAATGAGACAAAAGGAAGACCAACTGTAATATTAGCAAAAACTGTTAAAGGTTATGGTATGGGTGATGCTGCTGAGGGTAAAAATATTGCTCATGGTGTTAAAAAGATTGATTTTGATACATTAAGAAAATTTAGAGATAGATTTGATATTCCTATTTCAGATGAACAGATAAAAGAGCTTCCTTATTATAAACCAGCTGAAGATAGCGAAGAGATGCAATACTTAAGAGAAAGAAGAGCAGCTCTTGGTGGATATGTTCCTCAAAGAAGAAAAGAGTTTAGTGATAAGTTAACTATTCCAAAACTTGATGCATTTGACGCAATATTAAAAGGAAGTGGTGATAGAGAAGTTTCTACTACTATGGTACTTGTAAGAATTTTAAGTTCACTAGTAAAAGACAAATCAATTGGAAAAAGTATTGTTCCTATTGTTCCAGATGAAGCTAGAACATTTGGTATGGAAGGTATGTTTAGACAAATTGGTATTTATGCTCACGAAGGACAAAAATATGTTCCTCAAGATAGAGATCAAGTAGCATACTATAAAGAAGATAAAAAAGGACAAGTACTTCAAGAAGGTATCAATGAGCTTGGAGCAATGGGTTCATGGGTTGCTGCAGCTACTTCATACTCTGTAAATGATTGTCCAATGATTCCATTTTATGTATATTATTCAATGTTTGGATTCCAAAGAATTGGTGATATGGCATGGGCAGCGGGAGATTTACAAGCAAGAGGTTTCTTAGTTGGTGGAACATCAGGTAGAACTACATTAAATGGTGAGGGATTACAACATCAAGATGGACACTCTCATATTTTAGCAAATACTATACCAAATTGTATTTCATATGACCCAACTTATGGTTATGAACTGGCTGTTATAGTACAAAATGGTATTGAAAGAATGTATGGTGAAAAACAAGAAAATGTATTCTATTACTTAACAACACTAAATGAAAACTATAAACAACCTGAACTTCCAGAAGGTGTAGAAGAGGGTATTATAAAAGGTATTTATAAATTAGAAGATGTAAAAGCAAAAGAAAACTACAATGTAAAACTACTTGGTTGTGGTTCTATTTTAGAGCAAGTAAGACAAGCTGCACAAATTTTATCTGATGATTATGGAATCTCTTCTGCGGTTTACTCAGTTACTTCATTTAATGAATTAACAAGAGAAGCACAAGATATTGATAGATACAATACTTTACACCCAGATGAAGAGAAAAAAGTACCATTTATTACTGAAACTTTAGGTGATAATGAAGACAATATTATTGTTTCTGCAACTGATTATATTAAATTATACTCAGAACAAGTAAGAGCTTATGTAAAAGGAAGCTTTAAAGCATTAGGAACTGATGGATTTGGTAGATCTGATAGTAGAGAGAATTTAAGAGCTCACTTTGAAGTTGATTCAAGATTTATTGTATTTACTACGATTTCTCAATTAGTAGAAAAAGGAATACTTGAAAAATCAGTATTATTAGATACAATTAAAAAATTTAAAATCAATACAGAAAAAGTAAACCCATTAAAAGCATAAGGTGAAGTAATGAGTATAGAAGAAATTAAACTACCAGATGTTGGTGGAGAAGAAGTAGAAGTAATTGAAGTTTGTGTTAAATCTGGAGATTCAATTGAAGAAGAAGAGGCTATTATTGTTGTAGAAACAGAAAAAGCTTCTATGGATATTCCTGCAAATTTTGGCGGAACTATTGAATCAATTAGTGTAAAAGCTGGAGATAAACTTTCTGAGGGTGATTTAGTGTGTACTATGAAAAAAGAAGGTAGTACACAAGATGAACAGCCAAAAGAAGATACTAAAGAAGAACCAAAAGAAGAAGTAAAACAAGAAGAAACACAAAAAGAAGAAGAACAAGAAGAGTCTCAAAGTGTTGAAACTTCAAGTGTTGTAGAAGATATAGTTGTTCCTGATTTAGGTGAAGATGGTGAAGTTGATGTAATTGAAATATCTGTTAGTGCAGGTGATGAAGTTGAAGAAGAAGATGGACTTATTACTTTAGAAACAGAAAAAGCAACTATGGATGTTCCAGCACCAGCTAAAGGAAAAATAGTTGAATTAACTGTTAAAGCAGGAGATAAAGTATCTACTGGAACAGTTATTGGTAAAATTGAAAAAACAGTTGAAAAAACAGTTGCTTCAAAACCTGCTACTAAAAAAGAGACAAAAGAGCCTACAGCAAAAGTAGAAGCTGAAGAAATAAAAGAAGAATCAAAAGAGCAAAACAGTTCATCTCAAACTCAAGCAGAACCTGTAAAAACAACTGGAAAAGTTTATGCTTCTCCATCTGTTAGAAGAATTGCAAGAGAGTTTGGTGTTGATTTATCAAAAGTTAGTGGAACAGGAAGAAAAAACAGAATTTTAAAAGAAGATGTAAGACTATTTATCAAATCAGAATTAAGTAAACCATCATCTCAATCTTCTGGAAATGCTGATTCTGGGCTTGGCTTTGATTTACCAAAATTAAAACCAGTTGACTTTTCAAAATTTGGTGAAATTGAAACTGTTGAAATGACTAGAATACAAAAAATATCTGGACCTAGTTTACATAGAAACTGGCTTGGAATTCCTCATATTACACAGTTTGATGAAGCTGATATTTCTGAACTTGAAGAGTTTAGAAAAGCACAAAATGAACTTTTAGCTAAAAAAGAGAATGGTGTTAAGATTTCTCCTCTTGTATTTGCTTTAAAAGCTGTTGCAAAAGCACTAGAATTACATCCTAATTTTAATTCATCATTAAGTCCTGATGGTCAAAGTATTATTCTTAAAAAGTATATCAATATAGCAGTTGCAGTTGATACACCAAATGGACTTGTAGTTCCTGTACTTAAAGATGTTGATAAAAAAGGAATTGAAGAGTTATCTTTAGAGTTAAAAGAGATTTCTATTAAAGCAAGAGATGGAAAATTAAAAGCACAAGATATGCAAGGTGCTTGTTTTACAATCTCTAGTCTTGGTGGAATTGGAGGAACTGCATTTACTCCAATTATTAATGCACCAGAAGTTGCTATTTTAGGTTTATCAAAATCTGAAATGAAACCAAAATGGGATGGTGAGAAATTTGAGCCAAGATTAATGCTTCCATTATCATTATCATATGACCATAGAGTTATTGATGGTGCAGATGGCGCTAGATTTACAACAACACTATCAAAATTACTAAGTGATATTAGATTATTACTTTTATAATAAATCGAGGTAAATATGAGTAAAGAAGTTAAAGGACAAGTATTAGTAATAGGAGCAGGGCCAGCTGGATACTCTGCTGCTTTTAGAAGTGCTGATTTAGGTTTTGATGTAGTTTTAGTAGAAAAGCACAATACTTTAGGTGGAGTTTGTTTAAATGTTGGATGTATTCCATCAAAAGCACTTTTACATGTAGCTAAAGTTATTGAAGAAGCAGAAGAGATTTCACACCATGGTGTAAATTTTTTAAAACCAAATATTGAGTTAGATAAAGTTGGATCATACAAAGATGGCGTAGTAAAAAAACTAACAGATGGTTTATCTGCTATGGCTAAAATGAGAAAAGTTACGGTTGTTAATGGAAATGCAACTTTTATTGATAAAAATAGTGTATCAGTTAAAAATGGTGATGAAGAAACAATCGTAAAATTTGATAATGCAATTATTGCAGCTGGTTCAAGACCTATTGAATTACCATTTATTCCCCATGAAGATTCAAGAATTTGGGATTCAACTGATGCTTTAAGATTAAAAAAAGTTCCAAAAAAACTACTTATTATGGGTGGTGGAATTATTGGACTTGAAATGGGTACAGTTTATCAAAAATTAGGTTCTTCTATTGATGTTGTTGAAATGCAAGATCAGTTAGTTCCAGTTGCTGATAAAGATGTAATCAAAGCATATACAAAAGCAAACAAAGATAGATTTAATATTATGTTAAATACAAAAGTTGCTAAAGTAGAAGCAAAAGATGATGGAATTCATGTTTCTATGGAAGGTGAGGGTGTTAGTGCTGAACCTATTGTATATGATGCTGTTTTAGTTGCTATTGGAAGAGCTGCAAATGGAAAAATGTTAGGACTTGAAAATGCAGGTGTTAATGTAAATGATTGGGGTATTATTGAAGTTGATAAACAACTAAGAACAAATGTAGATAATATCTTTGCAGTTGGTGATATTGTTGGTCAACCAATGCTTGCACATAAAGGTGTTCATGAGGGGCATGTTGCAGCTGAGGTAATTGCTGGTAAAAAACATTTCTTTGAACCAAAAATGATTCCTTCAATTGCTTATACTTTCCCAGAAATTGCATGGGCAGGATTGACTGAAAAAGAGGCAAAAGAGGCTGGAATTGATTATGAAGTTTCAACTTTCCCTTGGTCTGCTTCTGGTAGAGCCTTAGCAAGTGATGTAAGTGAAAATGCTTTTACAAAGCTTATCTTTGATAAAAAAGACAACACTTTAGTTGGTGGAGCAATTGTTGGAGATAATGCTGGTGAGTTATTAGGTGAAATTGGACTTGCACTTGAGATGGATTGTGATGCAGAAGATATCGCTCTTACAATACATGCTCATCCAACACTGCATGAATCTGTTGGTTTAACAGCAGAGATTTATGAGGGAAGTATCACAGATCTTCCAAACGTAAAAGCAAAAAAGAGTAAATAATTTACTCTTTTTTGTAAAATATTAAAAAAATATAGTTTATACTTATAATTTTAATTTTTTTAAGTTATAATTGTGAACTAAAATTTTAAAAGGAGTAGCTATGAAACCTATTGGTTTTGGAAAAAACTATTTTTCACTGTCATCAATACTTGCTTATGCAGTAGAACAAAGACTTCATGGCATGGCTACAACTTTTAAAAAATATCTTAATATTGAAAAGTTTAGTTTTTCTGATGAAAATGAAGATGAATCAGTCTGCAATGAAGAATTAACACTAATAAATTGCTTTGTTATAAAAAGCAAACCTTGTCATTGTGATTGTGTATTTAGAAAAAAAGCACGTTTAGCTGTTGCACTTTTTAAATTTATTCCAAGATGTCCTTACTATTGTAAGTTCTTTGCGTTTAGAAGAACTGGCGTACACCCACCACAAACTATCTAATTCTTAATTATATAACAAAAAATCATATCAAAATAAAATAATAAAAATATAAGGATAAAGTAATGTCTAAAAATTATGTTATCGGATTTCCAAGAATTGGAGAAAAAAGAGAGCTTAAAAAAGTTTTAGAGAGTTTTTGGTCAGGTGAAGTTGACTTTGGTGAAGTTAAATATGTAGCAAATGAGTTAAAAAAGAGGCATTGGGCATATCAAAAAAGTGCAAAAGTTGAGTATATCTCATCAAATGATTTTTCATATTATGATAATATGCTTGATACTACAATCTTACTTGGAGCAATTCCACAAAGATTTGAAAACTTAGAAGATGAAGAGTTATATTTTGCAATGGCAAGGGGTAATAAAGATGCTGTTGCAATGGAAATGACAAAGTGGTTTAATACAAATTATCACTATATTGTTCCAGAGATTTCAAAAAATACAAAGTTTAAATTAAATAGTAAAAAAGTAATTAGTGAGTTTAAAGAAGCAAAAGATTTTGCAGTAAAAACAAAGATAAATTTAGTAGGGCCTATTACATATTTAGGTCTTTCAAAATCAGTTGATAATAGTGATACTTTTTTACATATAAATAGTGTAGTTGAACAGTATTGCAAACTTTTAGAAGAGCTTAGTTTACTTGATGAAGAGATAATAGTTCAGTTTGATGAACCTTTATTTGTAAAGGATTTAGATTCAAAGATATTATCTTTAATAAAACTTGTGTATGACAAGCTTGCAAAGGTTTCATCAAATATAAAAGTAGTAGTTGCAACATATTTTGAACACTCAAATGAAGCAACAAAAATCTTAGTAAATACATCAATTTGGGCACTTGCACTTGATTTTGTATATGGAAGTAAAAACTTTGAAGTCTTAGAAGAAATTGAAGTTTCAAATAAAGTTTTAATTGCTGGTGTTGTTGATGGAAGAAATGTATGGAAAAGTGATATTTCAAAAAAAGTTGAACTTTTAGATGAAATAGCTAAAAAAGTTTCAAAAAGTAAGATTTTAGTATCTACTTCTTGCTCACTTTTACATGTGCCTTTTACTTTAGAGTACGAAACAGCACTTGATAGTGATATAAAATCTTGGCTTAGTTTTGCAAAAGAGAAACTTCTTGAATTAAAACTTATCTCTAAACTATTTTTTAATGAAGAGTTGAGTTTAGAAGATAAATCACAATTAAAAAGAAACCAAGAAGATAATGAAAGTAGAAAAGACTCTACAAAAATTCATAATAAAAAAGTTCAAGAAGAGTTATCAAAACTAAAAATAAATGAGAGAAAAGAAGCCTTTGAAGATAGAATAAAAGCACAAAGAGAGTTTTTTAAATATGAAGATTTGGCAACTACAACAATTGGTTCTTTTCCTCAAACACAAGAAATTAGGAAAAATAGAAGAGAGTATAAAAACAGTCTTATTTCAAAAGAGCAGTATGAGCTTCAAATAAAAGAGTATATTGATGATTGTATAGCTTTTCAAGAAAGTATAGGACTTGATGTATTAGTTCATGGTGAACCAGAAAGAAATGATATGGTTGAGTATTTTGGAGAGTTACTTGATGGATTTGCTTTTACTAAAAATGCATGGGTTCAATCTTATGGAAGTAGATGCGTTAAACCACCATTGATTTTTGGTGATGTTACAAGAGAAAATCCAATGACAGTAGAGTGGATTAAATACGCACAAAGCAGAACTAAAAAGATAGTAAAAGGTATGTTAACAGGTCCTGTAACAATTTTAAATTGGTCTTTTGTAAGAGATGATAAACCAAGAAATGAAGTTGCACGCCAAATAGCTTTAGCAATTGCAAAAGAGGTTGATGATTTACAAAATGCTGGTATAAAGATGATTCAAGTTGATGAGGCTGCATTTAAAGAGGGCTATCCTTTAAGAGATGAAAATATTAGTAAGTATGAAAAATGGGCAGTTGAAAACTTTAGATTAAGTGTTAGTAAGGCTAAAATAGATACTCAAATTCATACTCACATGTGTTATAGTGAGTTTAATGATATCATTAAAACAATAGAAGCAATGGATGCAGATGTAATCTCTATTGAAACAGCAAGAAGTGGAAATGAATTACTGAAAATATTTAAAGAAGTAGGATACAAACAAGAAGTTGGTCCTGGTGTTTATGATATTCATAGTCCAAGAGTTCCAAGTGTAGAAGAGATGGTTGTACAAATTAAAGCTTTACTTGAAGTTTTACCAAAAGAGCAATTATGGATAAATCCAGATTGTGGCTTAAAAACTAGAAAATGGCCAGAGGTAAAACAAAGTTTAGAGAATATGGTAAAGGCTGTAAAACAAGTAAGAAACGAAAAATAACAAAAAGAGGATATTTTATATCCTCTTTTTATATATACTCAATAGTACTTTAACTTTAGCAACTATCTCCTCTTAAAAAAACTATTTTAGATTAATAAAAAAACTACTATAATAAAATTGCCATGGTAAAGGATGAGTATGGGAAGACGTGGACTTAAAACAAAAGTATTAGCAATTGTATCTATATGTATTATTGTTGCTTTTACTTTTTTAGCATATGATAGTGCAAGTAGTGAGTATAATTCACAATATAATAATATTAAACAAAGAGAGTTACAATTAGCTTCTGATAGTTCAAATTATATTCAGAGTTTTTTTCAAGCAAAAATTGATATTGTAAATGCATTAGCGCAAGAATTACCTTCTTCTAATATTTCTCATGAAAATAAAGAAGTTATTGATAAATTAAATTTAGCAATAAAAGCTGGTAAATTTTATGATATATATTTAGGAATGAATAATGATGGTAGATTAATACAATCAGATAGGACAATCTTAAGTATTGAAAAAGATGATTATGATTCACGAACAAGACCTTGGTATAAACAAGCTATAAAAGATAAAAAAGCAGGAATTTCTAAACCTTATATTGATGTGCAAACAAAAAAATTAGTTGTTACTGTTTATACACCATTTATCAAAAATGGAGAAGTTCTTGGTGTAATAGGTTCTGATATTTTCATAGATACAATTGTTGAATCAGTATTAAATATAAAATTAAAAAACACAGGGTTTGGTTATTTAGTTCATGATGATGGTACATTATTAATTCATAAAAATAAAGATTTAGTAAATAAACAAAGTGAAGTTTTCAAACAAATAAAAAAAGAGGGTGAAAAAACTGCTTTTTATGAAGCTACATTAAAAAATAAAGATTTATTAGCTGCATATAGTAGTATTGAATCAACTGGTTGGAATTTTGTAATACAATTAGACAAAGATGAAATTTATGATGAGATAATTTCAAGTATTACAAAACAAATTATTTTATATGTAATTTTACTTGCAATTATTTTATCTATCTTGCTATTTACACTAATTAAGTTACTTTCTCCTTTACAAACTTTAGAAGATGGATTGAATTTCTTTTTTAAATACTTAAAAGGTGAAGAAAAAGAGATAAAAGTTTTAGATATAAAAAGTAATGATGAATTTGAAAGTATGGCTTCTACACTAAATGAAGAGATGAATCAAGTTGCAAAAAGTTTTGAAGAAGATAAAATACTTATAGAAGAAGTAAAAACAGTTGTAAATTACATCAATAAAGGTAAGCTTGATGTATTAGTAAATAAATCTACATCAAATAAATCTTTAAATGAATTAAAAGATATTTTAAATGAAATGATAAAAACTATTAACGCAAATGTAAATAGTGACATCAATCCAATTTTAAATGTTTTAGAAGAGTACTCAAAACTTAACTTTGTAAATATGATAAATAATCCTGATGGTAAAGTATCTAAAGGATTAAATAATTTATGTGAAATCATAAATGAAATGTTAAGAGAAAATAAAGACAATGGTCAAAATTTAGAAAAAAGTTCAAAAACATTGCTTTATAATGTAGATATACTAAATAAAGCTTCAAATGATACAGCAGTTTCACTTGAAGAAACAGCAGCAGCAGTTGAAGAAATTACAAGTACAATTATAAATAATACAAATAGAATAGGGGATATGTCAGGACACTCAAATGATTTACTTAATTCTATTAATCAAGGTAATAAATTAGCAAACTCAACTGCTAAATCAATGGATGATATCAATGAGCAAACTCAATCAATAGCAGAAGCAATTACAGTTATTGACCAAATAGCATTCCAAACAAATATTCTTTCACTTAATGCAGCAGTTGAAGCAGCAACAGCAGGTGAAAGTGGAAAAGGCTTTGCAGTTGTTGCAGGTGAAGTAAGAAACCTTGCAAGTAGAAGTGCAGAAGCAGCTAATCAAATTAAGTCAATAGTTGAAAATGCAACGCAAAAAGCTAATGAAGGTAAAGCAATTTCTTCTGAAATGATAGAGGGATATAAATCTTTAAATGAGAATATAAATAAAACTACAGAAGCTATTAAAGATATTTCTGATGCTTCAAAAGAGCAAAAAATTAGTATTGAGCAGATTAATGATGTAATTACTAGACTTGATCAACAAACACAGAAAAATGCTTCTGTTGCAAGTGAAACACATAATATTGCAATAAATACAGCTACAATTGCTAGTGAAATTTTAAGTGCTGTTAATGAGAAAAAGTTTAAGGAGTAATCTATTGAATAAAGAAGAGGCTTCTCTTCTTTATTTTTTAGTTGAATTTTTTATCTTTAAGATTTAATACTATTTCTTTTGAAATATTATCATTATTTGTTGCTATCTCTTTTGTTTGTGCTGCAATTGATGCATTTTTTTGAGTTTGTTTATCTAAAAGATTAATTGCATCATTGATTTGTGAGATACTATTTTCTTGCTCTTGTGAAGCAGTTGCTATATCTTTTATTGTTTTATTTGTCTTCTCAATATTTTCTAATAATTTTTCGTATCCTTCAATCATTTTATCACTTGTGTCTTTTCCTGTCGTTGCTTTAGAAGTTGCAATTTCAACAATATCTTTTATCTCTTTTGCTGCTTGGGCACTTCTATTTGCAAGGTTTCTTACTTCACCTGCAACAACTGCAAAGCCTTTTCCACTTTCACCTGCTGTTGCTGCTTCAACTGCTGCATTAAGTGAAAGAATATTTGTTTGGAATGCTATTTGATCGATAACTGTAATTGCTGTATTTATTGTACTTACTTGCTCTTCAATTTGCGTCATTGAAATAGATGTATCTTTTGCTAAGTTTTGTCCTTCTTTTGCTGAACTATCAACTTGTAAAGATAGTTGTGTCATATTTACTACATTGTTTGAGTTGCTTTTTACACTTTGAGTAATCTCATCTAATGATGCTGAAGTTTGTTCAAGTGAAGCTGCTGCTTCATTTGAACTAATATTTAACTCATTTACATTTTCTATAAGTAAGCTTGATGATTTATCTAATGTTTTACCCACTTGTAATGACTGTTTTAAAAGTTTTGATATTATATCACCAAGTTCATTTATAGCAATAGAAACTTTCTCTTTTGCGTTTGGAAATCTTACTGTAAAGTCATGCTCTTTATAACTTTTTAGAACATTTAAAAGCAAAGGAATATCTCTTGCAATATTTATTTCCAATTCTGATTGCATTTTTGTTAATATATTTTTTAACTCTTGTAATGAGTCTGTACTTGTATTTGCTTCAATTTTAGAACAAAGATTACCTTCTCCAATATCTTTTGCAAACCTTGCTATATCTTTTACAAAAAGTTCATCTTGTTTTATAGATTTTTCAGTTTTTTGAATATTGTGATTTATAATTTTTGCCATTTGTCCCAACTCATCTTTTGAATTAAGATCAATTAAGTTTGTGTTAGGTGTTTGTTTATTTATAAAGCTAAAGAAGTCTTCTAAGCCATTTTGTACTTTTTGAACTGATTTTATTAATTGGCTTGAAATAAAATATGCAATTAAAACACCTAAAACTAAAGCAATACTTAGAATTGTAATCATTGTATATGAAAAGCTACTTGCTACTTCTCTTGCTTTTGGTGTTGCAATTTGGTTTTTATTTTCTTGATAATCAATAAATTCATTTATTACTTTAAGCCAGTTTGTAAAATTGTCTTTTGCTTCAAAAAGAAGTATATCTTTTGCTTTTTGATTATCTCCTTCTTGTTTTAATTTTATTATTTTATCAACTAAAGGAAGAGTAGATTTTTCTATATCTTTTATTTTTGAAAGAATTATTTTCTCTTCAGAATCTACATTTAGTCCTTCTTGAAATATTTTATCTAATGGTTTTGCAGATTTTATATAAAATTTCTCTAATCTTTTTATATCATCAAGTGATTTTTTAAATAATAAATCTTGACTATTTTGTGCTAAAACTAAATCTCTAATGGCAATAGCTCTATCATGAACACTACCTCTAAAGTTTATAGCATATCTTTGTTTTACTGAGTTTATTTCAACTACTTCATTTAATGTTTCATCAATAAATTTAACTTTTATTATTCCAATTGTAGAAATTAAAATAATAATTAGAAGCATAAAAGCAAATCCTGTGTATAGTTTTTTAGAAATAGTAATATTTTTAAACATAATTTCTCCTAAATTATAAAAATTTTCTAAGGAAAATTTTTTTCTTTTATAGTATAGAAATTATACTTAAATCATATATAAATAATTGATCTATTTTTTGATTAGAAGCTTTATTTGATGATAAAGAAGATGTGTATTTAGTTATTTTTCTTTATTTACTTGTGAGTCATCATATGGATCCATATGGATATTTATAACCCAATCTCTTTTTTCATCAAGTTTTTTTATTTGTTCTTCAATTTTATCAGAGGTTCTATGTGCATCCATTAGAGTAATTAAACAATCAAAGACTAAGTGTACTTCAACAAAGGTTTGACTCCCCGCTTCTCTTGTTTTTAATAAATGATATGTATTTACTTTTTGAGTTGTTCTGATTATATTTTCTATACCTTTTACTATTTCATCATCAACTGCTCTATCAAGAAGTATTAAAACTCCATCTTTTATTAGTTCAAAAGCTGAATATATAATAAAAAGTGCTATACATCCACCAACAATAGCATCAACTATTTCATAACCTGTAAGATTTACTAAAACTAGTGATACTAATACAGCAACATTTGTATATACATCAGTTTTGTAGTGTAAAGCATCTGCTTTTATTACCATATTATTTGTTTTTTTTGCTACAAAATTTAAATATAGAACCAATGATATTGTAATTATAAGTGAAATAATCATAACAGTTAGTGATATATTTAAATATTGTGAGATTTCATTTGTATATGCTTTTTTTATTGCTTGATAAAGTAAAAATATACCAGATAAGGTGATAATTGTACCCTCAATTACAGAAGCTAAGGCTTCAATTTTTCCTCTTCCATAATTAAATGTTTTATCAGCAGGTTTTTCAGCATTTGAAATAGCAAAATAATTAAATATTGATACAAACATATCTAAAACAGAATCAACAGCTGAAGCTAAAACAGCAACTGAACCACTTGCAATACCAATAATTAATTTGATTAGTGTTAAAAGAGCAGCTACGCTTGAAGATATAAGCGTAGCTTTTTTTTGAAGTGTCATTTTAATATTTTTCGATAAATTTTTTGATTCTTTTTATACCTTTTTCTATACTTTCTAAATCAGTAGCAAAAGAGAATCTAAAGTATCCCTCTGCTCCAAAAGCAAGTCCAGGAACTACTGCAACACCTTCTTCTTCAAGAAGTTGTTCACAGAATTTTATAGAATTATCTGTTACTTCTTTGATATTAACAAATAAATAAAATGAACCTTTAGGTACAACACATGATACACCTTTTATTGCATTAAAAGCTTTTACTGCAATATCTCTTCTTTTTTCAAATTTTGCTCTCATGATAGCAATACTTTTATCAGCTTTACCCTCAAGTGCAGGGATAGCTGCATATTGTGTCATAGTATTAACATTTGATGTTACTTGACCTTGAAATTTTATCATTGCTTTAACAATTTTTATTTTAGGTGTTGCGATATAACCAAATCTCCATCCAGTCATAGCAACAGCTTTACTTAAGCCATTTATAGTAACTGTTCTTTCAAACATATCTTCACTTACTTGTGCAGCAGAAGTAAATTCGCTACCATCGTAAATGATTTTTTCATACATTTCATCTGATAATACTACTATATCAGTTCCCTCAAGTATTTTTCCTATCTCTTCTAACTCTTTTTTAGAATAAACAGCACCAGTTGGATTTGATGGCGAATTTAAAAGTAGTGCTTTTGTTTTTGGTGTAATTGCTTTTTTTAATTGTTCAGCAGTAATTTTAAATTTTGTTGAATCATCAGTTTCAATAAGTACTGGAACTCCATCAGAAAATTTAACTTGTTCTGGGTAAGTTACCCAACAAGGAGCTGGCATAACTACTTCATCACCTTTATTTATTAATAATTGAAAAAGATTAAATAATGAATGTTTTGCTCCATTACTAATAACAATATGTTCTAATTTATAATCAAGTCCATGATCTCTTTTTAGCTTGTTTATTATTGCTTGTTTAGTTTCTGTGATACCTTCAACAGATGTATATTTAGTCTTTCCTTCATTAATAGCTTTAATAGCAGCTTTTTTAATAATATCTGGAGTGTCAAAATCAGGTTCCCCTGCACTAAAACTTAAAATGTCTCTACCTTGTGCTTTTAGTTCTCTACCTAAAGCAGTAATAGCCATTGTAACTGACGGAGATAATTTCTCCATTCTCTGGGCAATTTTCATTAGCTTTCTTCCTCTAAATAATTTTCATTATGTTAATATTATGCTCGTAATATAACGAAAAAATTTTACCTAATACTAGCTTAAGGAACCACTTGGAATTTGAAATAAAAATTAATAATAAGCCAATAACAGTTAAATTAGAAAAAAGAAATGGCATGAAACACTGTTATTTACGCATTTTAAATAGTGAAGTGTTACAAATTAGAGCAAATAGATATTTTACTATAGATGATGCAAAAAAATTAATAGAAAAAAAGTTAAATTGGATAGAAAAAAATATTGAAAGATTATCTTTAAATAAGCTAAAAAAAGATGAATTTTACTATTTGGGGATAAAACATAAAAATTTAGATGATAGAAATTTGGATATTTTTTATAAAAATGAAGCAAAAAGATTAATCCCTCCAATTGTTGAAAAATATTCTAATGAAATGAATCTTTTTCCTACATTGATTAAATATAGAAAAAATAAAAGAACATGGGGCTCATGTAATTATAAAAATGAAATCAATTTTAATATATTACTTGTGAAGTTTCCCCTTGAAGTAATAGAATATATAGTAATTCATGAATTAGCACATATTAAGCATAAAAATCATTCTAAAAATTTTTGGGATTTTGTAAAAATTTATTGTGAAGATTATAAAAGAAGAGAAGAGTTGCTTAAGAGTTTTTTATAACTTTTCTAATCTCTTCAAATAATTTGTGAAGTTTTGGGTCTTTTATGTTGTTTTGGAAAATACCATAAGACCTTTCATCATACTTTTCATATACAATGTTCTCTTCTTGCTTTTTTTCTCTTTTATTAGTTACAAAAAATTTTATATCATTAATATTGGTCATATGCGCACTACTTAATAGTGAATTTATTAAAGCTTTGTTATACTCAAATTCCATTTTATAAACAGGATGAGTTAATACAAAGTATAAGGTTTCATTTTTTATGTAAGTAAACTTTATACCTTTTTTTAGTTTCAAAGGTAATACATTAATTAACCTTTGCATAGCTTCATTGGTATTGATTTTCCTGAATTCAGGATTTTGTTTAAGATGATTAAGAATTGTAGAAACTTTTTTCATATTGCTATTATAGCAGTTTTTTTATTAGCTTTAAATGGATGCGGATATAAAGCCAAACCTATTTATGATGATAATAAAATAGAAGCTAAAAAATAATGCAAATATATGACTATTTAATTATAGGTTCTGGTGTTGCTGGATTAAATGCAGCAAGACTGATTCCTAAAGATAAGAAAGTATTACTAGTATGTAAAAAATCTCCTTGGGATTGTAATACTTTTTGGGCTCAAGGCGGAGTAGCTACGGCTGTAGATGATAAAGATATACCTCTTCATATCCAAGATACTTTAACAGCAGGTGTTAATTATAATGATAAAAATGCTGTTGAAATACTTAGTAAAAATTCATTAAGTGCAATACATAATTTAATTGATGCTGGTTTGAAGTTTGACTTAAATTCTAAAGGAGAGTTGGCTTTTACAAAAGAAGCAGCTCACTCTAGAAGTAGAATTTTACATGCAGATGGTGATGCTACTGGTAGAATGATTCATATGTTTTTAATTGAACAGTTTTCTCATGAAATACTAACAGAAGCTGTTGTTTCTGATTTATTAATAGAAGATGATGTCTGTTATGGCGCACAATTTTTTATAAATGAAACAGAAGAAAAAGTTATATATGCACACAATACAATCATTGCAAGTGGTGGTGTTGGTTCATTATATAAATATCATACTAATTCAACTACAATTGCAGGAGAAGTGCAAGGTATTTGTTTAGAAAAGGGTATACAATTAAAAGATATGGAAATGATACAGTTTCATCCAACTGTTGTAAAAGGTACACATTTTGCTAGAAAGCCACTTTTAAGTGAAGCTTTAAGAGGAGAGGGTGCACATATCGTAGATGAAGATGGAAAAAGATTTGTCTTTGATTATCATGAAGATGGTGAATTAGCACCAAGAGATGTAGTTAGCCGAGCAATATTTGATTATGCTAAAAAAAATAGAAAAAAGGTATTTTTATCATTTGAAAACTTTGAAAAAGAGTTCTTTATTAAAAGATTTCCAAATATTTATGCAAATTTAAAAGACATAGGTTTTGAGTTACCTTTTGAAAGAGTTCCTATTTCACCTGCTTTTCATTATACTATGGGTGGAATTCCTACTGATTCTAATGCAAAAATAAATAATATGAAAAACCTTTATGTAGTAGGTGAGGCTGCTTGTACAGGAGTTCACGGAGCAAATAGGCTTGCCTCAAACTCTTTATTGGAGGGTATTGTATTTTCAAAGATTGCCGTTGAACATAGTTTGAAAAATAATTTTAAAATATCATATAAAAATTATAATAAAAAGATATTATCTTATATTAGAAATAATGAAATTGATAAAAATATTAAAAATTCACTTAGAAAACTTATGTGGGAAAATGCTGCAATTGTAAGAAAACAGAGTAATTTAGAGTATGCTTTAAATGAAGTTCAAAAGTTTTTACAGCAAGATGTTGGAAGACTTTTAAGATTGAGACTATTAACTGCACAATCAATACTTCAAGCAGCAGTAAATAGAAAAGAGTCTTTAGGGGCTCACTTTTTAGAAGAAGAAAAATAATAAGTTTATAATAAAACTATAAAATTAAATTATATAACATCGAGGAGAATTAATGTTAAAGATTATGTTATCAATGATATTTTGTTCATTAGCTGCATTTGCATCAAGTTCAGCTAGTACAACACAAATACCTGATTTAACAATGACATGGATTGGGTTTGCATCACTAATAATATTTGTGATTGGATATTATTTTGTTGCAGCAGAAGAGAAGTATCATATTGATAAAGCAAAACCTGCTTTATTTATCGGTACTTTTATTTTTATTTTAATTGCTATTTATTATGCACTTAATGATTTAAATATGGATTTAGTTCATACACAAGCACAACATTTGATTTTAGAAATCGCAGAGATTTTCTTTTTCTTATTTGTTGCAATGACTTATATTGAATCTTTGATTCATATGAATGTGTTTGATAGATTGAAATATAACTTAGTTTCAAAAGGTTTTACTTATAGAAAACTTTTTTGGGCTACTGGTTTTATCGCATTTTTCTTATCTCCAATTGCAGATAACTTAACAACTGCATTGATTTTATCAACTGTATTAATTACTATTGAAAAAGATAGAAGAGATTTCTTAGTTCCTGGTGCAATAAATATTGTAGTTGCAGCAAATGCTGGTGGTGCTTGGTCTCCTTTTGGTGATATTACAACACTTATGGCATGGACAGCAAAAAAAGGTGCATTTTCTGATTTCTTATTTTTATTTCCAGCTGCAATTGTTGGTTATTTAATAACTGCATTTTTATTATCTAGATTTGTTCCAAATGAAGTTCCAGTTTTTGATGCTACAAAAGAGAAAAGACCTGAACTTGGTGATGGTGCAAAAACAATAATGGGACTTGGAATATTTACAATTGTTTGTGCTGTAATATCACATCAAGTATTACATTTACCTGCTATGTGGGGTATGATGTTTGGTCTTGCTTTACTTAAAGTTTATTCTTATGGACTTAATAGAAAATATGGTAAAGATCACTTTAATATTTTTGACTCAATTGCAAAAATAGAAAATAATACACTGCTATTTTTCTTTGGTATTTTAGCAGCTGTTGGTGGATTGTATTTCTTAGGATGGTTAGGATTAGCAGCTATTGTTTATGACCCATCTGTATTGGGACCAACTTGGTCAAATATTGGTGTTGGTTTCTTGTCTGCAATTGTTGATAATATTCCAGTAATGTCAGCTGTATTAAAAGCTAGTCCAGATATGGGACTTGAACAATGGATGCTTGTAACATTAACAGCTGGTATTGGTGGTTCTATGATTTCATTTGGTAGTGCTGCTGGTGTTGGTGTTATGGGGAAATTACATGGAATTTATACATTTGGATCTCATATGAAATATGCTTGGACAATTGTATTGGGATATTTTGCTTCTATTGGAGTATGGTATTTACAATATCAAGTTCTAGGAATAGGGCATTAGATTATTTTAATAAAACTAAAAAAGCCACTAAGTTTACTTAGTGGCTTTTTTTATATACAAAGGTTTGTTTATGTTTGGATGGCTATTTAATAAAAATAAAAATAAAAAAATAAAAAGAACTAATACTTTTGTATGTAAACATTGTAAATACAGTTGTGAAACATGTGATACAAAATTTTGTTACTCTTGCTATAGTGATAAAGGAAATCCTTGTCCTAAGTGTGGAAAAACAAATCTTCAAGAAAAAGAAAATTCTTAAACTATTTTATGATTAACTAAAAATTTACTACTTTTTAGCTATCATAACAGCTAAAATAAAAAGTAATATTAATCACTCCAAGTGTTAAAATCAATTAAGGAAAATAATATATGAAACATGTACCAATTGTTGTATTGGATTTTGGTAGTCAATATACTCAAATCATTGCTAGAAAACTAAGAGAGTCTGGAGTATATAGTGAAATTGTTCCATTTAATGAAAATATCGAAGATATTAAGGCTAGAACTCCTAAAGGAATAATTTTAAGTGGTGGACCAGCGTCTGTTTATGGTAAAGATGCCTATCATCCAGATGAAGAGATTTTTAATTTAGGTCTTCCTATTTTAGGTATTTGTTATGGAATGCAGTTAATTTCACAACATTTTGGAGGAAGTGTAATTCCAGCAGACCACCATGAATATGGAAAAGCACAACTAAAATTTGAAAAAGAAAGTGATATCTTCAAAGATACAACTGATGGCCAAATAGTTTGGATGTCACATGGAGATAGAGTAGAAAAAATCCCAGAAGGATTTGAAAAAATAGCAACTAGTGAAAACTCTTCATATGCAGCTATTGCAGATATGAATAGACTTGTATATGCATTTCAATTTCATCCTGAGGTATATCATTCAAAAGAGGGTGCAAAACTACTTAAAAACTTTGCAAAACATATATGTGGTTGCGAATCTACTTGGAATATGGGATCTTTTGCAAAAGAACAAATTGCAAAAATTCAAGATAAAGTAGGAAATAAAAAAGTACTTTGTGGAGTAAGTGGAGGAGTTGATTCTTCTGTTGTGGCAACACTTTTAGCAGAAGCAATAGGTGAACAACTTATTCCTGTATTTGTAGACAATGGACTTTTAAGAGCAAATGAAAAAGAACAAGTTCAAACAATGTTTAAAACAAGAGGTGTTGATCTTATTACTGTTGATGCAAGTGAACTTTTTCTAGAAAGATTAACTGGAATTACAGACCCTGAAAGAAAAAGAAAAATCATTGGAGAAACATTTGTTGAAGTATTTGATAAAGAAGCAAAAAAACATGATGGAATAGAGTTTTTAGCTCAAGGAACTTTATATACTGATGTAATTGAATCAGTATCAGTTAAAGGACCTTCAAAAACAATCAAATCTCACCACAATGTAGGTGGACTTCCAGATTGGATGACATTTGAACTAATTGAACCTTTAAGAGAAATCTTCAAAGATGAAGTAAGACTTTTAGGATTAGAATTAGGACTTCCAAGAGATATGATAGGCAGACATCCTTTCCCTGGACCAGGACTTGCTATTAGAGTTATGGGAGACGTAAATAAACCTGATTTAGAATTATTAAGAAAAGCAGATGTTATTATGCTTGATGTTCTAAGATCAACTGGATATTATGACAAAACATGGCAAGCATTTACAGTACTATTAAATGTAAAATCAGTAGGTGTTATGGGTGATAATAGAACTTATGATAATACTGTTTGTGTAAGAATAGTAGAAGCAACAGATGGAATGACAGCAACATTTGCACATATTCCACATGATATCTTAGAAACTATTTCTAGAAGAATCATCAATGAAGTTGATGGAATCAACAGAGTTGTTTATGATATCTCATCTAAACCACCTGCAACTATTGAGTGGGAATAAAATAAAGCAGTATCTTTTAACTTGATACTGCGTCAAATAAGAAAATCAGCTCAATCACTTACTACTTAGTAAGCTCAATCGCAGATTTTCTTCTCTTCCTTGTCTGAAGCTAAAATATACAGCTTTATTCGGCTTTCTAATACTTATTAAAAATCCAATGGGCTTCTTATTTCATTTTTATTTAACTCTTTTACCACATGTGTATATATCATCGTTGTTTCTATAGATTTATGTCCTAGAAGTTCTTGAATACTTCTTATATCTGTACCATTTTGAAGTAAATGAGTGGCATAAGAGTGTCTAAAAATATGTGATGTAACTCTTTTATCTATATTACACTTATTAACTGCATTTTTTATATTTCTACTTAAAGTTACATCTAAAATATGATGCCGTCTTTGTTCACTACTCCTTGGGTCTATTGAGATTTTATCCATAGGAAAAACATACTGCCATTTGGTTTCAAATTTTGCTTTAGGAAATTTACGTTCAAGTGCATAAGGGATAAATACACTTCCATATCCATTTTCTAAATCTTTTTGGTGCAACTCTTTGACTTTTTGTACTTGTATTTTAAGCTCTTCCTTTATTTTCAAAGGAAGTGGTAAAGTTCTATCTTTAAGTGACTTGCTATCCCAAATATAAAGCTTATCGTATCCAAAATCCATGTCTTTTATGCGGATATTTTGAACTTCTTTCATTCTTAAGCCACAGCCGTACATAAGTTTTACTATAAGTTGATATATACCTTTCATATTAAGAATAATACTTTTTACTTCATCTATTGTAAGCACTACAGGGATATGTTTTCTCTCTTGAGTTCTTAAAGCTTTTATATTCTCATCCTTTAATGATATATTTAAAACTTGTTCATAAAGAAAAACAATAGCGTAAAAAGCTTGATTCTGTGTGGTAGGTGAGACATTTTGATTCTTGGCTAGATAGGTTAAATATTCTTCAATCTCTTTTTTACCCATAGTATTAGGATGTCGTTTATTATGAAATAATATATATTTCTTTACCCAATAAATATATACATTTTCTGTTTTTATACTATAATGTTTTACTCTTATTTTGTCCCTCATTATATCAAGTAATTTTTTACCCATTTTTTACTCCTAAATAATATAAGTGTTGTTAAAGGTTTATTTTTTACTTTTAACATACATTATGTATATTAAAGTTCTAAGTATCGATATAAAATAAACAAAAAAATTATAACTTATAATAAAAATATAGATAAAAATTATTGTATATTGTAATATATTTTTTATAAATATCCTTCAATTAAGCTTTTTGGGAAATATATAATAAATAAGTAGATTTAAGTACTTTATTTATATAATGTACATTCAATAAATAGTTATACACATGAAAGGTACTTTTACTGATGCAAATAAAATCAGATTTAATTAATTTTTCCAATAAAACAATTGATGCAGACTTTATTTTAATATTTGATTTAGATGGAACATTAGTTGATACAGATGCAGCAAATCTTTTATCATACAAAGATGCAATTCAACAAATTATTAAAATAGATATTAATTTATCACTTTATTCAAATCAAAGATTTACTCGAAAAACACTCACAAATATTCTACCAAGGTTAAGCAATATTCAATATAATGAAATAATTGAATTAAAAAATAACTTATTTGATAAATATTTAAATAAAACAAAACTAAATAGTACTGCTTTTGAGATTTTACAAAAGTATTCAGATACTAACACTATTATATTATCAACAAATTCTCATAAAGAACGAGCAATTAAAGTTTTAAAATTTCATAATATATTTGACAAGTTTAATTATAGATTTTACAAAGATGATTTAAAATCAAAAAAAGAGATGAGTAAATTTGAGTATGTAATAAAAAAAACAAAAATATTACCAACTCATTTTATAATATTTGAAAATGAAGAGTTAGAAATTGAGATTGCATTATCTTTAGGTATTTTACCTGAAAATATAATTAGTATTTAGATTAAAAATTTAAGGAGAAAATAGTTATGAATAGTTTCACGATTTCAAAAGATAAAGATTATTTAAAGCAAGATATTCAAGCATATTACAATGCTAAATATACAACAATGGGTGAGGAAGGAAATCCTGATTATTTAAATGATCTTAAAAATACATATGGAAAGCCAGATAGTAATGATAATAAAGATTGGGTAAAAAAAGAACAAAAAAAACTAGATGATGCTGTTGGTAAATTAAAAACTGTATTAATAAAAGATTTACCAGTAGTATTAAAAAAAGTCAAAAAAGATTCTTTGTCAGTTTGTGTTGTTCCTAGATCAAAATCTGAATCAAGTTATAAAGATAATCAAAAATTATTTAAATCCACTGTTCAATCAGTTGTAGAAGAACTTGACAAGTTTGAAGATGCTTCAAATTATATTGTCAGGACTTCTAATACAAAAACTACTCACTTAGGTGATAATACACCTGGTTATACTAATGATGGCAAAATGCCATATGTTGGTATTACAAAAAAAACTTGTACTCTTGATAAAAATATAAAAGATAAAGATATTTTATTAATAGATGATATTTATACAGCAGGTGTAAATATTGATGAAGATGCTATACAAGCATTAATTGACAAAGGTGCTAAATCTGTAACATTTTATGTAGTAGGGGCTTGTGGAATATAGAAATGAAATATTCAAATAATGTTATTAATATTTTAACTGCAAAGACATACAAAGGTATCGGTAGAGCTTGGATAGTTAAAAATATAAAAGGTAATGAATCTATTGAAGATATAGTTTTACTTTTAAATAAAGATGTTAAGTTGGAATATCCTATTACAAAGGATGATTTTGAAAATAATATTAAAATTATAGAAGATAAACTTTATAAACTAAAAGAGTTTATAGATGGTGCTGTTGCCATTGGTGATGATGGTTTTCCACAACATAGAGGAACAGTAAAAAATAGTGAGCAACCAATAGTTCTTTTTTATAAAGGTGATATTGATTTATTGAATATAAATAATAGCAATATTAGTGTAATAGGCTTGCTTAATCCCGATAATGAAATAGAAAAAAGAGAAAAAAAAATAGTTCAAGAAATTGTGAAACAGGACATAACAATAGTAAGTGGATTAGCATTGGGTTGTGATAGTATTGCTCATAAACAAGCCTTATTAGGTGGTAAAACAATAGCAATATTACCAAATTCTCTTAACAATATTTTACCTGTTAAAAACGAGAATTTGGCATATGAAATTTTAGAAAAAAGAGGATTGTTAATATCTGAATACTATGAAGATTTTAAATCTGGAAGAGAACTAAGTAGTCGCTATAAAGAAAGAGATAGACTCCAAGCGTTGTTTTGTGATACGATAATTTTGGCTGCTAGTTATGCACAAGATTCAGCAAAACGTTGGAATATACATGACCAAAAACTTGATAGTGGAGCTAGACTAGCAATGGAGTATGCAAAAAATTATAAGGTTCCTCGTGCTGTTATGTATAATGAAGATGCAGATATTAATAATCCAATGTTTGATTTAAATAGACAATTAATTGCAGAAGAAAAGGATATTACAATCTTAACTCCAAAAAATTTAGAAATAATTATTAATACAATCAAAGAGAAAGCATGTATAACAAATCACAGGAGAGAACAAGGCTATAGTGAGGGATTATTTAACTTCAATAGTTAATGAAGCTAAATGAAAAAAAGTAGGGTCAGGTGATAACGATAACTTAATAGTAGAATAGAAATGATTTTATAATTGCATTAGAAAATATAATCAAGTAATTATTAATAAAAAAGTTTGTAAAAATACTTTTGCTATAATTATTTGAAAATAGGGCTCAGTTGCCAAATTAGGTTTTAGGGTTATTGTTATCACCTGACCCTCTTTCCATTCCTTACATTTCAAATGGAAAAATAAGCTATGGAGAAGATGTGCCCAAGAACCGTAAAGGGAGACTAATTTAATGAAAAAAAATAGGGGTCAGGTGATAACGATAACTTAATAAAAATAGGGGTCAGTTGCCACCTTAAAAAACAATAAAAATTAGCATAATTTAACTCCTTTTTGTTTAAAGTATTTTTCTTCATCAAACACTTGATTATTTTTATAAAGAGAAAAAGCTATAAGAATAATCTTTCTCATAACAGCAATTTGTGCAACTGTTGAATGTTTACCTTTTTCTTTTAATTTTTCATAAAAATAAGTACATATAGGATTATATCTTATAGCTGAAAGTACACTCATAAAAAGTGTTCCTCTATATATTTTTGAACCAGCTTTGGAAATCTTAGGTAATTTTTTTTTGGATTGAATCTAATCCAGTTAATGAGATAATTTGTTTTTGATTTGCATTGGGATATTTAATAAATAAAGAGCAGGGTCAGGTGATAACGATAACCTAATAGCAGAATAGTAAAAATTTATAATAGTATTGTAAAATATATCAAAATAATTATTAATAAAAAACATTTAATACTAAATTAAATTCAAATATAGTACTATATTAAAACGATATCTTAAAAAGGTTGCACTTATGCATTTAAGTCAAGATATAAAACCAATTAGCTATTTAAAATCGAAGACAGCTGATGTAATAAACAATGTAAATGAAAATCAACGATCAATTATTATCACACAAAATGGTGAGGCTAAAGCAGTTATTCAAGATATTAAGAGCTACGAAAATATGCAAAATTCATTAAATTTGTTAAAGTTAATTGTTCAAAGTGAAAATGATATTGAAAACAATCGTATTATTTGTCAAGAAGATATGTTTAAAAATTTAGAAAAAAAACTCTTTGGATAATTTTCAATGAAAAGCTTTGAAGTTATCTGGACAAAAAGTGCTGAATTTGATTTGGAATCAATTATTGAA